>ENA-UOJP01000432-UOJP01000432.1-human-gut-metagenome-genome-assembly--contig:-C102-NODE-432-length-81836-cov-9.829422_pt1 | contig 81836 bp, 68 predicted proteins | sample MGYA00242353_ERZ723900 | MGnify/ENA metagenome assembly ERZ723900 | reverse complement strand
GGATTTTTGCCAGCAAGCTTAGGTTTTCATACGGTCAGCGCAGCAAGTGCGCAGATCTACTGAACAGTTACGATTTTTTACAAAATGTTCGGAACAATACTGGAGGAAAACGGCATGGGACAGGCCATTACAGATTATGGAAAATTTCTGGCGGAGGCCAGGGAGGCGGTAGATAGTCTGAACTGTGACCAGAACACATATGATCAGCTGGCGGCAGAGGAGATAAGACTGGAGCGGGAGCTGGAGGCGGCGAAAAAGGCCGTGGCGGACAATATCAGCCAGACCACCAGGAAGCGGCGGGACGAGATCAGCTCCGATTATGATCAGGAGATCGGGAAAGGGCAGGAACGCCTGAAAAAGGCCAGGGCCAAGCGGGAGAAGGAGAAGAACCGCGGAATGAAGGAGCGCATCGCCGACGAGACCAGCGAGCTGCGGGAGCACAACCGGGAGCTGAAGCTGCAGATGCGGACCATGTTTCAGCAGGCCGGAGTGCCGGGGCTGTGCAACTCCACCTTCTACTATGCGCTGTTTTATCCCAGGGGGCTCAAGGAGATTCTGATCTTTCTGGCCTTCATTTTGGTCTGCTTTCTGGCCATTCCCTGCGGGTTGTATTTCCTGATACCGGCCCGGAAGATCTGGTATCTGGTGGCGATTTACTTTATCGATGTGGTGCTCTTTGGCGGGCTCTATGTGATGGTGGGTAACCGCACCAAGATGCGCCACCATGACGTGTTAAAGAAGGGACGGGCCATCCGCAACACCCTCAGAAGCAACGGAAAGAAGATCCGGGTGATCACCCACACCATCCAGAAGGATGGCAATGAGGACCTCTACGACCTGAAGAAATACGACGACGAGATCGCGGCGGTGGAGCTGGAGCTGTCGGAGATTACGGAGCGGAAGAAGTCGGCGCTTAACGCCTTTGAGACTGTGACGAAAACCATCATCGCTGATGAGATTGCGGGCAATAACCGGGCGCGCATAGAGGAGATGGAAGGCCGCCACAAGGAGGCGCTGCAGGCGGTGCGTGAGCTGGAGGCAAAGATAAAGGCCCAGCGCATCCACATCACGGACACCTACGGGCCGTATCTGGGGCGGGAATTCCTGCAGCCGGAGAAGCTTTCCGAGCTGTCACGTCTGATCCAGTCGGGGACAGCGTCCAATATCTCAGAGGCCATTGAGATGTGCAAAAACAGTTAAACAGGAACCGCCTGAGGGCGGATGAACGGACGTGCAGAGGTGCAGGTCCGTTTTTTTCACTGGGTATTCTGCTCACTGCGGCCCATTCTGCTCCCAGGAACACGCCCGGCAATGCACGGAGATGGAAAAATACCGTTTCCCGCCGGATTTTTGCACCCCCCAGCTCCCATCCCTCAATGTCATAAAGAATTAAGGTAATAGTAAAAATTACCAGCCTCATATCTGATAATATGGAACTATGGAACATGATGTGTAAATGCGGAAAGGCGGGAAGCGTATGAGAAAAACCAGAAGATTCCAGATAAAAGCTGCCGCGGCGGTGATCGCGGCCGCCCTGCTGGCCGGAGGCTGCGCAGGGGCGGAGAGCGGAGCAGAAGGACCCACGAAGGTGGAGGAGACGACCACCGCGGCTAAGGCGGAGCCTGCAGCGCCGGAGAGTCCGGAGGGTGTGCCGGGACAGCAGGGGCAGGCCGGAACCGGGGAAGCGGGTGAGCCGGTGAACGGCTACCAACTGATTTCAGACTACGGCGTCACCGCCCCCGGCGACTTGCAGGCGTATGAACTGCCGGATGGGCTGCGGCCGGCAGTCGAGGAGAACCAGGTGCGGGCTGAACTGCTGACCGCAGTTTACATAAATGGAGAGTTCCGTTTCCGTCTCAGGATCGAGGACAGTTCCGTGACCATGCTGACGCCGGAGGAGGTGAAGGCGGTGCAGGAGAAGGAGGCCGGGGACGGGTCTGCCCAGGACGGGACCGCAGCGCCGGATGACAGCTATGTGGAAATCGACCGGGATAAGGGGCTCTACGGCCGCAGCGCTTACGAGGAGCGCCTGCGGGCGGAGAATCCGGGCGGCGGCGGTACGCTTTCCGTGCGTCTGATTGGAGACGGCGTGGCGGAGGGCGGTTACACGCCCAACCGGTCCAGCTCCACCCGGCAGTATGTGGAATCCGGGGAGAGCGGATACCTGTTGACAGTGGGCGAATACGCGATGCAGGGAAAGCCGCTGCGGGCGGAACAGCCGGAGGGAACCTACGAGCTTTGGGTGCCTGGATTCCAGGAAGCCATTGGCTTTACTCTGGAGCCGGCCCCGGTGTACGAGTCCCTTCTGGATATCCCCGGGATGCAGGAGGCGGGGGATTATCTGATCTGGACTGCCGGGAGCGGGAGGGACGGACAGGTGGAGGTACAGTATTTCATCCTGCCCGGCCAGTGGGAGGAGGACTACCGCTACAGTTTTCTGGACAGCAAGCTGGATTATACCAAGGATGGGATCACGGAGAGCTGCGGGCACTCCCTTGTGTCCGCCCAGACCAGGCTGAATGAACCGCTGTCCGGCATCCCGCCATATCGGATGACCGTGCAGCAGACCTTTGCCGGGCCAGAGGCGCAGGAGGGCGGAAGCTACACGCTGTCCCTGCGGGATCTTCTGCTCACATCCCCGGAGCGCTCCGGCGAGATCACGCTCGCCATACCACAGGATGTGGAGCAGCTGGATCAGGAAATAGAGTTTGAGGACAGCACGATCCGGTTTTTGAAGATTGAGCGCGGGGATGAGCCGGAGTTGTATACCATCGATGACGGCGTGGACGTGATGCGGCCGGTGGTGTACATTGAGGTGCAGGTCACGGACCGCAATCCGGACCGGCATCTGATCAATCTTCAGGGCCGCAAGCAGGCGTCGGAACCGTACATTACGGAGGTCCGGCCCAACGTGGAGCGGACGGAGAAATCCTACCGTTCTTCCCAGGTGGTGGGATTGACGGTTTTCTATGACGAGGGGGACACGGAAGTGAGATTCAGCCTGGAAAATCCGCAGTACGTCGAGGATTTGGAGCTGGAGCTTCCGGTTCTGATGGAGGAATGACAAATGAGTGAGCGGGCTCGTGAATTTCCGTGCAGCCGGATGGACCTTCCACGGGTGGAGCGGTGGTTCGCCCGGCAGGCAGGAGAGGGGAAAATGATCAGCCGTCTGAATATGGGGCTGGGAAATGGTGTGTTTGAGGATATTTTAGGCCGGGAATGCCACTTCTGCATCCGGCCCTATAAAGCAAAGCTGGACAAAACAGTTCTCAGCTCTGCGGAATTCTCGCAGTTCCGGCAGCAGTTCGAGGATCTGGGGTGGAAATTTCAGTGCGGGCTTATGAATCTTGCGGTTTTTTACAGTGGGGACGGGGAACGGCCGGCAGAACCGCCGGAGGACCGGCAGGAGACGCAAAAACGCCTGTTGCAGATCACCGCGGGTGCGGAACTCGGGTATGTTCTCATGGACCTGTTTTGGAGCGCCTTCACCGTGCTGATGCTCAGCTATGTGCTGTGGGACAGCCGTTACCGGTACTGCATGGAACGGGGAGCGGCCCCGGAGCTGTTTGCGGCGGTGTACGGCATCGCGCTGTTGACCGTATTCCTGTGTATGACGGTTTACCGGACGCTGCCCCATCTCCAGATGCGCCGGACGCTGCGCCGCGGGAAACAAAGCCCGGAGCGCCTTGTATTCTGGGACCGGTGGGCCTCCATCGCGCTGTCCAGCGCGGCGCTGGCTCAGATGCAGATGCTGGTCGCCTGGATTTCAGGATGGCGGGGATCGATCCTGCTCTGCGCCCTGACAATGGCCATGGCCCCGGTGAATCTGATCCTGCGCTATGTCTGGAACAGAAAAGCCAGGCCCCACAGCTGGGAGAAGCCTCTCCTGTGCTGCGGCCTGGCGGAACTGGTGGTGCTGGGGCTCGCCCTTATATGGTGATCAGGTTGTAGGGAATCTGGTTGGCGGTCAGAAGCTGCGCCTCCCGCTGGTGGCAGGTGAAAATGATAATCTGGCTGTCATAGGCGCTCACCAGCCATTTTAGCGCTGTTTTCAGCCGCTCGTCGTCGTACAGCACAAAGCTGTCGTCAAAGATCAGCGGCATGGTGTCGCGGCCATTCTGCACCAGCTTGGCCGCGGCCAGGCGGACGGCCAGATAGATCTGGTCCATGGTGCCGCTGCTGACCTGCTCGATGGGAACCAGACGCGTGGGCGTGTTCATAAAGATGTTCAGGTTCTCGTCGATGCTCATACTGCTGTAGATATTACCGGTGATGCCTCCGATCAATTCGGAGGCTGTTTTATTTAAGTAGAGGCCGAAGGAGTCGCGGATGGAGGTGGACAGCGTGGTCATGGTATCCATGGCCAGGTCGATGGCGTCCAGCTCTTCCTGCACACGCTCGTTCTCCGCCAGGGTCCGCTTCAGGGCTTCCGCCTGGTTTTTGCAGGAGGCCAGGTGTTCCAGCTTCTTCTCCAGCTCCCACTGAACGCGCTGCTGCTGTTCGATCTCCTCGCTGCAGGATTCCTCCTGTTGTTGAAGCCGGGCGATCTCCTCGGTCAGGTGCCGCAGGGTTTCCTCCGACTGGTCGATGGCGCCGCAGAGGCGCAGAAATTCGCCCATGCGCAGCTCAAAGGCGGACATGGCCTCCTGGGACACGGAGGAATCGCCCAAATGTCTGGCAAAGATCTCCTGTAACAGCCGGGTGCTGGCGTCCAGTTCCTTGCGGTAGCGTCTGCCGCGGTTCAGCTGCAGGATGGACAGCACCAGAAATACAACACCCAGACTTCCCAGACCGCCCATGGCGATGGGCAGGGAGACGGGCAGGCGTGGGATCAGTTCCGGCACCTGGGTGAGAAGCCCGGCGCCGGCCAGGCAGACCACGGCCAGAAGCAGGGACAGCACGGCCCGGACCTTCAGGGACTTGCGGCTGCAGGCCGCGGCCGCGTTCTGATAGTCCGCGTAGAGCTTGCGGGTGCTTTCCATATATCCGGTGATGGAATCCCGGTCCGAAAACTGGCTTCCGGTCAGCACCTGGCGGCCTCTGGCCGCCTTTTGCAGCAGATTTTCCTTCTCCTGTTGCTTCTCCTCCAGCTGCTGTTTGAGCTTGGTCTTGCGGCTGCGGTAATTCATCAGCTGGTTGGCGTAAGCCGGGGAGGAGATTTCCTGCTCCAGCTTGCGGATTTCGCCCAGCAGCGTGGTGTAGCTTAAGGCCGCCTGGGGGATCAACTGGGCTTCCAGCTCCCGGCGCTGGTTTTTCAAATAGGCGCTGGCCTTGGTGATATTGAGGGCGATGCTGCCGGAAGTGTTTAAGTTGGCGATGTAGTTGCGCAGCTCGGCCACCATGCCGCCGTCCGTGGCGCATTTGAGCTGGCCGATGCTGATGGTGTTGTTGTAGGCGGTCTCCGTCAGCCCGCAGCGCAGCTGGTCCAGCAGGGCCTTGGTGGGCTCCACCTCCCGGCCCAGGGTCTCGTTGACGATGGTCAGATCCTTGCTCTTTTTCTGGAACCGCCGTTCGATGCGGTAGATTTCCCCCGAGCTCTCGATCCTGAGCCACCCCTCGTAGGTGCCGCTTCCGGCCCAGGGCTCGTATTTGTTGTAGAGGTCGTTTTTCGAAGCCCGGCCCCGCTGCTTTTCGATTCCGAAGAGCATCCCACGGATAAAGGTGTGCAGGGTGGATTTTCCGGCTTCGTTCTTTCCGTATACCACATTCAGCCCATCCTCAAAGGAGACGTCCTGGTCCTGAAATTTGCCGAAGCCGCTGATGTGTAGATTCAGTAATTTCATTCCCGTCAGCTCCTTTCGTCGGTGGTGTGCAAAAGCGCGTTTACCCCGTAATGCAGGGCTTTTTTCTCCACCGGACTCATATTGTCCTTCTGGAGGGCCTGGATAAAGAAACCGATCATGTCGCTGGGGTGCTCCGCGAACAGGGCGGAGAAGTCGTACTGCGGCTCCGAGTCGTCCAGAATCTCGCAGATCCGGTAGTGTGAGGCCAACTGCTCCAAATCAAAGTCGATCTCCGGGTCCCGCATGCCCTTTAAGCGGAACCGGTAGATGTTGTGCTCACCGCGGCCCTTGATCTCCTGGGCGATGCGGGAGGCCAGCTCCATGTTGGTGGTTTCCTTGGTCACGTTCACGGCCAGCGGTATGTATTGAATCTGGGCCATGGGAACGAAGGTCAGGTTCGTGACTTTTTTGGTCACCGGGTGGATTTCACCGGTGTAAAAGCCGTGGGGGCCGGTCTCCGTCATGTCCAGGGGCTCGGGCGAGCCGCAGTAGGCCATTTTCTTCTCCGCCAGCACCCGGGGCTTATGGATATGCCCCAGGGCGATGTAGGAGAAGGGAGACAGCTCCAGGCTGTTGAAGTTGATGGGAAGGTGGGCGGCGTCGCCGCCGTGGGCCATCAGAATCTGGATCCGGCTGTTTAATGGCACCTGAATGTCCTCCAGCCGCGCCTCCTTGATCTCGGTGGTGTGGTAGCTGAAGCCGTACACTTCGGTGTTGATATCCTCAAAATAGACGGAGGTCAGAGTTTCATCCATAAGCCAGGTGACATTGGGGCTCCAGGTAAAGCTTAAGAGCGCGGAGTTTCCACGGATTTTGTCGTGGTTGCCGGCAATCAGGATCACCTTTACACCCGGAATGGTAGAGAACAGGTAGTTGACCTCTTTTAAGTCCTTCATCAAAGGCTGGCGGTGGAACAGGTCTCCGGAAATGAACATGCAGTCCACATCCAGTTCTTTTGCTTTTTCTACGATTTTTCGGAAGGTGTCTTTTATGGCCTGGGCGCGCTCTTTTCCCCAGGGCTTATCTGCGTCCGGGCACATGCCCCAGTGGATATCCCCTGTGTGGATGAATTTCATGGTGAATTGTGTCCTCCTAAATGTTTACAGCTCACAGTTGTTAACCGTTCTCGGGAACGGAATCACGTCGCGGATGTTGGTCATACCGGTCAGGTACATCACGCAGCGCTCAAAGCCCAGGCCGAAGCCGGCATGGCGGTTGGAACCGTATTTTCTCAGATCCAGGTAGAAGTCGTAGTCCTCCTTCTTTAAGCCCAGCTCGTCCATTCTGGCCACCAGGGTGTCGTAGTCGTCCTCTCTCTGGCTGCCGCCGATGATTTCGCCGATGCCAGGTACCAGGCAGTCCACGGCCGCAACGGTTTTGTTGTCGGGGTTCATCTTCATATAGAAGGCTTTGATCTCCTTGGGATAATCGGTGACGAACACGGGTTTTTTGAATACCTGCTCGGTCAGGTAGCGCTCATGCTCGGTCTGAAGGTCACAGCCCCAGGATACCTTGTAGTCGAACTGGTCGTTGTGCTCCTCTAAAATCTTCACGGCATCGGTGTAGGTGATGTGGGCGAACTCGGATTCCAGCACGTTTTTCAGGCGGTCCAAGAGGCCCTTGTCCACGAACTGGTTGAAGAAGTTCATCTCAGCGGGCGCGTTCTCCAGCACGTAGCGGATCACGTATTTTAACAGCCCTTCGGCCAGACGCATGTTGTCGTCGAGGTCCGCGAAGGCCATCTCCGGTTCGATCATCCAGAATTCGGCCGCATGGCGCGGGGTGTTGGAATTCTCGGCGCGGAAGGTGGGGCCGAAGGTGTAAACGTTGCGGAAGGCCATGGCGTAGGTCTCCACGTTCAGCTGTCCGCTCACCGTCAGGTTGGTGGGCTTGCCGAAGAAGTCCTGGCTGAAATCCACCTTGCCGTCCTCAGTCTTTGGAATATCGTTTAAGTCCATGGTGGTCACCTGGAACATCTCGCCTGCGCCCTCACAGTCGCTGCCTGTGATCAGCGGGGTATGCACGTAAACGAAGCCGCGGTCCTGGAAATACTGGTGGATCGCGTAGGCGATCAGGGAGCGCACGCGGAACACGGCCTGGAAGGTGTTGGTTCTGGGGCGCAGATGGGAGATGGTGCGCAGGTACTCAAAGGAGTGGCGTTTTTTCTGCAGGGGATAATCCGGAGCGGAGGTGCCTTCCACCACTACACCCGTGGCCTGGATCTCAAAGGGCTGCTTGGCCTGGGGCGTGGCAACCAGGGTACCGGTGACGATCACGGCGGTGCCCACATTCAGCTTGTTGATCTCGGCGAAGTTTGTCAGGTTGTCGTGGTAAACGACCTGCAGGGGCTCAAAGTAGGAGCCGTCGCTGACAACAATAAAACCGAAGGCCTTGGAGTCGCGCAGGCTGCGGATCCAACCGCCGATGGTTATCTCTTTGTCGAGATATGCCTCAGGGGTCTTATACAATTCTTTTACAGTAACCAGATTCATAGCAAAAATTCTCCTTTTCGTGCATAATACATACTATTTAACTCATAAACATATATAACGTGATTATATGATATTTCCCATAATGTTTCAAGGTTAATCTGTTTTTGCGGCATTTCCGGGCGTTTGAGGGGACATGCTTTCCCCGGATTTCCAGCGGGAACAGGGGAGGGGAACATATAGTGGTAAATATTGGAAGCTAACACAAGATATGGCGAGTCTTTATAAAATATGGCAGATGCGGTAATAAATGTCGGAAAAATGACTAAAAAAAGAGAAAAAAATTTAAATATTTGTGTACTATTTATGAAGTTTGTGTTATAATTAGAATTACAAAAATTTTAACAGCAAGAGGTGATAACGTGATTAAGAAAGAAATGATTGCCATGCTTTTAGCTGGCGGACAGGGAAGTCGTCTTGGCGTGTTGACACAGAAGGTCGCTAAGCCGGCGGTATCTTTTGGGGGGAAGTACCGGATTATCGATTTCCCGCTCAGTAACTGCATCAATTCCGGCGTGGACACCGTCGGCGTATTGACGCAGTATCAGCCATTACGTTTGAACACCCATATCGGGATTGGGATCCCGTGGGATTTGGACCGCAATGTGGGCGGCGTAACAGTCCTGCCTCCCTACGAGCGCAGTAAGGGGAGCGACTGGTACACCGGAACTGCGAACGCGATCTACCAAAATCTGGAGTATATGGAGAATTATAATCCGGATTACGTTCTGATTTTGTCCGGTGACCATATCTACAAGATGGATTATGAAGTTATGTTGGATTATCACAAGGCCAACAACGCTGACATCACCATTGCTGCTATGCCGGTTCCGATTGAGGAGGCCAGCCGTTTCGGCATCCTGATTACGGACGAGTCCAACCGCATTACGGAATTCGAGGAGAAGCCGCCGGTTCCCAGAAGCAACCTGGCTTCCATGGGTATCTACATCTTCAGCTGGAAGGTTCTCAAGGAGTCCCTGATCAAGATGAAGGACGAGCCCGGGTGCGACTTCGGTAAACATATCATCCCCTACTGCCATGCCAGGGGCGACCGCATTTTCGCCTACGAGTACAACGGCTACTGGAAGGATGTAGGGACCCTTGGCTCTTATTGGGAAGCCAATATGGAGCTGATCGACATTATTCCCGAGTTCAACCTGTACGAGGAATACTGGCGTATCTACACCAAGAGTGATGTGATTCCGCCTCAGTACGTGGACAGCAATGCGAAGATTGAGCGCAGCATCATCGGCGAGGGCACGGAGATCCACGGGGACGTGATCAACTCCGTCATCGGCGCAGGCGTTACCATCGGCAAAGGGGCTGTGGTGCGCGACTCCATTGTCATGCAGGGAACCGTGATCGGCGCGGGTTCTGAGATTAACAAGGCCATCATCGCGGAGAACGTACATATCGGTTCCGGTGTGAAGGCGGGCGTGGGCGAGTACGCGCCCAGCACATACGATCAGAAGGTTTATCAGTTCGACCTGGTGACCATCGGCGAGAATTCCGTAATTCCGGACGGCGTGCAGGTCGGCAAGAATACAGCGATAGCAGGCGAGACAACCGTAGGCGATTATCCTGACGGATTACTGGCAAGCGGAAATTACATTATAAAGGCAGGTGGCGCGAGATGAGAGCAATCGGTATCGTTTTAGCAGGTGGTAACAGCAAGAGGATGAGGGAACTCTCAAACAAGAGAGCAGTCGCTGCCATGCCGGTTGCAGGAAGCTACCGCAGCATCGACTTCGCCCTGAGCAACATGACAAACAGCCATATTCAGAACGTAGCCGTGTTCACACAGTACAATTCCAGATCCTTGAATCTTCATCTGAGTTCCTCCAAGTGGTGGGATTTCGGACGTAAACAGGGCGGACTTTACGTGTTCACCCCGTCCATTACTCCGGAGAACGGAGACTGGTACCGTGGAACCGCGGATGCATTATACCAGAACCTCACGTTTTTAAAGAACAGCCACGAGCCTTATGTGGTAATTGCAGCGGGCGACGGCGTTTACAAGCTGGATTATAACAAGGTGCTGGAGTATCACATCGAGAAGAAGGCCGACATCACCGTGGTCTGCAAGGACATGGAGCCCGGCACGGACGTGACCCGTTTCGGCTGCGTGAAGCTCAACGACGACGGACGGATCACCGACTTCGAGGAGAAGCCCATGGCCTCCGACGCCACCACCATTTCCTGCGGGATCTATGTGATCCGCAGACGCCAGCTGATCGAGCTTTTGGAGCGCTGCGCGGCTGAGGACCGCTATGATCTGGTGAATGACATTTTAGTGCGCTACAAGAACTTAAAGCGCATTTACGCTTACAAGCTGAACGGCTACTGGAGCAATATCGCTTCCGTGGATTCCTACTATAAGACCAACATGGATTTCCTGAAGCCTGAGGTCCGGGAATACTTCTTCAAGCAGTATCCCGACATTTACACCAAAATCGACGACCTGCCCCCTGCGAAGTACAATCCGGGCGCAGTTGTCCGCAACAGCCTGATTTCCAGCGGCTGTATCTTAAACGGCACGGTGGAGAACTCCATTCTGTTTAAGAAGGCATACGTGGGCAACAACTGTATTATCAAGAATTCCATCATTCTGAACGATGTTTATATCGGCGATAATACGGTGATTGAAAACTGTATCGTGGAGAGCCGCGATACCATCCGGGCCAATACGACGCATATCGGAACACCCGAAAATATCAAAATCGTTGTGGAGAAGAACGAGAGATATACGTTATAAAGCCGCACTGGTCCGCGTAGGCATGCCCCGGCCGGACTGGCCGGGGAAAGCGGCGACGAAGGAAAAGACGGAAGGGGTATAAAAACATGCAGGTTACAGACGTAAGAGTGAGACGCGTTGAAAAGGATGGGAAGATGAAAGCCATCGTTTCCATCACTCTTGACAACGAGTTTGTCATTCACGACATCAAAGTGATTGAGGGGGAAAAGGGTTTATTTATCGCTATGCCCAGCCGCAAGGCGGCGGACGGCGAGTACCGCGATATCGCGCATCCCATCAATTCCGGCACCCGGGACATGATTCAGAGCATTATCCTGAATAAATATGAGACCACGCTGCTGGAGAATGAGATGGCGGCGGAAGCGCTGGCATGAGAGCATAACAAACCATAACAGAAAACAAACGGGAGCAGGCAGACGGCCGGAAGGGCCGCAGCGCTGCTCCCGTTTTTTAATGCAATGGGCCGTTGGCGCAGCCTGCGGGTGATTGCTGCGCGGATAACGCCGCGGTAACGGGAAATTAATTATAAATTGATTGCAACGTTTGATGGAATCAAGTAAAATATAACCGAGATATGGAATCTGCCGGGCAAGACATGATTTGACGGCAGCGGAGGTGAAGGGTGAGCGATCGGGCGTATATTGATACGGAGAATCTTTTGGGGATTATGAGGCGGGCCTGCAATTATGTGGATCCACGGCTCATGGACCACGGATACCGGGTGGCCGGGATCGTGTGGAAAATACTGATGGCGAAAGGCGGATACGGGCCGCGGGAGATCCGAGACATCTGTTTTCTGGCGCTGCTGCACGACGTGGGGGCGTACAAAACGGATGAGATATCCAGACTGGTCCAGTTTGAGACGGAGAACGCGGAGAACCACGCCATCTACGGGTATCTGTTTATCCGGTATTTTTCTCCGTTTGCGGATATGGCGCCCTGCATTCTCCACCATCACACGCCCTGGCGCACGCTGGAACGGGTGGAGGGGATGAGCGAACGCCAGAAGGAAATCGCTCAGATCATTTTTCTGGCGGACCGGATCGACATCGGAGCGTTTTATGAGAGATGCGGCTGGGACGGATGTGTGGAGCGGATTAAAAGCCTGAAGGGCTATCTGTTCCAACCGGAGCTGGCGGATCTGGTGCTGGATCCGGGTTTTTCGGTGACAAAGGAGGAGCTTTCGTGGGATTATGAGGGCGGCTGGAAGCAGGTGATGAACCGGCCCTACAGCGCTCAGGAGATCAACGACTGCATGATGATGCTGGTGTACACCATCGATTTCCGCAGCCGCCATACGGTGACCCACACGATCACCACCACCTGCGTCAGCTGGGAGATCGCCTGCCTGATGGGGCTGGACGAGACGTACCGGCATCAGATCGCCTGCGGCGCAATTCTCCACGACGCGGGGAAGATTGGGGTGCCGGTGGAGATTCTGGAGTATCCGGGCAGGCTGAGTCCTCAGGCCATGACCGTGATGCGCACCCACGTGGACATGACGGAGGCCATTTTCGGCGGCGAGGTGGATGAGACCGTGGCCAGGATTGCGCTGCGCCACCACGAAAAACTGGACGGATCGGGCTATCCCAGGGGCCTTGGAGCGGCGGACCTCACTGTGGGCGAGCGCCTGGTGGCGGTGGCGGACATCGTCAGCGCATTATGCGGAACCAGAAGTTACAAGGAGGCCTACCCTAAAGAGCGGGTGATCCGCATCCTGGAGGACATGAAGGGCCAGGGATTGATCGACGGGGAGATCGTGGACGTGTTTGTTGAGCATTACGACCTGGTGATGGGGCGGACCCGGCAGGAGTGCCTGCCGCTGATTGAGAAGTACCGGAGGATTCAGGAGGAATTCCGGGAGATGTCCGGGAAGAGGGTCAGGGATTGGGTGCTGCCGCGTGAATGAAAATATGTAAAATAATGTAAAATGAGCGCTGCCGGAGGAGGCAGCGCTTTTTGGAGGCAATGGGCTGCGGGGGAAGTCCGCGTGTGAATGTTTGAAGGTAACAGTCCGCCGGCGTAGTCCACATGCGATTGCGGAAGGCTGGTTTATATAAGCTTCTCCACCTCCTCCGGACGGCAAAACCGGAAGGCGGTATAGTCCAGCTCCGGGTGGTTGCGCATACACTCCCGGGTGAGGTCGATCAGCTTGCGGGCCGGGAAGGACAGGGGCTTGCCGCGCCTCCAGGAGGCGATCAGGGTCCGCTCGAAGGGGGGCACGTCCAGGGTACCCAACAGGGGAACCGTGGGAAATGCGTGGAAATTGCTCAGGTTCATGGTGGTCAGGGAGAAGCCCAGCCCCTCGGAGGCCAGGGAGGCGGCGGTGTCCGGGTTGACGGTCTCCAGCAGGATGCGGGGCATCATGCCATGCTTTTCGAATATCTGGCGGGACGCCCGGTACAGGCCCTGGGTTTTCAGCGGTGAGATAAAGGGCGTGTGGCGCAGCTGCTCCGGCCGGAGGTGATAGACTGTGTCCCGCATGGCAGGCGGGATGACGTCGCCGAAGATTTCGTGGGCCGGGGGCAGTACGAACAGCAGGGATTCCGATGCCAGGGCCTCGTAGTCGATGCCCGGGGTCAGAATCGGGAGGGTGGAGACGATGATCAGGTCGATCTTTCCCTCAATCAGCGCCTCCTCCAGGCCCTGGCTGGTGGACTCGAAAATCTGGATGTCCACGTCCGGGTAAGCCTCCGCGTACAGGGGCAGAATCTGCCCCAGCCATTTCTGCCCGCGGCTCTCGGGGATTCCCACCGCCAGATGCTCCTTGCGGTTGCCGGCGATCTCCGCCATCTCCAGGTCCAGCTGGGTTTTCATGGCCATGATGTTGCGGACGCCTCTCAGGTAATGCTCGCCCGCGTAGGTGAGGGCGATGGGGTTCTTGGAGCGGTCGAAGAGCCGCACGCCAAGGGATTCTTCCAGCTTGTTGATGCTCTTTGTGAGGGCGGGCTGGGATATAAAACATTTCTCTGCGGCTCTGGAGAAGCTCTTGCACTCGTCCAGGGCGATCAGGTATTCAAACCGAACAAAATCCATGTTGAAATTCCTCCATTTTACAATTCTGCGGAAGGGAACGGCGTCTATGAAATTAAGTTATAGAATTCCGGTTCTAAAAGATATTAGACTCTTTTGTCTAAATTAACTATAATGAATGATATCAATATAGCATAGTGAGAAAAAATACACAATACACTTCTTCCGGCGGAAAGGGGGAAACCGGATGTACAGAGAGCTTCTTCAAAGCGGGATTCAGGTGAAGATAATCGGAGACGGGGTTGCGGCCGGCAGCGGAAGCTCCGACGACGACCGCTCAGGGCCGGTGATCCTCACCGTGGGGGGAAGGGACCACAAGGAACAACTGGGTAAAAAGTGCTGGGCGTCCCTGTTCGGCGCGTATGTCAGGGGGCTTTACCCGGCCAGCCGGGTGGTGAACCGCTCCGGAAACGGGCTGGACTCCACGCAGCTGCGGGAGAATATCCGGCAGTTCGCGGAGGACAAGGACCGCCTGGTGCTCCTGATGATCGGCTCCAATGACCGCAGGCTGGAGGACGGTCAGAAACGTTTGAAAGAGAATGTGAAATATCTGCTGGACTACTTTAACCGAAAGAATAAATCGGTACTTCTCATGTCCTATCCGCCGCCGGCAGAGGCGCATGAGAGCCGGTCCGATCTGTTTTTCCGGATGGCGGAGGTGGACCGGATTCTGGGGGAAGCGGCCGCGAGCAGGTATGTTCCATTTTTAAGCCACTACAAGCTGCTGCTCTCGTACTACAGGGAGCAGGGGACCACGGTGGAGGAAATGATGATGGAGGGGAACGGAATCAGGGACGGGCTTCATCCGCCGGATCTGGTTCACCATCTGATTTTCGAACAGATTGTGCGTATGGTGGAAAATTGACAAAGCAAAGAGAGAGGAGGGGTGTGGCGCGCCAAGGTGCGCCACGAAGAGCGATGATGAAAAGACGAGCAAACCAATTACTGGCAGGAGCGACCGCGATGATCATGCTGGCATTGACGGCATGTTCAGGAGGAGGGCAGACGCCCGCGTCCCAGGCGGCCGGAAGCACTCAGGCGGCGGAGAGCGCCCAGGCTGCGGGCCAGGCGGAAACCCCGGCGGATCAGAAGGAAGAGCCCGCCACAGGAGAACCGAAATACGGGGGCCAGCTGCGCGTGACGCTGAACAACGACCCGGCTTCCATGGACCCGCTTCTGGAGGATTCGGAGCCCGGACAGATTCCCGCGGCCCACATTTTCGAGACGGCGCTGTGCAACAACATTGCCGGAGAAATCTGCCCCCAGGTCTGCACCTTTGAGGAGAAGGACAATCAGGTGATTCTGAAGGTCCGCGAGGGCGTGACCTTCCACGACGGCAGCCCCTGTGAGATCGCGGACGTTGAGGCTTCCGCAAACCGCTGGCTGAACAACGTGAAGATGGCCAGAACCTATGTGGGCGATTTGATGGAGAGCATGAAGGTGGAGGGCGACGCCCTGGTATTCACCTTCAAGGACCCCGCACCCCTTGCCACGACCATGATGTCCGGCTGGGACAGAGGCCTGTACGTGATGCCGAGGGAGCTCTGCGAGAAATACCCCGACAGCAAGATCGCGGACGCGGACCTGATCGGAACCGGCCCCTACAAGTTTGTGGAGCATCTGGCGGACCGTTATATCAAGATGGAGAAGTATCAGGACTACAAGCCCCTGGAATCCGATGAGACCGGAATGGCGGAGACCCGCCACGGCTATGTGGATACCCTGTATTTTTATTCCGCACCGGACATCAACGCCCGCATTTCCGGCGTGCAGACCGACGAGTACGACATCGCCTTCGGCGTGCCGGACAACATGAGAGCCACCCTGGAGGCGGACCCCAACCTGGATATCGAGATCAAGGACCTGTCCATCTACTGCGGCTTGGTATTCAACTACGAAAAAGGACAGTGCGCGGACGTCAACCTGAGAAACGCCATTTTAGCCTGCCTGGATATGGATTCCCTGATGCTGGCGGCCCAGGGTTCCGCGGACCTCTACTACCTGAACCCCACCGTGGTCAGCACCAAGAGCAAATGGTTCTGCGAGGAGAGCCTGGGCAAGTACAACGCCCCGGATATTGAGAAGGCGAAGGATTATCTCTCCAAGTCTTCCTACGATGGAAGCCCGCTGGTGTTTATCACCACCAAGGACAACGCTTACATGTACAAGACCGCTCTGGCCTTATCGGATATGGTAAAACCGGCAGGAATCGTCATCGACATCCAGGTGTACGACAACGCCACCCTGAAGGACTACCGCATGGATCCCGACAAGTTTGACATGTTCAGCTCCGGGCTCAGCGAGAAGGTGGACCCCACTCAGATCGCGTTCTTTGAGGACGGATGGGCCGGATTCTACAAGTCCGAGAAAAAGGATGAGCTGATGGCGAAAATGAACGCGGAGTCCGATTTCAACAAGCGCTATGAGTATTGGGAAGAGATGTGCAAGGTGCTCTACGAGGACCTCCCGATCATCACCTTCGGCGAGCGCCGCGTGGTGGAAGTGAAGCGGAAAACCGTCCACAATACCTTTGATACGGTTCAGAAATTTTACTGGAATATCTGGGTTGACTGATAACAGAAGGATGTGTTTATATGATCAATTATACAATTCGGCGGCTATTGTCAGCGATTCCGACTCTGATCATCGTGGCGGTGATGGTATTTTTCCTGATCCGCTGCGTGCCGGGCAATCCGGCGCTGACGATGCTGAGCGACGACGCCACAGTGGAAGAGATCGCGGCCATGGAGGCCAAGATGGGACTGGATCAGCCGGTGCCGGTCCAGTTCGTAAAATGGGTGGGAAATGCGGTCCGCGGCGACTTCGGCAGCTCGATCTACTACGATGAGCCGGCTATGGGCGTGGTGATGTCGCGTCTGGAGTCCACCTGGATGCTGGTGATCATGGCAATGTTTTTCAGCATTCTGATCGGCGTGCCCCTGGGAATCACCGCGGCGGTTCACCGCAACGGCCTGCTGGATAAAATGTGCATGGTGCTGTCCATGATCGGAATCTCCATGCCGGGCTTCTGGCTGGCGCTAAACCTGGTGATTCTCTTCGCCATCAAGGTGCCGATTTTCCCGGCGGTGGGTTACGCCTACATATCCGAGGGCGGGCTGGTGAAGTCCATGCGTTATCTGCTGCTTCCCGCCATCGCCCTGGGGCTTCAGCGCTCGGCCAGCCTGGCCCGGGTGACCCGTTCCAGTATGCTAGACGTGTTAAACAGCGACTATATCCGCACCGCAAGGTCCAAGGGCCTGCGGGAGCGGGCCGTCGTGTACGTGCACGCGCTTAAGAACGCCATGAACCAGATTATCACGCAGCTGGGCATTTCCATCGCCCATCTGCTGGGCGGCGCGATTGTGATGGAGAACGTGTTCAATATTCCGGGCCTGGGCCGTCTGGCCTTCGACTCCATCGTACGCCGGGATTACCCGGTGATACAGGCTCATATCCTGTATGTGGCGTTCATCTACGTGATTGTAAACCTGGTTGTAGACCTGCTGTATAAATTCTTCGATCCCAGGATCGAGTACAAATAGGGGGTGAGGAGAACATGGGAAAAAAGAGAAACTGGAGGAAATTCTTCGGTAAGTACAACATGGTGCTGATCGGAGGAATCATGTTTCTGATCATGGTAATCGTGGCGTTTCTGGCCACCTCCATCGCCCCCTATGACCCTCAGCACATGAACATGATGGAGAGCTTAAGGCCGCCCAGCGCCGCCCATCTTTGCGGTACCGACGAGTTCGGCCGGGATGTGTTTTCCAGGATTATCTACGGCGCGCGGATTTCGCTCAGCATCTCCCTCTCCGTGCTGGTGCTGGTGGGGATTTTCGGGACCGTGCTGGGGATGCTGGCCGGTTTTTACCACACCGCCGACACGGTGATCATGCGCTTTATGGACGGTCTGATGGCATTTCCGACTGTGATCCTGGCCCTGGTGATTTTGACGGTGCTGGGCTCCGGTATTCCGAACCTGGTGTTGGCCCTGTCCATCACCCAGCTGCCCAGAATGGTCCGCACGGTGCGTACCACGGTGATCTCCGCCAAACAGCTGGAGCACGTGGAGGCGGCCCGGGCCATGGGCGCTTCGGACGCCCGCATCATGTTCCGCTATATTCTGCCCCTGTGCGTGTCGCCCATGATCGTCCGTCTGACGCTTATCATGGCGCTGACCGTGTTAAATGAGGCGAGCCTGACATTCCTGGGCGTGGGCCTTTCGCCGGATATCCCCAGCTGGGGAACCATTCTGTCCGAGGCCAGGCAGCACATCTACACGTCGCCTTACCTGATCTTCCTGCCGGGCCTGGCGATCCTGTGGTCGGTTATGTCCTTAAACCTGCTGGGCGACGGCCTGCGGGATGTGCTGGACCCCAAATTATCCAAGAAATAGAGGAGGTTAAACCGTGAATAAACGTGTATTGGATATCAATGATCTGAACGTCGGTTTTTCCTCCTACGGAGAGACCACAAAGATCGTGACGGATGTGAGTTTTCACATCGACGAGGGCGAGACCGTAGGCATCGTCGGAGAATCCGGCTGCGGAAAGAGCATGACGGCGCTGTCCGTCATGCGCCTGATCAAGTGCCCGCCCGGTTACATAAAGGGAGAAATCCGGCTCAATGGAAAGAACCTTCTGGAGCTGTCCGAGCGCCAGATGTGCGATGTCCGGGGCAAGGACGTATCCATGATCTTCCAGGAACCCATGACCAGCTTAAACCCCGTTATCACCATCGGGAAACAGCTGATGGAGGTGTTCCGCAGCCATGAGAAAATGACCCGCGAGGAGGCGTGGAAGAAGTCGGTGGAGGCGCTGGAGCTGGTGAAAATCGCCTCGCCCGAGCAGCGGATGAAGGAGTATCCCCACCAGCTCTCCGGCGGTATGCGCCAGAGGGTGATGATCGCCATGGCCCTATCCTGCCGCCCGCGGCTGCTGATCGCGGATGAGCCGACCACGGCCCTGGACGTGACCATACAGGCGCAGATTCTAAAGCTCATGCGGAATCTGAAGGAGACGCTGGACACCTCCGTCATGCTGATCACCCATGATCTGGGCGTGGTGCGGGAGGTCTGTTCCAGAGCGATTATATTCTACTGCGGGCAGGTCATCGAGGAGGGGCCGGTGGAGGAGCTGTTCGAGAACCCCTGCCATCCCTACACTCAGGGACTTTTGAAGTCGCTGCCCGTGATGGGGAGCCGGGACCGGCTCTACGTGATACCGGGCACCGTGCCCAGTCCGGGGAATCTGCCGGAGGGCTGCGTGTTCAATCCCAGATGCGGCCACGCCACCGAGAAATGCAGAAACTGCAGGCCGCAGATGACCGATATTTCCGACGGACACTGCGTCCGCTGCTGGCTTTACGACAAGGAGGGATGAGGAATGCCGGATAAACAAGTGATCATGGACGTCAGGCATCTCACCAAGTGGTTCCCCATCAAGCGGGGCCTGGCGTTAAAGACAGTGGGTAATGTGAAGGCCGTGGACGACGTGTCGTTCCAGGTGTACGAGGGCGAGACTCTGGGGCTGGTGGGAGAGTCCGGCTGTGGAAAGACCACGCTGGTGCGCTCCATGCTGCGACTCATCGAGCCCACCGGTGGCGAAATCTTTTATAAAGGGGAAGATTTTCGGAAGCTGGATAAGAAAGCGTTGAAGGGCAAGCGCAAGGACGTTCAGATCGTCTTTCAGGACCCCTTCGGGTCCCTGCACCCCAAGATGCGTATCCGCACGATTCTGGAGGAACCACTGATCATCAACCACTACGGGGACAAAAAGGCGCGGATGGCCCGGGTGAAGGAGCTTATGCGCCTGGTGGACTTGAAGGAGGAACAGCTGGACCGTTATCCCCACGAGTTTTCGGGAGGCCAGCGCCAGCGGATCGTGATCGCAAGGGCCCTGGCCACCAATCCGGGATTCGTGGTGTGCGACGAGCCGGTGTCCGCCCTGGACGTGTCCGTGCGGTCGCAGATTCTCAACCTTTTGAAGGATTTGCAGAGGGATTTGAACCTCACCTATCTGTTTATCAGCCATGACCTCTCGGTGATCGAATATATCTGCGACCGGGTGGTGGTCATGTATCTGGGTAAGGTGGTGGAGCTGGCTTCCAGCGATCAGCTGTTTGCAGCGCCTATGCACCCCTACACCCAGGCGTTACTTTCCGCGGTGCCCCAGGTGAGGCCCAGTGGGAAGGTGGAGAAGATTTCGCTGGAGGGGGATATCCCCAGCCCTGCAAATCCGCCGTCAGGCTGCTATTTTCACGGGAGATGCAGGTATTGTACGGAGGAGTGCAGGACGAAGGCGCCAAAGCTTCGTAATCTGGGGGACGGCCATCTGGTCGCCTGCCACCGGTACAACGCGGAATAAGGAGGAAGAAATGGGACGATTCAAAGAAATTATCATAGAGGCCGCTGCGCCCTACGAGCGCGGCGTCCAGTACGGAGAGCAGGCCAGGGAGGAGATCACCCTCTGTATCGAGCGGTATAAGGAGCACTTCGCGGCCATGGGACGTATGAGCTGGGAGGAGGCGCGGAGCAGAGTGACGCCCATCCGCCAGCTGCTTTTAAAGGATTATCAGGACTGTCTCGCAGAGGTGGAGGGCATCGCCAAAGGGTCGGATACGGATTTTGTGGACCTGATGGTGCTGAACGCGCGCTACGAGTTCCTGCATTTCCCCACCGATGGGGAGTGCACGGCCTTTGCGCTGCTGCGGGAAGCCACCGAGGACGGACTTGTGTATGTGGGGCAGAACTGGGATAACCGTCCCTTTGTGCTGGAGCACACGCTGATCGTCCGGGAGACCGAGGAAAATGGAACCAGGATCATCGGCACCACCGAGGCGGGCCAGCTGATCCGCAACGGCATGAACTCCCACGGCCTGGGCATGTGCGCCAACAGCCTGAATTCCATTTTTGACCGCGCGGGCGTGGGCGTTCCGGCCAATTTCCTGCGCAGAAAGCTGCTCTCTCTTAAGAGCCTGGACCAGATGATTGCATGGCTGGTGAATGCGCCCAGAACCGTGTCCAACAATTACTGCCTGGCGTCGTCGGAGAACAGGGCCTTCGACGTGGAGGCCGTGCCCACCGCGCCCTGGCTGCTGCTGCCGGAGGACAACATTCTGACCCATGCTAACCACCTGGTGGGGGACCGCACGGTGGACGCCTACCAGGGCATGAAGTTCAGGGGCGAACTGCTCTATAAGCTGCTGGCCAGGAAGAACGGCAGAATCACCACGGATTATGTGAAGGAATGTCTGAAAAACCATGAGAATTTCCCGGATTCCCTGTGCGCCCACATGCTGGAGGGCGAGACGGAGATGCGCAAGATGTGGCAGACCAACGCCTCCATTATCTACAATCTGGATAAGCTGGAGATGGATATCTGCTACGGGCCGCCCTGCCAGGGAGAGTATGTGACGTACACGTTGTAACGGCTGGAGGAACGAGATTGAAGGAGAAGCTGAGAACATATATTGATTCCATCTGTGGGGAGCTGTGTGGACTGTCCGACGACATTTTCGATCACCCGGAATGCGGCGGGGAGGAACGGTACGCCGTGGAGCGGCTGACAACCTTCCTGCGGGATCAGGGTTTTACGGTTGAGACGGGGATCGCGGGACTTGCCACCGCCTTTCGGGCGGTGTACCAGGTGGGGACCGGCGGTCCGTCCATCGGCCTTTTGTGTGAGTACGACGCGCTTAAGGGCTTTGGGCACGGCTGCGGCCACCACATGCAGGGACCTGCGGTGTTGGGGGCTGCGGCCGCCCTGCGCTGCTGTCTGGGGGAGGATACCCCGGCGAAGATCGTGGTGTACGGGACCCCGGCGGAGGAGACGTCCATGGGGAAAACCATCATGCTGCGGGAAGGGTATTTCCGGGACATCGATATCGCGCTGATGACCCACGCCAATCCCGAGACCAACGTGGATGTGAAGAGCCTTGCCCTGCGCAGCTACCGGGTGAAGTATCACGGGGTGTCCGCCCACGCGGCCATCAAGCCGGAGGACGGGCGCAGCGCCCTGGATGCGCTGATGCTGGCCTGCCACGGCCTGGAATGCCTGCGGGAGCATGTGCGGGACGATGTGCGGATGCATTACGCCATACGGGAGACCAGCCCGCTGTCCAATGTGGTGCCCGATTTTGTGGAGGCCAGCTTTGTGATCCGATCCTACAGCACGGATTATATTGAAACGCTGGTGCCGCGGCTGGAAAAGGTGCTTCGGGGGGCGGCCATGATGACGGAGACGACCTGCGAGATCATTGAGAAATCCCATTTGGACAGCAAGGTCCCGTCCTATATCATAAACGACCTGATTATGGAAAATGCCCGGGCGGTGGATGCGCCCCAGCTGGGGGCTCCCCGGGAGAAAACGGGTTCCACGGACTTCGGAAATGTGCTCCACACCCTGCCGGGGGCCTGCGTGCGGATCGCATTTGTGCCGCGGGGCACGTCCAGCCATTCGCAGGAATACCTGGATGCGGGGAAGAGCGACGCCGCCCATTTGGCGGTGCGGCTGGCCGCGCAGATTCTGGCGCTTACCAGCTGGGGTGTGATAGAGGATAAGGGGCTGCTGGAACGGATCCGGGCGGAATTTGCGGAAAATCTGGCTGTTATGGGATAGGTCTTTTTGCGGGCGTGGTTTCTAAATGCGGCGGCGGACCGGTTGGAAAGGGAATAGGAGCGAGGCGGTTTGAGTGATGAGAATTAGGAAGCGGCTGGAAGGACTGGCCAGGGAGGCGCTGTGGGACTGCGCGGCCGCGTTTATGATCGCGGCGGGGCTGTCGGTATTCGCGGCCGGGGCGGATTTCGCACCGGGCGGCGTCAATGGGCTGTCCCTGATCATCCGCCACCTGTTCGGGCTTCCCATGGGGGCCGTCAGCCTGGTGTTGAACGGGCCGGTGATTCTTGTGACCTACAAGCTGCTGGGGCGGGATTTTCTGCTCAAATCCTTAAAAAGTATGGTGATCTGCGCTGTTTTTATGGATTATGTGATCCCATTTGTGCCGCCCTACCACGGGAATCAGCTTTTGGCGGCTCTGTTTGCCGGGGCGTTTAACGGCGCTGGGCTGGCTTTGATTTACCTGCAGAATTCTTCTACCGGGGGAAGCGATTTCCTGATTTTGTCCGTGAAGAAGCTGAAGCCCCACCTGTCCATCGGACAGATCACACAGATCATCGACGGAAGCGTGATCGTGCTGGGGGGATTTGTGTTTCGCAACATCGAGGCGGTTTTGTACGGCATCGTCTGCACCGCCGTGACCACCGCGGTGATCGACCGGATCATGAACGGGGCATGCTCCGGGAAAACGGTTATGATCATCACGGAGTCCGGCAGGCGGATCGCGGCGGAGATCGACCGGGCGATGGGGCGGGGAGCCACCATTATGAGGGCCACCGGCGGCTACTCGGGGACTCAGAAGGACGCGGTGCTCTGCGTGTGCAGCCACCGCCAGATTCCACAGGTGCGCCGGGTGGTGCAGGGCCTGGACGGGAACGCCTTTGTGATTGTGGGGGAGTTTACCCAGGTGTACGGAGAGGGTTTCCAAAAATTGGAAGAAAATTGAACAAAAACGGGGAAATGGTTCGGCCGGGCCGCGTCTGACGACGGTACGGTTTGGCTGAAGCGTTATGAGGTGATTGATAGAAAATACCGGAGGCAGCAACCTTGGATAAGGGGAGCTGTCTCCGGCATTTTGCCGTTGGATTTATGCGTTGGCCTTGGCCAGGATGCTTCTCGCCACGCTGATTCCGTTGGCGGAAGCCTGCTGCAGGCCCCGGGTCACGGAAGCGCCGTCGCCGATGGCGCGCAGGCCGTGGACGCTGGTCTCGAAGTCGGTGTCCACCACCACCTTGTTGGAGTAGAATTTTACCTCCACGCCGTAGAGCAGGGTCTCGTCACCGGCGATGCCGGGGGTGACCTTGTCCAGGGCCAGAAGCATTTCCTTGATGTCCGTCATGATGCGGTGGGGGAACACCAGGGAGAGATCGCCGGGCACTGCGTCCTTCAAGGTGGGGATCAGGTTGTTGCGGCACAGGCGCTCCTCGGTGGTGCGGCGTCCTCTCTGGAAGTCGCCGAAGGTCTGTACCATGATCCTGCCGCCGCAGAGCATGTTGGAGAGCTGGGCAATGTGCTTGCCGTACTCGATGGGCTCGTTGAAGGGTTTGGTGAAGTTCTTGCTCACCAGCAGGGCGAAGTTGGTGTTGTTCGTCTTGTATTCCTTGGACTTGTAGGCGTGGCCGTTGACCACTGCCAGCCCGTTCTCGTAGTATTCAGTGGCCACCTCGCCGGAGGGGTTGGTGCAGAAGGTGCGCACCTTGTCGTCGAAGGTGGGGGTGTAGTAGACCAGCTTGGCCTCGTAGAGGTTCTCGTTGAGGAACTTCATGACCTCGTCCCGGACCTCCACACGCACGCCGATGTCCACGGTGCCCACCCGGGTCTCGATGCCGTGGTCGTTGCAGATGTGGGAGAACCAGTCGGAGCCCTCGCGGCCGATGGCGGAAACCACTTCGGGAGCGTAGTAGGTCTCATTCTTGTCGGTGATCACGCCCTTCACCTGGTCGCCCTCGATGATGATGTCCTTCACCATGGTGTTGAACTCCATCTGGACGCCCTGGGCCAGCAGGTGCTCCTCCAGGCGGGTGTATATCTTATAGCCCTCCTCCGTGCCCAGATGGCGGATGGGGCATTCGATCAGCTTTAAGTTGGCGGTGATGGCTTTGCGGCGGATCTCCTCGATCTCCTTCTGCTTGTCCACGCCGTATACGTTGGTGTCCGCGCCGAACTTCAGGTAAATATTGTCGGACTCTTTTAAGAGCTCCACGGTCTTGTCGTAGCCCAGAATCTCCGGCAGATTTCCGCCCACGTCCGGGGACAGGGAGAGCTTGCCGTCGGAGAAGGCTCCGGCTCCGGCGAATCCGGTGGTGATGGAACAGGGCTTGCAGCCCACGCAGACCTTGGTGGTGCGCTTGGGACACACGCGTTTCTCGATGGGACGCCCTTTCTCGATCATCAGAATCTTCATATCCGGTTTCTGGCGGATCAGTTCGTACGCGCAGAAGATACCGGAAGGGCCTGCGCCAATGATGATTACGTCAAAATTTGAAGATGAATTCATAATAAAAACTCCTTTCAGGTTCAGGGTTCTGCCTGGGTTTTCTTTGGTGAAACATAAAAAAACCAGTATAAGAAATAGAAGCTTGTAGTCAACTATTCCGGTAGCTGGTAGAAACGTTCATCCAATTATGAACTTATACAGGCGTCACAACATTCCTTAGTTTAGCATAGTTTGTGTGGTTTCGCAAGAGTGCAGTGGCCCGGAAACGCCTTATTTTTCGGGGCTTTGGCGGGAATTAAGATGTCTTTAGAAAAACTTGCGGAAATAGTACAAAATTTGTCTCATATGTTAAGCTTTTTTCAAAGATTTCCGGGGCATGAGTGTGGTAAACTATACATATGATAAACGAGGACAAGCCTGCTTTGAGGCTTTTTGAAAGGAGGGCGGCTTTATGAAGGCATTGAAAATGGTTCGGAGGCTGGCGATGGTGTTGTTTGTAATATGCGCGGGTTTATGCCTGGTGGTAGGCGTGAAGGGTTACCGGATGTATAAGGGCGCCCTGGCGCAGACCAGTCTGGCAGACAAGGTGGATTCCATCCGGGCGAGGGAGGATTACACCACCTTTGAGGAGCTGCCCCCGATCTACGTGGAGGCGGTTCTCTCCGTGGAGGACCACCGGTTCTACAGTCACCCGGGGATCGATCCCATCGCCATCGGGCGGGCGGCGTTCAACGATCTGAAGGCCATGGCTTTCGTGGAGGGCGGCAGCACCGTCACCCAGCAGTTGGCCAAGAACCTGTATTTTTCCCAGGAAAAGGAACTGACCCGCAAGGTTGCGGAGGTGTTCATGGCCTTTAATCTGGAGAAGAACTACAGCAAGGAGGAGATTCTGGAGCTCTATGTGAACTCCATTTACTTCGGAAACGGTTACTACAGCGTGGCGGAGGCCAGCGAAGGGTATTTCGGCAAAGCGCCCTCCGAGATGACGGAGTACGAGAGCACGCTGCTGGCAGGAATCCCCAACGCGCCGTCGGTGTACGCGCTGACAGCCAACCCGGACCTGGCGGCCCAGAGACAGCGCCAGGTGGTGGACCGGATGGTGACCTGCGGGTATTATACGGAGGTGCAGGCGCAGGAGACGCTGGCGGCGGGGATGTAGGAAGCGGATCAGAATGAATTTTAAGGGATTTGAGATGAAGGGGGCTGTGCAAAAAGCCCATTAAAACAGAACGCGTTCAGGTGTCAAAAAACCTGGACGCGTTCTGTTTTAATGGTGCATTTTGACAGCCCTTTTTGCGCTGCCGCCGCAGGGGGCGCGCCCCGCGCCCTCGTGATATCCTAAAAAGTTTGGGAACAAAAAGAAAAGCAGATTTGATACAATTAATACTATAAAATGTTGTTTATGAGGAAATATACCGAAAGGTTAAGGGGTTGTATGAAAATTGATTATAAACAATATGAATTGACAATTTATGAACTGTCCTTAAAGCTGTCCCGGCTGCTGGAGGAGACGGGCAGGCAGGACGCCAGATTGGGGGAGATACGGGACGTGATTGTATCCCACCACTTCTCGGCGGCTGTGGTGGGGGAGTTCAAAAAGGGGAAGTCCAGCCTGATCAACGCGCTGCTGGGGCAGAAGGTGTTGCCCTCGGACACCAGGCCGACCACCGCCACCTTGAACCGCATCACCTACGGCTCCGTCCCCGGGGCGATGGTGGAGTACAAGGACGGGACCTCCCGGGAGATTCCGGTGGACGATCTGGCGGAGTATGTGACCAAGCTGACGGAGAGCGCCAGGGAGCAGGCGGCTAAAATCCGCCAGGTGGTGGTGGAATATCCCACGGCCCTGTGCCAGAACGACGTGGATGTGATCGACACGCCGGGACTTCAGGACGACGACGCCATGACGGATATCACCGTCCAGGCCATCCGTGATATGGATCTGGCGATTTTTACTATCTCAGCCCTGTTTCCGGTGAGCCAGACGGAGCAGGATTTCCTGGTCCGCCTGCTGGAGGACGGGACGCTGACCAAGCTGGTGGTGGCGGTGACCTTTGTGGACCTGCTGGACGAGGAGGACCGGGAGGAGATTCTGCCCCATATCCGGCAGCGCCTGCAGGAGGGCGTGCTGGAGGCTCTGCGGAAGAAATATCCTGAGGGACACGGGATTTACAAAATATACCACCGCATGATAGGAGGGCTGGAGGTATTTCCCTGCTCGTCTAAGCTGTATTTCAAGGCGCTCAAAAAGGACGATATGGGGCTGATGAAGGAGAGTGGTATCCCACAGCTCAAGGAGGGCCTGATTCAGATGGTGATGTCCAACCGCCGGAACAACACGGTGGTCAAGTGCACCGCCCTGATTCAGGGTGTGGTGGACACTTTCTGCGGACAGGAGCCGGGTGAATTATCAGAGTTTCGGGAAAAGCTGTCCGGCTCCGACGAGAAGCGCCGCCGGGCCGTGGTGGAGCAGTGCCTGGGGAATCTGGCGGAGCTTCACAGGCGGGTGTGCGAGGGACTGGAGGCGTATACCGTCAACCGGAAGGAAAACCTGGCGGAGGAGATCAGCCGCCGGTTCATCCGGGAGCTGTCCGGGGTGCAGGAGCTGAGCCACTGGGCGGTGAGGCGGGCCCTCTTCGTGGAGATCAAAAACAGCTTTCAGTATGTGCGGGACAACGTGACCGTGCAGTACAAAAGGGCGGTGGAGGAGCTTGTACAGGAGTCCGCCGGTCTGCTGGCGGGGAGCGGTACCGCGCCCTGGGACAGCCGGGAGATAGCGGGCTTCTGGGGGGACGTGGCGTACCCGGATTTCCGCTGGTACGGTTCGCCGCTGCCCGAGGCCGCGGATTACACGGACTGCGAGGTGATGGACAGCGTGCGGCGGGGAGTCCGAGAGTCAGTACAGGTCTATTTGACTCAGGCGGACGGCTGCGTCCGCAAAATCCGGGAGGTGTGTCTGGCGTTCCAGGCTGCGGCCGGGAACCGGGAGGAGACGGCCATGGCGGCGCGGTGCCAGGAGCTGCAGCGGCAGTGGAAGAGCGCCTCGGAGGACTGGAAACGGAAAAAACTGGAAGCCAGAACGGCCGCCCTGGAGGCGGAGGAGATTCTGGAGGCATTTTACAGGCAGCTGGGGATGGAATAAACCAAGACAAGGAGATCAAAAATGTCAGAAAATGTAAGCTACAAAGGATTTTCAGGCTATCAGAACATGCTGATTCAGATGAATACGGACTTGAATCAGGTGGCGCAGGTGTGCGAAACCCTGAAATTGGAAGAGACCAGGAAGGCTGTGCTGGAGACCGCGGAGCATCTGCGCAACAATATTTTCTCGGTGGGCGTGGTGGGGGAGTTCAAACGCGGGAAGAGCACGGTGATCAACGCTCTGCTGGGACAGGATATTCTGCCCCGGGATATCAAGCCCTGCTCCGCGTCCCTGAACCGGGTGACTTATGATATGAAGCCCCACGCCGAGATCATTTTCAAGAACGGGGAGAAGAAGGCGGTTCCGGTGGAGGAGATTGAGGACTATGTGACCAAGCTGACGGAGAAGTCCCGCAAGCTCTCCGCCACGGTGCAGGAGGCCCGGCTGTATTATCCCTGCGCCTACTGCCGCAACGGGGTGGAGATTATCGACACGCCGGGATTAAACGACGACGACAATATGACCGCTATCACATTTTCGGTGCTGCCGCAGCTGGACGCCTCCATCATGGTGATCTCGCCGCTGTCGCCATTTTCGCAGTACGAGGAGGATTTCCTGCGGTCCCGCCTGCTTACCAGCGACCTGGGGCGAGTGATGTTCGTGATCAATATGATGGATCTGATCGACGAGGAGGACCAGGAGAAGTCCATCGAGTACCTGCGGGAGCGCATCACGGAAAATGTGCTGGGCAAGGTTAAGGCTACATACGGGGAAGGATCGAAGGAATACATGGAGTGCCAGAAGAAGGTGGGGGATATTCATCTCTACCCCGTCTCGGCCAAAATGGCCCTGAGAGGCAAGCTGAAGGACGACCGGCGCAAGATCGAGGAGAGCGGATATCCGGCCTTTGAGAAGGGGCTGGAGGAGTTTTTGACCGAGGAGCGGGGGGCCATCGTGCTGCAGGTACCGGTGAACCGGCTCAAGAGCGCCATCGTGGAGATCACCAAGTCCATTCAGATGCGCACGGACGCGCTGGCTATGGATCACCAGGAGTTCGAGGCCAGAAACCGGGGGACCCAGGCCAGGATCGAGGAGCTGCGCAGCCAGAAAAAGCAGGAGCTGAAGAATATCAGCCAAAGCGCAAAGCGGGCCTCCTACGACATTGAGCCGGAGATCGCCGCGTTCTGGGAGCGGATGCAGGAGGCCATAGTGTCCTATGTGGAGGGTATGGAGATCATGGAGGAGGATCTGACCAGGGAGCGACTGGACGATACCCAGACGGCGTGCATGGAGAGTATTGAGATGAAGTATAAGCTTCTTTTGCAGCAGCAGTTCGAGACCATTCAGACCAGGATCAACGAGATGCTGGGGGATGAGATGTTGCGGCTGGGAGATTACGAGGGGAAATTCGGGGCCACCATGGAGCAGATTGGGGTGACCTTTAAGACCAACACCGAGGAGGGCGGCTCCGGGGGCATTTTCGGCGGCGTGATGCTGGACGTGGTGACGGCGGCGGCCAGCAATATGGTGTTCGGCCTGGGCGGCATCGTGTCGGGCTTTCAGGAGCAGGGCGTCAAGGGCGCTGTGACGGGCGGCATTGCCGGTCTGGGCGCGGGTCTGGCTGTGGAGGCGGTGCTGGCCGCGGTGGCGATGCCCATCACCTGGCCCATGGTGATCGGCATCGGGTTGATCAGCTCCTTTGCGGGCCGGGGCGCGGTGCGGGCCATTTTCGGCAGCAAGACGCCCCAGACCTCGGTGGTGACGGTGGACCAGTTCCGGTCTGCGCTGCGGGACAGCGCCCTGTCCATGGTGGAGGGGCAGAAGTCGTCCAGGGATCTGGAGCGGCTGGTGGATCAGCAGATCAACAGCGGTTTCGCCGCCATCAAGGAGAAGCTGGAGACAGAGACGGAGAATGTGCTGCGGGATACGGAGAAGACCCTTGGGGATATCCGGGAACAGTTTTTACAGCGCAACATGGAGGCCGACCAGACCAGGCGGGAGCTGGGAGAGCTTGCGAAAAAGGTTCAGGCTGTGGCGGAGCACGTGAAGGATGTGGACAGCCAGATTAACGCCGTGCTTTTGGGGCGGTGAGAGGAGGATTTATGGGAAAATACGAGGTTGACCAAAAAAGTCCGCTGGACCGGATCGACGTGAGCTTTGCCCATTACCTGAACAGGCGCAAGGGGACGGCCCAGAGCCATCTGGAGGGCGGAATACCGGATTACGCCTATGACCTGGACTATGAGCTGCGTCAGAAAATGACGGCCATCCCCCATTTTGAGCGCATGTGCCGGGCGGTCAGCGGCACCATTGAGAACCGGATGCTGCACATTATCAACCAGGAGGGGCTAGCGGTGGGGCCGGACCAGTTCCCGGAGATCTACGAGGCGGGCGTGGCCTGCGCCAGGATTCTGGGGATCGGAATCCCCAACATTTACGTGGTGAACAACGTTGAGATGAACGCCTATACCTACGCCACCGACGACGCCTCGCCGCTGATCGTGCTCTACAGCGGCATCGTGGAGCGTATGACGAACCGGGAGCTGCGGGGGATTATCGGCCATGAGTGCGGGCATATCCACAACCGCCATTCGGTCTTCCAGAACGTGATCGATATTCTGCTGGGCTCCATGGCGGGCACCATCGGCGGCGTGCTGCTGACTCAGGCGGGGGCGGCGGCCATGCTGGCATGGAGCCGGGCGGCGGAGGTGACGGCGGACCGGGCGGCCCTCATCTGCGCGGAGGATTTTGAGGACGTGATATCCGGGGACAAAAAGCTGCTCTACGGAGCGGCTTTTGGGGAGCACGAGGTGCAGATCGAGCCGTTGCGCAGGCAGCTGGAGCGGATGCTGAAAAATCCCACCGCCATCCTGGAGTTGCAGAATTCCCATCCGGCAACGGCCAGGCGGATTGTGGCGGAGATGGAGTTTATGGAGTGCGAGACGCTGTACCGCTGGCGGCCGGAGAAAAAGCAGCCGGGTCAGGTTATGCGGAGCAAGAAGGAAGCGGATATGCGCTGCAGGAAGTTTATCGCGCTGCTGGCGAAAGGAAAATAAATATGGGACTGGAAGAACGGATTATTTATTCGAGCGACGAGCTTATACGGAATGTGGAGAAAGCGCTGGACCGTTTGAAGGCGCTGCGGTATGATCCAAAGTACAGGGAGCGCCTGGGCGACGGCTTCTGCGACCGCTTTCTGGCCTGGGAGGAGGATATCCGCAGGCGGAAGGACGAACCCTTCACCATCGCGGTGGTGGGGGATTTTAAGCGGGGGAAATCCACATTGATCAACGCGCTGCTGGGGCGGGAGGTGCTGACCACGGACGTCACCACGGAGACTGTGACGCTGAATTACCTGGGCTACGGCCAGGAATCCACCCAGGCGGTGCTGAAGGGCGGCAGACGGATACGGCTGCAGCCGGAGGAGCTGAAAAAGGAAAAGCTGGAGGCGATTATCAGGGAGGCCGGGGAAACGGTGGAAAAGCTGGTGTTAAAGCGCCCCTGCGAACTACTGAAGGATGTGACCATCGTGGATACGCCGGGATTGGGCGACGCGCTGAAAAAGTTCGACGACATGGTGGAGCAGTGTCTGCTCCAGGCGGACGCGGTGATTTATGTGTATTTTGTGATGGCGCCACTCTCCCAGACCGAGCAGCTGTTTTTGAAGACGGCGGTGCTTCCGCAGAAGTTTACCAGCCTGTTCCTGGTGGGAAACAGGGCCGATGTGCTGGATTCCCAGGAGAGCTTCGAGGAGATGGAGGAGTTTCTGGGGGAGCGGGCCGCGGGAGTGTTCCCGGAGGGGAAGAACTACGTGGTCAGCGCTCTGGATGAACTGTGCCGCAAGCTGGGCAAGTCCCGGCCAAATGATGAGCTGGAGGCTGTGCTGGAGGAGCGGTTTCAGGAACTGGAACAGGATATTTTGAATGTGATTGCGGAGAAGAAGGATTTCGCGGTTCCCGACCGGATGCAGCGGATGTTTAGCGCCATGCTGGCCGAGGCGGACCAGGAGTTTGAGGCCCTGGAGGCCAGCTTGTCTATGAGCGGTGCACAGGCCCGTGAGGCGTACCAGGCCATGGTGGGGGAGCGGGAACACCAGGCGGAGGAGCTGGCGGGCGCCGGTGAGACCCTTCAGAGCCTGATGGACGACATGTCCCGGGAAGCCTGGGGCTGGATGTCAGATTTTCTGCGGCGGCTGGAGGGACAGCTGGGGGCGCTGGGAGGCGTGGAGACTGAGGATATCCAGAAGCATCTTTCATTTTATATTGCGGATATGCTGAAGGAGGCGATCAACGCCTGTCTGGACTGCCACCGGGAGCGGCTGCTTGACGAGATGAGCGATATTTCCGGTAATTTGATGAAGAGTCTGGGACGGGCGGAGGAGGATTATTCCTTCCGCTTCGAGCTGGATAACCGGATGTGGACCAAGGGAGACAATCTGGGCTTCGGGGTGTCCCTTGTCTCGCAGATGGGATTTTTGGGGAATTTGGCCTATCTGCTGGGGTCGGGGGCCGCGGGGGCCCTGCGCAGCAGGGAGATCAAAAACCAGAAGGATGAGCTGCTCAAACAGGTGGCGGACCAGTTCCCGGAGCTGAGGCAGTCTGTGAAGGAGGCATTATCCCAGGCTTATGGGCGGCTTAAAACGGCGGCTTTGGAACAGCTCACGGAGCACTACGAGGAAAAGATCCGCAAGACGGAGGCCCAGGTGGAGCTGTCCATGGAGATTTCCCGCAAGGAGGAGCAGGAAAAAGAGGCGATCAGAGAGGTGCTTTCGCAGACCAGGGAAATGTTTGGGGAGATGAGGCGGCTGGTTATGGCCGCGGGCTGATGGAGGCGGTGTCGTATGTTTTGCGGTGAGTGCGGAAAAGAGATTGAGATCGGGTCCAGGTTCTGCGGATACTGCGGCGCGGTGGTGGAACAGCCGGGAGGGGGCGCGTGCCTGATCTGCGGCAGCCTGCCGGTCCGGGAGGGGCAGGAGTTCTGCGACGAGTGCGGCTTCCGGCTGCCAAAGCCGGTCCAGAAGGCCGAGTTCGGGATCAAGGGGCCGGAAGGGAAGAATATCCTTGGCTACTGCTATGCCACCGGCACGGGAGGCATGGAGTACAACCCGCAGAAGGCGCGGGAGTGCTTTGAGGAGGCGGCGGAGCAGGGATACGCGCCGGCGCAGTACAATCTGGCGTCCTATTACGTTCAGGGCCTGGGAGGGCTGGAGCGGGACGAGTACCGGGCGGAGCTGTGGATGAAGCGGGCGGCGGATCAGAAGCTGTCCCAGGCTGTCAGGGCCATGAACCTTTATTTTACCGGTTCCGGCACGGTCTCCTACGGAGTGGAGGGGCTGCTGCCCATGGTGGGAGCCGGCAGGCGGGGACTGAAGAAAATTACCAGCAGGATTTACCAGTGGGAGCTGCTGAAATAGGAGGGATCAAGTATGTATTGTGGAAATTGCGGAAATGAGATAAAGGACGGGATGTTGTTCTGCCCGGTGTGCGGGGCCAGGCAGCGGGCGCCGGAGGCGGCGGGACCACAGCCGCAGCCAGCTCCGGCGCCTGCGCCCACGCCTTATGCGGGCGGCGGTGGAGCGGGGAGCGCCGGGAGGGCGTATGCGGGCGGGGATGAGGTCCTTTACAGCAACAAGATGCTCACCAACTCCACGAATCCGCTCACCTCGCCGGTGGGGCGGATGACGGTGACCGGGTCTTATATCCAGTTTAAGAGTTACATGATCGGGGGCAATTTTAAGGTGACCTACGCGGAGCTGTCGGCCGCCAACCGCACCACCTACGCCATGCTCAACAAAAATGCGCTGGAGCTGCGGCTGAAGAACGGGAAAAAGTATATTGTGACCGGGTTTATGAAAAATGATCTGGACCGCGTGCTGGAACTGATTAACAGTATGCTTTGACGGAGAGGGGGGACTGTGAGATGAAGATATGCAGAAATTGTGGTCAGCAGTATCCTGATGAGACGAAATTCTGCGTGCATTGCGGAAAACCGCTGGAGGCGGTTGGGGGCGGGGCGGCAGGGAACGGGTATGCGCCGGGACCAGGGCCAGCGCCCAGGCCCACGCCGCCACCGCCCAGGCCGGTTTCACCGCCTCAGAAATCGGGCGGTATATTCGAATCGCTGCGGGAGAACCGGATTGTGCCCTACATTCTGTTCGCACTGTCATTGTATTTTGGATGGGGCGTAAGCCTGCTTTTGGGATTGGTGGTCGGGATCGTGGACATACTGGTGACAAAGGACGGGAACGACAAGCTGGCGCTGGTGCTGGCGGGCTGCGCCACCGCGTTCAACCTTCTGTTTTACATTATTCTATGATCGGGGGAAGGAGGGAAGTCTGTGGACGATTGGAACGAAACGTATTCCGTGATTATTGTCGAGGACGATTTGGATTTTGTGTGGCTGATCCAATCCATGATTGAGGATTCGGCCGGTCTGCGATTTGCAGGCTACGCCTCTGACATCGCCGGTGCGGGACGGCTGGCGGCAGAGACGCGGGCCGACATCGCGCTGGTGGATCTGGGGCTGGGCAGCCAGGACCTGGGAGGGATTGAGGCGGCAAAGGCGATCCGTCTCAATTCCCGGGCCAAGGTATTACTCCTCACTTCCTACGAGGACCCGGAGATCATTATCTCGGCCAGCAAGCGTTCCTTCGCGTCCGGGTACATTTTCAAGAGCCAGTATGGACAACTGACGGACATCATCCGAAAGACTGCCAGGGGCAACACGCCCCAGCAGGTGATGATCAAGGAGCTGATTTTGAAGGATCTGACCAACGCGGAGCGCAGCGTTTTTTCTACGCTGATCGGGGAGCGGGTGGCGGTTCACTCGGCGGAAAAGACCATTGCCAATCAGAAGACGTCCATTTTTAAGAAGCTAGGGCTTAAAAACGCGCAGGAGCTCTGCTGCATTTTCCACAATTATTGAACGGCTCCGGGGGAAAGGTGGGCTTTCCGCTGCTTTACGGGGAAATAGAGAGAAACCTTCGTTCCTTTCCCCGGAGTGCTCTCCGTGCGGATGTAGCCGCCGTGTTCCATCATCACGTGGAAGCAGTAGAACATCCCCAGACCAAGGTGATTTTCGCTGTTTTTTGTGGAGTAATATGGTTGGTAGAGCTGGGCCAGGTTTTCCTTTGGGATACCAGGCCCGTCGTCTTCTACGGACAGCACCAGGTAGCGGCTGTGGCGGGCCTGGCGGCATTGTGCGGTGATGCTGCCGTGGCCGTTCATGGCCTCCACGGCGTTGATGAGCAGGTTGTTCAGCACCTCCATGGTGTAAACCGGATCGCAGGGCAGCAGGTATTTTTCAGGACAGAGCACGGAGAAACGGACTCCCGGGTATGTCTTTTCTAACGGGGAAACGGCCTCCATGAGCAGCTTGTCCGCCGGTACCGGGGAGATATCCAGCCGGATCTGATCCGAGTACAGACGCGTTTTTTCGATGAAGCGGTGCAGGTGGGAAATCGAATTGGAAATAATTTCTAATTCCTTGACGTTTGCGCCGGTACTGGAGGACGTTCCGACGCCGGCCTCCTTCTCGCACAGTTTATTGACGCACCAGTCGATTTTTGTTAGCTCATTTTTCAGGATGTGGCTGGTGTAGCGGGTGCCCATGTGGATCAGCCGCCGATCGGCGTACCAAGAATAATTTTCACTATTCAGCTTTAAACCCATGATGCCCTCGCGGAATGCCATGATGACGTAGAACAGCAGAAGCAGCAGGATGATGTAAAGGCTAAACTGCCAGACCTTGAACAGGCTGCGGATGCGGAGGGCGTGGATCACAAATATGGTGATCAGCCAGTACCAGATCGGGGAAATGGTGATAAAGGCGATCATTTTTTTCTGGCGGCGCACCACCAGGCGGTGTTCGGCAAAGATGGAGCGGATCATCAGATAGGCCATGAGCGTGCCGCAGGCCAGGTTGAAGGCGCCCATGATATACCAGTAATACCGGGTGTTCAGCTGGTACCAGCGGGTCCTAAGCGGGTTGAAGAGCAGCATAAAGCAGGCGCAGGAGGCTACCGGAAGGAACTGCACCCAGGGAAACCAATGGGGCTTTAACTTGTCCAGGCCGCTGAAATACACGGAAAAGATCAGGGCGCTGGGCATTGCCGCATAGTACAGGACTGCGGTCAGCAGGGAATAGACCGCCTCGCCCGCGGATGCCGGGAAATGAGGGGAGAGGGCTGAGATATGCGCGAATAGGTTGAAAAACAGGTATTCCTTGAAGCTCCCGATGCTGAATACGAGGATTCCGATGGTGCACCACTGGTTGATACGGCTGCCGCGGCAGGACGTGTAAATCAGCAGGGCAAATATCCACATTAAAAGGGAGAGTACAAGGTTGATGTCGATCATGGCGTGAGCCTCCTGTTCCAGAGGGAGTCCGGGTCGTGTTTCATGATCAGTTTATCACAGTCGGCCGGATCGGGCAACTGTCAGGCGCGCTGCGCCTGGCGGACGTGGGAGCCGAATATAAAGAATATAAAAGGGGAGGAATTGGAAAATGGTATGTAAGTATTGCGGGAAAGAAATCCGGGAGGGATTGATTTACTGCCCGTTCTGTGGCTGCCGGGTGGCGGAGGAGAAGCGGGAACCGGAGCCGGAAGTGGAAATGGGACGGAGGGGAAAGGCGCAGTACCGTAGGGGAGAGGCGAAGTACCGCGGGGGCGCAGCCGTGTGGAAAAAAACGCAGGCCAGGAGTATGATCGTCCAGGCGTTTATTGTGGGGGGATTTACCTTTGTCATGAGTCTTTGGTTCAGTTTCTACGCGGTGGGATTTGTCTTTAAATCTACTATGGTGGTGGGGACTACGGTCTACGCGGTGCTGGTCACTGTTTTGTTGGCTCAGATTGGGGGAATGACGCCGTCCACAAGGGGAAAGGGATGGGCACTTCTGATTCTGTGCAGCCTGGGCATCGGGCTGTGCGTGTTCCTGGCGGCCATGATCTGTGGGAATAATGTGGGGCAGGAGCGAAATTTTGATTCTGTGATGGTGTATCTCTATATGGCCGCCCCGGCGATCGCGTGGTTTCTCTGGGTGGTCAGCCACTGGAGCGGAATCCGCGGGCTCTGGGCCGGAAGCGGGGCGGGTAAGCTGGGGGTGGCTGGAATGCTGCTGCTCTCAATCCTGGTCTGGTTGGCAGGCGCTGCCTCTATCATGCTTCTGCTCATCGATATTCTGTAATTTCCGGTTCGCCTTTACAACTGAATTATTTCCTGCTACAATGAATGAACAGCGTTAGCTACCCCCCATGCGGGTGTAGTTAGCGCTTAAACGCGTGTGATGATCCGGTTTCTGTAAACCGGATCAATACTGGCAATAGAAGGAACGGACAATGAGCGGATTTTTGGAAAGAATAAAAGGTGTGTTTCACAGGAAAGTAGAGGACGAAAAGGCTATGTATATAATCGCAGGATTGGGAAATCCCACGAAGGAGTACGAGAAAACCCGGCACAATGTGGGGTTCGAGGTGATCGACGTGCTGGCGGACCGGCTGTTCACCTCCGTGGATGAAAAAAAGTTCAAGGGGTATTACGGCAAGGCGGTGATCGGGGGGGAGAAGGTGATTCTCTTGAAGCCCCAGACCTTCATGAATCTCAGCGGGGAGAGCGTGCGCGCGGCGGCGGATTTCTATAAAGTCGATCCGGATCATATTATAGTGGTGTATGATGACGTGAGCCTGGACGTGGGGCAGCTGCGCATCCGGACCAAGGGCAGCGCCGGGGGACATAACGGGATCAAGAACATTATCGCCCATCTGGGAACCCAGGAGTTTCCGCGTATCAAGGTGGGTGTGGGAAATAAGCCGCCCAGGATGGACCTGGCGGACTATGTGCTGGGCCGGTTTCCCAAAGAGGAGCGCGGGCTGATGGAGGACGCCTTCAAGGAGGCGGCGGAAGCGGTGGAAGTGCTGGTTAAGGAAGGCGCCGGGATAGCGATGAACCGGTTTAACGGGCATAAGGAGAAGGAGTAGCGTGGAACGGGACGGGAAAGGCCGGAGAATGGCGGCCCAGTAGGGATTAGGGAGTATCCTGGCCCGGGAGGGATCAGGGGGCAACCTGGCCCGACAAGGATTAGGGGAAAAACGGTCCGGCAAGTATTAGGATGCAACCCGGTCCGGGAGGGATCAGGGAGCAACCCGGTCCGGCAGGGATCAGGGAGCAACCGGATCCGGCAGGTATCCGGGATCATCCCGCCCCCGGCGGCGTATTTGACAGAAAGGTGAGGCAGACCATGCAGAATCCATTGTTGGAATTGCAGGAATATGAAAATTTGGCGGAGGCCCTGAAAAAGGGCAGGGGACCCCTTCAGGTGACGGGAACGCTGGATTCCCAGAAGGTGCATCTCATGTACGAGCTGGGGCAGGACTTGCCGGCGGACGGACTGCATTTTCCGTGGAAGCTGGTGGTCACCTATGACGATACCCGGGCCAAGGAAATCTATGATGATTTCCGAAATTTTACAAAAAATGTGATGCTCTATCCGGCGAAGGACCTGCTGTTCTACAGCGCGGACATCCATGGCAATCTGATGACCCGACAGAGGATCAGCGTGCTGCGGCACCTGATGGAGGACGAGGGCGGCGTGGTGGTGACCACCATGGACGGACTGATGGATCACCTTCTGCCCCTCAAATACATGCGGGATCAGATCGTGACCGTGATGGAGGGACAGGTGCTGGATCTGGAAAAGCTGCGGGACCGTCTGACCGCCATGGGCTACGAGCGCGGGGCCCAGGTGGACGGGATGGGGCAGTTTTCCATCCGGGGCGGCATCGTGGATATTTACCCCCTGACCGAGGAGGTTCCGGTCCGCATCGAGATGTGGGACGACGAGGTAAACTCTATCCGCACCTTTGACGTGGAGAGCCAGCGGTCCGTGGAGCAGCTGGAGCAGGTGACCATCTATCCGGCCTCCGAGGTGGTGCTGTCCCGGCAGCAGCTCCAGTCGGGTATCGCAAAGCTGGAGAAGGAGGCCGCTTCCTGTGAGAAGGCTTTCCGCGGCCAGCACAAGAGCGAGGAGGCCCACCGGATCAAGAGCATTATCGCGGAGCTGGTGGACGGAATCCGCGAGGGCTGGAAGCTGGGCGGGCTGGACAATTATCTGCGGTATTTTGCGGAGGATACGGTGTCCTTCCTGGACTATTTTCCGGAGGAAAACAGCCTCCTTTTTCTGGATGAACCGGCCCGGCTGCGGGAAAAGGGCGAGACGGTGGAGATGGAGTTTCGGGAGAGCATGATGCACCGCCTGGAAAAGGGGTATCTGCTGCCCGGGCAGACGGATCTGCTGTACCCCGCCGCGGCGGTGCTGGCCCGGGTGCAGAGGCCCAGGGCCGTGATGCTCACCGGACTGGACCAGAAGCTGCAGGGAATGAAGGTCAACCACAAGTTTGGCCTGGTGGTAAAAAACGTCAACTCCTATCAGAACAGCTTTGAGATGCTGATCAAGGACCTGACCCGGTGGAAGAAGGAGGGCTGGCGGGTGATCCTGCTGTCCGCTTCAAGGACCAGGGCCAGCCGCCTGGCCAGCGACCTGCGGGAGTATGATCTGAAAGCCTTCTGCCCGGATCCGCCGGTGGGGGAGGAAGAGGGCGGAGCGCCGGGAAGCAGCCAGGGCGGGGTACCGGGAAGCAGCCAGAGCGGAGCGCTGGGAAGCGGCCAGGGCGGAGCGCTGGAAGGCGGCCAGGGCGGAACGCCGGGAAGCGGCCAGGGCGGAACCACCGGGCAGCCTGGCGGTGGCCCCTCGCGGCCGGAATCCGCTATCCAGGTCCAGCCCGGCCAGATTCTGGTTACCCACGGCAACCTGCACCGGGGATTCGAGTATCCTTTGATCAAGTTCGTCTTTATCACCGAGGGCGACATGTTCGGCGTGGAGAAGAAGAAAAAGCGCCGGAAAAAGACGAATTACCAGGGCAAGGCAATCCAGAGCTTTTCCGAGCTGGCGGTGGGCGACTATGTGGTTCACGAGGAGCACGGACTGGGCATTTACCGCGGCATCGAGAAGGTGGAGCGGGATAAGATCACCAAGGACTACATCAAAATCGAGTACGGGGACGGCGGCAACCTGTATCTGCCCGCGACCCGTCTGGAGAGTATCCAGAAGTACGCGGGGGCCGAGGCCAAGAAGCCCAAGCTGAACCGCCTTGGGGGCAGCGAGTGGTCCAAGACCAAGAGCCGGGTGAAGGGCGCGGTCCAGGAGATCGCAAAGGACCTGGTGAAGCTCTACGCCGCCCGGCAGGAGAAGGCGGGCTTCCAGTACGGGAAGGACACGGTGTGGCAGCGGGAGTTTGAGGAGCTGTTCCCCTACGATGAGACGGACGACCAGCTGGACGCCATCGACTCGGTGAAGCACGACATGGAGAGCCGGAAGATCATGGACCGGCTGGTCTGCGGGGATGTGGGCTACGGAAAGACCGAGGTTGCACTCAGAGCCGCCTTCAAGGCGGTGCAGGACAGCAAGCAGGTGGTGTACCTGGTGCCAACCACCATCCTGGCCCAGCAGCATTACAACACCTTTGTCCAGCGCATGAAGGATTTCCCGGTGCGGGTGGATATGCTCAGCCGGTTCTGCACCCCGTCCCAGCAGAAAAAGACGCTGGAGGACCTGCGCAAGGGTATGGTGGACATTGTGATCGGCACCCACCGGGTCCTGTCCAAGGATATGAAATTCAGGGATCTGGGTCTCCTGATCGTGGACGAGGAGCAGCGCTTCGGCGTGGCCCACAAGGAGAAGATCAAGCAGATGAAGGAGAACGTGGACGTGCTGACCCTGACGGCCACGCCCATTCCCAGAACTCTGCACATGAGCCTGGCGGGCATCCGCGACATGAGCGTGCTGGAGGAGCCGCCGGTGGACCGCACGCCCATCCAGACCTACGTGATGGAGTACAACGAGGAAATGATCCGGGAGGCCATCAACCGGGAGCTGTCCCGGGGTGGCCAGGTGTATTATGTATATAACCGGGTGACGGACATCGACGAGGTGGCTAACCGGGTGGCGGCCCTGGTGCCGGAGGCGGTGGTGACCTTCGCCCACGGCCAGATGCGTGAGCATGAGCTGGAGCGGATCATGGCGGACTTTATCAACGGGGAAATCGACGTGCTGGTATCCACAACCATCATCGAGACGGGCCTTGATATCCCCAACGCCAACACCATGATTGTGCACGACGCGGACCGCATGGGCCTGTCCCAGCTCTACCAGCTGCGGGGCCGTGTGGGCCGCTCCAACCGGACCTCCTACGCGTTTTTGATGTACAAACGCGACAAGCTGTTAAAGGAGGAGGCTGAGAAGCGCCTTCAGGCCATCCGCGAGTTTACGGAGCTTGGCTCAGGCATCAAGATCGCCATGCGGGACCTGGAAATCCGCGGCGCGGGAAATGTACTTGGCGCGGAGCAGCACGGCCACATGGAGGCGGTAGGCTACGACCTGTACTGCAAGATGTTAAACGAGGCGGTGCTGGCCTTAAAGGGCGAGACTGTGGAGAGCGAGACCTACGAGACTGTGGTGGAGTGCGATATCAACGCCTACATTCCCGCCTACTATATCAAGAACGAGTACCAGAAGCTGGATATCTATAAGCGGATTTCCGCCATCGAGACCGAGGACGAGTATATGGATATGCAGGATGAGCTGACCGACCGGTTCGGAGATATTCCGAAGAGCGTGGAGAACCTGCTGAAGATCGCCGCCCTAAAGGCCATGGCACACCGGGCCTACGTGACGGAGGTGTCCATCAACCGCCAGGAGGTGCGCCTGACCATGTACCAGAAAGCGCGGCTTAAGGTGGAGCTGATTCCGGAGTTTGTGCAGAGCTACAAGGGAAAACTGAAAATGATGCCGGGCGAGGTTCCGGTGCTTCTGTACACGGACACCCGGAACAAGAATAAGGACAGCTTCCCCATGATGAAGATGGCGCGGGAGCTGGTGGAAGGTCTGACCGGGCTGACGGAAGGTTGAAATACTGCCGTGTCCAACGGTTAAAAACTGTTGGCGCGGCTATTTTCGCGGTGAAACAAAAAGAGAACCAGTATTTCGCGTGTGCCGCGGAACACTGGTTGTGACGATTGGGTTGCCGTAATTCATAACTCCGCCTTTTACCAATCAGACGAAGTAAAACCGCCCTGCAAACAAGAAGCCGAATCAATTTATTTTTCTCTAAGTATCGAAGAACCTTTTGAGCCGTCTCCATTTAACCATTGCCATGTTTCATGAAGTTCTAATTTTCCACTTTCTAACATAACGGGTATGCTATGGCACGTTCCGACCCTAAGCTGATTTTGATTGTTTAAGTGATGATAAACAAAATCCATTGAATTGTCATCAAAAACTGTTCCGATAAGATGCCCTTTTATGACGTCGCCGCCATAATAATCTGCATATAGAATACGTCCCTCCTGATGATATTCAAACAGGGTATGATCGTCTACTTCCCCATTTTCGGTATTTAGTTCTGGAACAAATAGCTTCCCTTCATAATTAATTTTTATCATTCATTTTCTCCTCATTTTATTCCGATTGCTGGTCTGCGCATTATAAGTCCGGGGCGTTTGCCCATAGTCTAAAGCAATACGGTACAAAAGTCAATTTTTATACGGGTGAGTTTGGTCAGAACCTCGCAGCCATGCGATATACCGGCTTTTAAGAAAGCGATAGCCAACTCATTATTTTAACACATACAAATACAGTCGAACATTGACATTTTCCCATTTTTCTGTTAAATTACTAACTAAGAAAATATATCGATTTATGCAAAGAGCTATAGATTAAAATATTGTGCGTTTAATCTATAGCTCTTTTGCGGATACGGAGGAGTGGAAACATGAAATACATCGTGAAACGAATCCTGCAGATGATCCCCTCGGTGCTGCTGGTGCTTCTGATCACATTTACGCTGTCCCGCATCGTGCCCGGCGACCCGGCGCGTATGATGGCGGGCGAGCAGGCGCCGGAGGAGGCGGTGGAGCGGATTCGCGAGGAGATGGGGCTCAACGATCCCATTCCCAAGCAGTTTGTGGACTACGTGGGGGACGTGCTGCACGGGGACCTGGGCACGGCCTGGCACACCGGAAAGCCGGTTACATACGATTTCGCCATGCGTTTCCCGGCGTCCCTGGAGCTGGCGCTGTGCGCCCTGCTGCTGGCGGTGCTGATCGGCATTCCCGTTGGCATATACGCGGCCTCGAAAAAGGACTCGGCGGCGGACCACGTGTCCCGGGTGGTGACGCTTCTGGGCACCAGCGTGCCGGTGTTCTGGCTGGGCTTCATGCTGATCTATCTGCTATACGCCAAATACGACCTGATCCCCGCGCCCATCGGCCGGATTTCGGACAATATTTATCCGCCCACCCAGATCACGGGGCTTTACCTCCTGGACAGCCTGCTGACCGGGGACATGATCGCGTTTAAGAGCGCGCTCTCCCACATCCTGCTGCCGGCCATCTGTTTGAGCTTCGGCTCCCTGGCGGTGATTTCCCGCATGACCCGCAGCAACATGATCGAGGTGCTGAATCTGGACTACATCCGCACGGCCCGCTCCAAGGGTATCAAGGAGCGCCAGGTGGTGGGCAAGCACGGGCTGCGCAATATTCTGGTGCCTGTGATGACGGTGATCGGCGCGCAGCTGGGCGGCCTGATCGGAAATGCCGTGGTGGTGGAGACCATTTTCAACTGGCCCGGGGTGGGGAGCTATATCACCCAGTCCATTTTACAGACGGACTACGCGCCGGTGCAGGCATTTACGGTGGTCAGCGTGCTCATTTACATGGCGATCAACCTGATACTGGACATCCTGTACGCCGTGGTTGACCCGAGAATCACATACAATTAGGAGGAAGAAAGATGAGTGAGCAGAAGAATATCGGAATTGACAGGCCCTCCTTTCTTCAACGGCTGGTAAAACAGAAAATGGCGCTGGTGGGCGGGATCGTGATCCTGCTGTGGCTGCTGGTGGGCCTGGTGTCGTTTTTCTATACGCCCTACGGGCCCAATGAGGTCAATATGGCGGAAAAGCTTCTGGCCCCCGGCGCGGGCCATCTGATGGGAACGGACAACTTCGGCCGTGATATTTTGAGCCGTATGATGTGCGGGGCCAGAATCTCCCTGCTGCTGGGTTTTGTGGCGGTGTGCATTTCCCTGTGCATCGGCATCCCGCTGGGAGCATTTTCCGGGTATTACGAGGGAAAGGCCGGAAATCTGATCATGCGCGTGATGGATTCGCTCCAGGCGTTTCCCATGCTGATTCTGGTGATGTCCATCTCCGTGGCCCTGGGGCGCAACAGCTTCAGCGCCATGCTGGCCGTGGGCATCGCGGGCATCCCCAATTTCGCCCGCCTCATGTACGCCCAGACCCTTTCGGTCAAGCAGAGCGCCTTCATCGAGGGCGAGCACGCCATCGGCCTGCCCCGGCGGGACATTCTGGTGCGGCATATCCTGCCCAACTGTATCACGCCGATTCTGGTGCGTCTGTCCCTGAGCCTGGGCAGCGCTATTCTGACGGTTTCCAGCTTAAGCTTTCTGGGAATCGGCGTGCAGCCGCCCACGCCGGAGTGGGGCTATATGATCTCCGACGCCCGGGGTTATATTCTGACCGGCGAGTGGTGGATGATCTTTTTCCCGGGCCTGGCCATCGCCAGCCTGGTGCTGTCCTTCAACCTGTTCGGCGACGGCCTGCGGGACGCCCTGGACTACCGGACGCAGTAAGATTGTTCGTGCAATGCGCCGCGGAGGCGTGTGCGGATACCTGGCATTTTCCGCGCGCGGGCTTGCGGTACACGGCACTGGACCTTCGCCGGGGGGAACCTGAGAGCGATTCTCAAGGGGGCCCGGGCGGAGGTTCGAACATAGAGTTTCAGACACATATTTTAGAAATGGAGGAGAACAAGTTATGAAGAAACGATTTCTGGCGGCATTGACCGCCGCTGTGATGGCAGCGTCCTTGGCGGGCTGCGGAGCCAACGCAAATGCAAACAATCCCAACGCCACCACGGCGGCTACCACCGCTGCGGGCGAGAGCGGGACGGCCCAGGAGGGCGGAGAGACCCAGACGGCCGCGGACAATACGGCAAACGCGGGCGGCAAGGTGCTGACCCTGGCTTACGCCGAGGGCGGCAAGACGCTGAACCCCACCCAGGGTACGGATTCCACCTCCGCAGAGTTCATCAACGCGGCTTACGATCAGCTGGTCACCTACGGAACCAAGAAAAACGACCAGGGTTACGAGATTGCGGATACCAGCGACATTCAGCCTTCCCTGGCCAAGAGCTGGGAGGCGTCTGATGACGGCCTCACCTACGTGATCCATCTGGATGAGAACGCCAAGTTCGCCAACGGGGACCCGGTTACCGCCGACGCGGTGATTTATTCCTTTAACCGCATCAAGGATTCCAACTATACGGGTTTTCTGTACTCCCTGGCCAACATCGACACCATGGAGAAGACCGACGACCTCACTGTGACCTTTAAGCTGTCCAAGCCCTGCACCATTTTCTTCAATCTGCTGCAGATGCACATTTTCTCCATCGTGAACCCCAACCAGCTGGAGGGGATGTCCGAGGAGGAGATCGACACCTTCCTGACCACCACCACCGTGGGTTCCGGCGCATTTGACATCGAGAAGTGGGATGCCACCACCGAGGTTATTTTAAACGCCCGTCCCGACTACTGGAAGGGGAAAGTGGACCTGGACAAGGTGATCGTGAAGATCATTCCCGAGCCGTCCAACCGCGTGCTGCTGGCGGACAAGGGCGACGTGGATATCGCGAGAGTGATTCCGCCCAAGGATCTGTCCAAGCTGGAGGGCAACACGGACCTGGATATCCGGGTGTACGAGAGCGTTTCCATCGTGTACCTGTCTCTGAATACCCAGAAAGCGCCCCTGGACAATGTGAAGGTGCGCCAGGCGTTAAACTACGCGGTTCCCTATGACGTGATTGTGAACGACGTGATGAGCGGGAAGGCCAAGAAGCTGGACTACGTGATTCCCAGCGCGATGCCGGGCCATATCACGGACACCACCGGGGCCTACACAGAAGATTTGGACAAGGCGAAAGCCCTGCTGGCCGAGGCCGGTTACGCCGACGGCTTTGACATGAAGCTGGTGATCAGCACCGGCAACCAGGACTATGAGGACACCGCCATTCTGGTGCAGGCCGAGCTGGCGAAGATCGGCGTGAACTTAAGCATCGAGAAGATGGAGCGGGCCCAGTATCTGGAAGCGACCAGAAGCCACAACTTTGACATGGCGATCTCCAGCTATTCTTCCTTTGTGAACGACCCGGGTTATTTCTTCGGAAACTGCCTGTATTCACAGGGCGAGTACAACTACGGTTCCTATAAGAGCGATGAGGTGGACGCCATCTGGGACAAGGCCGAGTCCTCCAACAATTTGGAAGAGCGCTATGAGCTGTACACCGAGGCCCAGAAGATCGTGGCTGAGGACGCTCCCTGGGTGCCGCTGTATGAGAAGGCTAATATTTACGTGCTGAACAAGAATGTGAAGAGCTTTATGTATTATCCGGACGGAGCCGTGCGTTTCGCACAGATTTCCAAATAACGGAATAAAAAACAGATTTGAGGGTTAAGTATGGAGCCGATTTTAAAAGTACAGGATTTGCATACAGAGATAACGACCAATTACGGCACCTTTGAGGCGGTGAGCGGCGTCAGCTTCGAGCTTGGAAAGGGCGAGACGCTGGGGCTGGTGGGGGAGTCCGGCTGTGGAAAGAGCCTGACCTCCTTATCCATCACCGGGCTTTTGGGGCCCAAGGTCCGCGTGGCCGCCGGGGAGGCCATTTTCGAGGGGAGAGATATTTTCAAGCTCTCCCCCAAGGAGATGCGCCAGCTGCGGGGCGGAAAGATTTCCATGATTTTCCAGGAGCCTATGACCGCGTTAAATCCGCTGTTTACCGTGGGCAACCAGATGGTGGAAATGATGCTGCCCCACATGAAGATCACCAAAAAGGAAGCGTTAAAGCGCTCCGTGGAGCTGCTCACCGATATGGGAATCGAGCGGCCGGAGCAGGTGGTGAAGTCCTATCCTTTCGAGCTGTCCGGCGGTATGCTCCAGCGGGTGATGATCGCCATGAGCCTGTCCTGCAACCCCAAGATTCTGATTGCGGACGAGCCCACCACGGCTCTGGACGTGACGATCCAGGCCCAGATCCTCAAATTAATGAATGAACTGAAGCACAAGTACGACACCTCCATTATCCTGATCACCCACAACCTGGGCGTGGTGGCGCAAATCTGCGACCGGGTGGCGGTGATGTATTTCGGGAGAATTATGGAGACGGCTCCGGTGAAGCGGCTGTTCGAGCAGCCGCTCCATCCCTACACCAAGGGCCTGTTCCTGTGCATCCCCAAGCTGGATCAGGATGAGGATTTCTTAAGCACCATCCCTGGAATGGTTCCGTCGCTGACGGAGAAAACAGAGGGGTGCGCCTTTGCGCCCCGCTGTCCGCGGTGCACGGACCGCTGCCGCAGGGAGGAGCCGGAGCTGGTGGAAGTGGAAGAAGGGCATTTTTGCAGATGCTGGGGCGTTCTGGAGGATAAGGCATGAGCAGACTGTTGGAAGTAAAGAATCTGAGCAAATTTTATACGAGCAAACAGGGCTTTTTCGGCGCCAAGTCCGAGACCGTGAAGGCGGTCAACCAGATCAATTTTCACGTGGACGAGCAGGAGACCCTGGGAATCGTGGGGGAATCCGGCTGTGGTAAGTCCACCACCGGGCGGGCGGTGCTGCGCCTTCATGAGCCGACGGAAGGGGAAATCCTATACCGCGGGAAGGATATCTGCAAGTTGAGCCTGGAGGAGATGAAGCCCTACCGGCAGAAGATGCAGATCGTGTTCCAGAACGCAAACTCGGCCCTGGACCCCAGGTGGACGGTGGAGCAGTCCCTGTCGGAGCCCATCCGGCTCCATTACCCGCAGATCAGCCAGAAGGAGCTGGACGAGCGCATCGACCGCCTGATGGAGGAGGTGGGCTTCGCGCCCATGTACAAGAAGAAGTATCCCCACGAGTTCTCCGGCGGCCAGCGCCAGCGAATTGGGATCGCCAAGGCGATCTCCGTCAGTCCGGAATTCGTGGTCTGCGACGAGCCGGTGTCCGCCCTGGACGTGAGCGTCCAGGCCCAGGTGCTGAACCTGATGAAGAAATTGCAGAGGGAACGGAAGCTGTCCTATATGTTCATTTCCCACGACCTGTCCGTGATCCGGTTCATCAGCGACCGGGTGGGCGTGATGTACGCCGGGCGGCTGGTGGAGGTGGCGGAGACGAAGGAGTTCTTCGAGAACGCGCTGCACCCGTATTCGCGGGTGCTGATGGCGGCCGTGCCGAAGCCGGTTGTGATGGACGACAAGGACGAGCTGTACCGGGGAATCGGGAAGATCGCCAAGGCGTCCCGGGAAGGGTGCCCGTTCTGTTCCAGATGCGCGCAGGCTACGGAGCGGTGCAGAGGGGAGATGCCGGCGCAGAGGGAAGTGACCGAAGGGCATTTCGTGTCGTGTCATTTGTATGATTAAGTGTGTGATTGAGGTTTGAGAGAGATAGAAGAAGGGGGCTGCCGCGATTGGGTGATATGCGGCGGCCCCCTTTTTTGGTATTTCGGATGCAGAAAGATGGTTTACAGGTCCAAAAGTTTGTCCGCGGAAATCCATCCTCCTTCACGGGCGGATTTCTCGCCTTCTTCCAACTGGGCCATAAGGGCGACCGAGGCGCGCAGCCGGTAAAGATCTTCAATTTTTAAAATGGCATATTCAATATGCCCGTCTATTGTCAGGTAGACTGGTTGGTTCTTTCGCACCTCTTTTAAGACTTCCATATAATTTTCCAAATCACAAACAGGTCGAATATGGGACATAGCGATCATCTCCTTATGTGGTTATTTTGTTTTTGGCCAGATGCGCCAAAATGGCGCTCCTATCACCCCTGCTGCGTCGCCAACCCCAAATCAAACGGCAACGCGTTGGGAATCGTGGCGTCGTAGACCAGGTTGTCCGCAAAGTCCAAACCAGACTCCTCCGTCCGGCAGGTCTTTCGGAACTGGGCTGGGGACATGCCGTAGGCCTGTTTGAAAATGTGGTAGAAATGGCTCAGGCTGTCGAACCCGGCGTCCTCGCAGATGGCGATCACCTTCTCGTCCGTGTTCTGGAGCTGGTTTACCACGTACTCCAGCCGGATGTCGTTGATCAGCTGAGTTGGGGATTTCTGTAAATATTTCCGGCAGGCCCGGGACAGGTGCTCGATGCTTTTGCCGGACAGGCGGTACAGGGCGGGAAGGCCCTCCACGAAGTTCTCCTTTTTCAGCATCTCCAGGCTGAGCCAGCGCAGCCACTCCGGGGTCCGGCCGGAGCTCTTCTGGGGGGAGAGTACGAAGTATTTGGTCAGAAGGCCAAACACGGTGATGCGGAAAAATACGTCGGATTTCTCCTTCAGGATCTTTTTGGTCAGCACCAGCTGCTCCAGCTCCGTGAGAATGGACTTGAACTCCTTCATGGAGACCTGAACGTGGGGCGGGCAGGGCGGGGAGAGCAGATCGTCCCGGAAGGTGCCGCCCAGATACTGGGTGAGCCGGTCAAAGGTTTCCTCGGGCACGATCATATTGATGATCTTGAAGTTGGAGGTCACGTCCATGTAACAGTGCACGTCGTCCGGGCGGATAAAATAGAGAGCCCCCGGAGACAATGGCTCGGAAGTGGAGTTGATCAGGTGGGTGCCGTAGCCCTGGGCTACGATAAACAGTTCATAGTAGCTGTGGCAGTGGATCTTTACCAGCTGCCGCCGGTCCGTGATGAAGCTGGCGTAACCGTGGCTGGGGGAGCTCAAGATCCGGTTGGCGGTCAGGCGGGGGATATTTTTCATCTTCATTGATCTCCTTGTGCGTGATTAATATCAATATACAACAAATAAAATATCATTTCAAGACAAGATAAGCCCACATATCTGTGATAATATCTAGTTGAATCAAGAAAAAGTTGTACAAAATGCGCAGAAAAAACCGGTTTTGGCGAACTGAGTACAAAATAGCTATGTCATAATATGGGAAAGAAGGAAACTATGAACCATTTCAAAGTGAAAAACCCGCGAACGGACCTGTCTTTTGAGATTGCCTTCACAAAAGCCTACCGCGACGCCGTAAAGCGGTACACCCATCCGGCGCAGATCGAACTGGCGTGCCTGCGGGCCCAGTACCCGGCCATCCTCCATCCGATCCAGGATGAGGACCTGTTGGCCGGAAGGGTGGAGGCCGGGCTGGTGGGACTTGGCATCCAGGGGCAGACCGGCGGGTACGGCTACTATATCGACGAGCCGCGGGTGACGGAGGCGCTGGAGTTCGGCGAGGGGAACGCAAAATACCGGGAGGATCTTCACGACCTGTTGATTTTCTGGAAAACCAACAGCAGCAACAATAAGGTCTTAAGGAACACCCCGGATTCCATCAAAAATATCCTCTTTTCCGATAACTGGAAACAGACCCCCCTTCCCGCCTCGCCCATTATCCGCATGGCGGGGGCGTACCTGGACTTTGAAAAGCTGATCCGCCTGGGACTCCCCGGTATGAGGGCGGAGGTAACGGCTTACCGGGAGAAGGCGGAGCAGGAAGGCGGGGACGCGGTGCTCTACCAGTGTATGGACGGCTCCCTGGAGCTCATGGGGCAGGTGTGCCTCTGGTACCGGGATCAGGCCCAGGAGCTCTTAGCCCAGGCCGCAGATGAGAAGCGAAAAGGGGAGCTGCGCCGCATGGCCCAGGCCCTGGAAGCCATCACAGAGCGCGCCCCCGGATCCATGATGGAGGCGCTGCAGCTGGTGTGGATTTACGGCATCATGGCCCCGCTGCTCCAGTTCGGGCGCATGGACGTTTACCTGGGAGACTGGTACGCCCACGACATCGACAACGGGGTGCTGACCGAGGAGGAGGCCCTGGCGCTGCTCCAGAGCTATTTCCGGCAGATCGACAGCCTGGACAGCGAGACGGACTGCCGCGTGATCGTGGGGGGTTACGGAAGGCGCAACCCTGAGAACGCGGACCGGCTGTGTATGACGGCTCTGGAAGCCTGCCGCACGGTGCGGGAGATTCTGCCCCAGTTTACCCTGCGGTTCAACCGGGAAACACCGGAGTGCGTCTGGGACGCGGCCATGCGCTGCATCGAGGAGGGACGCACCTACCCGCTGCTCTACAACGACGACGTGCTGGTGCCCGGCCTGATGAACGCCTTCCATGTGAGCCGGGAGCGGGCGGAGACATACGTGCCCCTGGGCTGCGGGGAGATGGAGTTCGACCACTACAGTTTCGGAACGCCAAGCGGTTCCCTGAACACGTTAAAGATTCTGGAGCTGGCGGTCCGAGGCGGCTATGAGCCTATTATGGACTGGCATCTGGGAAAGCAGTTGAAGCCCATCACGCAGTGCCGGACATTTGAGGAGTTTTTCCAGGTTTATAAAGAAAACCTGCGGTACTATATTGAGGCCCAGGCCATTTTTGAGAAATATGAGTATGAGATCACGGGGAAAATGCACAGCTTTATGTACGTGTCCATGCTCTACGACGGCGTGCTGGAGAGCGGCAAGGCGATATTCGACGGCGGCTGCCGGTATCTGGCCGGCACGCTGGAGCTCTACGGCGTAGTCAACGCGGTGAACAGCCTGGCGGCGGTGAAAAAACTGGTGTACGAGGATGGCACCGTCAGCGCCGGGGACCTGCTGCAGGCCATGAACGACAACTTCACCGGCTGGGAGGCTCTGCGCAGGCAGCTGCTGGACGTGCCCAAGTACGGAAACGATAACGACTATGTGGATCAAATCTTCGTGGAGCTTCACGACTGGCTCTGCGAGACCATCAGCAGCCAGGCGGAAAAGGTGGGCCTAAAGAGCTATCTGGCGGTGAACATCAACAACGCACAGAACACCACCCTGGGGCGCTGGGTGGGGGCCACGCCGGACGGCAGAAAGGCCGGGATGCCCATGGCAAATGCCAACAACCCCTCCTCGGGAACGGATAAAAACGGTCTCACCGCCATGCTCAATTCCATTTTGAAGCCCCGGCACGATAATCACGCGGGTATGGTGCAGAACCTGAGGTTGTCCCGGGAGACCTTTGAACAGAACCGGGAGAAGGTGAAGGGGCTGATCCGAAACTATTTTGACCGGGGCGGAGCGCACCTGATGATCACCGTGGTGGGTAAAGAGGACCTGAAAAAGGCCATGGAGCACCCGGAGGACTACCAGGACCTGATCGTGCGGGTGGGCGGCCTCAGCGCAAGGTACGTGCAGCTGAAAAAGGACGTACAACAGGAGATTTATGACCGTGCAACCTATTGATCAGCACAATTATAATAAGGAAATAAAAGGAATTCTTTTTGATATCCAGCGTTTTTCCGTAAACGACGGGCCGGGGATCAGGACCAACCTGTTTTTTAAGGGCTGCCCCCTGCGCTGTAAGTGGTGCCACAACCCGGAGTCCTACCGGCCGGGGAGGCAGCTCTCCTTCCAGCCCTCGGCCTGTACCGGCTGCATGGCCTGCGTCTTGGCCTGTACCCGGGGCGTCAATCAGGCGGTGAGAGATGGAGGGCGGGACCTTCTGGCCGTGGATTACAGCCGCTGCGCCGCCTGCGGTGAGTGCCTGAAGGTCTGCTGCTACGACGCGCGCTCCATCATTGGGAGGGAGTACACGGCGCGGGAGCTGAACGAGCAGATTCTGGTGGACCGGGCCTATTACCAGGTGAAGGACGAGGAGGGAAATACCGGCGGCGTGACGCTGACCGGCGGGGAGCCCATGAGCCAGTTTCCCTTTGTGGAGCGGCTTTTGGACGAGCTGGACGGAATCCATGTGTGTATGGAGACGAGCGGTTTCGCCCCGGAAGAACAGTTCGCCCGTCTGCTGGGAAAGGTGGATCTGTTTCTCTTTGACTACAAGGCCACTGATCCAGAGAAGCACCGGGAATTCTGCGGCGTGGACAACCGGCTGATTCAGAGCAACCTGAAATTTCTCTGTGATCACGGGGCGGATATCATCCTGCGCCTGCCGCTGATTGCAGGGCTTAACGACGACGAGGCGCATTTTAAGGCCGTGGCCGGGCTGGTGGAGCGGTATTCCAATATCCGGCGGGCGGAGATTATGGCCTACCACAATCTGGGCGTCTCCAAGGCGGATCAGATCGGGATGGCCGGGGAGCTGTGGGATCAGGAAAATACCTCGGCAAAGCAAAAGGAAGTATGGCTCAGGCGGTTTAAAGACCTGGGCCTCACAAAAATAAAAATTGGATAATGGAGGGTTACAAAATGAAAAAAAGATGGATGGCGGCAATCATGGCGGCGATGATGGCTTGCAGCGCGTGCTCAGGCGGAAGTTCGGGCGGGGGAAGTACGGCCGCGCCCCAGCCGGAGGCGAAAACCGAGGCTAAGGACACCGCGGCTGCGGAGATGGAGGCCCCGGCGCAAGCGGCGGAGGGCAGCGACCTGCTGGTGTCCGTGTGGGCCGGACCCCATGCGGATCTTCAGAAAACGGTTATCAGCGAGGGCTATACAACCAACCCGGTGACAGTGGACGACGTGGACTACGGCAACCTGAAGCAGAAACAGCTGACCTCCTTCCAGGCCGCTTCCGGTTCCGGCAACTACGACGTGGTCTGGGTCAACAGCCAGTGGATGAAGGAATACGTGGACAATGGATACATTATCCCCATGGATGAATTCATCCAGGAAGCCGGGATCGATATGAGCATCTATTCCAAGGGCCTGCTGGACGGCTGCACCTTTGACGGCAAGGTTTACGGGTTCCCCACCTTTGCCCAGACCCTGATTCTGGCCTACGATTCCGAGGCGTTTGAGCAGGAGGGCCTGCAGGCACCCACCAACGTGGAGGAGCTGATCGAGGTCGCCGCGCATTTCAAGGCCAAGGGCAGCGGCATCGCCGTTCCCGCCAAGCAGGGCAACGCTTCCACCACCCTGTTCTCCCAGCTTCTGTTCTCCGACGGCGGGGACTACGTGACAGCGGACGGAAAGCTGGATCTGACCAGCGACGCGGCGGTTTACGCGGCGGACGTCTATGACCGCCTGGTACAGAACTCCGTGGACGGCTGTCTGGCCTGGCACCACGACGAGGTGGCGGAAGCGGTCCGCATGAAGGAAGCGCCCATCGGAATCATGATGAGCGGACTGGCCAACCAGAACGCCGACCCGGAGAAATCCCTGATCGTGGACACCGTGAAATATGCGCCGTTGGCCGGAAAGAGCGGAAACGCCGCCGCCAGCAACACCTTCTGGGTGTGGGCCGTGGCCAAGAACGCCACCGATCCCAAGGCGGCCTTTGACTTCTGTTCCTGGATGGCGAGCTACGACACCGAGAAGAAGCAGACTCTGGCGGACCAGCAGATCAGCGCCATCGACACGCTGGCGACCGACCCCGAGGTGCTGGCTGCGACCCCGTACCTGCCGGTTGTGATGGAGGAGCTTTCCAACGGCAAAATGGATCCGGTGACCACCAGCTGGGGAACGGTGAAGGAAGCCATGATGGTGTCCTTGTCCGAGATCGCCTCCACGGATGCCGATCCCAGGGCCGTGATGGAGACCTTGCAGGAGCAGTTAAAGGATGTTGACCTGAGTAAGTAAGGAAATATTGAGAGGTAGCGTATGAAAAAACAAGTGAGATTCTCGTTGGAAAAGGGAGATTTACTGCCGACTCTGCTGATGCTGCCGGCGCTGATTATGATCGTGTTCGTGATGATCGTGCCGCTCATTTACGGGCTCTCCCTCAGCTTCTTCGAGGTGGGCTTCGGCGAGACCAACTTTAAGGAGAATTTTGTGGGCGCGTCCAACTATCTGCGTTTTTTTCAGGACGCGACGGCGAAAAAGGCTGTTTTTAATACGCTCCTCTTCTCGCTGGGAGCCACGGCGGGGGATCTGTTTTTCGGCACCCTGGGGGCGGCGCTGCTGTTAAAGGTAAGCGAACGCCTGGGAAAGGTTCTCCGCCCCATCGTCACCGTGCCCCTGCTGGTCTCGCCCATTATCGTGGGCCTGATCTGGCGCTATATCTACGATGTGAAGGGGATTCTCTACTGGTTTCTGGGCCTGTTCGGGCTGGGAATTGGCGATTTTCCGGGGGTGACCGGAGCCTCCACGGCGCTTTTGTGCACCATCATCGCCCACTGGTGGCAGGTGGTTCCCTTTGTGATCATTGTGATGACCGCCGGTCTGCTGTCCATACCCGAGGAATACTATGAGGCCGCCTATGTGGACGGAGCCGGGGAATTCCGCAGCTTTGTGGAAATCTCCTTCCCGCTGCTGCGGGACGTCTACATGGTGGTGCTGTTGATCAGCGGCGTGGACACGTTGAAGGTGTTCGATATTATCTACTCCCTGACCGGAGGCGGGCCCAATAATTCCACCGTGTCCATGAGCATCTACGCGTACAGCCAGGCCTTTGAACAGTCGAATCTGAGCTACGCCATGGCCCTGTCCTTTATCGCCATGGTGGTGACTTTTCTGGTATTCGGCATACCGTTTATCCGGCACAATCTGAAAAAGTACAAAGAGTAGGCGGGGAGGACAATATGAGATACAAGAAAAAATGGTATAAAAAAGTTCTGCTGTTCCTGTTTTTCGCCGCCGCCCTGATCTGGACCCTGGTGCCGGTGTACATCGTGATCTCCAACTCCTTCCGGCGCACCCTGGACATGAAAATCATGCCGCCGAAGCTGTTGTTCACACCCATTCTCAGCCACTATGAGAAAATACTGACGTTGGATAATTTTTCCAAATATTTCCGAAACTCCGCGGTGATCGCGGTATCGGTGACCGCGCTCACGATCCTGCTGGGCACGCTGGCCGCTTACGGGATGAAGCTTTTTAAGTCCCGCCTGGGGCAGCACCTGTCAAACGTGCTGCTGTTGGGCAAAATGGTGCCCGCCATCACCATCCTGATTCCGCTGTTTATGATGATGAACCGTCTGAAGCTGACCGGCACCTTCGCCGCGCCGATTCTGGCCCACAGCTGTATGAGCCTGCCCTTTGTGACCTGGCTCATGGCCAGCTTTATCCGGGATATTCCCACCGAGCTTCTGGAGTCGGCCAGCGTGATGGGGTGCAGCCGGATGAAGGCGTTCTGGCTGATCATCGTGCCGCTGTTAAAACCGGCCGTGGCCTCGGCGACGATCCTGGTGATGCAGACGTCCTGGAACGAGCTGGTATTTTCCCTCCAGCTCACCAACTTAAAGACCTATCCCCTGACCGTGGGCGTGGCCCGGTATGTGGGCGCGGTGTCCGTGGACTGGGGAAAATGCAGCGCTGCCGCGGCCATCACCATGGTGCCCATCATCATCGTGGGATTCGCGATGCAGAAGTACCTGGTCAGCGGTATGACCGCCGGGGCGGTGAAAGGGTAGGAGGCGGCCGCCGGACGCGTTTCGGCCTTAAAGAATCGTCAAGGAGGAACCAATATGCTGTATGGAGCGCAATATTACCGCCCGCCCTTCCCGGGGCGGGCATGCTGGCGCAGGGACCTGGCCCACATGAAGGAGCTGGGGTTCAACTGCGTGAAACACTGGGCGGTCTGGAACTGGATCGAGCGGGAATCGGGCTGCTTTGACTTTTCAGAGCTGGACGAGCTGGTGGCACTCTCCAGGGAATACGGCCTTCAGGTGATCATCAACACGGTGCCCGAGGGGGCCCCCTACTGGACCTATGAGGGAAATGAGGAGGATTTATACCGCACGGCGGACGGGCAGCGGGTGGCTTACGGGGGACCGGCCAACCTGCCCAGCGGCGGCTGGCCGGGACTTTGTATGGACAAACCGGAGTTTGCGGCGCTCGTGGCGGCGTTTATCGAGGAGACGGCCCGCCACTTCGCGGACGAACCGGCGGTGATCGCCATCGACGTCTGGAACGAACCTCATCTGGAACCGATGTACGATTACCGAAGCAATATGCTGTGTTACTGCCGCCACTCCCGGGCCGCGTTCAGGGCGTGGCTTAAGGGGAAATACCCGTCGCTGGACGCTCTGAACCGGGCCTGGTACCGCACCTACTCCTCCTGGGAACAGGTGGAGCCGCCGCCGCGGTTTGGCACCTGGGCGGATATGCTGGACTGGCGGCGCTTCTGGCTGGAAAACCTGGCGGGATGGCTGAAGCTGAGGGCCGAAGCGGCCAGGAGGGGAGCGCCGGGCAAGGTGGTGCAGACCCATGTGGCCTACAGCGGTATTCTGGGCAACCGGATCGTGGGCGGCCTGGGAAATGAGCTGGGGGACGAGTTTTTGCTTGCCCGTGAGGTGGACTGGTTCGGGCTTTCCAGCTTCCCCAAATGGCTCATGGGCCCGGACCACGCCTACCGCCATTTGATCCACAACGAGATGGTGGCGGAGGCGGCCCACGGAAAGCTGTTCTACCAGGTGGAGCTTCAGGGCGGAGCCGGAAAGCCGGGGCTTCTGGGCGGCGAGGTGCCGGATGCGGGAGATGTAAAAATATGGAATTGGAATACAATCTCCGCAGGGGGGAAGGGAACCGTGTACTGGCAGTACGCGCCGGAACCGGCCGGGGTGGAGTCCCCGGGCTTCGGCCTCACCGGATTTGCAGGGGAGGACACGCCCCGCAGCCTGGCGGCCTCGGAGTGCGCAGGGCGGCTGAACCTGCCGGAACTTGACGCCGCCGTCCGGGTTCCGGCTGAGAACGCGGTTTACGCATCCAGGAGCAGCGATCTTCTGACCTTCGCCTCGGAGCGCAGGGAAGAGATGTACGCGGGCAGTTTAAGCGGCGTGTTCCGGGCCGCCTACGAGCGGGGGATACCGGTCCGCTTCCTGCACGAGGACTATATCGGAGAGCTGGCAGAGGGAACGGTGCGTTTCCTGTACCTGCCCCTGCCGCTGGTGCTCTCGGAGCGGGAGACGGAACATCTGGTCCGATTTGTGGAGCGCGGGGGCACGCTGGTGTCCGAGGCCTGCCCGGGCCTCTACCGCCCGGACGGACTTTTGGATCAGGAGGGAACGGCGCTTGGACGGCTCTTCGGCCTGGGCCACCGGGAGATTCAGGGGCTGCCGGACTGGGGTATGGTCACGGCCCGCTGCGAGGACGGCACGGTCTTTGCCGGGAAATGGTACCGGCAGCTGGTGAATCCGGGACAGGACGTCCGGGTGCTGGCCCGCTTTGAGGACGGGGAAGCCGCCGTGACGGAGCGCCTTCTGGGAAAAGGCCGGGCGGTGTGGATTGGAACCTACCCCTCCTATTATCATGAGCACGGGTTTGAGCTGGACGGAGGCGGGAAACGGGACGGCACCCGGGATCTTCTGACCCGCTTTATGAGCCTGGGCGGTTATGGGATCATTGAGAAGGTGGAAGTGCCGGAGTGTGAGAGCAGTGGGATTTCGCTGGCTCCGGTGGTGCGCCTGCACCGGCTGGAGGGAGAATATCTCTTGACGGTTGTCAACCATCTGGAGCGCGAGGCCCGGGTGAAGGTGTGGTTTCGGGAGGAGCAGGCGTTTGCGGGCGGACCGGGGAAGTGCCTGGAGCTGACGGTGCCTGCCCGGGACGGAATCTGCGCGCGGTGGAGCAGTAGCCGGAGGTGACGGGATGAAAGGTGAAGGGAGAGGAGAATACCGGATCGGCGCGGTGTTTTCCAACCGGGAGACCATAGCCGGGATCGTGGACAGCCGCCACCGGGTCGTCTCCCGGGCCAGCCTGGCGCTGGGCGCTGGCTGCGATTACCGGGAGACGGCGCGGCTGGTGGCGGATTGCGCCGGACTGGCGGCAAGGGGCCTGGGGATTGATCCTGACCGCTGCGCCTCTGTGGGGGTCGGCTGCCCGGGGATCGCCAACCGGGAGACCGGGGAAGTGGTCTACTCCGGCCCCATGGTCTGGAATCACGTGCCCTTTGGAAAGGAACTGCAAAAACAGTTTCCCGGGGCGCAGACCGTGTCGGTGGCGGAGCTGGCGGGCTGCACGGCCCTGGGCGAGTCCCTGGCAGGGGCGGCCCTGCGCTGCACCCAGGTGGTATTGTTCCAGTTCGGAGCCGGAATCAGCAGCGGCGTGGTGGTCGACGGCCGCATTTTCGGCGGAAAATACTGCGCAGGGGCCCGCCTGGGGCACTGCACCATCGTATCCGGGGGAAAGACGTGCAGCTGTGGCCGGAAGGGATGCTTTGAGGCCTACGCGTCCCTGGAAGCCCTGGCGGAACAGGCCCGGGAGGCGGCGGCCCGCTATAAGAACACGCTGCTGGGGCGGTACGACGCCCTGACGATTTCCCCGGCGGAGGTGATGGACTGCGCCAGAAAGGGGGACCGTGCCGCCCGGCGGGTACTGGGCCAGTATATCGACTATGTCAGCGACGGGATTGTCAACGCGGTCAACGCGTTCCGGCCGGAGATTGTGGTGTTGGGCGGGGCGGAAGTAAAATTCTGGAAAGAATCGCTGGATGAGATCAATTCCCGCTGTTGCGAACGGTATTACGGGGCCGCATTGCTGCCGGTGCCCAAGGTGGTGCTGGCGTCCCTGGGGGTGGACGCGGGGCTGATCGGGGCGGCGGCCCTGGGGGAAGCCGGGAATTGAGAGGCCCAACCATATTGGAAATTGTCATATGAAATTCAAAAACACCGTCTGCGGGCCAGTTAACACATCCCGCAGACGGTGTTTTCTATAACGGTGTTATCGATAAAGCGCGCGCCCTTTGGCGCATGTACCAATTCCTGTCATGTCAAAAGCTCTTAATAATCTCCTCATTCATGGATTTCACAATCGCCACGGCCAGCTGCACGGTGGCCTCGAAATCATAATAGGAAGTGATCCCGTAATGGGAGTGGATGTACCGCACCGGCACGCCCACCACGATCACCGGGATGCCGTCCAGGGCGGTGCTCACCATGGCGCCGTTGTTGCCGCCGCCCTCGCGGACTGAGGACTGGATGGCCAGGCCCTGCTTCTCAGCCAGGTCCAGGGCGTAGCGCTGGTATCTGGGGTTGCAGATGATGGATTTGTCCATAAAGCGGATCATAGGGCCTTTTTTCAGCGCGGTCTGGATGGCGTAGGGTTCGGTGAAGGTGTCGTCCGCCGGGCAGCCCTCAAAGCAGATGGCGATCTGTGGGCGGACCTGGTTTACGGCCACCTTGACGCCCCGCTCGCCCACCTCCTCCTGGGAGGAGAGCACGCCCACCAGGTCCACGTCAAGCTCCTCGTCCTGGAGCCGGTGCATGGCCTCGATCAGAGCGGCGCAGCCGATGCGGCAGTCAAAGCCCTTTCCGATCATCACGTCGTGCTCCTCGTCGTACTGGAACTGCACGTCGGACACGATGGGCTCGCCGATGCGGATCTTGAATACCTCCACCGCCTCCTCGGCGCTGGCAGCGCCCACGTCGATGATATAGTCGGAGATGGCGGGAGCCGCTCCCTGGCTGCGCTCCGCGGCGGTTTTAAAGTGGACCGGCTTGGAGGCGATCAGACCCGGCAGGTAGCGGCCCTCGGCGTTGCGCACCAGAACCTTGGAGGAGGGCAGGCTGTCCATGTTCCAGCCGCCTAAGGACACGAAGCGCAGGGTGCCGTTGGGGCGGATGGAGTGGACCATGAAGCCCACCTCGTCGCAGTGGGCGTCCAGCATGAATACCGGAAGCCCCTTGGCCGGTTTGTTGGGCCGGATGTAGATGTTGCGCAGGCAGTCGTCGGTCACCTGGGCCATGTCACCGCAGTGCTTTTTGGCCACGTCGAAAACGGCGTCCTCAAAACCCGAGGGGCCGAAGGCGTTGGAGAGATCGGCGATCAGCTCCAGGCTTTTGGGATTGATATTTGTGTTCATATATTAAGTCTCCTGTTTGTCCGTTAGATTTCTGCCTTGGGCAGGTCCAGTTTTTCCAGCTCGGTGAGGAAGTCCGCCATGTAGTCGGCGAAGGTGCGCAGCATCTCCTGACCCCACTCCACGGTTGCCAGATGGGGCTCATCCTTGCCGTACCAGCCGTTGCCGCTGTAGTTGTGCATCTCCCTGGGGAATACCACGGTGGCGCCCTTATAATCCACGGTGCCCCAGCCGGTGGTCTTCATGTTGGGGGCCACGTCGTCGATTAAGTCCATGGGTTCGTTTATGTAGTCGTAATCGATCAGGGAGGGATCCACGCCCATGACGCCCGCGGTCTCCTCAGCGCCGCCGTGGCCGCCCTTCCACTCCGGGTTCAGCTCTCCGGCCATCAGCCACCAGTTTAAGTTGGCCAGCCATGCGCCGCGGCGGTGAAGCTGCATGCCCACGGTCTCGATGGCTTTGTTGTTGCCGCCGTGGCCGTTTAAGATCACGAATTTGCGGAAGCCATAGCGGAACAGGGAATCGGTGACCTTGGTCAGAATCATGACCAGGCCGTCGGTGCCCAGGGTGATGGTGCCGGTGCAGCCCATGATGGTGTTGGTGGCTCCATAGGGGATGGTGGGCGCGATCATCACGCCGGATTTCTCCTCCAGAAGCTCCACGATTTTGTCCGGGATCAGGGTGTCGGTGCCCAGAGGCATGTGCTTGCCGTGGTTTTCGATGCTTCCCACGGGGATCACGACGGTCTGGCTCCTGGTCAGATATTCCTCTACCTTTTTACAGGTCACATTTGCTAAACGCATAGTAGTTCCTCCTAAAAAATGATTTGGTTTCATAACGGTTTCTAAAAAGGAGTATAGTTCCATTTACGGGTAATGTCAATAACAGGCGAAGGCCCGCAATGCCAATATTTTCCGGCATAATCGGGGTTGGGAGGGCGCAATTCTCATTGACAAACGGTTACTGAAAGTCTAAAATGTATATTTATAACCTTTGTTCGTTTAAGGCTGTTTTAAACCTCATATCTACACGCCTCAAAAGCGTTACAAAAGAGAACTACAGGAGGTATCTATGTTAAAGTATCTGGTAAAACGAATTGGTACGGCCGTGATTACGCTGTTTGTGGCCGCGACGATTACATTCTTTGTCATGAACCTGGTTCCGGGCGATCCTTTTATGAGTGAGAAGGCTCCCACAGCTGCCGCGAAGGCCGCGATGGAGGCAAAATACGGTCTGGACAAGCCGTTAGTGGTCCAGTACGCGAATTATCTGAAAAACCTGCTTCACGGTGACTTCGGCGTCAGCTATGTGCAGGCCAAGAATAAGCCGATTATGGATATTATCAAGCAGGCGTTCCCCATTTCCGCCAAGATCGGCGCCATTGCGGTGGTGGTCGCCACGGTGATCGGCATTCCGCTTGGCTGTCTCTCTGCGCTGCGGAGGGAGAAGTGGCAGGACAATGTGATCCGGGTGCTTTCCACGGTGGGAATCGCGGTTCCGGGCTTTGTGGTCGCCACCTCGTTTATGATTCTGTTTGCCGTGAAACTCAAACTGGTACCGGCCTCCGGCCTCTCCAGCGCCGCGGCCTACGTGCTTCCGGTGGTCACCCTGGCGCTGTCGCCCTGCAGTTACATCGCCCGCCTCATGCGTTCCAGTATGCTGGACGTGATCGGACAGGACTACATCCGCACCGCCAGAGCCAAGGGTATGAGCGAGTTCATCACCACCTTCAAGCACGCCCTCAGGAATTCCCTGATCCCCGTTATTACATACATGGGCCCCATGATCGCCAACGTTCTGACCGGCGGATTCGTGGTGGAGAAGATCTTTAACATCCCCGGGCTGGGGCGGTATTTTGTAAAGTCCATTGAGAGCCGTGACTACACCATCATCATGGGCGTCACGATCTTCTATGCGGCAATTCTGATTCTGATGACCCTGGTCTGCGACATTATTTACAAGCTCGTAGATCCGAGAATTAAGCTGGATGCATAGGAGGATGGGAACGTGGATAAACAGAAGATTTTACACAGATTAGGCTTGAGCGCGCTGCCGGAACTGTCGGATGCGGATTTCGCACCGGCCTCCAAGGAGGAGCAGGAACAGATCACATCCATGCAGGAGGCGGTCAGCTATTGGAAGGACGCCTGGAGGCGTTTAAAGAAGAATAAAATCGCCATGGTCGCCCTTGTGATCATCGGCGTTCTTATCATATTTGCGGTGGTGGGCCCTTATCTGAGCCCCTACACCTACAGCCAGCAGATCCGCGGGGACGAGAACCTGTTCCCCTGCTTCAAGCACCCCTTCGGCACGGATAAGCTGGGACGCGACCTGCTGGTCCGCACCATGATCGGAACCCGCATCTCCCTGTTGATCGGTATCGTCTCCGCACTCATCGTGCTGGTGATCGGCTCCATATACGGAGCGATCTCCGGTCTGGTAGGCGGAACCACCGACAACATCATGATGCGTATTGTGGATATTCTCAACGCGCTGCCCACCATTCTGATGGTAATCGCCATCAAGATGGTAATTGAGGAGCCTCTGAACACGCTGATCAACAGCAACGCGTTTTTCAAACCCCTGCAGGTGCTGGGTTCGGGAATTATCGCCATCTTTATCGTGTACGGCCTGCTGTACTGGGTGGGCGCGGCGCGTATCGTCCGCGGCCAGGTACTGCAGCTGAAGGAAATGGAATATGTGAACGCCGCGGTGGCGCTGGGAGCCAACAAAAAGCGTCTGATCATGAAGCATCTGCTGCCCAACTGCGTGGGCCAGCTGATCGTCACGACCATGCTGCAAATCCCCTCCGCGATTTTTACCGAGGCGTTTCTGAGCTTTTTAGGTATCGGTGTTTCCATGCCCATGGCCAGCCTGGGCTCCCTCTGTTCCGACGGACTGAACGGAATTATTTCCTATCCCTACCGCGAGTTCTTCCCCGCAATCGTGATCAGTGTGATTATCCTGGCCTTCAACCTGTTCGGTGACGGTCTCAGAGATGCGCTTGACCCAAGGCTGAAGAAATAGGAGGTTTACAGGACATGGAAGACAACAAAAATTTAGTGGAAGTCAAGAACCTGGAGGTCAGTTTCTTCACCTATGCGGGTGAGGTAAAGGCGGTCCGGGGAATCAGTTATAATTTAAAGCCGGGCGAAGTGATGGGCATCGTGGGCGAGTCGGGCAGCGGCAAATCCGTTTCCTCCTACGGCCTGATGGGCATCATCCCGGAGCCGGGAAAGGTGATCGGCGGCCAGATCCTGTTCGAGGGCAGGGATGTGACGGCCATGAGCGAGAAGGAGCTGCTTAAAATCCGCGGCAAAGATATCAGCATGATATTTCAGGACCCCATGACCTCCTTAAATCCGCTGTTCACCATCGGCAATCAGATCGAGGAGTCCCTGAGAAAGCACACCAGTCTGGACAAGGACCAGCGCCAGAAGCGCATGGTGGAGCTTTTAACCCTGGTGGGGATCAACCAGCCGGAGAAGCGGCTGAAACAGTACCCCCACGAGTTTTCCGGCGGTATGCGCCAGCGCGTGATGATCGCTATGGCCCTGGCCTGCGATCCCAAGCTGCTGATCGCGGACGAGCCCACCACGGCTCTGGACGTGACCATCCAGGCCCAGATTCTGGAGCTGTTAAAGGAGCTGAAGGACAAGATCCATATGGGAATCGTGTTCATCACCCACGACCTGGGCGTCGTTTCCGACATCTGCGACAGCATCAGCGTGATGTACGCGGGAACCATTGTGGAGAGCGGCAGCAGCGATCAGATCTTTTATGAGCCCAGACATCCGTACACCTGGGGTCTGCTGGCCTCCGTGCCCAAGATCGACACGGACGAGCATCAGCGCCTGATCCCCATCGAGGGAAACCCCGTGGACCTGATCAACCCGCCCAAGGGCTGCCCCTTCGCGCCGCGGTGCAAGCACTGCATGAAGATTTGTATCGACCAGGCTCCGCCCCAGTGTCAGGTGGGAGAGGGCCATATGGCCGCCTGCTGGCTGCCGGTGAAAGAAGCGCGGGAAGAGGAGGAGTAGGCGATGGCGGATGGTAAGAACATTTTAATCGAGGTGAATAACCTTAAGAAATATTTCCCGGTGAAAACCGGTTTCATGAAGATGAACTACGTGAAAGCCGTGGACGATGTGAGCTTTTACATCGAGAAGGGCGAGACTCTTGGCCTGGTGGGAGAAAGCGGCTGCGGAAAGACCACGCTGGGGCGCACGATCCTGCGCCTGCACGAGCCCACGGAGGGGAAAATCATCTATAAGGGCGAGGACATCACCCATGTGGATATGCTGCCCTACCGCAGAAAGATGCAGATCATTTTCCAGGACCCCTACGCTTCGCTGGACCCGCGTATGACCGTGGGCGATATCATCGGCGAGGCCCTGGACATCCATAAGATGTACGGCTCCAAAACCGAGCGCAGGGACAAGATCAACGCCCTGTTGGACATCGTGGGGCTGAACACGGAGCACGCCAACCGCTTTGCCCATGAGTTCTCAGGCGGCCAGCGCCAGAGAATCGGCATCGCCAGGGCGCTGGCCGTGGATCCCGAGTTTATTGTGTGCGACGAGCCCATTTCCGCCCTGGACGTTTCCATTCAGGCCCAGGTGGTGAACATGCTGGAGGACTTGCAGGCGGACCGGGGTTTTACCTATTTATTCATCGCCCATGACTTGTCCGTGGTGAAGCACATCAGCAGCCGCATCGGCGTGATGTACCTGGGCCACATGGTGGAGCTGGCAAAGAGCAACGAGCTGTACCGCAGGCCCCTTCACCCCTACACCCAGACGCTGCTGTCCGCGATCCCCATTGCGGATCCCAAGGCCAGCCGGGCAAAACAGCGGATTATCCTTGAGGGAGATATCCCCAGCCCCATGAATCCGCCCAGCGGATGTACGTTCCGCACCCGCTGCCCCTACGCGACGGAGGAATGCGCCCAGAGCGCGCCGGAGTTTAAGGAGTGGGAGCCGGGACATTTCGCGGCCTGCCACCATCTGGACAAAATCAATTAGGTAATAGCTGGCTCGTGTCAGTATTATATATAAATTCTATGATCAAAAAAGGAGGAGATAAGAGAATGATGAAAAAAACAATGCTCAAAAAGGCAGCGGCAGCTGTCCTCTGCACTGCGATGGTTGTATCGCTGGCAGCCTGCGGCGGCGGTTCCGGAACCAAGGAGACCGCGGCGGCCGGTTCTTCAGCGGCCGGGTCCGAAGCGGGATCTACCGGCGAGGCGGCAGGGGAGAAGGAGGCGTTCGAGATCAACGTTCACAATGGTTCCGAGCCCGCATCCCTTGATCCCAACGCGCTGAATTCCAACGATTCCATGATCACCACCCTGCATATGTTCGAGGGACTTGCCAAGTATGCCAAGGGCGGCGAGGGCGTGGAGCTGGGCCAGGCTAAGGACTATACGGTCAGCGACGACGGCCTGGTATACACCTTTACCCTGCGCGACGATATTTTCTGGTCCGACGGCCAGCCGGTGGTTGCGGGAGACTTCGTGTACTCCTGGCAGAGACTGGTGAGCGGCGGCTATGAGAACAGCTACTTTATCGACATGGTTCAGAACGCGGTTGAGATTCAGAACGGCTCCAAGGACAAGAGCGAGCTGGGCGTTAAGGCCATCGACGACAAGACCCTGGAAGTTACCCTGAAGGCTCCCTGCAACTACTTTATCGAGATCGTGGCAGCGGCTGTGACCAGCCCGGTGAGACAGGACGTCATCGAGGCCAACGGCGAGATGTGGTATGAGAATCCTGAGACCTACATCGGCAACGGCGCTTACAAGCTGGTGGAGTGGTCCCATCAGGAGAAGATCGTGATGGAAGCCAACGACAAGTATTATGACTATGCCAACCTTGGCCCCACCAAGATCACCTGGATGCTGATGGACGACGACAATGCCATTCTGGCTGCATTTGAGAGCGGAGATTTAGCCTACGCTTCCAGCTTCCCCACTGAGGAGCTGGACCGCCTGAAAGAGGCCGGCACGTTCCAGGTGGCTCCGGTTGCCGGAACCTACTATATTCTGGTAAATGCCGAGGGCAAGGGGATGATTCCCGAGCTGCAGGATCCCAAGGTGCGCCGCGCTCTGGCTCTGGCCATTGACCGCAACTATGTGACCGATATGGTTACCAAGAGAGGCGAGCTTCCCGCAGATACCTTCCTTCCCAGAGGCTTCCACGACGAGGACGGCAAGGATTATTATGATTCCGCTGACAAATTCTGGGATAACTCCACCTATGAGGCCAACTGCGAGGAGGCCAAGAAGCTGATGGCCGAGGCCGGATATCCGGACGGCGCAGGCTTCCCGACAATCAGCTACACCATCAACAACAACAGCGCCCATGCGGCCATCGCCGAGTACGTGCAGAACGTATGGAAAGAGGTTCTGGGCGTGGACTGCACCATCGACTCCCAGGAGTTTGCAGTGTTCCTGGATATGAGAAGCGCAGGCGACTACGCTCTGGCCCGCGCAGGCTGGACTGTGGACTATATGGATCCCGCATCTCTGATGGAGCTGTGGATCACCTCCAGCGGCAACAACGACTGCCATTTCTACAATGAGGAGTATGATTCCTACATCAGCGCAGCCGCACACGCTACCTCCCAGAACGAGCGCTTTGAGAACTTCCACAAGGCTGAGAAGATTCTGGAGGAGCAGCTGCCGATCATCCCGATTTACTACTACAGCGAGCCGTATCTGATGGATACCTCCAAGTACGACGGATTCTTCTCTTACCTGGCGATGCCGGTGTTTAAGTATGTGGTTCAGAAATAAATAACAGAATTGCGAATTACAATCGTCCGCAGGCTGCGCCAGCGGTCCATTGCATTCAATCAAACGGGGGTGCCGCGTTAGTGCGGTACCCCCGTTTTCTAGCGGCGCGCCCGGTTGGGCGCGTATGCGGTTACTCCCGGATCAGATAATCGATGCAGTCCGAAACATGGTCGAATACCCTGGAAGCGGCCTGTTTTACCGCCTCGTTCCCGGTGGTGACGGAAAAGCCCTGGAAGGCCCGGATCATGTCCAGATCGTTCATCTCGTCCCCGATCACGCAGACCCGGGAATCCGGGTGCAGGCGCGCCAGGGCGCGGACTCCTTCGGTTTTGCTGACGCCCGGGGCGGTCACGTCGATGGCTCCGCCGTTATAGTGGAAGTCAAGGCGGTCCCTGTAGGCCTCGGTGAGATAGTCGTAAAGGGCCTGGGAATCTTTGGCGTCAAAACCCCGCAGAAACATAGAGATGATGTCACCGTCCTGCTCCACCGCTTCCCTGGGATACTGGGGGAGCCCTTCCGGGTTGTGATCCCGGGAAACGGCCAGGGACGGGTGCAGGTAGAGGCGGCTGTGCTTGTGCAGGCTTGCCATGCCGCACAGACCGGCCGGGCGGCGCTCCATCTCCGCCTCCAGCTCCCAGGCCGTGGCAGCGTCCATAGGCTTTTTAAAGATCACGTTTAAATCCTGGTCAAAGATAACGGCCCCGGTGCAGGCGATGATGAAATCCATATGCATATCATAACGGGCGAATTCCTGTTCCAGCATGCTGAGGGAACGGCCGGTGACCAGCCCGAAGCGGTTGCCGCGGCTGCGGAAGCGCTGGATGGCTTCCTTGTCCTCGTCCCGGATGGAACCCTGTTTAAATGTGCCGTCGTAGTCGGACGCCAGGTAAATTGTCTGATTCATAGGTGTGTCCTCTGTTTCTGTAATAATGATGTGAATCTTAGCTCACAGTTCTGCTGTTAAAACGTTTCATATAGCAGTATTCCACGGATGAGCGGGTTTGTCAAGAAGGGGCTGGGCGATCCGGTCCAGCTGACCGGCAATATCCGGGAAGGGGAGGGACAAGTCCAGGGTTTTGGCCGCGATGAGGGTGCCGTCGATTTCGCAGGAATCGTCGGGAACCACCGGTTCCTTCGTTCTGGCGTACAGCAACAGTCCGGCTACAGATCCGGTACGGTCCCGATCCAGATTTTTTGCGTAGGCGTAGATCTGGTACAGGTTACCGGAGCGGATGGTCGGGGAATCCGGGTCCCGGTAGGACTGCATGGAGTGGGAATAATATTTGGCGTCAATGATCAGAGTTTTCCCGGCCCCGCGCAACACAAGGTCTGTGCGCATAAGCGGCAGATGGAGCGCTTGCCCGCCGGTCACATTCCAGCGGATCAATTCAGGGTTGGGGGAAAGTCCGGGAAAATGCCTCCGGTAGTATTCCAGGATAAACTTCTCATAGAGCAAATGCATGGGCTGGCCGTCCATGTAACCGCGTATCTCCCGGCTACCGTCCGGATTCGTAAACAGCAGGTGCTCCATGACCAGGCGGCAGATTCCGATCAGGGACCGGCAGGGACGGTTATCCGGGCGGCATTTGACCTGATCCCAGCGGACGCTCCCGGGGGAGAGATCGCTGACGCTGGACAGGAAGGGCAGCAGGCGCTTTAAGGCATCTCTGCGGCTTTGGCTCACCTGGCCGGAACGGCACAGATAACGGGCGGTAAGCTTCATCACCTGATTGGCCGGGATGTCCTCGGAGTATTCGTCATACCGGCATGGCAGGTGGAGCCGGGCAAGGGATTGTTCCTTGATGGAGGCGGAAACGTCAATGCGTCCCCGGGGAGCGGAAAGGGTCTCCTGGCGCGGGACATAGGACCGCTCCAGCCCGCGCCGGATCTGCCCGGATAATCCCCGGGCCAGGATTGTCGCAAAGAGATCGCAGGCGTTCTCAAAGGGTTCCGCTTCCAGGCCGGAAAAATCCCGTTGGTCCAGACAGCGGTAGGCGTAGGCCAGCATGTAATAGAGATTGCGGATGGGGATGGCGTCAGTCATGGACAGCCCCTTTCAGCCGTTCGGACCACTGGCGGGCCTTGGAGGGAGCGTCGAACCAGTATTCCTCCAACAATGGGATCAGCTCATATTTGACCACGGATTCCACCCAATGGTCGTCCGCAGGGCCCTGGGGACAGAAATAGCTATGGCCGATGCAAAAGCCTTTTCCGAGGGCGTCGTCCCCGGAAATGTCCTGGTTTAATTCCTTTACCGTCTCCACCAGACGTTTCAGCTTTCCGCTGCCTGCGGCTTCCAGTTTTTGGAGAAATCCGGGGTAATCCAGGGCCGGGGTCATTTCATAGAAGGCGAAACGCCGTCTCAGGGCGTAATCGATGATGGCCAGGCTGCGGTCCGCGGTGTTCATGGTACCGATGATGTACACGTTTTTGGGAACGGAGAACAGCTCGTCGGAGTACAGGGGACGCAGGGACTGGCCGCGCTTGTCTCCCTCGATCAGCATCAGCAGCTCGCCGAATATTTTGCTTAAATTGCCGCGGTTGATCTCGTCGATGATAAAAAAGTAGGGGGTATCGTCGCTGTCCTCCTCCGCGTCCTTGCAGAAGCGGTAAAACGGCCCCTGGGCCAGGGAGAAGCCGGTTCCGTCCGGCCGGTATCCCAGCATGAAATCCTCATAGCTGTAGCTCTGGTGAAACTGCACGACCATCACGCGGTCGGGATTGATCTCATTCATCAGGGAGTAGGCCAGCCGTCTGGCCGCGAAGGTTTTCCCCACGCCGGGAGGTCCCTGGAGAATCACATTCTTTTTGAGGTGGATCAGGTCGGCTAATTCGTCATACGCGTTTTCGTCCAGAAATACCTCCTTCAGAAAATCCTCCCGGGAGTATTCGGGGAAGGTGCGGATGTCCCGGCTCTCCCCGCCGTCCTCATTTTCCTCGAACAGGCCGTTTAAGAGCCGGACCAGCTCGGTGTAGGGGGTGATCTCGGTCAGCGTTTTCCTGGGGCCGCTGCCGGAGGGGTAATCCCACTCGCCTTTGTGGGTCCAGCGGACCTTGCGGCAGGAGCGGTATTCGGAGCGGTCTCCCGCCCAGTAATAGTCCGATTCCACCACGCCGCGGCCGATGATCCGGTGCAGGCCCTTTTTGACGAACACCACATCTCCGGGCTGCATGTCGCGGACAAACTGCCAGACGGCGTGACCGTCGTTGCGGTAGGATTTGGAGGGGTCAATGTTCCGGCGCATGGCCTCGCGCACGGCGTTTTTGCTGCCGTAGCGGTTAAAATCCCCGATGGCGTCCCAGCCCATGCCCATGATGCCCTGGGTGTAAAACTCGTCCCACATGCAGGCGTTGTCCCCGGGGGCGTAGAGCCAGCAGCGCATCTGGGGCAGGGCGGCTTCCAGAGCTTCCGCTTTCTGGTCTTCCTCCGCCGGGGCGGTGTTGCGATAAGTGCCTTCAAAATAACGGTCCAGCAGTCCGGCCTGTTCCGGCGTCAGTTTGTAATTGGTGGCGTTGGGAAAGGTCAGAATGCTGTTGCCGCTCAGGCGCCGGTCCGCCAGCATCATGGAACGGGAGAAAGGCCGGTCCGCGCAGCGGTCGGTGATCCGAATCTCCACGCCTACGCCGGTTTGGCTTCTGGAGGAGTCCAGGGTGTATTGGTCGGCAAAAAGCAGACGAGGAGAGGGAGCGTCAAGGGTCACACCCCTGGCGATCACGCCGCCCTCCGGGCCGGACGCCCAGATATAGACGCGGTCGCCCCGTGCAATCTGCCGGGAACACTGCTTGACGCCCCAGACCAGCAGGTCCTGCTCGGTTACGGCCCGGGATATATCGTACCAGGCGGGATTGCCCTGGAAAATCCAGGCGCCTGTTGCGGTAGGATCGTTTCCCTGCGTTTTATCCATTTTGTATAACTCCTTTCAAGTAAGCTGAGTCTCTATTGTACCATCCCGCAAGGGCGGTCTAAGACTTACAGTCCCCGGTCCGTCAGAAGCTTTTCAAATTTTTTCTCCGACGGGATCTCATGGGTCACAAATTCGCCGTTCCAGTACAGGCTGAAGGCCGTGTAGGGGCAGGGCGCGCTCTGGGCCTGCTCTGTGGTGGTGATGTGAACCGTCTGGATCGGGACGTTCCGGTCGAGGCAGATGGCTTCCAGGAGGGGAACGTATTTGGCGGTGAAGGGACATTGGCTGGTATAGTACAGGGAAAGACCGGTTTTGGGAACCTGCGCCGCCGCCTGTTTCAGACGGGGGGAGAAACGGGGAAGCTCCGCCTGACTCTCAAAGGGGAGCGCCATCAGCCGGAAGTGGGGGCTGGCTGAGTCCGCGGTCTGAAAACCCTTGTATTTTAAGTATTTGGGGTCCGAGAGATAACCCAGCTTCTTTTCCGAGGACAGGACGGCCAGGCCGCGCTTGCCCTGGGCCCTGGCGTCCCGGATACACTCGTCCAAAAGCAGGTTGGAGTAGCCGTGCCCTTTGAACTGGCCGGACACCCAGAGGCAGTCGATATACAGGTAGCCTTCCGCCTCGATGGGCGCCCAGGCGTGCTCGGCGGGGATGTACTCGATAAAGCATTTGCCTCGCACGTCGCCTTTTAAGAATACCAGGCCCTGGTCCAGACGCTCCGTCAGCCAGGCTTTTTTCGACTGTACCTGGCAGTCCTTGTTGCTGGAAATGGCGCAGCAGATGTGCTCTTTTTCAATGTTTTCGTGGGTGATCCGTATGAGATCCATGGTGGTCCTCCTTGGGAGAGTGGTGATGGGTGATCAGGGACAGGTTGATGATAAGAGATACATTTCCTTGATTATATCAGATAACAGACAAGAAAAATAGCAGTGATTCCGCGGTTAATCCGGCTTCACTGCTATTTTGTAACCCAAGTATCACATATTACGTTTTAAGCCCAAGGGCCTCCGCCGCCATACGGCGCAGCTCGCTGCGCCGGACCTTGCCGGATGGGTTTATGGGCAGAGCGGGTAGGAAACAAGCAGGCGTAGACCTCATCCCCGTAGTACGGGGCCGGAAGACCGATCACTTTGTACGCCTTTACACCGGAAAAGTGCGACAGAAGCTGCGGGTGAGGAAACAAATGGTCAGGTGGCGGGCCCAGAAGAGAATAGGATAAAATAGCTAAGGAATATAGGAACAAGCTAAGGATAAGGACTACAATCTGATATGTCTTATATTTTTCATTGTATCAATCCCCATCCCAAGCAGCCTGATAAAAAACATCAATCCCTGCGCGCTGCTACTTATAGTGTTATTAAGCTAGTACAATACCAAGCTGGGCCGAGGGAAAATGCCGATATGATTGAAACAGGCAAGGGACTAGGAAAAGGTATGTACCGTTTTAAAACAAAAAATCCCGCAGAGCCATTGTTTGTAAGCGCTGCGGGATTTATAACATTTAATTACAGGTTATGCATTAGTTCACGAAGTTAGATTATACTGTGAGAGCAAGTCCTGTAACGTTTTCGAGATGCCGGACCAGCGCTTCGGGAAGATGCGCGTCCTTCGGTACCGGAAGAACCAATGAGGCGGGATTTCCCGCCTTTTTGTATTGGCGAAGGTTGCCGCAGGTGCGGACCGGCTTCCAGCCGCCCCGGGTCAGCAGTTTCTCGATGGCTTCGAAATGATTCATCCTATGCTCCTTTGCAGTGAATACGGTTGTCGGGCTCCATAATTGTCCCTGCCGTCCGCTGCAATGCACATTGGCGAATCATCGATAGTTTTATTATAGCGGAATGAAAGCGGGAGTCAAGGAAAAAATAGAATTAGAAGATAGATTAAAATTATATTGAAATAGAGGTTGACAAAATGCACAATGCGTATTACAATGCGTATTATAGAAAACGAATATGCATTACAATGCGTATTGGAGGCGATGAGACAGGATGAGGGAAATTAAAGAAAACATTGTATACCCGGCGCGGTTCCAAACAGAGAGCGGCGGTGGGGTCCGCATCACGTTTCCGGATTTTCCGGAGCTGCTGGTGATTGCCGGGGATTGGCAGGAGGGAATGGAGCTGGCCCAGAGGCAGCTGGCTCTGGCTGTGATTGACCGGCTGGACAGCGGCCGGGAGCTTCCGGCCGTGGCAGGACCACATGAGGCTGTGGAGGGGCCTCCCGCTGCTATTCCCTCTGCGGAGCTTGTCTACCTCCACATCTGGCTTCCTTATTTCCGCAGCGACATGCGGGAGGTCTATGTTAAGAAGTCGGTGACAATCCCCCAGTGGCTGGACCTGCTGGCCAAGAAAAGCGGGCTTAATTTTTCCGCGGCTCTGGTCCGGGGAATCAAGGAGGAGCTGGGAATCCGGGAGAGAAAGGATATCTGATCCGGCGGAGATGATAGTGAAACGATGGAAACAGCGGGCTGACGGACATTATGGTGCGCAGACGCGTATCGCCGGGGCAAACGCTCCGGAACCACATGTTTCATCGAATCGAAGGAGGAAAAACAGATGTCTGAATTTCGTGACAAATGCGCTAACATCGCACTGGGAGGGAGCACCGGGGCTTCGGTGGGAGGAGCCGTTGGAGCTGCGATCGGGGCCTTAGGAGGGCCTGTTACGTCGCTGACCGGAGCCAGAATCGGCGGAGCGCTGGGTTCTCTGGCCGGTATGTTCTGGGACTGAGAGGGGGCGGCCGTATGAGACAGGGATGCAGGGTACATGATATGAACCGGTGGATGGAGGCGGCTGTGGAAGGCGTTTTGGAGCCGGTAAGCGGAGCGGGCCGCGGGATGTATTTCGGAATCGGAGGAGGGAGCCGTGATATTTCGCGGCCCCTGAGCTTTTGGGGGAAGGGGGAATCTGCTGTATGAGATTAGGAGGCTGCTGCAAATGCCCGATGCGTTTCATCTGCGTCATTTCGGGTGGGGATTTTTGTAAATAATGGGGGATTAATCAAATGAATCAGGCTGTGTTAAACGTGATTGCGGAGATGGAAGCGGTATTTGAGAAGGCGGGGGAGGACTTCGCCTTTGAGAATATTTACAATGAGATGATATCGGACGACAATTACGCGGATGAGGAAGTCCCATATGAACGGGCAGAGGCTGACTGGAACGAGATTACGGGAATCATGAACCGGTTTTACCAGACGTGCCGGGAGTCCGGGGAGATGGACGATTTCTCCTTTGTATTTGCGGTTTACTGCAATTTTTACATTCGCAAAGGTTTTTACCTGCGAATGGGGGTGGAAGCGTTTGAGCAAAAAGGAGATTGGTTTGCGCAGGACCAGGAGTATAGCGAGTGTCTGAGGTGTCTGTGGAAAGGGATCCGGGACCAGAAGTACATTTGGTTTGAGCGGGCATTGGAACGAAAGCGTGTGCCAGTGGCGGCAATGTACCTGTTTGTCCGCCAGGCGGCGGAGTTCAGCCAGGCCATCACGGAGGGGAAAACGCCGGACGAAAAGCAGGAGGCCGCTATGTGGGAGCGGTATGAGTCGCTGCCTGTGGATTACCGGGAATATGCATTGGGGGAAGGGAACGCACACCGGGAGGCGCCTAATTTGGCTGCGGATGACAACTGGCTTCCGTATATAAATTTTTGTTCCGCTAAAGAGTATTTAATCTCCTACATTTTGATGTATTACCGGGAGATTTTGGGAAAATTTGGATTGGATCCTCAGCAGATGGATGATACGGAAGTATACAGCGCATTAATCGCAAAATTTCAGATTCCGCAAATGGGTGATTTTTTTGTGAGAAGCGGCCGGAAGTGGAACCGTAAGATCGACCCGAAGTCAGGGAAGTCCATTGAGCAGTTGTGCGATTTTACCTCCCGGTTGATCAGCATGATGTGTGAGGCATACGGGGCTTACGATCAGACATACATGCCCTTCACCATCTTTTTTGAAAAGCTTCACGCTCTGAACAACCGTAATATTCTTGGTGCCGAAGCAGAGTGTGTGAGCTTTTGCGAGTCAATGACAATTCCGGACCGGCAGGACGCTCCCGGGCTTCGTAACATGTACCTCAACATACCGGTAGTACTGTCCGAGCAGATTACAGCCCGCTTTTTCCTGAGCCGCTACGATCTCTTTCGTAAAAACCGCCAGCTGGAGCAGCAGCTAGCGGAAAACATACGCCTCAGCCGCAAAAAACAGGACATGATGGACCACTATGCCCACAGCTGGAAGCACATTTCCTACCCCATGACCGTAAAACGGGTGGCGGAGGAGCTGAGCCGGACCAATCTGCCTCTGGCCAACCGTCTGTTCAAGGCTTACAACAGCGAGCGGACCCTCCAGGGAGGGCTTCAAATTCTTCAATACTCCATCTCCGATCAGCCCGATGCGGTGCGGGATGCATTCCGCCAGGGGTTCTACTGCATCGGCGCGCAGGTGGGCAAGAGCATCCGGCAGGTCATGGAGGAGAGTGTGGACCTGGTGTTGTTCAAGGTGCTGATGGAGGAAGCGGACGGCAGCAAAAAGATCAGCCGCTGCCGCGCCAATCTGCAAAAACAGCACAGCCTGGAAGCGCTGCGGGAACAGTATATCCGTTGCTATATCCAGGGAGAAGGCCGGCAGGAGAGCGTGCTGGACTGGTTTGACGCCAATGTATTTCCCCTGGAGGTCTCCGTGGACGAACTCTGGCAGGAAATCCGGGTCAAGGAAGATGATTTCTCCGATTTCCAGCTGAGCGAGCTGTTTGTGGAGCTGTTTACCAATGTGCTGACCCATGGGACGGACTGGTGCAGGATCAGCCTGGAGAGCGGGGGACGGTCCATGGACATCTGCGTGACCAATGCGCCGGGCGAGGAGAACCACGGCACCCGCATGGGGTTGAAAACTCTGGGCGGCATTGTGGATAAGATCAACTACGGAGCGGAGCTTGTGGGGATAACATCCGGGATTTCGGCGGACAATGTGTACGGTGTGAGGATTGCGTTTGACCGCAGGATCATATACAGAAGGGGGAGACGATGATGCGGTTTTTGTGGGTGGAAGATTTCAACGAGGACAAGGGCGACCGGACCGCGTTGGAGGCACGCTGGAAAGAATATTTCGGGCTGGACGAGGTGATCATAAAGGAAGATTTGAAAAGCGCCCTTGAATATTTGGACGACCGGGAAAATTTCGCGGATTTCGACGGGGTACTGTTGGATATCCGCTTCCCTTCGGGGGGAGAGGGAATTTACGAGAAGTATTTTTCCGAAATTGTCACGAAAAAAATGTACGGAGACTATCTGGAAAATGGCACCGGCATCCTCCTGTACCTGGCGCTGGCCCTGCGCTACAGCTACAACCAGGAACGGATCGCCTTTGTCTCCGGCAACGTGGACGAGGGTAAGAACATGAGGCCCCTGACCGACATGGTCAATCTGCTCATAAAGTTCCAGCATGAGCCGTTGTCCGATATAGACTGGGAGGATTACAGATCCCAGGAAGAAATTCTGGCGACGTTTTACCTGGAAACGGTCAAATCAAGAAAGGTACCATACCTGGAGGACGGAACGATTGACTGGGATACGGCCTCCGCGGAGCTTTGGGATAACCTGAAGGACCAGAACAGCGCGGACAGGATTCTGGACCGGCTCTCAGTGGTTCAGCGCGAGATTCGGAATGAATCCGATGGCAGGAAAGAGTCCGGAAGCCTCAAGTATTCCAGCGTCTGCCGCCAGTTCAATGATTGCGGCCTGGTTCTGCCCCGGGCCTTTGAGAAACCCTACAAAGACCAGGATGAGAAGAGCTGGAGTTTTTACGAGTGGAAGCAGGGCATTGAGACGCCATATTATGTAATCAGAAGCGGTCTGATCGGGATGTGCCGCATATTGCGGGAAAACTTCATTTCAGCGCAGGGAGAAGAATACGCCCACGGGCTGACGGACCCCTTCTGGCGCCGGGCGCAGCTGGGGTGGTGGAAATACCTCTGGCGCAAGACAAATGAGGATGAGACGGACGGCGGCCCATCCAAAGAGCAGTTTATCCAGGAACACCGGGCCGCCTGGGACCGGGAAATGTGCGAACTTCTGACGTCGGTCCCGGCCATGCTTCCAGCCATGAGCGCTTCCGCAGGCGCGGCCACCTTAAACACCCAGGCAGAGGCTGCGGTGCGGGAGATTCTGCGGTATGTGGACGGCATGGGAGACTTAAAGCCCGAACCCCGGACCAGAGACCTGGACGCCTGCTGCCTGACCATGAAGCTGGCCAGGAACTGGACCAGCCACCAGGGAATCCGGGACATGACCATCGAAAACTGCGGTTTCCTTCTGGCGCTGTGCCTGCGGGGGTACTTTGACATTTCCGGGCTGCCGGAACGCAGCCGGAGAGATTATCTGGCCAGGGAGGAATCGCTGCTAAAGCTTCTCGGCCCGGGAACGGACATGCCGGAGCGAAACGTGATAATAGAGCTGCTTGCTCAGAGCTTCGACCAGCTTTTAGCTAAAAATAAGGCTGTATACGAGGCGGGCCGCAGCGGGAAGGACACGCCCGTATACAAAATCATTTCCGGCATCGGGCATCAGGAGAGCAAGTGCCGGGAAACCGTCTCCATGGATGAGATCTACCTTTTGTTCTGGCAGCTGATGTTTCGCGGAATGCCTGCGGATCAGGATAGCGGCTTGAAAATCATTCTTAAGTACACCGCAGAGCCGGTGCTGCGGGCGGCGGGGAAACTGGACGCGGAGGCGGAAACCTGGAAAAACGGCAACGTGTGATCAGAGAATAGACGAATATTTACGCTAATGTAATTTACAAGTATAAATTCCTCCATTTAACAAATACTATTCCCAGAATCGGTAAGTACAGTTAATGGAGGAATTTTAATATGAAAGCTACAGGTATTGTCAGAAGAATTGATGATCTGGGGAGGGTGGTAATACCCAAGGAGATCCGCCGCACGCTGAGACTGAGAGAGGGCACGCCGCTGGAGATATTTACAGACCGCGAGGGAGAGATCATTTTAAAGAAGTATTCCCCCATGGTGGAGCTGACCGCTTTTTCCGGCCAGTACGCGGAGGCCATGGCCCAGTCCACCGGCCTGCTGGTGTGCATCACAGACCGGGACCAGGTGATCGCCGTATCCGGCGGCGCCAAGAAGGAACTGCTTCAGAAGAATATCAGCCGGCAGCTGGAGGCGGCGATCAATGGCAGAACCGCCAGCGTCGCCACCCGGGAGGACAAGGCGTACATCCCGCTGGTGGACGAGGATCCCGAGGGGATCACGGCCCAGGTGATCGCGCCCATCATCTGCGAGGGGGACGCAATCGGTTCCGTGGTGATTCTGAGCCGCGAACCGCGCGCCAAGTTCGGCGACATGGAAATGAAGCTGGCCGCCACCGCCGCAGGCTTTTTAGGCCGCCAGATGGAGAGTTGACGGGAAGAACAGGGCGGGCAGGCCGCCGGCAATCGCCGGTGCCTGGCCGCCTCCTGCCAGCCAGGCCTCAAAATAGTTGCGGATGACGGTGAAGGGCGCAGGCCCCATATCCAGCAGGAAGGTGTTAAAGCCTAAGTCCGTGTAACCGGCGCCCAGCTGGTTTTTAGCCATTTCCTGCATGTTGGCGATTTCCAGATAGCCCACATAGTATTCCAGGTAATTGGCCGGGTTCTCCGCCACATCGTAGTAGATGGTGGAGATAATGGACGTGTCGTTAATCTGGAAATACTGTTCCAGGTATTCCTGCACCTTATTGAGATCCCAGCCCTCATAGTGGATGTTGATATCCAGCATGGCGTACAGGGCCAGGGTGAAGGCGCTGTTGTGCTGCAACAGCTGCCCGAGTTCCGGTGAGAGCCCGTTGTCCAGGCTGTAGGAGTTGTACTCCACATAGGTGGCCCAGCCTTCGCTGTAGCTGGTAAAGCTCAAAAGCTTTCGAAGTTCGCAGGTATTATGTTTGTTGAAATACTGTGTCTGGTACATATGGCCGGGATAACCCTCGTGGGCCAGGGTGGAATAGAGATTCTTCTGGCTGTTGGTGCTTCCGCCGTTGATATAAATACTGTTGTCCTCCGGCCGGTCCAGAGGCACGGTCAAATAGAACGCAGGGCTTAAGGTGCCTTCCAGCGCCTTGGGAACCTGTTTGATGGTATAAGAGCAGTCGTCGATGGGCGGAAAATCCCGGGTACACTGCTCTTTTAAATCTTCCAGAATCTGGTTAGGGTCCGTCAGTCTGAACGAGTAGGAATACATCTGGTCCGCCAGGGACGGATCCTTGGTCAGCAGCGCGTTCATGGCCTTCAAATCCTTCAGCATCTGTGCACCCATGGCGGATTTCAGCTCTTCGATGGTGGGATAGGAGGTCCCGGTGCTGGAATTTACCATGTATTCGTAATAGCGCTTCCCCTCCGGCAGATAACACAGGCCCTTGTCATTTCCGCCCGTGCCCTTAAGGGCGGTGAGTTTGTCGATCAGCAGCTGGTAGGCGGGGACGAAGTGCTCGTCGATCATCTGGTGGTTGCGGGCGATATAGTCCTGTTTCTCCTGGTCGGTGAGATCCGGCAGCGCTTCCAGCCGTTCGGCAAAGGTGGCGGCCATAAAGCTGTGGTCCGCGTCCAGCAGGTAAGCGTCGCAGGAGGCCAGGATCCGGTCAATGACCGCGTCGCACAGCCCCAGCCCCGCTTCCGTCTTCTGCTGCTCAAAAGCGGCGATTTCGCCGTAGTAGGAGTCGATGGTGGAGAGCAGCTCCAGATAGTCCTCCACGTCCTGTTTGCTGTAAAATGCATACTCAGACAGCAGAATGGGCAGCTGGGCCTGAACGCCCAGGGAGGACGAGAGCGGCTGGTCGTAGAGCTCCAGGCCCTTGGCCGAGAGCTGGGTGGTCAAATAGGACTTTAAAATGCGGTAGGTCAGAAGTTGATCCTGCCGCAGCAGGCGGCTGTCCAGATTCTCCAGCTTTACCAGAAGCTCGGCGGTCTGGGACATGGCCTCCTGGCTCTGTTCCAGGGAGATGCCGCCGAAGGTTTTGGGGTAATCCGTGATACCGTAGGCCGCCGGGTCCGCCAGGGTGTAGTGCAGGGAGATCAGACTGCCGTCCACCTCGTCTAAGAAGAGCTGGTGCATTAGCTGGTCGAAATCGTGTTGGGCGGTGAGGGTTTTGGCGTCGTAGTGTTCAAAGGTGTCTGGCTGAGCTGATTTATTAGCCGGCTCCGAAGTCCTTCCGCCGGAGGCGCGATCAGAAATTGCGCAGGCAGTGAGAAGGACTGCGGCCATTGAAACGGGCAGCAGGAAATAGCGGCACAGTGATTTAAGATACTGCATAAGGAATATACCTCCATTTTTAAGCCATCGGGTGTATTATGCGGTATCTTAAAATATATGAAATACAAAGCCGGGTTATGAAAAATTACGGATTTAAATCGTTGGCAAAAAGATTTTGCTGTTCTACATATTCCAATGGAAATTCACGTCCGGTCCAGATTCGGAAAGCCTCCACTCCCTGATAGAGCAGCATCCCGATCCCATTATATGCCTGAAATCCATTTTCACGCGCCAGTTCCAAGAGTTTGGTTCTGGGTGGCGCATAGCAGATATCCAAAAATGTCACATGTTTTGGAATGGACTGGAAGGAGTAAAGAATACTCTGCCCTTCCAGAGGCGGCATCCCCAGGGGGGTGGCGTCGACCAGAAGATCGGAGTTTTGAAGTTCTCCAATCAGTACAGATTCATCCGCCGTTGCGGCTTCTGCGTGGCAACCGGTTACGGACTCATTGATTTTTTCTGCCAGAGAACGGGCGGATGCCAGATCCTTATCACAGATAACCAGATTTTTTGTCCCGTGCAGGGCTAACTGGATGGCGATTGACTGTCCGGCCCCGCCGGCTCCGACCAGAACCGTTTTATCGATAAAGGGGATATTTTTACTTTGCAGAAAATGAACCACTCCCAAACCGTCCGTATTGTAGCCCTCCAGGCGCCCGTTGATATTTTTGAAAACATTGACGGAGCCGATTAGCTGGGCATCTTTTGAGATGAAATCCATGAACGGCATGGCCGCTTTTTTGACCGGCATAGTGATGCTGCCGCCTTTGATGTCCAGAGCGCGGACAGACGGGAATACCTGTGAAATAATATCAGGATTA
>ENA-UOJP01000430-UOJP01000430.1-human-gut-metagenome-genome-assembly--contig:-C102-NODE-430-length-81915-cov-6.667542_pt1 | contig 81915 bp, 65 predicted proteins | sample MGYA00242353_ERZ723900 | MGnify/ENA metagenome assembly ERZ723900 | reverse complement strand
AGAATTTGCAAATGACCGTATGATGCTTGCCAAATAAGCAGGGAGTATAATATTTTAAGGCTTTTATCAAAATCATTAACCGATAACAGACAAAAAGTATACGGAATGAAAAGTGGGTCAACAAATTAAAAACCACGACTATAAGTGAGAAAGAATGCCCTCCGGCGGCGCGAGCGGTCGGAGGGCATTCTTTCAGACTAAGTAGCCGTGCATTCTCCTCTCCCATATTTCCAACTAATTCCCCCTTTCACGACTTAACCGTTTATCTACAACTTAACACTTCTGTAATAATTCATTTATAGAAAATTCATTTTTTCCTCCACATCCTTCCTTGGCAATTCCCTACGAATATGATAAAATAAAAATTACGTTTAAGATATTAAGTCATAATTTCAAGAAAAATCAGGAGCGATCCATATGTTAGAAGAAGAAAACAAAAAAGAAACGCAGGAGTCAGAACAGGTGCCAGCGGCGGAGCGGATTCAAGAGCCGGAAGCAGTTCAGAGTCAGGAATCAGAGCCAGCTCAGGATCAGACACCAAATCCGGTCCGGGAATCCGCGGGACATTCGCGCAGGCGCCAGGGCGAAGATAAGAGTCAGAACCTGCGCTTCGGAGTGATAGCAGCAGGAGTGGTAATTGCTCTTGCAGTTGCAGCATTTGCAGGCAAGTCCCTGCTCAGCCGTCAGGCGGGAGCCGGAACTGCAAAGAATGGGGCGGCGACAGCATCAGAGCTTTCGAAGGACGAGGCATCCGAAGAGTCCAGAGCGGAGGAGGTCAAAGAGAAAGAAGCAGTGGTAGCTTCCTATAAAAATCTGGGTATCGTGCAGGTGTCCGGTTATCTGAATATGCGTGAGACGGCGAGCACGGACGGCAACATCATCGGCAAGCTGATGGGCGACAGTGCGTGTGAGATCGTGGATGATTCAACCGAAGGCTGGTATCAGGTCGAATCTGGCGGTATTTCTGGTTATATCAGCTCAGAGTTTGTTCTGACCGGGGATGAGGCGAAGAAAAAAGCGTTGGACCTGGTTGAAAAGCGGGCGCTCATCACGGCAGATTCCCTGAACATCCGAAAAGAGCCGAACACGGAGTCTGAGGCTGTCGGTCAGGCATTGAAAAATGAGCGCTATGTGGTCGAGGGTGAGCCGGAGAATGGCTGGATTCAGATTTCGAGCGGTTATATTTCTACGGATTATGCGGAGATCAAATACGCACTCAATGAGGCGCGGAAGCTGGATATGCGTGCGATGGTGCTGAATTTATACAAAAATCTGGGTATTTCCAGTGTGGATAATTACTTGAATGTGCGCGATCAGCCAAGTGAGGATGGCAATATCATCGGTAAGATGACGAGCAAGTCTGCCGGAGAGATTCTGGAGACGAGCGAGGACGGCGGCTGGTATAAGATCCAGTCGGGTCCCGTCACTGGATATGTGAAGGCGGAGTATATCCTGACAGGAGATGCGGCGAAGCAGGAGGCGATGGAGGTTGCAGAACTGATGGCGATCGTTTCAACCGACCGCCTGAATGCCCGCACGGAGCCGAGCACGGATGCGCCGATCTGGACGCAGATCTCTAACAATGAGCGTTACGACGTTATAAACCAGCAGGATGGCTGGGTCGAGATTGCGCTCGATACGACGAGTGCGTATGTGGCGACTGATTTCGTAGATGTGCGTTATGCATTGCCGGAGGCGATCCCATTTACCCCATTAAAAGAAAAGGAATCCTTGCGGACCCAGATTGTCAACTATGCGCTTCAGTTTGTCGGAAACCGTTATGTCTGGGGCGGTAATGACCCGCATTCGGGTGTGGACTGTTCTGGTTTTACAAAGTATGTATACAGCCATGTGGCGGGCGTGTCCCTGCCGCGGGTGTCCCGGGAACAGGCGCGGACGGGTACGAAGATTGATTCTTCGAAGATGCGTCCGGGCGATCTGATTTTCTATACGAATCGCAAGGGAACGGTCAACCATGTGGCGATGTACATTGGTAATGGTCAGATCGTCCATGCGGCGAGCCGGAGAAGCGGCATCAAGATTTCTACCTGGAATTACCGGAATCCGTACCGGATTGTCAATATGCTGGGAGACTGATAGGGAGAGGATAAGATGGAAGAGCAAAAGACAGAAGATTATAAAGAACGCCTGCAGAAAGCACGTCAGAGACGAAATGGCAAAGATCCGATGCACTGGTTCATGATCGGGGGCTGTGCTGTCATTGTGGTGCTGGCTCTGGTTATCATCGTGAAGCTGGCACAGGGCGGCACGTTCGGAGGTTCTGGAAACGCCCGGGTGGCATCGGCATCCGAGGCAGAGGCGCAGGAAACCGTGATCGGAGAGACGCTGCCGGAGGATGAGGAACAGGCAAAAGAGGACGAAGAAAAGAAGAATGTAGTCGAGTCCTACCAGAATCTGGGTATTGTGGATGTATCTGGTTATCTTAATATGCGTGAGAGCGCCAGCACGACCTCCGATGTCATCGGCAAGCTGATGGGCGGCAGTGCGTGCGAGATTCTGGACGATTCGCAGGAAGGCTGGTATCAGGTATCTTCCGGCGGTCTGGAGGGCTACATCAGTTCAGAATTTGTACAGACCGGCGAGGCGGCAAAAACAGAGGCATTTGAGCTGGTCAAGAAGATGGCGGTCATCACGACTGACAAGCTGAATATCCGGAGTGAGCCGAGTGAGGACGCGCAGGTGCTGGAACAGGCGCTGAAAAATGAGCGTTATTCCATTGTCAGCGAGCAGGACGGCTGGATTCAGATCAGCGGGGGCTATATTTCAGCGGATTATGTGGATGTGCGCTATGCGTTAAATGAAGCGCGTAAGCTGGATCTGCGGACGATGGTTCTCAATATGTATGACAATCTGGGTATTTCCAATGTCAATAACTACTTAAATATCCGCGTGGAGCCGAAGGAGGATGCGAAGATCATCGGTAAGATGACGAGCAAGTCCGGTGGTGAGATTCTGGAAACGACCGAGGATGGTGGCTGGTATAAGATCAAGTCCGGTCCGGTTACCGGCTATGTTAAATCCGAATTTATTCTGACTGGAGATGCGGCGAAACAGGAGGCACTGCAGGTTGCACAGCTGATGGCGATCGTATCAACTGACCGTCTGAATGCCCGTACGGAGCCGAACACGGACGCGCCGATCTGGACGCAGATTTCCAACAGCGAGCGGTATTCGGTTATGAGCCAGCAGGATGGCTGGGTGCAGATTGCACTGGATGAGACGAGTGCCTATGTAGCGACTGAATTTGTCGATGTCCGGTATGCGTTAAATGAGGCGATCGAGTTTACACCGGTTGAGGAGACACCGGAGCCTGAGACCAAGGCGGCGAGCAGCAAGGGAGGCTCTGGAAGCAAGAGCAGCAGTAACGGTGGTTCTGGCAGCCAGAAAGCATCTTCAAGCGGCTCCTCCAAGCGTGCGCAGATCGCAAACTACGCGACTCAGTTCCTTGGAAATCCGTATGTATGGGGCGGTACCAGCTTGACAAATGGTACGGATTGTTCTGGATTTACGATGTCGGTTATGGCACACTTCGGCGTCGGCCTGCCGCATCATTCGGGTTCCCAGGCGGGAGCAGGAAGAAGTATCAGTTCTTCCCAGATGCGTCCGGGTGATCTGATCTTCTACACAAACAGCGGTGGAACGATCAACCATGTAGCACTCTATATCGGTGGCGGGCGCGTGTGCCATGCGTCGAATGCAAGGGATGGTATCAATATTTCCACCTGGAATTACCGTACCCCGGCGAATATCGTCAATGTACTGGGCGATTAATTACATGGAAAGTCAATAAAAAATATTTGAAAGAGAGCAGGGAGAAAAGGCAGCTTTTCCCAGCTCTCTTTTTTCTGTATAAAACGCGGTTTCAGTGAATAAAGATAATAGGAAGACAGAATACTAAGAATGAATTAGGCAGTTGAGAAAAAACATTGAATCCGCGTGTAAGATGAAAAGAGCGCAGAAAAGAGGAAAATATGATTCGGGCAAATCGTGAAAACAGGGAATGGGAAAATGAAGCGTGGGACAAGCAGACAGATAAGGCGGGAGAAAGCCGGGAACAGGCGCAGGAGGATCCGATTCAGAAGCGTGAAAATGGACAGACGGATATTACGGGAAAGAATGGCAATCACATTGAATTAATCTCGATCATCGGAGAGATAGAGGGACATGAAAATTTGTCCGGCAATACGAAAACGACGAAATATGAGCATATTCTGCCTAAGCTGGCGGAGATCGAGGAGAGCGGTGAGACGGAGGGAGTTTTAGTCCTGATTAACACGGTGGGCGGCGATGTAAGCTGTGGACTGGCACTGGCGGAGATGATTGCTTCGCTCAGCAAACCGACCGTTTCACTGGTCATCGGGGACAGCCATTCGATCGGTGTGCCGCTCGCAGTGGCGGTCGATCACTCTTTTATTGTCCCGACCGGGACGATGATGGTACATCCGGTACGGATGACGGGGATGGTGATCGGTGCCGTGCAGACGTATGATTATTTTGAAATGATTCAGGATCGTATTTTAAGCTTTGTGTCCGGACACAGTCAGATCTCCTATGAGCGCCTCCGAAGCCTGATGCTCAATACGGAGATGATGACAAAAGATCTGGGAACGGTCCTGGTTGGCGAGGAGGCGGTCCAGGAGGGACTGATCGATGAATGCGGCGGGATCTGGGAAGCGCTTGCATGGCTGAACCGGGCGATCGATGGGAAGAAACAAAAAATAGATGCACACGACCGGATGACGAAGACGGATTTTAGTGAAAATCTGAAAAGGAGATAGAACATACGTGCGAAAATTTTAGGAAAGCGTTGCTTTTTTCCCTGAATTTGGGTATACTGAATGAGATAATAAGAATGTAAAATGAGAAAAGCAGTCTGCGGGAGGCCGTATTTTGTGAAACAGGTGGAACCGCAGATACATGGGAAATATTGGAGGCATGAGACAGGTGGCAGATACAAGCAGGAAAAGACAGAGTACAGAGCATGCCGGGGAGACAGCTGGGACAGAGAAAAAAGCCGGGCGATCCAGAAAGTCCCCTGCGGCGAAGAAAGCGGAGGAGACGCTGAACGAGAAAAAGAGTGGGGGGAAGAAGAAAGCTTCGTCCGGAAAAGGCACCGCGAAAGGAACAGGAAGCCGAAGCCGCGCCAGCCAGGCGCCGGAGCCGGTGGAGAAAAGTGGTACAGGGGCATTTATGGGAACGGAAGTGGCGATTATTGTATCATTTGCAATATCGGTACTTTTGTTTTTGAGCAATTTCGGGCTTTGCGGCTTTGTCGGAAGTTTTCTGCGATCGACTCTGCTTGGCGTATTCGGCGTGATGGGGTATCTGGTGCCATTCCTTTTATTTATGGGAACTTGTTTTTATCTTTCAAACCGGGGCAACCAGAAAGCCGTAGCCAAGTTGGTGGCGGTTGGCGAGGTGCTTCTGGCATTTTGCGGACTTTCCCAGCTTCTCATGGGAGGCGGTCAGCATCTGGACTGGAATCTGGGCGATTATTACGCGCAGGCAGGTGGAGGCGGCTTTATCGGTGGCATTCTGATGCTGCTGTTGTGCGGAACAGTGGGAACGATCGGAGCAGTTCTGATTCTGCTGGTGCTTTTGGCACTCGGTGCTGTGTGCATTACGGAGCGTTCCCTGGTAAACTTAGTTAAACAGGGCAGCGGAAGGGCGTATGAGTATGCGAAAGAAGATATGAGCCGCCGCCGTGAGATACATGAGGAGAAAAAGGAAGAAAAACGCCGTCTGCGGGAGGAGCAGCGGGTCCGTGGCGTTGATCTCGAGGGCGCCAAGCTGACCGAGCTGCCAGTGATGCGGAATTTCTCGGAAGGAGTCCCGGAGGGAACCGTGCTGGGACCGGAGGATGCACCGGAGGAATTCCGTGAGATGCATGGAAGGCAGGAAAACTTGCAGGATGAGGCCGCGGCTTATGATGATTGGACCGATGTTCCGGCAGAGGGAAAAAATCTGGCACAGGATTCCAGACAGGGAGTAGAGAAGGAGAATCCGGCAGATGTATTTCGCGGGCAGATATTCCACGGTGACGGAGCGGTAGAACCAGAACCGATGGAGTATGAAGAAGAGCCGGTGGAGTACGAAGAAGAGCCGGTGGAATCGGAGCAGGATACATATGCATACGCTGGTTCAGAATCCCAGTTTCAGGAAGAATCGGAGCGCGAGACGGCGCGGGCAGTAAGGGAGACAGAATTTGCAGAGGAGCATGCAGAGGCAGAGGACAGTGCGAGCGACCAGCTCCTGAAACGCCTGTATGTACGTCGTGATACCCGGACGATGGAAGAATTTGCCGGTAGCGAGAGCCGGAAAGGTCCAGGCTATTATCCGGTAGAGACACGGGAGAAACCGGCTGCGGAGGCGGCGTCCGGTTTGACCGCAGAGGAGGTTCATACAGATTTAGGGCATCAGGATGTCTTTGAGCCATCGGAAAACGAGTGGGAAACCGTTTCGATGGGGAATGAGGATGAATGGAACGAACCTATATCTGGGGAAACGGATTCCGAACCAATCGATGGCTATTATAAGACGCTGGAATCAGAGCGGGGCGAGGCAAAGAGCAGTTTCTTTGTCCCGGAGGATTCCAAAACGGTCGTGACTGCATCCGGAAAGGTGATCGAGACAGATACAGAGGCAATACAGAAAAAACTGGAGCAGAAACGGGAAGAACGAAAAGCACTTCCAGTTGAGGAACTGACGGTTCCAGAGCAGATCGAGCGCAAGGAAGAGGAAGAAAAGAAGATCCAGAAAGAATACATATTCCCGCCATTGACACTTTTAAAACGCGGCACGGGACAGACCGATTTCTCGGATCAGGAGTACCGGGAGACCGCGATCAAGCTGCAGCAGACGCTCCAGAACTTCGGCGTGGGCGTGACGGTTACAAACATCAGCTGTGGACCGACGGTTACCCGCTATGAACTTCACCCGGAGCAGGGTGTCAAGGTCAGCAAGATTGTAGCGCTGGCGGATGATATCAAGTTAAATCTGGCAGCGGCGGACATCCGTATCGAGGCACCGATTCCTGGCAAGGCGGCGGTCGGTATCGAGGTTCCGAACAAGGAGAACCATGTGGTTCTGCTGCGCGATCTGCTGGAGTCAGAGGCATTTAAGAAATATCCGTCCCGGCTGGCATTCGCGGTCGGAAAAGATATCGCAGGTCAGACGGTTGTCAGCGACATTGCGAAGATGCCGCATCTTCTGATCGCGGGTGCGACCGGATCGGGTAAATCAGTCTGCATCAATACGCTGATCATGAGTGTGATTTATAAAGCGAAGCCGAGCGAGGTTAAGCTCATCATGATCGACCCCAAGGTGGTTGAGTTAAGTGTATACAACGGTATTCCGCATCTTCTGATTCCGGTTGTGACCGACCCGAAAAAGGCGTCCGGCGCCCTCAACTGGGCGGTGGCAGAGATGACCGACCGTTACCAGAAGTTTGCAAAATACGGCGTGCGCGATCTTAAGGGTTTCAATGCCAAGGTTGAGTCGATCGCGGATATCGACGATCCGAAGAAACCGGAGAAACTGCCGCAGATCATCATTATCGTGGATGAGCTTGCCGATCTGATGATGGTAGCGCCGGGCGAAGTAGAAGATTCGATCTGTCGTCTGGCACAGCTGGCGCGTGCAGCGGGCATTCATCTGGTGATTGCGACGCAGCGACCATCGGTCAATGTCATCACCGGTGTGATCAAGGCAAATATTCCGTCGAGAATTGCTTTTTCCGTCTCTTCCGGAGTGGATTCCCGTACCATTATTGATATGAATGGCGCGGAGAAACTGCTCGGAAAGGGTGATATGCTGTTCTATCCGTCGGGCTATCAGAAACCACAGCGTGTACAGGGCGCGTTTGTGTCCGACAATGAGGTTTCGGATGTGGTCGGATTTTTGAAACAGGAGGGGCTGACCGCAGAGTACAGCGCCGAGGTTGAGTCTAAGATCCGTTCGACGGCGATGGATGCGGGCTTTGGCGGCGGTGGGCGCGATGCCTATTTTGCACAGGCAGGTAAATTTATTATTGAGAAAGACAAAGCATCCATCGGCATGCTGCAGCGTATGTTTAAGATAGGCTTCAACCGCGCCGCGCGTATCATGGATCAGCTTGCAGATGCAGGCGTGGTCGGTGAGGAAGAAGGCACGAAGCCGCGTAAGGTGCTGATGAGCATGGAGCAGTTTGAAAACATGATGGAAGAAGGATATTAAAAAGCGGAATCATTATAAAATATCAAAATCAGGAGGTATCCTATGAAGCTTAAAAGTTGGCTGAAAGAATTGCCGTATACATTATTGCAGGGCAGCCTGGAGACGGAGGTTGACGAGGTGGTCTACGATTCAAGAAAGGCGGCGCCGGGGACGGTGTTTGTGTGTATGCGCGGGGCAAACGTCGATTCGCATACCTTTATCCAGGATGTGGTTGAAAAGGGCGCGCCGGTTCTGGTGGTCGAGCATCCGGTTGAGGCGCCTGAGAACGTGACGGTCATTCAAGTGGAGAATGGACGGAACGCGCTATCGCTTCTTTCTGCGGCACGTTTTGATTATCCGGCGCGGAAGATGACGGCGATCGGTGTGACCGGCACGAAGGGAAAGACGACTACCACTTATATGATCAAGGCGATTCTGGAGGCAGCCGGACAGAAGACGGGTCTCATCGGAACGAACGGCGCTGTGATCGGTGAGAATCATTATCCGACCAAAAATACGACGCCGGAATCCTACATTTTGCAAGAATATTTTGCAAAAATGGTGGAAGCGGGCTGCCGTTACATCGTGATGGAGGTTTCTTCCCAAAGCTACCTGATGCACCGGGTAGACGGACTTTTCTTTGATTATGGAATTTTCCTGAATATTTCCAATGATCATATTGGCCCGAATGAACATGCAAGTTTTGAAGAATATCTTTACTACAAAAAGCAGCTTTTGAAAAACTGCCGGACAGCGCTCGTCAACCGCGATGATCCGCACTTTGATGCGATCGTAGAAGGGGCGACAGCAGAGATCCTGACCTTTTCATTGGAACAGGCGGCTGATTTTACAGCGGATGACATTCACTATGTACGCGAACATGATTTCGTGGGCGTCGAATTTCAGACGCATGGACGATATGAGCACGATCTGCGCGTCGGCATTCCGGGCAAATTTAACGTGGACAATGCGCTGGCGGCAGCAGGCGTGTGCAGCTTCTTTGATCTGCCAAAGGAGAAAGTCTGCCATGCGCTGGAACATATCCAGGTCGATGGACGGATGGAGATTGTATATAAATCAGCAAAGTGCACCGTGATCGTTGACTACGCTCACAATGCGGTCAGCATGGAAAGCCTTCTTCTGACGCTGCGCGACTACAAGCCGAAGCGTCTCGTCTGCGTCTTCGGATGCGGCGGCAACCGGGCGCGCGATCGCCGGTACTCGATGGGAGAGATTGGCGGAAGGCTGGCAGATCTGTCGATCATCACGGCGGATAATTCCCGCTTTGAGAAAGTAGAAGATATTCTGGCAGATATCAAGGTCGGACTTGCAAAAACCGACGGCAAATACGTTGAAATCCCGGATCGCCGCGAAGCGATTGAGTACAGCTTGTCCCATGCGGAAGATGGCGATATCATCGCGATCATCGGAAAAGGGCATGAGGATTATCAGGAGATCGAGGGCGTGCGCTATCATTTCCTTGACCGGGAAGTAGTGCAGGAGACGGTGAAGAAGCTGCATATGTAATCAATTTGGAGGCAAAATATGGACCATATTACAGTCAGACATATCGTGGAAGCAGTGTCGGGAACACTGCTCTGCGGAGATGCAGATACGGAGTTAAAACACATCAGCATTGATTCCCGGAGTATGCGCGGGGCGGATCTGTTTGTTCCGCTGATCGGGGAGAAATCAGACGCGCATCGTTTCCTGGTTCAGGCGATGGACAATGGGGCGGCAGCCGCACTGACTTCGGAGCATGAGGCGGCACCGGAGGGCTTTCACGGCGCGCTGATCCAGGTGAAAGATACGAAACTGGCATTGCAGACGATCGGACGCTGCCTGCGGGCACGCCTTTCTATCCCATTAGTTGGTATCACCGGCAGCGTGGGAAAGACGACGACGCGCGAAATGGTGGCGGCGGCGCTTTCAGCGAAATATAAGACATTCAAGACACCGGCAAACCACAACAGCCAGATCGGTGTGCCACTCACGATCTCGGAGATTTCTGAGAATGATGAGATCGGCGTGCTGGAACTGGGAATGAGTGAGCCGGGCGAGATGGCGGTGATCGCGGAGATTGCGGCGGTGGATTCGGCAGTCATGACGAATATCGGTGTGACGCATATTGAGAATCTGGGCTCCCGCGAGAATATCTTAAAAGAAAAGCTGCATATCCAGGACGGTATGAAGGCAGGCGGAATCCTGTTTGTAAATGGAGATAATGATATGCTTTCCACCGTGCATGCAAAAGCAGGCTGCCATACCGTCCGTTATGGACTTGGAGCAGATAACGACTACCGCGCCGAGGATCTTTCATATCCGGATGGATTTCCGTCCTTTACGATGGTACACGGCGAGGTGCGCGTCCCGGTGAAGCTGACTGTTATGGGCGAGCACAATGTCATGAATGCGCTGGCTGCCCTGGCGGTTGCGGATGCCTACGGTGTGCCGCTTGCCGATGCAGCGGAAAAGCTGCTTGAATTTGGCGGGTTCAAGAACCGTCAGCAGATTTATCATAAAAATGGTTATACGATCGTGGACGATACCTACAATGCAAGCCCGGATTCGATGAAAGCGGCGATAGGTGTGCTTTCTTCCCTGCCGGCAGGACGCAGAATTGCGGTTCTGGCAGATATGAAGGAACTGGGAGAGAATACGATTCAGTTCCACCGTGAAGTTGGTGCGTTTCTGGCGGAAAAACCGGTCGATATCCTGGTTGTATATGGCGAACTGGCGCAGGCGATCGCCGAGGGAGCAAAGAAAGTCAAACCGGATCTGCATGTCGTTTCGTTTGAAGAGGGCGAAAAAGAAGATATGCTTGACTGGCTGGATGCACAGATCGGTGAGGGAGATGCAGTCCTGTTCAAGGGTTCCAACAGTATGAAGCTGGGGGAGACGGCAGCGAGGTTTATCTCAGTCGAGAAGACTCCCACCTCTTCAGGTGGTGAGTAATAGCAAATTTGTCTCAGTGGGAGTCCATTCTCCGACTGAGATAAACGCTCCGCGAGGATGCGCAGTGATTCTGTAAAGAATATGTCAGCTTCGCTGACCAGAATCACGCGCCAAGTCTCACGGACGTTCGACTTGAATTAGAAATAGAAAGAGAAGGAATCATGGCGTATCAATACGCGGATATTATTATAGATATATCCCATGAGAAGGTGGATCGCCCGTTTCAGTACCGGATTCCGACGCAGCTGGCGGAGGAGATTACGGCGGGAACGTGCGTGACGGTACCGTTTGGAAAGGGTAATTCACTTCGGACTGGATATGTGGTGGGAATGGGAAATACGGCGGAGTATGTCCCATCCCGCATCAAGGAGATAGCTGGGATCGCACCGGGCAGTATGTCCGTGCAATCCCAGCTTATCCGTCTGGCGTGGTGGATGCGGGAACGTTATGGCGCGACGATGAACCAGACGCTCAAAACCGTACTTCCCGTCAAGGAAAAGATAAAACCGCGCGAGAAAAAGACGCTGCATTGTCTTTTAAACCAGGAAGAGCTGGAAGCGGCAATCCTGGCGGCACAGAAGCGGCATTATAAGGCGCGGGTGCGGCTCCTTGAGGCATTCCGGGACAATCTGGATATTCCGATGGAATTTGCCCGACGGGAGCTTGACCTGACCCTGGCGGCGATCCGCCCGATGGAGGAACAGGGACAGCTTTCAGTGAAAGTTTCCCGTGAGGAACGCGGGTTAAACCATGCAAAACTGCCGCGTCCAGCCGGACAGACCGTGCGTCTCAATGAAGAGCAGCAGACGGCGGTTGACCGTTTCTGTGAGGATTATGAGACGGGGAAACGTGAAACGTATCTGATTCACGGCGTTACGGGAAGTGGAAAGACAGAAGTCTACATGGAGCTGATGGCGCGTGTCCTGCGGGATGGAAAGCAGGTGATTCTGCTGATCCCGGAAATTTCGCTGACATATCAGACGGTGATGCGGTTTTACCGGCGATTTGGCGATCAGATCGCGATTCTGAATTCCCGTCTCTCTGCGGGAGAACGCTATGATCAGTGGGAACGGGCGGCGCGGGGCGAGGTTTCCGTGATGATCGGACCGCGGTCGGCGCTGTTTGCCCCATTTTCCAATCTGGGACTGATTCTGATCGACGAGGAACATGAGGGCGCCTATAAGAGCGAGACGATGCCGCGCTATCATGCAAGGGAAGTAGCGGCGGAGCGCGCCCGGCTTTCCGGGGCTTCGCTGGTCTTGGGCTCAGCGACTCCTTCTCTGGAATCGTATCTGCGGGCGCAGAATGGCGAATATGTGCTTCTGCCCCTGCATCACCGGGCAGTGGCGGGAAGTATCCTGCCGAAGGTACAGATCGCTGATATGCGTGCGGAGATGCAGGTAGGCAATAAATCGGTGTTCAGCCGGACATTGGATGCAATGTTGACAGAGAGACTCGCACGTGGCGAGCAGGCGATGCTTTTTATGAACCGGCGCGGCTATTCCAATTTTGTTTCCTGTCGTTCCTGCGGAAAGGCAGTGACCTGTCCGCATTGTGATGTTTCCCTGACACTACACGGGAAGAACCGTCTGGTCTGTCATTACTGCGGCTATACGATTCCGCTGATGAAGCAGTGTCCGTCCTGCGGATCACCGTATATTGCCGGGTTTGGGGCCGGAACGCAGAAGATGGAAGAATTTACGAAAATTCGGTTTCCGGATGCGAGGATCCTGCGGATGGACGCGGATACAACGGCAAAAAAAGGCGGACATGAAGCGATTCTGGAGGCATTTGCAAATCGTGAGGCAGATATCCTGATCGGCACGCAGATGATTGTAAAAGGGCATGATTTTCCGGGAGTGACGCTGGTCGGAATCCTGGCGGCGGATCTTTCCTTAAATACGCCGGATTACCGCAGCGCGGAGCGGACGTTCCAGCTTCTGACGCAGGCGGCTGGCAGAGCGGGGCGCGCCGGGAAGCCCGGCGATGTGGTCATCCAGACGTACCGGCCGGAACACTATGCCGTGCAGGCGGCAGCGGCGCAGAATTATGAGCTGTTTTACAGCCATGAGATCAATTACCGGAGGCTGCTTCATTATCCACCAGTCTGCCAGATGGCTGCGGTTTATTTTGCCTGCGGCGATGAGGCGGTGCTGGATGAATGTGCGGAAATGGCGGCGCGGCGGCTGCGCGAAAGTGCCGAGTGTATCGGTCCGGTTCCGGCACCGGTATACAAAGTTAATGACATCTACAGAAAAATTTTATATATAAAGTGTGAAAAATGTGCTATACTGGATCAAATCAGGGGTCAGATTGAAACCCTGGCTGCCGCAGATACAAAATGGCAGGCGGTCCAGATTCAATACGATATATCATAGAGAGGAAGAGTGTATAAAATGGCAATCCGGTCAATTAGAACTATTGGCGATGAGGTACTGAAAAAAGAGTGTAAGGCAGTGACGGAGGTAACCGATCACACACTTGAACTGATAGAGGATATGTTTGACACGATGTATTCAGCCGGCGGCGTAGGTCTGGCAGCACCGCAGGTCGGTATCCGCAAACAGATCGTAGTAATCGACGTGGAGGACGGCAACCAGTATGTCCTGATCAATCCGGTCATCGAGGAAATGTCCGGTAGCCAGACTGGTCAGGAAGGCTGCTTAAGCGTTCCGGGCAAGGCTGGTCTGGTAACCCGTCCGAGCCATGTAAAGGTACGCGCGCTGAACGAAAAAATGGAAGAGTTTGTCCTGGAAGCAGATGATTTCCTGGCACGTGCGATTTGCCATGAGTGCGATCATCTGCACGGACATCTGTATGTGGAGTTGGTAGAAGGTCCGTTAGAGGATGTAGCGGCAGAGGAAGAATAAAGCACATTGGCAGAATGAGAGAGAAACAAGAGTGGGGTGACAGGCAGATATGAAGATCGTATTTATGGGAACACCGGATTTTGCGGTTCCGACACTGGAAGCGCTCTATCAGAGCCGGCATGAAGTAGCGGCGGTGGTGACACAGCCAGATAAGCCGAAGGGACGCGGCAAGGCGATGGCAATGCCGCCTGTCAAGGAAAAAGCGCTGGAATATGGAATCCCGGTGTATCAGCCGGTGCGCGTCCGCAAGGATGAGGCATTTTTTGAGGAATTGACGAAGATTCAGCCGGACGTGATCGTCGTGATTGCATTTGGCCAGATTCTGCCGGAGCGGATTCTGAACCTGCCGAAATACGGCTGTATCAACATCCATGCGTCGCTTCTGCCAAAATACCGTGGGGCAGCCCCGATCCAGTGGGCGGTCATCAATGGCGATGAGGTCAGCGGTGTGACGACGATGCAGATGGATGTCGGTCTGGACACCGGAGATATCCTGGATACCGTGGAAGTACGCCTGGATCCGAAAGAGACAGGCGGCAGCCTGTTTGACCGCTTGAGCCTTGCGGGAGGAAAGCTGATTCTCTCCACGCTTGAGAAAGCGGAGGCGGGAATCCTGCATCCGGTTAAACAAGATGAGGCAGAGGCAACCCATGTGACAATGCTCGATAAGTCGATGGGGCAGATCGACTGGTCGATGGATGCGGCAGTGATTGAGCGCCTGATTCGCGGCTTAAATCCATGGCCGAGCGCTTATACAAAATTTGAAGGAAAAACCCTGAAAATCTGGTCGGCGGATGTCGAGGAAGATGCGGCGGGAAGACCGTCACCGGAGACATTCGGACAGGTGGTACGTGTCGGTAAAGATGCATTCTCTGTCCAGACCGGCAAAGGGCTTCTCACGATCCGGGAACTTCAGCTGGAAGGCAAGAAGCGGATGGATACGGCGGCATTTTTACGCGGATATCCGGTGGAAACGGGAGTAAAGCTCGGATAAAATGAATGCTTCAGCAGTAACTGAACTGCTACAGGCAGCCAGGCGTTTGAAAGGAGTTGGAGTGATATGTACGGATACGGATATGGATATTACAGTATGTTTGATCCGACGATGATTCTGGTATTAATTGGTGTATTTCTGTCATTAGGGGCATCTGCGAAGGTAAAAAGCACCTACGCGCGGTTTTCAAGAGTCCGGAGCATGACCGGCATGACGGGAGCCGAGGCGGCGAGACAGCTTTTAAATTCACAGGGCATTTATGATGTCCAGATCCGCCAGGTGGCAGGCAGCCTGACCGACCACTATGATCCGCGGACCAAGACCGTGAATTTATCTGAGAGTGTATATGGTTCTACTTCGGTCGCAGCGATCGGTGTTGCGGCGCATGAGTGCGGACATGCGATGCAGGATGCATCTGAGTATGTTCCGCTGCGCCTGCGCGGTTCAATGGTGCCGGTGGTCAACATCGGCGCACAGCTTTCCTGGCCTATGATCCTGATTGGTGTCCTGGTCGGCGGCATGGGATCTCCGATCGTTTCACTTGGAATTCTTTTATTTTCCTTGTCGGTGCTGTTCCAGCTGGTGACGCTTCCGGTTGAGTTCAATGCATCCGCGCGTGCGGTACGTCTGCTTGATTCAACAGGGATTCTTCGCGGGGAAGAAGTTGGATATACCAAACAGGTGCTTGGTGCGGCGGCACTGACGTATGTGGCAGCGGCGGCTGGTTCGATTTTACAGCTTCTGCGTCTGATTATATTATTTGGAGGACGACGCGATGACTGATGGAACTGCGCTGCGTGAAATAGCGGCCGAAATTTTGACCGAGATTCTGGAAAAGGGACAGTATACACATCTGGCCCTTTTTCAGGCTCTTTCTAAATATCAGTATCTGGAAAAATCAGACCGCTCGTTTTTAAAACGGGTTGTGGACGGGACGGTGGAGTATAAAATCCAGATTGATTATATTATCAACGCATATTCCAAAACAAAAGTTCATAAGATGAAACCGTTTATCCGCACACTTATGCGGATGAGCGTGTACCAGATTTATTATATGGACCGTGTACCGGATTCGGCGGCGTGCAATGAGGCGGTGCGCCTTGCGAAAAAACGCGGATTTTCCGGACTTTCCGGCTTTGTAAATGGTGTGCTGCGTTCTGTGGCGCGTGGAAAAGGCAAATTGACCTTCCCGGATGATTCAGTGCGGTATTCAATGCCGGACTGGATTTTATCTCTCTGGAAGGAAAACTATGGGGCAGAGACGACGCACAGGATGGCACAGGCTGGTCTGGAGAAACGTCCGTTTATGGTGCGGTTTGCCGAGAGCCGTGCGGGGAAAGAAGAGATTCTTGCCTCCCTGTCCGCCCAGGGCGTGACGGCAGAGGAGACAGCGGCGGGAAGCGGCGTTTACCGTCTGACGGGAGTGGACTATCCAGAGAGTCTGGATGCGTTCCGCGAAGGACTAATCCGGATTCAGGATCTGAGTTCGTCGCTGGCTGGTGATGCGGCGGGTATTAAAGAGGGTGATTTTGTACTCGATGTCTGTGGGGCACCGGGTGGAAAAGGGCTTCATGCGGCGGATCTGCTGCACGGAACTGGACAGGTTGAGATCCGGGATGTGAGTGATTACAAGGTATCTTTGATCGAGGAGAATATTGCCCGCAGCGGCTGTACAAACGTCTCTGCCTGCGCCTGGAATGCGTGTGAATTCGATGCTTCGATGGAGCAGAAAGCGGATGTGGTCATTGCCGATCTGCCGTGTTCAGGACTTGGCATTATCGGACGCAAGCCGGATATCAAATATAACGCTTCAATGGACGGAATCCGGGACCTGGCTGCATTGCAGCGGCAGATGCTGTCGGTGGTCTGGCAGTACGTGAAGCCGGGTGGAGTACTGGTTTACAGCACCTGCACGGTCAACCGTCTGGAAAATGATGAAAACCGGGCATGGTTTTTAAACGAATATCCATTTGAGCCGGTTGATATCAGTGGTCGTTTGGGGATTGATTTTCAGGAAGACAGCCTGAAAGAGGGATACATCCAGCTCTATCCGGGCGTTCATCCGTGTGATGGATTTTTCATCTCTGTGATGAAAAGAAAAGGATAACTGGACGGAACAGTGTATGAATACAGGAAAGACTCCGAGAGTGCATATAGGAGAGAGGGAGGCAGTCCGATATGGAAAAGCAGGATATAAAATCAATGACGCAGGAGGAACTGCGTGCCTTTTTGGTGAGTCTGGGCGAAAAAACATTCCGGACCGCCCAGATCTATCAGTGGATGCATGAAAAACTGGCATCTTCCTTTGGCGATATGACAAACCTTTCCAAGGTACTCCGGCAGAAGCTGCAGGACGCGTGCGAGTATGTATCACTGGAAAAGGTACGGGTGCAGATTTCGCAGATCGATGGAACCCGCAAGTACCTGTTCCGCCTCGCGGACGGCAATGTCATCGAGAGTGTCCTGATGCGTTATAAGCATGGAAATTCCGTTTGTATTTCCTCGCAGGTGGGGTGTCGGATGGGCTGCCGTTTCTGTGCTTCGACCCTGGACGGCCTGGAACGGAACCTGCGCCCGTCGGAGATGCTGGACCAGATTTATCAGATTCAGCGCGATACAGGCGAACGCGTTTCCAACGTGGTTGTGATGGGATCGGGTGAACCGCTGGACAATTACGATAACCTGATCCGCTTTATCCATCTTTTGACGGAGGAAGGCGGACTGCATATCAGTCAGCGGAATGTGACGGTTTCCACCTGTGGGCTGGTTCCGAAGATCCGGGAGCTGGCAGATCAGGGATTGACCATCACGCTGGCACTTTCTCTGCATGCGCCGAATGACGAGGTGCGGAAGAGCCTGATGCCGATCGCGCGTACATATGCGTTAAAGGATGTATTGGCGGCCTGTCATTACTATTTTGAAAAAACGGGACGCCGCATGACGTTTGAGTACAGCCTGGTGCAGGGAGTCAACGACAATCTGGACGAGGCGCGCGAGCTGGCGGCGCTGATTCAGGATCAGCACGGGCATGTGAATCTGATTCCGGTCAATCCGATCAAGGAGCGCTCTTATGTACAGTCGGGACGGAAAGCGATCGAAGCATTTAAGGGATGTCTGGAATCTAAGGGAATCAATGTGACAATCCGGCGCGAGATGGGGCGCGACATAGACGGTGCCTGCGGACAGCTCCGGAAGAGCTATATGGATAAAGAGCAGGAGAAAGAAGGTGCGGCGGTCAAATGAAAGCATACGCACTGACGGATATCGGAAAAATGCGTAAGGTCAATCAGGACGCCCAGTTTGCCAGCACGGAGCCGGTGGGAGAACTCTCCAACCTGTTTGTCGTGGCGGACGGAATGGGCGGTCATCAGGCGGGAGATTTCGCTTCGCGCTATCTGATCGAGCATATGCCGGAATATATCAAAGAGAGTGGTGAGAATGAGCCGGTCGCGGCGCTTCGAAAGGGGATCGAGGCAGTCAATCAGGAACTTTATTCCCTTTCCTGTGAGCGCGAGGAGCTTGCCGGCATGGGAACAACGCTGGTAGCGGCTTCCATTCAGGGAAATACACTCTATGTGGCAAACGTGGGGGACAGCCGTCTCTACCGGATTGAGCGCTCCGGCATTCATCAGATTACCCGGGATCATTCCTACGTGGAGGCGATGGTCTCGCTGGGACAGATGAGCCGCGGCAGCCGGGAATATGAGACGAAGAAAAATATCATTACCCGCGCAGTCGGGATCGGTGGGCATGTGGAGCCGGATTTCTTTGAGGTTTCACTGAACCCGGGCGATTACATACTGCTGTGTTCGGACGGGTTAACCAATATGGTGGATAATTCAGCAATTTACCGGATGGTGCTTCTGCCGGGAACCCTGGATACCAAGGCAAGGGCGCTCACGGCGCTCGCAAACCAGAACGGCGGGAAAGATAATATCGCGGTCATATTGATTGACCCGCAGATCAAGGAGGTGAGAGAATCATGATGCTGAAACCGGGAACTTATCTGCAGGATCGCTATGAGATCCTCTCACTGATTGGTACGGGCGGCATGTCAGAGGTGTATCAGGCAAAATGCCACACTCTGAACCGTCTGGTGGCGATCAAGGTTTTAAAGGATGAGTACAGCCAGGATGCGAATTTTGTCAGCAAATTCAAGATGGAGGCGCAGGCGGCGGCAGGGCTTTCCCATCCAAATATTGTGAGTGTTTATGACGTTGTGGATGAGGGCAGTCTTCATTATATCGTCATGGAACTCATCGAGGGAATCACGCTGAAAAGCTACATTCTCAAGAAAGGTCATCTGGGCGTCAAAGAAACGATTGGAATTGCCATCCAGGTAGCGCAGGGGCTGGCAGCGGCACATGACCAGCATATTGTGCACCGGGACATCAAACCGCAGAATATGATTATATCGCGTGACGGCAAGGTGAAGGTGGCGGATTTCGGTATCGCCAGAGCTGTATCGTCCCAGACGATCGGGGTCAATGCGGTCGGTTCCGTGCATTATATCTCGCCGGAGCAGGCAAAAGGAAATTATAGCGACGGACGAAGCGATCTGTATTCACTGGGAATCACGATGTATGAGATGCTAACAGGAAAACTTCCGTTTGACGGGGATACCCCGGTTTCAGTGGCACTGGCACATCTGGAAGAACCGGTGCAGCCGCCGAGCCGCATCAACCCGGAGGTGTCGGCAAGCCTGGACCGCATTATTTTAAAATGTACCCAGAAAAAGCCGGAACGCCGTTACCAGAATGCGTATGAGCTGATCGCGGATCTGCGCCATGCGCTGGTGGATCCAAACGATGATTTTCTGAAAAAAGAACCGGAATTTGATGAAAATTCCCCGACAGTCGTGCGCGGGGCAGAGGAACTGAACCGCCAGATGGAGGCACAGAGAAATCGAAATCTGGAACAGACGATGGAACATCCGGCAGTGAGTGAAAAGACCGGACCGGTTCCGACAGAAAATGAACGTGGTGAGGTAGTCTGGAAAGAGCCGGAACAGCCGGAGAAAGAGATAGAAGGCTGGCAGGAAGAAGAGACGGATGTCTATGAGGAAGAAACCTCAAGGCGCCCAGACCGTAGGCGGAAGGGACGCCGTATAGAAGAAGACAGCGAGGATGTCAATCCGCAGATGGAGCGCCTGCTTACGATGATTGGAATCGGTGCAGCCGTATTGATTGTGGTGGTTGTGATTGTCATTGCTGCGAAGTTGACAGGCATCTTTAATCTGGGCTCTGGTAGTCAGAAGTCTCCGAAGACGACCGTTGAAGCTTCTTCGGAGGCGTCTGAGAGCGAGAGTCTGGAATCAACGGAGTGCAGGGTTCCGTCGCTGGACGGCATGACGGAGGATGAGGCGAAGACAGCATTGGAAAAGCAGTCGTTGAAAATCCGTTATGAATATGCAAAGTCGGAAACCTCTGAAAAAGGGAAGGTCATCGGTCAGAGTATTGCCAGCGGCACGGTTGTCTCGAAACAGACGGAAGTTATCGTCACGATCGGAGAAGGCAATGAGGCAATAGATTTGACGAAACTTGGACTGGAAGAGATGTCCGGCGAGGATGCAGAGACGCTTCTGGCAGAAGAAAATAAACTGACCGTAGTAGTGCAGAAAGAGAGCAGTGATACGGTTGCCTCCGGTATAGTGATCCGATACAGCCCGTCCAGCGTGGATCCGGGCGGTACGGTGACGCTGTATGTCAGCACAGGTCCGAACGTACCGACGGTACCGATGCCGAGGATTACAGGGCTTTCAGAGGAAAATGCAAAAGTTGTTCTGGAAGCGGTCGGATTAGAGCTTGGCGAGCGCAAGGAAGCGAAGAGTTCGGAAGTGGCAAAGGGCAAGATCATCAGTCAGGATGTCCTGGAGAAAACAGATACACCAGAGGGAAGTGCCATTGGCTATACAGTCAGTCTGGGAAAAGGAACCCGCTATGTGGCGGCGATCAACGATGAATTCCAGATGAGTGAACTGTTTGGACCAAGTTCCGGAGATACGCATATCCGCGTCAGTATTGTGATGAAGCAGACGATTGCCGGCAATACTGTGACTAAGACGGTCATGGAACCGAGGGAGATCGGCGGCGATATCACGCTTCCGATTCATTATAATATCGAGGGAGCGGACGGTGTGCAGACAGGCGAGCTGCAGATCCTCGATCTGACGAACGATCGGGTTCTAAAAACGTATCAGCTTGAATTTGTGGAAGTTTCAGATAATTAATAAGAGGTAGTTGTAAGGTACAGATATGCAGGGAAAGATAATTAAAGGGATCGGCGGTTTCTATTATGTACACGACGGTATTGGAAAGGTATATGAATGCCGTGCAAAGGGGATTTTCCGAAATCGCGGCATCAAGCCGCTGGTAGGCGATGACGTGGAGATCAGTGTTCTCGATGAGGAGAAGGCGACAGGCAATCTCGATGAGATCCTTCCTCGTAAAAACCGTCTGATCCGCCCGGCGGTTTCAAATGTTGATCAGGCGGTGGTGGTTTTTGCCATCACCGATCCGATGCCAAATTTAAACCTTCTCGACCGCTTCCTCGTCATGATGGAACGGCAGGAAGTTCCGGTCAGCATCTGTTTCAACAAGATCGATCTGGTCGATGCAGCCGAGCAGGAGAAGCTGCGTGCGATCTATGAACCGGCGGGCTATCCGGTGCATTTTATCAGCACCTACGAAAAATCAGGGCTGGAGGAGTTTCATCGGTTGATCATTGGGAAAACAACGGTCTTAGCAGGACCTTCGGGTGTCGGAAAATCGTCGATCACGAACTTTATCCAGCCGGAGGCACAGATGGAGACGGGCGGTATCAGTGAGAAGATCCGCCGGGGCAAACATACGACGCGCCATTCAGAATTGTTTTTCGTGGAAGAGGGCACCTATATGATGGATACGCCGGGATTCAGTTCTCTCTATATCGAGGATCTGGAGCCGGAGGCGCTCAAGGACTTTTTCCCGGAATTTGAGGCATATGAGGATGAATGCCGTTTCTTAGGCTGTGTCCACATTGGCGAGCGCGAATGCGGCGTCAAGACGGCGGTGCAGGAGCATAAGATCGGGCAGAGCCGGTATGACAATTACCGTTTGATGTATCAGGAATTAAAAGAGAAAAAGAAATACGGCAGAAGCAGCCGTTGACGGTATTATACAAAAAATTGGGAGGAAAGAACCATGATTATATTATCACCTTCGATTCTGGGGGCAGATTTTACGAAGCTGGGAGAGCAGGTCGCTGAGGTGGACAAGGCAGGCGCACAGTACATCCATCTGGATGTGATGGATGGCGCGTTTGTGCCGAGTATCTCCTTTGGAATGCCAGTGATTAAGAGCCTGCGCCCGGTGACGGATCGTGTGTTTGACGTACACATGATGGTGGAAGAACCGGGACGTTATGTAGAGGATATCAAAAAAGCGGGGGCGGATTTGATCTGTGTGCATCAGGAAGCCTGTCTTCATCTGGACCGCACGATCGCGCAGATCCGTGAGGCGGGGCTGCAAACAGGTGTAGCGTTAAATCCGGCGACCCCGGTCGAGACACTGGATGTTATTTTGCCGGAGGTGGACATGGTTCTTCTGATGACGGTCAACCCAGGATTTGGCGGTCAGAAATTTATTCCATATACGGTAGAAAAAATCAAGAAGCTGCGCGCAATGTGCAGCGAGAGGGGACTTTCCACCCGCATTGAGGTGGACGGCGGAATCACGCCGGACAATGTGCGGACGGTTTTGGAGGCAGGAGCCGATGTGATCGTGGCGGGAAGCGCCGTATTTAAGGGAAACCCGGCTGGGAATGTAAAAACATTTTTAAATATTTTTCAGGAATTTGAACAGGGATGATGAAGATGAAGCGTTGTTTGATTGTGACAGGCGGAACGATTGATATTGCGTTTGCGAAAGATTTTCTCTCACAGCGCTCGTATGACTATGTAATTGCGGCAGATGCGGGGCTGGAGGTTCTGCGCCCGCTGCATATTTCTCCGAATGCGGTGGTCGGCGATCTGGACACGGTGGACAAAAAGGTTCTGGAAGAATATCAGAACCAGCCGGACATCGAATTTGAGATCCATAAACCGGAGAAGGATGAGACGGATACGGAGCTGGCGCTTTTGACGGCGGCGCGCCAGGGCTGTGAGGCAGTTGATATCCTGGGGGCGCTGGGCGGCCGTATGGATCACGCCATCGGCAATATCCAGCTGATGTATCAGTTTTTCTGCCAGGGAATGGAAGTGAATATCTATGATGCCCGCAACCGCCTGTATCTTCTGGGCGGGCATAAGGTATTTCACCGGGAAGAGGTGTATGGAAAATACATTTCGTTCCTGCCGATGACCGAGACTGTCGAGGGACTGACGCTGCGGGGATTTAAATACCCGCTCCAGAGGCGGACGATCGTGCTGGGGACGAGTCTCTGCATCAGCAATGAACTCAAACGGGAAGAGGGCATTCTGGAGCTGGAGAAAGGCGTCCTTTTGTGCGTGGAGGCACATGATTAATCCGGATAAAAAAGTGGCAAGTTATAACTGACCTGCTTAAAATGATAAAAACTGTATGTTTTTCAGGGGACAAGATTGTGCTATGATGAGTCCAATAACAAGGGAGGATGAAACATCATGGCAAACAAATCAAATCAGGCTTACAAAATCGCGATGGTCGGTCTGCTGGCAGCTCTCTCCTATGTCGTATTTACATACGGACAGGTGAAGATCACACTTCCGGGCGGCGATGCAACTTCCATTCATCTGGGAAATGCAGTCTGTGTCATCGGGGCACTCTTAGTCGGCGGCTTTTACGGCGGTTTGGGAGGTGCTATCGGCATGACGATAGGTGACCTTCTCGATCCGGTTTATATTGTATATGCACCGAAGACATTTATCTGCAAACTCTGCATCGGACTGATCGCCGGATTCGTAGCACATCGTCTGGGCAAGATTGACCGGAGCACCGATAAGAACCACATCCTTGGTTTTACGATTGCAGCAGCGGTGGCAGGTCTTTTATTCAACGTCATTGCAGATCCGCTGATCGGATATTATTATAAACTCTGGATCATTGGTAAACCGGCGGCAGAGCTCACACTTGCATGGAATATCGCAGCGACTTCGATCAATGCGGTGACATCTACGATTGCGTCTGTTGTTATATATATGGCAGTTCGTCCGGCACTCCGCAAGGCAGGTTTTCTGGATGCATTGTCTGTAGAAGCGAGAGCATAAGGCAATTTTATCTCAGTCGAGAAGAATTAAAATGAAATACATACAGGAGACTGTGGGTGGGCAGAATGGGAAAAACATCTGTCCGGGCGCAGTCTCCTTGTTGCGTCATTAGAGTGTGCGGCTTATGAAACACAAATGCATAGATACACGCTTGTAGAAACCAGAATCATGCTGCAGGCAGTCGTATCTGCCGCGAGAATATGTTAGATTATAAAGTTGCTTAAAATCTAAGAAAATGAGGAAAAATTATACATGGAAGGAATTCAGAAGAAAATAGCGGTTTTAAATGACCTGTCAGGCTATGGGCGCTGTTCGCTGACGGCGGCAATGCCGGTTATCAGCGCCCTCAAGGTACAGTGCTGTCCGGTGGTGACGGCGGTGCTGTCCAATCACGCGGGATATCCGGAATGCTATATGGATGATTATACCGATCGGATGGAGGCATACCTGGAGCCGTGGCGGAAGATGGGATTTGAGATGGACGGAATCATGACTGGATTCTTAGGTTCTGCCAGACAGGCGTCGATCGTGGCAGATTTTATCCGGGATTTCAAACGGGAAAATACGCAGGTTTTGGTAGATCCGACGATGGGCGACCACGGACATCTCTACAGCGTCTGTGACGAGGATCTGATCGAGGCGATGCGGGAGCTGATGCAGTATGCGGACGTTGTCACGCCAAATCTGACGGAAGCCTGTGCCCTGACGGACACGCTGTATCAGGAAAATGGATGGAGTAAGCGCAAGCTCTCAGATCTGACCTGGAAGCTTCACCTTTTGGGCGCGCGGTCAGTCATTTTGACAGGCGTGGTCAAGGGTAAACAGATCCTCAACGTGATTCATGAGCGCGGCAAGGAGCCGGTCTTTCATGCAACTAAATTTGTGGCGGGCAATTACCACGGAACCGGGGATGTCTTTGCAGCAGTCATCGGTGCCAGCATGGTGCGAGGTGTGCCGATGGAGGAAGCCGTCAGACGGGCGGCAGCTTTTACAAAAAAATGTGTGGAAAAGACAGAAGAACTTGGTGCCCCGGAGCAGGACGGACTGTGCCTGGAGGCGTGTCTGTCCTATTTGACAAAGTTGAGTTAAATATAATGGGCCGTCTATCCTGTTTTGTTTAAAAATGCAAAAATGATGTTACTGGGCACGTATGCGTGAACAATAACAAAATGATTTGAAGAACAGAGGAACTCTTGAAACAGGGCTTTTCATTCGTACAAAGTTGTAGTATAATTATAACTAGTTTTCGTGCAGTTAATTGCATAACAGTAGGAGGAAGATATGTTAGATCTTAAATTCGTCAGAGAAAATCCTGACATTGTAAAGCAGAATATTAAAAATAAGTTCCAGGACAAGAAAATTCCGCTGGTAGATGAGGTAATTGAGCTGGATGCCAAGAACCGTGCAGCGAAGAAGGAAGCAGATGATCTGCGTGCGAACAAGAACAAGATTGCAAAACAGATCGGCGCTCTGATGGGTCAGGGAAAGAAAGAGGAAGCAGAAGAGCTGAAGAAACAGGTAGCAGAGCAGTCTGCCCGTCTGTCTGAGCTGGAAGAGCAGGAGAAGGATCTTGGCGAGCGCATCTTAAAGATTATGATGACCATCCCGAACATCATTGATCCGAGTGTTCCGATCGGTAAAGACGACAGCGAGAACGTAGAGATCGAGCGCTTCGGCGAGCCGGTTGTACCGGATTTCGAGATCCCGTACCACACCGAGATTATGGAGAAATTTAACGGCATCGATCTGGACAGTGCCAGAAAGGTAGCTGGAAATGGTTTCTATTACCTGATGGGCGATATCGCAAGACTTCATTCTGCTGTTATCGCATATGCAAGAGATTTCATGATTGACCGTGGATTTACCTACTGTATCCCGCCGTTCATGATCCGCAGCAATGTTGTAACCGGCGTTATGAGTTTCGATGAGATGGATGCGATGATGTACAAGATCGAGGGCGAGGATCTTTACCTGATCGGTACCAGCGAGCACTCTATGATCGGTAAATTTATTGATACCGTAGTTCCGGAGGAAGAGCTTCCGAAGACACTGACCAGCTATTCTCCGTGTTTCCGTAAAGAGAAGGGCGCTCACGGCATCGAGGAGAGAGGCGTATACCGTATCCACCAGTTTGAGAAACAGGAAATGATCGTAGTCTGCAAACCGGAAGACAGCAAGATGTGGTATGACAAACTGTGGAAGAACACCGTGGACCTGTTCCGTTCCATGGATATTCCGGTTCGTACTCTGGAGTGCTGCTCCGGAGACCTGGCTGATCTGAAAGTAAAATCTGTTGATGTAGAGGCATGGTCCCCGCGTCAGAAGAAATATTTCGAGGTTGGAAGCTGCTCCAACTTAGGTGATGCACAGGCAAGACGTCTGAAGATCCGTGTCAACGGCAAAGACGGCAAATACTTTGCACACACCTTGAACAACACTGTAGTAGCTCCGCCGCGTATGCTGATCGCATTCTTAGAGAACAACCTGCAGGCAGACGGTTCTGTCCGCATTCCGGAGGTTCTGCGTCCGTATATGGGTGGTAAGAGCGAGATTCGCTAAGTTCATTTGAGTCCAGTAAAAAAACGCCATGGGTTGTGTGCCTGTGGCGTTTTTTGCTGGACTCATTGTGAATTGCAGAAATATAGACATTGTCTTTTTTCAGGCGGCATTATGATGGCAGTTCTTCCAGCTGATTCGACGGCGTCGCCATCATCGAATAATTCGTATGATAAATCACAAATCCCGGAGCAGCGCCCGCTACTTTTTTGACCTGCTTTTTCTGTACATAATCGATCTCAACTTTTTCATTTTCCCGTCCCTTAGAATAGTAGGCAGCCAGCCCGGCAGCTTCCTCGAAGGTGCGGTCCGGAAGCTCTTTTCCTTCGGATTTCACAATGACATGGGAACCCGGGATTCCTTTTGCGTGGAACCACCAGTCATTTCCAGTCGCGATCTTGAAGGTCAGCTCCTCATTCTGGTAGTTGTTTTTGCCGACGTAGATATGGAATCCGTCGGAGGAAAGGTAGTGGAATGGGCGGCTTGTGATTTTCACTTTCTTTCCAGCCGGACCGTGCTTTTTGATGAAGCCATATTCCGTCAGCTCCTGCTTGATCTGGGTCTTCCTCCAATAACGCAATATCGAGGAAGGTACTGATGGATTCGAGGTGCTCGATCTCCTGCTTCGTCTCCTCAATGAGCTGGCTCTGAGCCTCGAAAGTACGTTTGAGTTTTCCATATTTGTCAAAATACTTCTGCGAATTTTCGCGGGCGGTCAGCTGCGGGTCAAGCGGGATCTTGACTTCTTTTCCCGTGTAGTAGTTCGTGCAGACAAGTTCTTTTTCGCCGCCGGTCAGCTCATAACCGTAGGTGTTTAACAGCTCGCCGTAGAGCTTGTATTTATCCCGTTTTTCGGTGTCCTTTAACTGTTTCTGCTGCAAATCGTATTTTTTATAATTGCGCTCCAGGGCAGTCTGGACGATCCGGCGCAGATCCGAGGATTTCTGGCGGATTCGTGTGATGACATTCTTGGACGCATAGTAGGTCTCCAGCACTTTACTGATCGAATCAAAGTGTTCGACCTGATATTCCGGCGGGAACGAGGTCAATGGGAGAGCGGCAAATTCCATTGGTTCATCTTCACGGTATACGATGCAGGGCGAGAACTGTCCATTTTTGATGGATTCCATTGCCAGTTCCAGCGTGTGCCCGAGGTGCGTGCGCTCCAGCTCATTCAGTTCCGATGCGGGGCGGTCGGCATCGATCGATGCCTCATAGCAGAATTCTTCTGCCATGACCGGGCTGATACCGGTGAAATTCGTGTAAATGGCTTTTCCTGCCGGTGCCGATGACTGTGCCAGAATGGCGGCGAAATCATCGGCAGATGCAGTCAGCGGATCCTGCTTCGCGACCGTCTGCGGGAGGAAATATTGCCGTCCCGGCAGAACCTCGCGCACGGAGCTGACCTGCACGGAGATATGTTTGATACTGTCGAGGATCGTGCCGTCAGGGCTGCAGAAAATGATATTGCTGTATTTTCCCATCAGTTCGACGATAAGCAGCTTGCGGCAGAGGTCACCCATCTCGTCCAGATGTTCGATCTCAAAATGAATACAGCGTTCCAGACCCGGCTGGCTGACCGACACGATGCGTCCGCTTCCGATGTGCTTGCGAAGCAGCATGCAGAAATTCGGGGCAGTCATCGGTCCCTGCTTGTTGGTATCCGTCAAATATGCCAGCGGGAGACTTGCGTTGACCGAGAGAAGAAGCCGTTTCGTCTCCCGGAAGTTCTTTATGGTAAAAAGAAGTTCATCGCGCTCGGTCTGCGTGATCTTTGCGATCTTGCCGCCGGTAAGCGCGTCACTAAACTCCTTAACCAGGTTTGCGATTACAATTCCGTCAAATGCCATGGTTTTGGTGCTCCTTTATTTGTGTAGTATCTACTATTATAATGAAAGAAGACACGAAAAACAATCACTTTTAAATTCGGTTGACGCTTGCGGCGATTTGCATTATAATACCATTATCTATGGATGAAAGAGAGAGGCGTCACTATGCTTAAAAGTATGACTGGATTTGGCCGATGCGAGATGGCAACGGATGAATATAAGATTTCTGTGGAGATGAAGGCGGTAAACCACCGTTACCTGGATCTCAGCATTAAGATGCCGAAGAAATTTAATTACTTTGAGGCGGCGATTCGCGCGCAGCTCAAGAAATACATTCAGCGGGGAAAGGTAGATGTCTTTATTTCCTATGAAGATTATACGGATGAGAAGATGTCCTTAAAGTACAATCGTTCCCTGGCCGGCGAGTATATGGATTATTTCCGTCAGATGGCGGACGAGCTTGGGATCCCGAATGACGCGACGGTGATGCGTCTTGCACGGTGTCCGGAGGTCTTTACGATGGAACAGGTGCCGGAGGACGAGGAGCATATGTGGCAGATTCTCGAAAAGGCGATCGGAGAGGCGGCAGAGAAATTTGTCGAGACACGCACACGCGAGGGTGAGAATCTGAAGCAGGATCTGCTTGGCAAGCTGGACTATATGGTAACGCTGGTCGATCAGATTGAAGAACGTTCCCCGAAGATCGTGGAAGAATACCGGGCGAAACTGGAAGATAAGGTGAAAGAGCTTCTGGAAGGAAGCAGCGTCGATGAAGGCCGGATTGCGGCAGAGGTTGTGATTTTTGCAGATAAGATCTGCACCGATGAGGAGACGGTTCGCCTGAGAAGCCACATCGAGGCGACCCGCAAGGAGCTGACGGCGGGCGGAAGCGTCGGACGTAAGCTGGATTTCATTGCACAGGAGATGAACCGCGAGGCGAATACGATCCTTTCCAAGGCAAACGATCTGGAGGTTTCCGATTGTGCGATTGCACTCAAGACAGAGATCGAGAAAGTCAGAGAGCAGATTCAGAATATTGAATAGCCGATCATGCTGGAAGAGGTATTCACGGAAAGCTGCCGTTGGCGGTGAAAATACGGAGAATATGAAATATTGTAATAATAGATAGAATTTAGAAAGCAGGCGAAATATATGGATAATCAGGGAGTACTGGCAGTTATATCCGGATTTTCAGGGGCAGGCAAGGGAACATTGATGCGTGCATTGCTGGAGCGGTATGACAATTATGCCCTTTCCATCTCCGCGACCACCCGCGCACCGCGCGAGGGCGAGGTTGATGGAAGAGAGTATTTCTTTAAGACCCGGGAAGAGTTCGAACAGATGATCGAACACGATGAGCTGGTCGAATACGCCCAGTATGTCGGAAACTATTACGGCACACCGAAGGAGTATGTGTTTTCCAACCTGAAAGCGGGCAAGGATGTCCTTTTGGAGATTGAGATTCAGGGTGCCCTGAAAATCAAGAAGAAATTCCCGGAGGCAGTTCTCATTTTTGTCACGCCGCCGAGTGCCGGGGAGCTTAGAAACCGGCTGGCAGGTCGTGGAACCGAGACACCGGAGAAGATTGCCGCACGGCTTTCGAGAGCAGCAGAGGAGTCCAAGCAGATGGATGACTACGATTTCATTCTGGTGAATGATGAGGTAGACCGCTGTGTAGAAGAAATGCACGCACTGATTCAGGCGATGCATGCCAGAACAGAAAATCACAAGACTTTGATTGAAAAAATAAAAGAAGAGATGAAGCAATTCTGAAAGGAGAAAGATGTATTATGATGCTGCGTCCGTCATATCTTGACTTAATTAATGTTGTAAACAATGAGGCTGAGCCGGGGAAAGAACCGCTGATTCAGAGCCGTTACTCCATCGTAATTGCGACTGCAAAGCGTGCAAGACAGCTGATCGCCGGTGATGAGGCACTGGTCATTGAGAATGGAAGAAAACCGCTTTCGATCGCGATCGACGAGCTGTACCATTCTAAGGTTAAAATTGTAGCAGAGAACGATTCCCCGGAGGAAGAGGTCTAAAAGGTGACAGAAGACCGTCCCGTGTTCATTATGTACATGGAGATGGTCTTTTCTTAGATATAGAGTAACTGTTCAGTAGGTCTGCGCATTTACTGCGCTGACCGTACGAAAACATGGGTCAGCAGGCAAAAATCCCATTGCCGTAGGCAATTTTTAATGGATTTTTGCGCGTGACTGTGAAGGTACTGAACAGTTACGATATAGAATTTTTGTGACGGTTCAAATCGATTATGGTTACAGAAATTTTTTAAATATGGTATTAGGAGAGAATTGAATGAAATTACTTTGTATATCCCTTGGCTGCGATAAAAACCTGGTTGATGCAGAGCGTATGCTGGGTTCGCTGAGCCAGGACGGGTACACGTTTACCGATGACGAGCAGGAGGCAGATGTCATTCTGGTCAATACCTGCTGCTTTATCAACGATGCCAAGGAGGAGAGTGTCAACACTATCTTAGAGATGGCAGAGTACAAAAAGAGCGGAACCTGCAAGGCGCTCTTAGTCAGCGGCTGTATGGCACAGCGTTACAAGGAAGAGATCCTGCAGGAGGTGCCGGAGGTGGACGGTATTCTCGGTACGACCAGCTATGATGAGGTCAGCAAGGTGCTGGCGGAGGCGCTGAAGGGCGAGCGGGTATCTGATTTCCACGATTTGTCCGAGCTTCCGGAGACGAAGATGCGGAGCAAACGTCTGGTGACGACCGGCGGACATTATGCTTTTTTAAAGATTTCCGAGGGCTGTAACAAACGGTGTACCTATTGTATTATCCCGTCCCTGCGTGGACCGTACCGCAGTGTGCCGATGGAGCAGCTTCTCGCAGAGGCAAAGGAGCTTGCGGATCAGGGTGTGAAGGAACTGATTCTTGTCGCACAGGAGACGACGCTTTACGGCGTGGATTTGTATGGAGAGAAGACCCTGCCGAAACTTTTACATGAACTGGCACAGATCGATGGAATCGAATGGATCCGTATCCAGTACTGTTATCCGGAGGAGATCACCGAGGAGTTGATTCAGGCGATCAAGACGGAGGAAAAAGTCTGTCATTACCTGGATATTCCGATCCAGCACGCGAGCGATGCCGTTCTCAAGCGGATGGGACGCCGCACGAATCAGGCGGAGCTTCGGGAGCGGATCGCGCATCTGCGGGAAGAGATCCCAGATATTGCACTCCGCACGACCTTAATTTCCGGTTTCCCGGGTGAGACACAGGAGGATCATGAGGAACTGATGCGGTTCGTCGATGAGATGGAATTTGACCGCCTGGGCGTGTTTGCATACTCTGCAGAAGAGGACACACCGGCAGCCGGATATCCGGATCAGGTACCGCAGGAGGTCAAGGAAGACCGCCGCGACGAGATCATGGAGCTGCAGCAGGAGATTGCCTTTGAGAAAGCCGAGGATATGAAAGACCGTGTGCTTGAGGTTATGATCGAGGGAAAAGTGGCAGACGAGAATGCTTTCGTGGGACGTACCTATAAAGACGCGCCGAACGTAGATGGTTTGATTTTTGTCAATGCGGATGTTCCGCTGATGTCCGGCGATTTCTGCCGTGTCCGCGTAACGGGAGCACTCGAATATGATTTGATAGGAGAGTTGGCTGATGAATTTACCGAATAAGCTTACGACGCTTCGCGTCATCATGATTCCGTTTTTTGTGTTTTTCCTTCTCTGGCAGAATGGTGAAAACCATACCTTCCGTATGATTGCACTGGCACTGTTTATCATAGCCAGCCTGACCGATCTTCTGGATGGAAAGATTGCCAGAAAGTACAATCTGGTTACGAACTTTGGAAAATTTATGGATCCGCTCGCGGACAAGCTTCTAGTGTGCTCGGCGCTCATCTGCCTGATTGAGCTGAACGCGCTTCCAGCCTGGATGGTTATCATCATCATCAGCCGGGAGTTTATCATCAGCGGATTCCGTCTGATCGCCTCGGACAACGGAGTTGTCATCGCCGCCAGCTATTGGGGCAAATTTAAGACGACGTTTCAGATGGTATCGGTGGTGTTATTGATTCTGGATATTCCGGCGCTTGCGTTTGTCACGACGATCTGTGTCTGGATCGCGCTGGTGCTGACGATTGTGTCACTTGTTGATTATATTTACAAGAATCATAAAATACTGACAGAAGGGAGTATCTGATATGATAGTCGAACTGATCTCGGTAGGAACAGAGCTGCTGCTTGGCAATATCGTCAATACCAATGCGCAGTATTTATCGGAAACGTGTGCAAAGCTGGGGCTTAACGTCTATTACCAGACGACGGTAGGGGACAACCGGGAGCGCATGACAGAAGTCTTCCGGACGGCGCTCTCAAGAGCCGATCTCGTTATCATCGGCGGCGGTCTGGGACCGACGGAGGATGATATCACGAAGGATGTCTGCGCGGAGCTGATGGGAATGTCGTTAGTCGAGGATCCGGAGGTGCGGGCACATCTGGAGGACTGGTACCGGCAGCGCAAGCGCACCGATATTCCGGATAGCAACTGGCGTCAGGCGCTGGTGCCGGAGGGCGCGGTGGTATTTTCCAACACAAACGGCACAGCTCCGGGACTTGCCCTGGAGAAAAACGGTAAGACCGCGATTCTTCTTCCGGGACCGCCGAACGAACTGTATCCGATGGTGGAAGATCAGGTTTGTGCTTATATTCAGAAACGATCTGACTGTGTGATCTATTCCCAGATGCTCAAAATCTGCGGATACGGGGAGAGCAAGGTGGAGGAGATGCTTCTCGACCTCATTGACCAGCAGACGAACCCGACGATTGCGACCTATGCAAAGACGAAAGAAGTACATCTGCGCGTGACCGCGAGAGCCGAGAGCGAAGACGCGGCAAAACAGCTGTTAAAACCGGTTATCAAAGAGATCAAGAAACGGTTCGGTAATGCGGTTTACACGACGGATGAGCATGAGAATCTGGAGGATGTCGTTGTCCGCCTCTTAAAGAAATACGACCTGACTGTGACAACCGCAGAGTCCTGCACAGGTGGTCTGATCGCCGGACGCATCGTCAACGTGCCGGGGGCTTCAGAGGTCTTTAACGAGGGATACGTGACGTATTCCAATAAGGCAAAGAAAAAGATCCTGGGCGTCAGTAAGGCGACCCTGAAAAAATACGGCGCGGTCAGCGAACAGACGGCGCGTGAGATGGCTGCAGGCGGTGTATTTACGACGGATGCGGATGCCTGTATCGCTGTGACCGGCATCGCCGGACCGGACGGCGGAACCGAGGAGAAACCGGTGGGACTCGTCTATATCGCATGTTACATGAAGGATAAAGTCAAAGTAGAGGAATACCATTTCCGCGGAAATCGCGAGAAGGTGCGTGAGCAGACGGTGATTCAGGCGCTGGATCTGCTGAGACGGTCGATTATTAAGAATTATAAAAAAGATTGATCATGTAAAGGAGGGAGAGCTGACAGGCGGGGAGAAATAGCCGGAAACGTGCTGTTTTTAGAGCGCCATGGATCAAGCTCTCCTTTTTTAGGAGGCGGGGACGATGATTTGGTATAAATATCTGTATCTGGGAGAAACTGCTAAAAAGCATCGTTTTTCGATTCTACAGAAACTCCGCCTCGGAAAGGTACAGCCGGGCGTTCACGTGATCACGCCTGCCTCAGGCGGACACAACCTGCTTGACATCCTGCCTGCCTATGTGCTCCGGCAGAATTATTACCGGGAGCAGGCGGATCTGCTGATCGTAGGGGTCGGCGCGAGCTACCAGGATACCGTGGAGACGGTGGGGCGGATTGTGGATGAGACGTACCGCGAGACAGGTGGATTTGATGTGAAGACGTATCTGAGAGAGAAGGAAGACAGGCTGAGGAAAAAGAGGTAAGTATTTTGCAGCCTTTGATGAAGTTTTTTTGGACTGAAAATGTCTTTTGACCCCAACATCATATGATACAGAGCTGATACATGAATTTGTCAATGAAAGAATAAGAAGTGGGAGGGGATGGATTGCTGCATATTTTGTTCATAATCTTGAAAATACTCGGAATCCTGCTTCTTGTCATTCTGGGATTGTTGTTTCTGTGCCTGCTGGCGGTTTTATTTGTCCCGATTCGATACCGGGGGAACGGAAGCTACCACAGTATCAAGGATTTTGGCGTGCACCTGCATATCCATTGGCTGCTTCATGCGGTGTCGCTGCAGATTGCTTATGAAAATGGGCTTCGATATGCGGTTAAGTTGTTTGGATTCCGGATTTTCGGGAGTGAGAGTGAAGAGAAAGATACGGAATCTGGGCGTGTGCGGGAAGGCATGCAGGCAGCGGATTCGGATGAGCTGGAATTTGTAAATGCGCAGGAGAAAACAGAGGATGATGATTTAGACACCGGTGAACTGATTTTGCGGGCGGAAGCAGCATCGGAGAAGACAGACGCCGCGATCGAGAAAGCGGAGGAAACGGCCAGGCTGCTGGAGGAGGCGGTGAAGAGACGGAGTGCGCAGAGGGAGGCGGGAATGTCTCAAGCTGTGAAGAATGCAGATGCATTTCCAGATGTGAAGGAGGCGGGAGTGTCCGAGGCAGAAGGAAAAACGCATCGGGCAAAGAATGAATTAAAATCAAATCCCAGCCAGGAAAAGCGTGAATCGTTCCTTCATAGAATCATTAGCTGGTTCAAACAAAAATGGAGCGCCCTGCGGCAATCCCTCTCAAAGCTGCTTACCCGAATCAACAACCTGGAGCACAAACGCCAATCCGTCCTTGCATTTATAGAAAATGAAGAAAATCAGAAGTCATTTCGCCTGATCAAACGTCAGCTCATGCGAGTTCTGCGGCATATATTTCCCAGAAAGCTGTCCGGGCAGGTTGCGTTTGGCGTGGAGGATCCTTATTTGATGGGACAAATTTTGAGTGTGGCGGCTTTTTTGTATCCAGTTTACGGAAAGAAGATTGATTTGACTCCGGTCATGGATGTAAATGTGCTGGACGGGGAGCTTTCGTTCCGGGGCAGAGTCCAGATTGGCGTGCTGGCATTGATGGCGCTTCGGATCTGGATGGATAAGAATGTACGGACACAGGTTTATAAATATAGAAACCGAGGAGGAAGATAATATGGCAGGCAATCAGTTTGCATCGACAATCGGTGCATTATTTCAGGGTATGGATGAGTTCGTCACGACGAAGACAGTCGTGGGAGAGCCGGTGACAGTTGGCGATGCGATTATACTTCCACTCATGGATGTAACCTGCGGCATGGCGGCGGGCGCGTTTGGTCAGTCGGCGAAAGAGAAGAATGCGGGCGGCATGAGCGCCAAGATGACGCCGAGCGCGGTGCTGGTCATTCAGAATGGCATGACGAAGGTGGTCAATATCAAGCATCAGGATGCATTGACTAAGGTTCTTGACATGGCACCGGATCTTGTCAATAAATTTGTCGGCGGAAGCACCGGACCGATCGATGCGGAGACGATGCAGACAGCTGAGAAAATGGCGGGCGAGATGGAAGAGAAGAAATAAAGAAATTAAAATCAAAACGCTTCATAGAATGATCATAGCACACGATCGAATGTCAGATGTCTCTGGCAATGATCGCCTGCTAATTAACTTCTTTTGAAAACAGACATTTCAGAGAGGTATCATTCTATGAAGCGTTTATTTGGTTTAGTCCTTTTTTCAATGGGATTTGGCATGACCCTGGTGCTCATTTTCCCAAAGAATTTTCTATGGGTCAGCATCGCCATTTCTCTGATGATTGTCGGGTACAATCTGTTTTGCCGATGAGATTTTATGCTTTTTCAAGCGGCAGAATCACTGTAAAGCAGCTACCCTCGTCCACCTGGCTGGATACCTCGATGGTACCGTGCATCAGGTCGATGATCCGTTTCGTGATGGAAAGTCCCAGCCCGTTGCCCTTTTCATTGGGATCAGAGTTCCTGCTGTAAAATTTTTCAAAGATCCGTTTCATCGTGGCGTCATCCATGCCGACGCCGGTATCGCGGATGGAGACACGCACCTTATCTCCTGTGATAACGAGTTTGGCAGAAAGCATACCGCCAGCCGGGGTGAATTTGATGGCATTTTGCAGGAGATTGATCCAGACCTGCTGCAGCATCTCACAGTTGCCGTAAAATTTGCACGCCGTCAAATCAACGTCGAGATTCAGATGCTTTTTCTCCCAGAGCGGTTCCAGCAGAAGAATCGCCTGACGGATTTGTTCGTCGAGGCTGAACTTCGTGCGGCCAGTCACGATCTCCTGCTTTTCCAGGCGGGAAAGCAGAAGAATGTTGCCGGTCATCGTGGTAAGCTGGCGCGTGCTGTCGATGATGATGCGCGTGTATTCATTCCGGTCCGCCTCTGAGAGAGATGGATCCTGCAGCAATGTCGCATAGCCCTCGATGGCGGCGAGCGGTGTCTTGAACTCATGGGAAACCGTGGTCACGAAATCATTTCGCAGCGATTCGATGCTGTTTAACTCCTGCACCATACGGTTAAAATTGTCGGTTAGTTCACAGATCGCCTGCAAAGACTTCGAATTTGGCACATGAACAGAAAAGTCTCCGTCTGCTACCTGCTTAGCGGCAAGGCTTATGGAACCGATCGGGCAGAGGATTTTCGACCAGAGGAACAGCGACAGCGCGATACTGAATGCAAGGCTGCTCAAAAATGACATCAGACGCGGAAAATTCGGACCGAAAATCCGAAAAACTTCGTGTTTATCTGTTCCGCTTGTGAGCAGCGAGACAAAATATCCGGTCAGCATCGGTATCAACGAGGACACCAGGAAGAAAAAGACCAGGAGGGTCAGCCAGTAGAGTGGAATCTGGAAATATTTGGTAAAGTTCTTGCTGATCATGCTTCTGTTTTCACCGCCTTATAGCCGAGACCCCGCACGGTCATGATGATAAAATCATCGCAGTTTTTAAACCGTTCGCGCAGCCGGTTGACATGCACATCGACCGTCCGTTCGTCGGTTGTCGAGTCAAGCCCCCAGATTTCGTCCATGAGCTGCTGCCTCGTGAAAATCTTATTTGGATAAGAAAGTAATTTATATAGAAGATAAAATTCTTTCTGCGGCAGAAGCGTCTCCTGCCCGTTGACCGTGACCGTCAGTGCATCGTAGTCGAGAATCGTATTTTGGCAGACAATCCGATGCTCCGTCGCGATCTTGGCGCGTTTGAGCAGGGCGCCAACCCGCAGAACCATCTCATTGACATCGATCGGCTTCACCATGTAGTCATCCGTGCCTGCCTGAAAGCCGCGCTGCTTGTCTTCAAAGCGCTCTTTGGCGGTGATAATCAGGATCGGCATCGTAAATCCACTCGTCCGCAGGTGATCAATCAGTTCATATCCGTCCATTCCGGACATCATAATATCCGAAATAATGAGATCTACATATTCAGAATCTAAAAGAGATAATGCTTTTTCGCCGCTTTCTGCCGGAAGCGCCAGATAACCATTGTTGGTGAGTACCGTGCAGAACAGGGAACGCAGTTTCGCATCATCTTCTACCACGAGAATGTGAAACATATCCGTAAAACCTCCCTATAATTCAATTAAAAAGATGTAATATCATAAATACTCATAGTATACCACATAAGTTTAAACTGATTGTGAACGGTGCAACACATTTTTTTCACGGTTCGTTTACATTCAGTTTATATGTAGTTGAAACTCGTTTAAAAATGGGATGTTATACTAGGGACAATTAGGAAAAACCAGAAAGGAATATGCGAAATGAGTAAACTATCTTCTCTGATGGAAGCGGCAAAGCAGAATAAAAAGAAAACAGCCATCATCGCGGTGGTGGTGGTGCTCGTACTTGCGGCGTTTTTTATGCGTTTCAAGGGTGGCAGCAAAGGAGGTTCAGGCGGCGGTCCGGTCGGTCCGGGCGGTATGCAGGACACGCAGATGGACAATGTGGCGACGGTTGCGGCTGAGAATCCAAAGAGCGGAACGATCGAGCGGACAACCAGCACATCCGGTACTGTCGAGGCATCGGACGTTGTCTATGTCTATGCGAAGGCATCCGGCGATGTGACGGGTGTCAACGTCAGCGTCGGTGATATGGTGACAGCGGGTCAGCTTCTCTGTACGATCAATACCGAACAGGTTGAGACGGCGAAAAATGCGATGGACTCCGCCTCTGTTAACCTGACCGAGGCACAGAGCAATTTAAGCCGTATGCAGCTTCTTTATCAGGGAGGAGATATTTCTGATCAGGAATGGGAGCAGTATCAGAACCAGGCGAAGACAGCACAGTTAAATTATGAATCGGCAAAATTAAACTACGATCGTCAGGTGGAATACAGTTCCGTGACCGCACCGATCTCCGGCAAGATTGAGACGATGGATATTGATGTATATGATCATGTCAACCAGCAGGCGCAGCTCTGCGTTATCTCCGGTGAGGGAGATAAAAGGGTATCGTTCTACGTATCTGAGCGTGTTATGAGCAACTTAAACCAGGGCGACGCGATGACGATTGTAAAAGATGGAACGACTTATGATGGTGTGATTACCGATGTCAGCAGCATGGCGGACGAGAGCAACGGTCTGTTTAAGATAAAGGCAGAGCTGCCGGAGGCGAACAGCCTTTCAACGGGAAGTACTGTTAAGGTAACAGTAACTTCTGAGCGTGCAGAGAATGTCATGACCGTGCCGGTAGATGCGATCTACTATGATAACGGCGTTGGAAATGTCTATGTTTACCAGGACGGAACGGTACATAAAGTGGAAGTCGAAGTGGGGCTTTATAATACAGAGCTGGCGGAGATCAAGTCGGAGCTGACGGCAGATGATCTCGTCATCAGTACATGGAGTTCCCAGCTTTATGAGGGTTCAACCGTTAACTTAAAGGGTGAAGAAACAGATGCGGCAGCAGCGGATGAAGCTGGAAACCAGAAAGCCGATGCGCCGGCAGGCTCTGAAAATGGACAGAAAGCGGGCGCTCTGGCAGATGGCGGAAACGATCAGCCTGCGGGTGGTACAGGTGCTCCGAAAGATAAAAAAAATGGACAGAAACAGTAGGACAGGAGGAATGTAAGACATGGGAGTAACGAAATATATCCTGAAACATCCGGTTACTACTGTCATGGCTCTGTTGTGTCTGGTTGTATTCGGCATTTCATCGGTCTTTTCGGCAAAGCTGGAGCAGATGCCGGATATGGAGACGCCTATGCTGATTATCATGGCAAATTATTCAGGCGCAGGACCGGAGGATATCAGCGAGCTGGTAACCGAACCGATCGAGGAGGCGATCGGCACGATGGAAGGCGTGGACACGATTTCCTCCACATCGAGCGATGGACGTTCGATGATCATGCTTCAGTACGATTACGGCACCGATATGGATGAGGCATATGACAACTTAAAGCAGAAACTGGACAATATCCAGCGGGCGCTTCCGGATGATGTGGAACCGAGCGTTATGTCGATGAACTCCAATCAAGGAGACAGCATGATGCTTTCGATTGCACATAAGACGCAGACAAACCTCTACGATTATGTGGATCAGAAGATAGTACCTGAATTAGAGCGAATTTCTTCAATTGCAAACATTGAGACGCGAGGCGGTTCTTCTAAGTACGTCAGCATTGAATTACAGTCTGAAAAAATGGATCAGTACAATCTGACCATGCAGGATGTTGCGAGTGCGATCAGCGATGCGAACGTGGCATCCCCGTCTGGTGAGGCAGATGCCGGAAATCTGGAGCTTTCCGTTACTACCTCCTTAAAAACAGAACAGGTAAATGAGCTGCAGGATATTCCAATCAAGACGCCGACAGGACAGATTATTTCTCTGTCGGATGTGGCAAATGTGTATGAGGCAACGAAAGACCGGGGCGGCATTTCCCGTTACAACGGTCAGGAGACGATCTCCGTTTCGATTCAGAAGCAGCAGGACAGCACAGATATGGAAGTGTCCTCGGCTGTAAAAGAGAAAGTTGAAGAATTGATGGCAGATGATTCGGATCTGACGATCACGGTTGCAAATGATACATCTGACACGATTCTTGATTCCTTAAAAGACGTAGCAGAGACAATGGTTCTGGCGGTTATCATCTCCATGTTCATCATTTTCCTGTTCTTTGGCGATTATAAGGCGTCCCTGATCGTCGGAAGTTCGATTCCGACTTCGATTTTGATGTCCTTGATTGCGATCACGATGGCAGGATTTTCGTTGAACGTTATCACGATGAGTGCGCTGGTACTCGGCGTCGGCATGATGGTCGATAACTCGATCGTTGTACTGGAGAGCTGTTTCCGTGCAACGGCGGAGCAGGAAGACAAAGGGGCGCTGGGCTATTTTTCAGCAGCGCTTCATGGAACCGGCATTGTCATCAACTCGATCATCGGTTCGACGATCACGACCTGTGTCGTATTCCTGCCGCTGGCATTCTTAAACGGTATGACCGGACAGATGTTCAAACCGCTGGGATTCACGATCGTGTTCTGTATGTCGGCGTCCCTGCTTTCTGCGATGACGGTGGTTCCGCTGTGCTATTTGTTCTACAAACCGAGCGAGGCGAAGCGCGCTCTGATGGGACGTCCGATTGAACGTTTACAGAAATGGTACCGCGGCATCATGGACCGTCTGTTAAACCACAAGGCGATGGTTATGGGATTTTCGGTTCTGGTACTTGTACTGACGGTAATTCTGGCGAGCGGAATGCAGACGGAGCTGATGACATCGGATGATACCGGTACGGTCAGTGTCAGCATTGAGACGCGTCCGGGTCTGAAACAGGAAAAGATCGAGGAGGCGCTGGCAGAAGCGGAGGCGATTGTTTCCGCGAGCGACCAGGTTGATTCGTACATGCTGCGTTACAACGGAGACAGCGGCGAGATCAGTGCCTATCTGAAAGATGACCGTACCATGAAAACAGACGATGTAGCCGATCAGTGGCAGAAAGAGATGGATAACATTGCAAACTGTACGATCGACGTATCGGCATCGACTTCCATGAGCTTCATGGGAAGACAGCGCGGCTATGAAGTGATTCTTCACGGCACACAGTATGATGAATTAAAAGAAGTTAGTGATAAGATTGTCAAGGAAATGACAGCAAGAACGGATGTCATCAACATCCATTCCAGTATTGAGAATAATGCACCGATCATTACCCTGAAGATTGATCCAGTCATGGCAAAGGCGTATGGGCTCACGGCTTCCAGTATCGGAACGACGATCAACCAGATGTTGAGCGGTATTGACGCGACGACACTTAAAATTGACGGCGAGGACATTACGGTAACGGTTGAGTATCCGGAGGGCGAGTACGAGACAGTTGATAACATAAAAGATATTATTTTGACGGGAACAAACGGACAGAAGGTGGCACTGACCGATGTGGCAAATGTCGTATTTGAGGACAGTCCGGCTTCGATTTCCAGAACCGACGGTGCATATGAGATCACAATCTCTGCCGATTACACCGGTGATAATGTACAGCAGCAAATCAACAGTGAGGTAATTACTCCGAACTTAAGCGGTACAATCAGCATTGGGCAGAACAGCCGTGACCGTATGATGAAGAGTGAGTTCAGCTCCCTGTACCGCGCGATTGCGATTGCAGTCTTCCTGGTATTCGTTGTCATGGCGGCACAGTTTGAGTCTGTGAAGTTTTCCATCATGGTTATGACGACCATCCCGTTCAGTTTGGTTGGTTCCTTCGGATTACTGAAGCTGACCGGCGTCAGCATCAGTATGACGTCCCTGCTCGGCTTCCTGATTCTGGTCGGAACTGTTGTAAATAACGGTATTCACTACGTGGATACGGTCAACCAGTATCGCTCCACGATGGATCTGCGGACAGCGCTCATCGAGGCAGGTGCGACCCGTATCCGGCCGATTCTGATGACAAGTATGACAACCATCCTCTCGATGATTCCGATGGCACTGGCAATCGGAAGCAGCGGTTCCACGACACAGGGTCTGGCGATCGTAGATATCGGCGGTCTGAGCGTAGGTGTGATTGTCGCGCTCTTCATGGTCCCAGTATATTACGCACTGCTGAGCCGGAAACCGAAGGAAGAGATACCGGATGTGGATTAGATATAAGTTATGCGAAGCCACGGCAAATTCCGTTACTGGGCACGATGCGTGAACAGTAACAATATCGTAACTGTGAGGAAAGAAACGGTTACGATATTTCACAAAAATGGCACGAAGATATGGTATGGTTAAAATGATGGAAAGACAACTGAAAACAACTGCGATAAATGAAAGCAGAATAGGAATGGTTGTTAAAATCAGATAGATCGGAATGGAGTGACATACATGAATCAAAATAGAAGATTATGCCTGACCCGCCGGATTGCCTCTGGCGTGGCAGCCTGCTCACTGGGAGTATTCCTGGCGGCAGGTGCGCCGGTCCAGGTATTGGCAGGCAGCCCGCAATTTGCATATTCCACAGAAAAATGGGCTTCGCTGCAGGATGATAAGCTCGAATTTGACGAGATTGCTGATCGGATCCATGAGTACAACAGCACAGTGGAGAAGAACCGGATCGAGTACAAGGATTATCAGGGCAAAGACAGCAATGAGATCGCGCAGGAATATTATGACGCGGCAGATGAGATCGAGAGCAGTATCGAGTACCCGGATTCAGATGATGCGAATTATGGTTCCGCGCTGGCAGCAGCACAGAGAAGCGAGGCTTCCGCGACCCAGATGCGCGAGCAGGGCGATAATAACGTCGATGATGCGAATGTTAAGGCGTGGGGGTATACGCAGACCGAGAAATCGTTGGTACAGCAGGCGCAGAACCTGATGATCCAGTACTGGAATGCCCAGGAAAACTTAAAGAGTGTGCAGAACCAGGTGTCCAAGGCAGAAAAAGACTATGAGACGGCAAACTTAAAGCTTTCATCCGGAAGCGCGACCCAGACGGATGTGCTGGATGCCAAGGAGACTCTTTTAAAGGCGCAGGCGTCCATCACGACGGCGGAGAGCAATATTGCATCGACGAAGGAATCCCTGTGCCAGATGCTTGGATGGAAATATGGCGCATCAGTAGAAATCGGTGCATTACCGGACCCGCAGGAACAGATGAGTGCATCGGTCAACCTCGAAGAGGACATTGCGAAAGCACAGGAAAATAATTATCAGTTAAAGATTCTGGCACGTCAGGTCAACAACGCGATGACAAGCACCCTTAAAGAGCAGTACCAGACAACTCTGACCAGCGGGAAGGAGGCAGTCAAGTCGAATGTCCAGTCGGCTTATCAGAATCTGAAGTTGTCTGAGGCACAGTATGAACAGGCAAAACGCAGCCTTGAATTAGAAGAAAAGACGAAACAGACCAACGACCGCAAGCTGGCAGCCGGACTTATCAGCCAGAACGCATACCAGAGCGCAACTTATTCCTATGAATCGGCATCCGTGGCAAAAGAGACGGCAGCGATGTCGCTTCTCCAGGCGCAGCTCGCCTACCAGTGGGCGGTGGGCGGCCTGGCGTCCACGCAGTAGAAAGGGGTGGGCGGATGATGCGAAATCTGAAAGGAAAATGGATGAACGCGGAAGCTGGGACAGAGCAAAAGATGCGCAAGGGGCAAGAAAGAGACCGAAGCGGTGCAAGTGCTTTGGATGTGCATCTGGACGGTCATAATGTGAAACGAATCGGAAAAAGCAGATTGAGTCGTTCGATCGGAATTGCCCTGGCGGCTTGTATTCTTGTATCGAGCCCGGCGCAGGCGGCGAAAACGCCTTTGATTTCCGGCACAGAAAGTGATTCAGACAGCGAGGCAGATGGTCCGGCGCTGGAAGATGGCACCATAACCGAAAACAGCGCAGACAACACGATCGCCAGCCAGTCCGGCTCCTATACGGAGGAACAGCTTGCGGATTCTGTGATAGAGTACGGGGAACTGGAGGCGCTGGTGCGGTGCGGCAATGGAACGGCTGTCAGCGCCGATTACAGTTATCAGGACAGCCTTGCCGTCTACCAGGAAGCCTACGATGCGATGATTTCCGGTGCCCGGGATATGAACTATAAAGCAGATGAGCTCGAAGATGCGGGCGGAGATGAGGCACTGATCGGCACCTATGAGCGAAATGCACAAACGTTGTCGATGGCAGCGAAGCAGTATAAAAAGTCGCTCACTTCCTTAAATTCGGCGTCAAGCCGTGCGTCCAGAAACCGGACGGTCTGGCAGGTCGTAAAGACCGCACAGATCCAGTGGGGCACCTGCCGGCAGCTTCAGGACGAGGTGGAGGCGGCTGCCAAGACGGCAGAGAACTATCAGGCGCAGGCAGATCGCAAAGAGCGGGAACTGGCAGCGGGGCTTTGCACGGAGACGGATCTGCTGCAGGCTCAGAAAAACCTGCTAAGCGCCCAGACAGCATTACAATCTACGACCGATCAGGCAAATAAGGCGCTGCGCCAGCTTGCCATTTTACTTGGAAAGAGCGGAACTTCTATTACGCTGGGGGAAATTCCAGCCGTATCGGCAACGGAACTGGCTTCTATGAATCTGGATGCGGACCGCGCGGCAGCTGTCGTTGCAAGTTCCAGTGTCAAATCAGCCAGACGATCCTCCGCAACCGGAGATGCGGCGCGCAAGCTGCGCCACCAGCAGATCGAGGAAGCCGAGAGCGCCGCAAGCGCCTCAGCGTATGAGCAGTACGCTGAGATAGCGGCATTAAGCCTAGAACGTGACGCGGCGCAGGCAGCCTACCAGTCTGCCGAAAAAACATACGGCGCCACCCAGATTAAGTATCAGTCCGGTGCGATTAATAAAGCAACGTATTTACAGGGTGAGGCGTCTTATCTGCAGAAAAAAGCAGAACTAGAGACTGCCGAGATTTCCCTGCGGACGGCGTATGATGCGTATGAGTGGATGTTGAAAGGGGTTGCGTGAGAAGAGTGTGATTGCGCTTCCTGAGATTGTATAATTTTTTGTATGGATATGTGGAATAGAATTTTATAAGATGGGCTTGAAAAAGACGGCACTGCCTGGATGGGTGGTGTCGTTTTGTTACTGTTCACAGGTAGGCACTTTTGGAACCGAAAGTGCCGTAAGAAAACGTGGTGGCAGCAGGAATTTGCCGTATTTAAATGCGAAGCCACGGCAAATTCCGTTACTGGGCACGTATGCGTGAACAGTAACGTCGTTTCTCGTGCTTTCGGTGTGAGAACAAATTTGTATTTGCGTATTGTTCCGGTCAATGGTACAATCATAGGCGGAATTTTGAACCGGTAAACGATAGACTGAAAGGGTACGCCCGTTCACGGACCCATGGAAAAGGCCGGAAATGAAAACGGGAGGAACATATAGATGCAGCAGGAGAATATGAAGACATTGGAATCTCTGGAAGATTTTCGGCATTTTTCGGAAAAAGAGCTGGAAATACGGTTTGACCAGCTTAAGAAACAGATTGTACCAGCGGACAAGACAATCCGGGAGCAGGCAGAAAAGCATTGGGGGCATGTGGCAAAACCGCTTGGCAGTCTGGGAGTCCTGGAGGAAGATATTGTGCGGGCGGCGGCAGCGCAGGGGGAGGAAGTGCCAGACTTCTCCAAGCGTGCGCTTTTAATTTTTTGCGCAGATAATGGGGTAGTCGAAGAAGGAGTATCACAGACCGGGCAGGAGGTTACGGCGGCAGTTGTTTCGAATATGACACGCGGGAGAAGCTGTTCCTGCCTGATGGCAGAAAAGGCAGAGACAGATGTGTTTCCGATCGATATGGGAATTGCCTGTGAGGTAGAACATCGGGGAGAACTTCATCCCCTAACGGAACGGAAAATCCGCCGTGGAACTTCCAATTTTACAAAAGCAGCAGCGATGACGCGCCAGGAGGTGTTGACAGCCATTTTGACGGGAATCGATGCGGTGCGTGTGCTGAAGGAGCAGGGGTACCGCTTGTCTGCAGTGGGTGAAATGGGGATCGGCAATACGACGACCAGCAGTGCGGTCGCATCGGTTCTGCTGCAAAAGGATCCAGAACTTGTCACTGGAGCTGGGGCGGGTTTAGATTCGGCTGGATTGAAACGGAAAACGGAGGCAATCCGGCGTGGAATCGGACTGCATCACCCGGATCCCATGGATGGCATGGAGGTATTGCAAAAGGTAGGCGGATTCGATCTGGCGGCGATGGCAGGTGCTTTTTTGGGCGGTGCCATCTATCATGTTCCGGTTGTGATTGACGGGGTTATCGCGGCAGCTGCGGCGGCAGCTGCTGGAAGAATTGCACCGGCAGCGACGGACTATATGCTGGCAGCCCATGTATCGGCGGAACCGGCGTCTATCTGGCTGCTTGATTTGATAGGAGTAACTCCGGCTATCCAGGCGGGACTTCGACTCGGAGAAGGTACAGGGGCGCTGGCGCTGTTTCCACTGCTGGATATGGCGCTGTCCATTTACCGGGATATGGATACGTTTGCGGAGATGGAAATAGAGGAATATAAGCCGCTGGTGTGATGAGATATACGGATTAAAACATTTTTTGCGTATGTTTTTAAAGCATGGAAACTGCTGCAATTCGGTGAAAAAGAGGATAAATGAACGATGTTATATATAGTTACAGGCGGCAGTGGCAGCGGTAAGTCCGAATATGCCGAACAGATTGCCGTGCAGTGCCGGAACGGGAACGGTGGGACACTCTGGTATCTGGCGACGATGCGGATTTGGGATGATGAAGGCAGAAAACGGGTGGAGCGCCATCGGCGGATGCGCGCGGCAAAAGGGTTTGAGACGATTGAGCGGTATACGGGGTTAGAAACATTAGAATTAGAGGAGAGATTCGAAGAGTCCAATTCGGCTGGTTTGGACGATAAACAGGAAAACGAAAGTTTGAAGCGCTGGGAGTCCTGCCGAGTGGCACAAAAACCAGTGCTTCTCCTTGAATGTATGTCCAACCTTGTCCTCAATGAATTTTATGCTCAGGAAAATGGTGCGCAAGAGCGGATTCTGCAAGGAATAAAACACTTGCAAAACCAGTGCCATGACCTTATCATTGTAACGAATGAGATCTTTTCGGACGGTGTGACGTATGATCTGGAATCGGAGCGGTACATAGAGCTTCTGGGACGGATCAACCGGGAACTGGGACAGATGGCGGATTCGGTGACGGAAGTGGTGTATGGAATTCCGCTTGCGGTGTCAACACCTGTTTTTGCAGCCGATGAAAGGACAAAAGATGTAGGGTAGTCAGTGAGTGGAACAGAGCGGAATGCCTGCTAAAGTTATGGTTGCCAGAATAGAGTCAGGGGGATCGAAGATTGAATCTGATAGGAAGTTTTGTCATTGCATTTTCCATGTATTCACGCATTCCGATGCCGCGCATGGATTGGACGGAAGAGCGGATGCGCTATGCGCTTTGTTTTTTTCCGCTGATCGGGGCGGTGATCGGGGCGGTAGAGATAGCCACGTTTGCGCTCTGTGAAATTTTGGGTGCTGGAGTTCTGTTCCGGACCTGCCTGTTGACGGCAGTTCCACTATTGATTACCGGTGGAATCCATATGGACGGGTATCTCGATGTGACGGATGCGCGCCATTCCTACGGCGAGCGGGAAAAAAAGCTGGCGATTTTAAAAGATCCACATACGGGGGCGTTTGCGATCATCGGTCTGGGGCTGTACCTGCTTCTCTATGCGGGGGCAGTTTCTGAGCTTGTGGGAGCAGATGTGTGGCTGCTGCCGGGGTCGCTTATGCTGGAACGCGCCTGCAGCGGCTATTCGGTGGTGGCATTTCCAAAGGCGAAAAAGGACGGGCTTGCCGCTGAATTTTCCAGAAGTGCCGAGACAAAGGTTGTTCGCGTGAGTATGGCAGTTTTAGCAGTGTTGGCGATCAGCTGGATGATTTACTGGGAACATCTGCGCGGCGCTCTGGCAGCCTTAACAGCACTTGCGACTTTCGTTTGTTATTATCGTTTTTCCATGCGGGAATTTGGCGGCATCAACGGCGATCTGGCAGGGCATTTTCTGCAGAGCTGCGAGCGGAATGTGGTGCTGGTGCTGGCGGCGATGCGGCTGGCAGGTACGTGCCTGCGGTTTTTGAATTTTTAAGCGAGGAAAAGCAGAATGATTTTTATAATTGGCGGCAGGGAACAAGGAAAGACAGCGTATGCGATGAAATTGTGGGAAAAACGTACTTTGGAACGGAGGAAAACAAAAGACTTATCCACCGTTCTGAATCGATCGAAAAATCCAGAAGCGTGTAGAGTTACGGCACGCATCGCGGATGGGAGATTAGAAACGGACGAACAGACGATCATGCAGGCGGATCTGATCACGCATTTTGAACTGTTTGTGAGGCGTGAGATGGAAGCCGGGCGCGATCCATACGTGTTTGCAGAACGCCTGATGCAGGAAAATCCGGATGCATTCGTGACGGCGGATGAAATCGGCTGCGGCATTGTGCCGATGGAAGCATTTGAGCGCGATTATCGGGAGACAGACGGGCGCATTTGCCAGCGGATCGCCGCATATTCGGAGGAAGTGCACCGGGTTATCTGCGGTCTGGGAATGCGGATCAAATAAAAGAATAGTTGGGAGTAGACAAAATGACAGCAATCAGTAAAGTATTGACAGGAATGATAGAAGGCAGAATGGTCGGATATCACTTAGCTGCGATTCTGGCAGGTTATCTTCTGGATCTGTGCCTGGGTGATCCGCATTCGATGCCGCATCCGGTCCGGGCGATCGGAAATCTGATTGTGTGGCTGGAAAAATATTTGCGTCCAGCTGGAAAAAAGCATGCAACGGAACGAGGGGAACGCCGCGCGGGCGTTCTTTTTGTGGGTCTGGTGCTGCTTGTGACAGGCAGTGTGGCAGGCGCAATCCTCTGGATTTCCCGTCTGGGCGGCATCTGGATTCAGACAGTAGTCGAGGCGGTCATGACTTACTATCTGCTGGCGGCGCGCTCCCTGCGGGATGAGAGCATGGCGGTCTGCCGGAAGCTGGAGGCGGGAGAGATCGAGGGAGCCCGCTATGCAGTGTCGATGATTGTCGGGCGCGATACGAAACCTCTTTCAGAGGCGGGGATCGCACGGGCGGCAGTTGAGACGGTAGCGGAAAACGCGTCGGATGGAGTGATTGCGCCTTTGTTTTATCTGGCGATCGGAGGTCCGTTTCTTGGCTGGCTGTACAAGGCAGTCAACACGATGGATTCGATGGTCGGATATAAAAATGACAAATATCTGCATTTTGGACGCGCGGCAGCAAAACTGGACGATCTGGTAAACCTGATTCCGTCGCGTCTGGCAGCGCTTTTATTGATAGTATCTGCATACCTTTTACGATATGACGGAAAGAATGCTTACCGTATTTGGCGGCGTGATCGCCGGAACCACAAAAGCCCCAATTCCGCGCAGACCGAGTCGGCATGCGCCGGCGCGCTGGGCTTGCGACTGGCGGGCGATGCCTGGTATTTCGGCAAGTTAGTTCCGAAGCCATATATCGGTGATGAGATACACCCGATTGAACCGCAGGACATCCGCCGTGTCAACCGCCTGATGTATGGAGCGGCGGGAATCATGGGACTTCTGGCACTGGTGATGCGGGCCGTGATTTTGTTTTGATAAGGGAATTTTAACAAAAGAGAATCATTAGAATTTCCAGAAGAATATAAAAAAGGCAAAAAATCCAAATAATGAAACAATCAAACAGATAAAAATATCAAAAACAGAACGAACGAAGGAAAGAGTAACCAGATAAAGAATACACAAAAAAGAGGGAACAACAGGGAGGAAGCATCTATGCCATACACGCACGGCGGCGATATTTACGGTGATGCAGCCGTAGAGTTAGATTTTTCAGTCAATACAAATCGTCTTGGAATGCCGCAGGCTGTCCGTGATGCTGTGATTGCATCGGCGGCTGCTTGGGAACAATATCCGGATGCTTTATGCCGGAAGCTGCGGCGTGCAGCGGCTGCTTTTTATGAGGCAGACGGCACGCCGATTCCGGAGGACTGGCTCGTGTTTGGAAACGGTGCTTCGGATATTTTATATGCAGTTGTCTCAGCGATTCGGCCCAAACAGGCGATTTTGCTGGCACCGGGATTTTCGGAGTATGAGCAGGCGCTTCGGATGTGCGGCTGCGAGATCCGGTGGCTTCATTTAAAGGAAGAAAATGGATTTTCCTTGGAGAGTGCGAGGGAAGAATTGTATGCCATGCTTTGCGATGGCTCCGGGGATGCATCGAAGATAGCTTCGGTCCCAACTTTATCCTCTAAACGTGAAAACGTCTGGGAAAAAATTTTGATTTTCGGAAATCCCAATAATCCGACAGGGCGCGCTATTTCAGCCACCGAGCTGGAAAGGTTGGCGGAGGTCTGCCGGGAAACACATACCTGGCTTATGCTGGACGAGTGTTTTCAGTGGTTTTTGGATACACGGAGAGAATGTTCGTTTGTTGGAAATTTGTTAAATGGTGTTGGAGATCACGTTATCCTCTTAAATGCCTTGACCAAAATCTGCTCAATGGCAGGCCTTCGCCTGGGCTATGGCATCATCCCCAATGCCGGACTCCGGGAACGCCTCGAGAAGTTCCGCCAGCCGTGGAGTGTCTCGGCTCCGGCACAGGCGGGCGGGGTGGCGGCATTTGCGGTACTGGCGGATCATTCAGAAGGAAATCTGCTGGAATGGACGGTTAAATCTTTGCAGACGGAACGTCCGCGGCTGGCGGAAAAACTGGAAGAACTGGGATTTATCGTTTATCCGTCCCAGACAAATTATCTGTTGTTTCGTTCGCCGGATGAGGATTCGCGCGATTACAAACAGGGATGTTTAGAGCATGGCATTTTGATTCGCGCCTGTGAGAATTTTGAGGGGCTGAACCGTCATTATTACCGGGTGGCGGTGCGGAACCGGGGAGAAAATGAAAGGTTGATAAATATTTTGAAAGAGGTACAATCTGAAGAAAAACACAATAAATAGCCTCTGTCATTTGAAAGGACAAATGGCAGAAAAATAGTTTCGGTTAAGCACAAAATAGCTTCGAATTAAATAGCTTTGAGCAACCATTATTTGGTAAGACACTCAAAAATAAGGAGGATTTCACCGTGGCAAAAGCAATCATGATACAGGGAACGATGTCCAATGCGGGAAAAAGCCTGCTGGCGGCGGGACTCTGCCGGATTTTCAAGCAGGACGGCTACCGCGTGGCGCCGTTTAAATCGCAGAATATGGCGCTGAACTCCTATATTACCAGCGAGGGATTAGAAATGGGACGCGCACAGGTAGTGCAGGCGCAGGCGGCGGGCTGTGAGCCATCGGTGGACATGAATCCGGTTCTCTTAAAGCCATCCAGCGATGTCGGTTCTCAGGTGATCGTGCGCGGTGTCCCGATCGGCACAATGCCCGCGAAGGAATATTTCAAGTATAAAAAGCAGCTAATCCCGGAAATCAAGAAAGCGTTTCAGCACTTGTCCGAACAGTACGATATCATCGTGATCGAGGGCGCCGGCAGCCCGGCGGAGATCAACTTAAAATCGGATGATATCGTGAACATGGGAATGGCGCGCATGGCGGGTGCGCCGGTGCTGCTTGCCGGGGACATCGACCGGGGCGGCGTGTTTGCACAGCTCTATGGAACGGTAGCGCTTCTGGAACCGGATGAACAGGCGATGGTAAAGGGGCTTATCATCAACAAATTCCGCGGCGATAAGACGATCCTGGATCCAGGTGTTGAGATGATCGAGAAATTATGCAAGATTCCGGTGGTCGGCGTCGTTCCGTACATGGATGTGGATATCGAGGACGAGGATAGCTTAAGCAGCCGCCTTTCATCCACAGGGCGGAATAATACCCTTAAACAGGAAAACGAGTCATCTGAAAAACATGTAGAGGCATGGATCGACATTGCAGCCATCCGCTTTCCGCGTTTATCCAATTTCACTGACCTGAACGTCTTTGACCCGATCCCCGGCGTTTCGGTGCGTTATGTGAGCCGCCTGTCTGAGCTGGGACGACCGGATCTGATTGTTCTTCCGGGAACGAAGAATACGATCGAGGATCTGCTCTGGATGCGGCAGAATGGTCTGGAAGCGGCAGTTTTAAAGAAAGCAGCCGGAGGAACGCCAATCTGGGGCATCTGCGGCGGCTATCAGATGATGGGACAGACGCTGTCAGATCAGGAAGGAACCGAGGCGGGGGTGCCTGGGCGTACGATCTCCGGTATGGGACTTCTGCCGTTACAGACACAGTTTCAGGAAGAAAAGACCAGGACGCAGGTCAAGGGATGTTTCGGGACGGTCAGCGGTATCTTTTCCGGGCTTTCGGGGATGGAGGCGGAAGGATATGAAATACATATGGGAGAGACATCATCGGTCGGCGGTGATATTGTTAAGAACGTGATCAAGGAGCAGGAAAAAGCCGTAAATCATAGTTTATTGAAACTCAGGGAAGAACAGGCAGGAAACCACACTGAAAAACAGGATGGCTGCTGCCGGGACAACCTCTACGGCACTTACGTCCACGGCATTTTTGACAAGGCAGAGGTGGCGGAGACGATTGTCTGTGCGCTGATGAAAGAAAAAGGAATGGAGCCGGAAGTCGGCGGATTGTCGTTTGATTATGAGAAATACCGGGAAGAGCAGTACAACCGGCTGGCAGACACGATGCGGAAGTACTTGGATATGGAAGCAATTTACCGGATTCTGGAAAAGGGAGTGTAGATAGATGGATGAAAAAATGAAAGAACTCAGTCAGGTATTGCCGTCGGAGATCGAGGCGAGAAGTTTTGAGATTATCACCGAGGAGCTGGGGGAACGGACATTTCCGGAGAAAGAAGCACCAATTGTGAAACGCGTGATTCACACGACAGCCGACTTTGAGTACGCAGATTCGCTTGTATTTTCACCGGGCGCAGTCGATAAGGCGTTGGAAGCTCTGAAAAATGGGGCGTGCATCGTGACTGATACGAATATGGGAAAATCCGGCATTAACAAGCGCGCGCTTGCGTCGCTGGGCGGTGAGGTCTACTGTTTTATGGCGGACGAGGATGTCGCGAAGAAAGCGGCAGCGTCCGGGACCACCCGTGCGGTTGCCAGCATGGACAAGGCGGCAGAAATGGGAAAAGACTGTATTTTTGCAGTTGGGAATGCACCGACCGCGCTGGTGCGTCTGTACGAGTTGATTCAGGAGGGAAAAATCCATCCGAAGCTCATCATCGGCGTGCCGGTTGGCTTTGTCAATGTCGTGCCGTCCAAGGAATTGATTATATCCTTGCCGGACACTCCTTATATTGTGGCAAGAGGCAGAAAGGGCGGCAGCAATGTAGCCGCCGCGATCTGCAATGCATTGATTTATCAGTTGACGCGCAAATAAGATGTGATGGTGTTAAATCTGCGGTATTAAAATGTACATGGATGCATTCTCAAAAGATATGCTGGATATGGGCGGATATTTATCAGCAGCCAAAGCCACCGCCGCCACAGCAGCAGCACAGAAGCAGGATCCAGATCAGGCAGTCGCAGTTGTTGCCGCCGCATCCGTGATCAAAGCATCCGCCGCCACATCCGCCGCAGCACAGCAGAATCAGAATCAGGAAGAGACAGTTGTTGTTGCCGAAACCGCCGCATCCACAGCCACAATTACAGCCGCAGCTTCCTCCGTTGTTATCACATCCGCAACCGCAGTTGGTAGCCGCTAAATCACTCATGGTTATGTCCTCCGAGATTTTCTATACACTTCATCATATGAGGGGCAGCTTGCCACAGTTTCCATAAATCAGGAAAATTAGGACGGAAATATTTTACTATAAATTTTTTGTTGAAATAATCGAGATAACCGGGCGGATCGACATGGATGTTTATCCATAACGATTTGTCACAGAACATTGTACAACGAAATGAAAAGAGGAATGAAAATGGAACCGTTATATTATCAGACACCGTATGTAAAAGAATTTGATGCCATCGTCACCGCCTGCCGTCCGGCAAAGCACGGATTTGAGGTGGAACTTTCCCAGACCGGATTTTACCCGGAGGGCGGCGGACAGCCGTCGGACACCGGACGGATCGGGGAAGTGCACGTGACACATGTGGAGGAGAAACATGGCGTGGTTGTTCATGAGACGGACGCGCCGCTGGAGGTGGGAAGCACCGTTCACGCGGCCATCGACTGGGAACAGCGTTTTTCCAACATGCAGCAACATACGGGAGAACATATCATATCGGGGCTGATTCATGCCGCATACGGATATGATAATGTCGGATTTCATATGGGACACGATGAAGTGACGGTCGATCTGAATGGTCCGCTTAACTGGGAACAGTTAAAGGAAATCGAGAAGAAGGCAAATGCGGTTGTCTGGGCGAATCTTCCGGTACAGGTGACATATCCGGGTGAGGAGGAATTGAAAACGATCGATTACCGCAGCAAGAAAGAGCTGACCGGTCAGGTCCGCATCGTAGAGATTCCGGGGGCGGATATCTGTGCCTGCTGCGGCACACACGTGGATTACACGGGAGAGATCGGCGTGATTAAGGTGCTTTCCCTGATGAATTACAAGGGCGGCGTGCGTTTCTCCATGCTCTGTGGTGACCGTGCGTTGGAGAATTTTGAGGCGAAGACGGAGCAGATGCAGACGATCTCTAACCTGCTTTCTGCAAAACCGGAGAAGGCGGCGGAGGCGGTCAGCCATCTGAAAGAGGAGAGCGGGCGCAAGGACGGTGAGATCAACCGCCTCTGGCAGCGCATTCTCACCATGCAGGCAGATGTCTATCCGCAGGGTCAGAAAGCGCTGGCTGTATTTGAGCAGGGCATGACGCCAGTTCTGGTGCGTCAGTTTGTAAATCTGCTATTGGAACAGGAAAAAGGAGAGACCGTGCTGGTGTGCTCTGGCGATGACGCGTCAGGTTATAACTACACAGCCGGAAGCCTCGGCCGTGATATGCGTGCATTCGGAAAAGAATTAAACGCCCGTCTGCAGGGACGCGGCGGCGGGAGCACCCAGATGGTGCAGGGAACATTCCGGGCGTCGCGGGAAGAAATTGAAAAAGTCTTTCAAGAGCTGGCGCGGATAGAAGAGTAGCTGTTTAGAAGGTTTGCGTGTTTACTGCGTGAAGTATGAGAAACGGTTTGACTTAGATTCATAAAACGGAAAAAAGCTTTCTGTGCAGCAGAGCCAATCTGCCATGCAGCCAGAAAGCTTTTTTATACAGTTTCTATCGCATCATTCAAACATTTTTTATACAACGGCAACGTACATACCGTGTATTCCTCAGAAGAGAGCTTACTGCCCCTGATACATAAATTTAATCAGTCGGTCTAAGTCCTCTTTCTCATAAGCAACCAGCTCCAGCTCTTTGATATAGCCATTGGAAAAAATATTTGCCATCGACAGATACTGGGACAGCTTGGATTTCAGGTTGATGCGGTCGCCCTCCGGGGAAACCAGCTCGACGGTTCCTTTGCAGGAATCAATTACTTTAAAAAATGTGTTTACATCGGAAATATTCTGGATTTTCATATTTAGCCCTCCTTCATGGATTGGCACACAACCCTGTGTGCAGTTTATAATTTCGTCAATCTTTTAACAATGATAATTATAACAGACCTCTATAAAGGGCGCAATGCTCACATTTTCCAAAAAATTCCTTAAAAAAATATCCCTGTATGTCAAAAATACAGGGATGTCCAAGAAAAGATTGTCTATTAATTGTCAAAATCAATATGAAACGTGTCGTTATTTGCGGTAATATGAACATAGGAGAGATTGAAGGACTCATCCAGAATGTCTACCTTGTATTCAAATACGACGCCATTGTCTTTTTTGGAGAGAAACAGGTAGGTTCCATTTTCTTTTTCCTCCATCTGATCGCAGATGTCGTTGTAGATATCCTCGCCGTTTACCTCGCCCGGATAGCCGGAAGCTTTGATCTTGTCTTCGATTGCTTTGTAAAATTCTTCCATCGTTGTAACTCCTTTATTGGTATTAGTCAATCTTTTTATACTCATTGTATTGAATTTAAATGTGTTATAAGTATACAAAATCTGCACCGTTCTGGCAAGACAAAACAAGGATTACTTTTTACGTATACGGGTATTAATAAAAGAGGGTTACTGTACACGCATACGTAAAAAGTAACGGAATTTGCCGTGGCTTCGCATTTCAATATGGCAAATTCCTGCTGCCGCCACGTTTTCTTACGGCACTTTCGGTTCCAAAAGTGCCTACCCGTGAACAGAAACAAAAGAGGTTCTAAAATGAAAAATAGATCTGCCTCACGCTTGATTTATAAAATGCGACACTTTATAATAATACAGAAATGCAGTCTGGAAGAGATGAACTCAATTCCGGTGGCATAGAAACAAACAAAGTAACTGTTCAGTAGGTCTGCGGATTTATTGCGCGTGACTGTGAAGGCACTGAACAGTTACCAAACGAAAATAGTGGGAGAAGAGAAATGTCCTATTTTCCGATTTTTATAGATATGACAGATCGGCAGGTGCTGGTTGTGGGAGCTGGAAGTGTGGCATCGAGGCGGGTCGGCGTGCTGGAAAAATTTGGCGCAGCGATCACGGTGATTGCACCGAACACTTCGGAAGAGATACGGAAGCTGGCGGATTCACGGAAAATCCGTCTGATTGAACAAACCTATGAGGAAGTTCGTGATACGATCTGGCAGAAAAAAAACTTTTTTATGGCGCTGGCAGCGACCGGGCAGACGGGGACGGACGCACGGATCAAGGAGGATGCGTCGAGCCATTCCGTTTGGTTTAATATGGCTTCCGATAAAAGTCAGTCAGAGTTTTATTTCCCGGCGATCGCCCAGGGCAGAGAACTGACAGCCGGATTGATTTCTGGCGGAGCGGATCCGGGATTGACGCATCGTGTGGCAAAAGAAGTACGCCGCGTGCTGGCGGAGGCAGAGGTAGAAGATACTTAATATATTTTATAGAGGAGATTAAAAATTGACAGATAAAAATAGGATCCGCGTAGGCAGCCGCGACAGTGCGCTGGCAGTTGTTCAGTCAAAGATGGCGATCGCAGCGATGCAGAATGTCTGTCCGGAGACAGAATTTGAATTAATCACGATGAAAACGACGGGAGACAAGGTGCTTGACCGTCCACTCGATGCGGTTGGCGGCAGGGGATTGTTTGTAAAAGAGCTGGATCAGGCGCTTTATGAAGGGCGGTGCGAGCTGACAGTTCATTCCTTAAAAGATATGCCGCTCTGTCCGCCGGAGGAGCTGCCGGTGCTGGCGCTTTTAGAGCGCGAAGATTGCCGCGATGTGCTGGTTCTGCGTGAAGGCTTATCCGAGCTTCCGGCACACCCGGTAATCGGAACTTCCAGTCGCCGCCGCGTCCTACAGGGGCAGAGATTATTCCCGGATGCAGAATTTAAGGGGATCCGAGGCAACCTGAACACGCGTTTGCGAAAGCTCGATTCTGGCGAATATGATGCGCTGATTCTGGCAGCGGCGGGGCTGATTCGTCTGGGATTTGCAGATCGCATCAGCCGTTATTTTTCTGTGGAGGAAATGATCCCGTCAGCAGGACAGGGCATTCTGGCAATCCAGGGACGGCGTGACCGGGAGATCCCTTTTGTGAAAATGGTTCACTCTGAGGAGTCTGCGGTTTTAACCAGGGCAGAACAGGGCTTTGTCGCCACGCTTGGAGGTGGATGTTCGTCGCCGACGGCAGCTTCGGCGGTGCTTGAAAATGGAAAAATCAAGCTGCGAGGTCTTTATTATAAGGAAGAAACGGGAGAAGTCCGTATTGGTTCCATTGAGGGCGATGCAGAGAAAGCAGCGGAGCTTGGAAGAAAATTGGCGGAACAGTTATCGGGAAAGCCTGCGCTGTCTCCGCTGGGGAAAGTCTACCTTATCGGCTCGGGCCCTGGCGATGCAGGGCTTTTTACCCTGCGCGGCAGAGAACTTCTGGAGCAGGCGGATGCCGTCGTCTACGACGCTTTGGCAGGCGACGCGGTACTGGGCTGGATTCCGGAGCATACGCGGAAAATTGACGTTGGTAAACGGAGTGGACGCCATTCGAAGAAGCAGGAAGAAATCTTAGAAATTTTATTAGAGGAAGCGAAAAAGGGCGGAACGATCGTGCGCCTCAAGGGCGGGGATCCGTTCGTCTTTGGACGCGGCGGCGAAGAAGCTGAATTTTTAAAGAAACATCAGATCCCGTTTGAGGTGGTTCCGGGTGTCAGCTCCAGCCTGGCAGTTCCGGCATATTTTGGCATCCCGGTGACGCACCGAGGATTGGCGGGATCGTTTCATGTGATTACCGGACATCGTATGGAGGGCATGCCGGCTCTGGATTTTGAGGCACTTGCTCGGGTCGGCGGCACCTTAATTTTTCTGATGAGTGTTGCGAATGCGCCGAGGATCTGTGAGGGGCTTCTGAATGCGGGAATGAAACCGGAGACGCCGGCGGCATTTCTGATGAACGGAACCCTTGCGTCCCAGAGAATGATCCGCGCAACCCTGCAGACACTTCCGGAAGAGGGTGTGCGTCAGGGCGTCAAGGCGCCTGCCATCCTTGTGATCGGGGAGGTCTGTGCGCTTGCTGATACGTGTGCATGGAGAGAAGAAAAGCCGTTGGCAGGAAAACGGATCGTGATTACCCGCCCTAAGGAGCGCAGCCAGAAGCTGGCAGAACATCTGCGCGATGCCGGAGCGGAGGTGCTGGAATTTCCGACGATTGAGTTAAAACCGGTCTGGAAAAAATCAGAAAAAGCGGATGCTGGCACAGCGGATAAAGAAAAACTGTATGAACTGGTTCGGAATCTGGAATCGTATCACTGGCTGGTGCTCACGAGTCCGGCAGGGGCGCAATATTTCTTTGAGCTTTTGAACCGGATGCAGAAAGATTTCAGGAGCCTTTCCCATCTGCGTTTTGCTGTGATCGGCGAGGGAACCGCGTCCGTCTGCCGGGAACACGGCATTTACCCAGATTATATTCCGGAGCGCTTTTATGCGGCAGATCTCGGAAAAGGGCTGGCAAAACGGGTGAAGCAGAACGAACGCGTATGCATCCTGCGCGCCAGACATGGTTCGCCGGAACTGACGCAGGCATTTGAAGCTGCCGGAATATCCTATATGGATGTGACACTTTACGATACGATCACGCCGGAGGAATCGCCTCTTGCAGAGCGCATCCGTGAACTCCTAAAAGAGGGCGCGATCGATGCGGTCACGTTTACGAGCGGATCGACGGTACAGGGATTCCTGGATATTTTACAGCCGGATAAGGAGACATTGAACGGATTTACAGCCGTCTGTATCGGAGAAAAGACAGAAAAAACCGCCAGCGCGGCGGGAATGAAAGCCGTACTGGCGGAGTCCGTCTCGGAAGAAGGGATTGAGCAGGCGCTCTATCATATGTAAGCATATAAACAAACGTCTGTTCAGCAGGTTCATGAAGAAGTTTTTATATAGATTGTAAATGCCTGAACATACGGAACCGATAGAAGTGTGAGCGGGTAAATCAGCATTTTAGCTGTTTTTCTGCTGTAACCGGGCTTTTATGTTGTCCAGCAACAGTGCAGAAACCCGCAGACCGCCGTAGCCGCTTCCAAGATGGATATCTGGTTTGTTGGCACCGTGAAAATCGGAACCGCCGGTGGAGACCAGACCGAGACGGGAAGCTATTTCACGTAAATGAAGACTGTCGGATTGAGAGTGTGAGGAATAATAAACCTCGATGCCCATCATTCCGGCTTCTTTTAAATAGGAGAGAAGCTGCTCGGTCTTTTTCCAGCCAAGTTTATACTGGAGAGGATGTGCGAGCGCTGGTAAACCGCCAGCTACACGGATCAGACGGATCGCTTCCTCCGGCTCAATCATCTGCTTCGGGCGGTAATATTTTTTGCCGTCCCCGAGGTATTTATCAAATGCCTGGCTGACCGAAGTGACACAGCCTTTTTCAAGCAGTGCGCGTGCAAAATGGGCACGGGTGATGACAGTGTGTTCATTTCCGTGAATTAAATCTTCATATTTAATGGGAAATCCATCTGCCTGAAATAAAGCGAGAAGCTCTTCATTGCGCCGGTTACGGATCTCGCGGACCTGCCGCAGTGCAGATAAAAGTTCCGGGCAGTGCGGGTTCAGATAGAGCCCCAGAATATGGATTTCTTTTCCTTCATAAGGACTGGAAAATTCGGCACCGGGAATGACAGTCAGGGAGGTGTTCTCGGCTGCCTGCATGGCTTCCGCAACGCCGTCAACTGTATCATGATCCGTCAGCGCATAGGCGGTCAGACCGCATTGGAGCGCCAGCTTTGTCACTTCGGTGGGCGTGAGTGTGCCGTCCGAAGCAGTAGAATGAACGTGTAAATCAATTAACTGCATAGATGCAGACCTCCTTCTGCTGTAAGACTACCCGCATTAGATGGAAAAGTCAAGTATGCGGCAGATACCCGCTGCAGTTTGCCAGTGTGTAAACGGGAACAAATAATGATTGTTTACATCAGATATATTTGAAAGAAGAAGCGTTATACAAAAAACAGAGCGGCTGTGGAAATTTGTACCAGGAAAAGGTTGTGGGGATCAAAAAAATTTATAAGTTAATTTAAGAATAATGTTATTTTCTTTTCCTGGAATTGTGCTATACTGTAGCAGGGATATTTTCAAATAAACACATATAATAAAATTTCATGGAAAAGACGGACAGGTGATGGAAAATGAGTGAGTACAACAGAAATTCTTCAGGAGGAAGGAATTTTGAACATAGAGGATTGGAGGGCGGAGCGCTGAGTTCGTACAGCCGTGCCGGACATAGCAGTACCGGGCATCGTTCGTCGTCCGGAACATCCAGCCATACAAAAAGTACAGCTGCGCACACAAGCACGGGACGCCGGGATACTGCGATGAACCGGGCGGCAGCCGGTCGGAGTGGGCATACTTCCGGGCGTTATAAAAAGAAGAGAAGAAACCGTCTGGATATTACACAGATCCTTTTGATCGTGATCGGTGTCCTGGCGGTTATCTTGATAGCGGCGATTGCCTCCCGCGGGTGCGGTGGGGGCAGCGCGGCAGGCGGGGCGACCGAATCGGATGCCGTACAGGAGAGTACCGTGGCAGATGGAGAGGTAACCGTCAACGGCGTCAATATTTACGGAATGACGCAGGAGGAGGCGCGCAAGGCGATCCTTGATTCATTTGACTGGAAGATGAAGGCCAAATACGAGGACAAAGAGACCGACGTCACCAATCTGATGGCGGATAAAGTTGATCAGCTTCTCGAGGAGATCTATGCAAGTGATCTGAAACCGGGTGAGACATATGAAGTCAACACGGAAAATATGATCGAGGATGCCAAGGCAGAGGCAGCACTGATTGCCGGAAACTGGAACATGGCAGCCAAGAGCGGCGGTATCTCCGGTTACAATAAGGAAACGGGCAAGTTTGAGTTCAGCGAGGGCACCAAGGGACTTGTCATCGATCAGGATAAGCTGGCACAGGCGATGGTCGATGCGATTGACAAGAAAGAGTTTGATGCCGTCCTGACCGCAGAGACGAAGGAAGTCGCAGCGGATTCGTCGGTACAGGATAAGTACAAGACAATGTCCACCTACACAACCACGACGACCTCCAACAGCAACCGAAACGAGAATATCCGTCTGGCGGTCGCAGCGTTAAACGGAACGATTGTCAAACCAGGACAGGAATTTTCTTTTAACAATACGACCGGTGCGAGAACCGAAGAAAAAGGCTACAAGCCGGCAACCGCATACTTAAATGGCGAGGTTGTCCAGGAGCCAGGCGGCGGCGTCTGCCAGGTATCTTCGACCTTATACAACGCGGTTGTATTTGCGGGGCTTAAGAGTACGGAGCGCCACGCACACAGCTACGAGCCGTCCTACGTTACACCGGGCGAGGATGCGGCAGTCAGCTACGGCGGACCGGACTTCAAGTTCGTCAACAACTCGGAATATCCGCTGGCTATCAAGGCAAGCTTCAGCGCATCTGATCGAAAACTGTCGATCGCACTGTATGGAGTTCCGATTCTGAAAGAGGGTGTCAAGATCCGTATGTCTTCTGAGAAGACAGGCGAGATTGATCCGCCGTCTGCGGTTTATACCGAGGATGGTTCCCTGCAGCCGAATCAGGAAGTGCAGACAAAGGCAGCGACTCCGGGCAGCCGCTGGTCCACGGATCTGGTTACCTATGAGAATGATAAAGAAGTGAGTCGTGAATTTTTTCACAATAGCAGCTATCGTGGAAAGGCAGCGCAGATCAAACGTAACAGTTCCGCTACTGTAGCGACCAACGCAACGGAGGCAACGGCGGCAGCAGAGAGCACTGCGGCTGAGACAAATGCAGCTAATGAGAGCACTGCGGCACATGAGACAACCACAGCGGCACCGTCCAGCTCTGGCGGCGAGACAAAAGCTCCGACCACGACAGCGGCGGAATCCAACGAAGGACCACAAGAGACAACTCCAGAGCCAGAGGAAACGAACCCGGTTGTGGAAGCAAATGGACCTGGAAGCAATTAAAACCAAGGCAAAACGAAGGTGAAATATAGAAAGTGCTGTAAGATAGATTGCAAAAATGAATGATAAAAGGGCATACAGGCGGCATTTAAATGAAAAGCACCGCTGGATGGAGAGTCTTTCTTCATCTGGCGGCGCTTTTTTTCATATTTTGTGGTTTTACCGACTATCTGAAAAAACAGTAGACAGCTTTTTTGTAATTGTTCGAAAAATAATACCGGATATAAATCAAAATTATTTGCATTTTGACGAGAATTTGTTATAATATTATCAGGTAAATTTCCAGGACAATCTATTTGGGGAGATTTATTACTGAATACATTCACTATCAATAGGAGGAATATTCATTATGGCAAGAAAGATGAAAACCATGGATGGAAACCACGCAGCAGCGCATGCTTCTTATGCATACACCGACGTGGCAGCTATCTATCCGATTACCCCTTCTTCTCCGATGGCTGAGGCTACCGATGAATGGGCGACAGACGGAAGAACCAATATTTTCGGCCACACAGTTCAGATTACAGAGATGCAGTCTGAGGCAGGTGCAGCAGGTGCAGTTCACGGTTCTCTGGCAGCAGGTGCGCTGACCACCACCTACACCGCGTCCCAGGGTCTGCTTCTGATGATCCCGAACGTATACAAGATTGCAGGTGAGCAGCTCCCGGGCGTATTTAATGTTTCTGCTCGTGCACTGGCCAGCCATGCGTTATCCATCTTTGGTGACCATTCTGATATTTATGCGTGCCGTCAGACAGGCTGTGCGATGCTGTGTGAATCCAGCGTACAGGAAGTTATGGATTTAACCCCGGTTGCACATCTGGCATCCATCAAGGGCAAGATTCCGTTCATTAACTTCTTCGATGGTTTCCGTACATCCCATGAGATTCAGAAGATCGAGACCTGGGATTATGAAGATCTGAAAGATATGGCAGATATGGATGCAATCGATGCATTCCGTAAGAATGCACTGAACCCGAACCACCCGTGTCAGCGCGGTTCCGCTCAGAACCCGGATATCTTCTTCCAGGTAAGAGAGGCTTGCAACCCGTACTACGATGCACTTCCGGCGATTGTTCAGGAATACATGGACAAGGTCAATGAGAAGATTGGCACAGACTACAAGCTGTTCAACTACTATGGCGCTCCGGATGCAGAGCACGTTATCATTGCAATGGGTTCTGTCAACGATACCATCGAGGAGACGATCGATTACCTCGTAGCAGCTGGAAAGAAAGTCGGCGTTGTAAAGGTTCGCCTGTACCGTCCGTTCGTAGCCAGCGCACTGGTAGACGCTATTCCGGATACAGTTAAGCAGATTTCCGTATTAGATCGCACCAAAGAGCCAGGTTCCCTTGGCGAGCCGCTTTACCTTGATGTAGTAGCAGCATTAAAGGGTACAAAATTCGATCAGACTCCGATCTTCACAGGTCGTTACGGACTTGGTTCCAAGGATACCACACCGGCTCAGATCGTAGCTGTATATGAGAACACAACCAAGAAACAGTTCACCATCGGTATCGTAGATGATGTTACCAACCTTTCCCTGGAGCTTGGCGCACCGCTTGTTACCACTCCGGAAGGAACTGTAAACTGTAAGTTCTGGGGTCTTGGTGCCGACGGTACTGTAGGTGCAAACAAGAACTCTATCAAGATCATCGGCGATAATACCGATATGTACGCACAGGCTTACTTCGATTATGACTCCAAGAAATCTGGTGGTGTTACAATGTCCCACCTTCGTTTCGGTCATAAACCGATCAAATCCACCTACCTGATCCACAAGGCAAACTTTGTTGCCTGTCACAACCCGGCTTACATCCGTAAGTACAACATGGTTCAGGAACTGGTTGACGGCGGTACATTCCTGTTAAACTGCCCGTGGAACATGGAAGAGCTGGAGCAGCACTTACCGGGACAGGTTAAGAAGTTCATCGCTGACCACAAGATTAAATTCTACACCATCGACGGTGTTAAACTGGGTATCGAGACCGGTATGGGCCCGACCCGTATCAATACCATCCTTCAGTCCGCATTCTTCAAGCTGGCAAATATTATTCCGGAGGAGAGAGCGATCGAACTGATGAAGGCTGCTGCAAAGGCAACCTATGGTCGTAAGGGCGAAGATGTTGTTAAGAAAAACTGGGCTGCTATCGATGCAGGCGCTCAGAACGTTGTAGAGATTCAGGTTCCGGAAAGCTGGAAGAACGGCGAGGACGAGGGACTTGAGATGACTCACGCAACCGAGGGAAGAGCAGACGTTGTTAAGTTTGTCAACACCGTTCAGGCTGCTGTCAATGCTCAGGAGGGTAACAACCTGCCGGTATCTGCATTTACCGATTATGTAGATGGTACAACTCCATCTGGTTCCGCTGCATACGAGAAACGTGGTATCGCAGTCAATGTACCGGTTTGGAATCCGGACAACTGTATCCAGTGTAACTTCTGTTCTTATGTGTGCCCGCACGCAGTTATCCGCCCGATCGCGATGACCGAGGAAGAGGCTGCTGCCGCTCCGGAAGGAACAAAGACACTGCCGCTTACAGGTATGCCGCAGTACAAGTTCGTGATGACTATTTCTTCCCTGGATTGTACCGGATGTGGTTCCTGTGCAAATGTCTGCCCGGGCAAGAAGGGTGAGAAAGCACTTACGATGGTAAGTCTTGACAAGAATCTGGAGGCTCAGAAGGGTTATGACTACGGTCAGACACTTCCGATCAAACAGGATGTCATTGATAAATATAAAGAGACAACCGTTAAGGGAAGCCAGTTCAAACAGCCGTTACTTGAGTTCTCCGGCGCTTGCGCAGGATGCGGCGAGACTCCGTACGCAAAACTGATTACTCAGCTGTTCGGCGATCGTATGTACATTGCCAACGCAACCGGATGCTCCTCTATCTGGGGCAACTCTTCACCGTCCACACCTTACACCATGAACAAGGCTGGCAAGGGTCCGGCTTGGGACAACTCCCTGTTCGAGGACAACGCAGAGTTCGGTTATGGTATGCTTCTGGCTCAGAACGCAATCCGTGACGGCTTAAAGGGTAAGGTTGAGGCTGTGATGGCGGCAGAACAGGCGACCGATGAAGTGAAAGCAGCTTGCAAAGAGTGGCTGGATACTTACGGAATCGGTGCATTGAACGGCGCAGCTACCGACAAGCTGGTAGAGGCTCTGGACGGCATCGACTGCCCGAACTGCAAGGATATTGTGAAGAACAAAGACTTCCTCGCTAAGAAATCCCAGTGGGTATTCGGCGGCGACGGTTGGGCTTACGATATCGGTTTCGGCGGTGTTGACCACGTACTTGCTTCCGGCAAGGATATCAACATCATGGTATATGATACCGAGGTTTACTCCAACACAGGCGGACAGTCCTCTAAGGCAACTCCGACCGGTGCAGTTGCACAGTTCGCAGCAGGTGGTAAAGATGTGAAGAAGAAAGATCTTGCTTCCATCGCTATGAGCTACGGCTATGTATACGTTGCCCAGATCTCCATGGGTGCTGATTATGCTCAGACTGTTAAGGCAATCGCTGAGGCAGAGGCATATCCGGGTCCGTCCTTAGTCATTGCATATGCTCCGTGTATCAACCACGGTATCAAGAAAGGTATGGACAAGGCTCAGACCGAGGAGAAACTGGCGGTAGAGTGCGGTTACTGGCACAACTTCCGTTACAATCCGGCTGCAGAGGACAAGAAGTTCACTCTGGACAGCAAGGCACCGACAGGTGACTACCAGTCATTCTTAAAGGGTGAGGTTCGTTACGCATCTCTGGCTCTGAAGAATCCGGATAGAGCCGGCGCGCTGGATGCAAAGAACGAGGAAGAGGCAAAGGCTAGATACCAGTACCTGAACAAGCTCGTTACTCTGTATACAAACAACTAATGAATCACTGATTCATGAATATATGACATACGATATATAAAACGTATGACTGCAGAAGCTCCGTCGAAAGATGGAGCTTTTGTTGTGTAATAGGAAATTCCTTGGAATTCCCTATTACACAACAAGGCACATTCTTTTTTTAAGGGGGAAAATCGTATAATAGAGTGTTTTTGTGGTATCCTGTATATGAAAAGGATCTGAAAATTATATGCTTCAATAAAACAGGAAAATAAAAAATATTTCAGGCAATGTTGAGAGAGATAATTCGATATAGCATTTAGAAAGCGGGGAAATCAGGATGGCACAGGGCAAAGATTTTTATATTCCATTTCAGGATGGGAGCGGCAGAATCCATGGCATCTGCTGGGAGCCGGAGGAAACACCGTGGGCGGTCATTCAGGTGGCACACGGTATGATCGAGCACATTGGCAGATACGAAGAATTTGCACAGGCGATGAACCGGGCGGGGATTGCGGTCATCGGGCACGATCATCCGGGACATGGACGGACAGCAAAACCAGGTGAATTAGGCGAGTTCGCGGAGAAAAATGGTGTCCGCCGCGTGAACGGTGCGATGGCGCAGGTGGCACGTTTTGCGAAACACAAGTTTCAGGGCATTCCGCATATTCTTCTGGGGCACAGCATGGGTTCGTTTTTTGGACGCCGTTTTATCACGCATTATGGAGAATGGCTGGACGGCGCAATTTTCATGGGAACCGGAAGCCAGCCGGAACCACTTTTGTGGCTGGGCGGAACCGTCGTGGCAGTGGCAGCGTGGCTGGAAGGAAGAACTCGAGGAAATGAGCGGCTGCACCAGACGTTTCTTTGAAGCTATAACCGCTATTTTGAAAAAGGAAAAACGGAACATCAATGGCTGTCGCGCGTGACGGAGGAGGATGAAAAATACGAGGCGGATCCATACTGCCAGTTTTTATTTACCGATGGGGCATTCGTCGATTTTTTCCAGGTCATGCTGGATTTGAAGCGGAAGAGAGGCTTTGATGGAATTCCGAAAAATCTGCCGATTCTGCTGATATCGGGAGAGGAGGACCCGGTCGGAGAAGGCGGACGCGGTGTGCGGCGCGCGATGGAAGATCTGCAAGAAACCGGATGTACCAATGTGTCGATGCAACTTTATCCGGGGGCAAGGCATGAACTGTTTCATGAGATCAACCGGGAAGAGGTATTTGGTGATATTGTGGACTGGGTAAGTAAATTATAAGTAATACTTATAACTTACTTAATGAAAAATAATATACAAATGAAAAAACAATCTTTAAAGTTCATATGCTTTTTTTTATAATTGAGAATGTTTTGGAAACTGTGTAAAAAGGTAGTTTTAAATTGGGTACAGGGAGAGAAAATCTATGGAAAATGAAAAGAAATTTACGGGACCTGCCTATGAGTTTGAGGCGAAGATGCCGTTAAAACAGGCGATTCCGCTGGGACTGCAGCACGTGCTTGCGATGTTTGTTGGTAACTTGACACCACTTCTGATCATCACAGGCGCCTGTGGTATCACGGGCGGAAACGATCTGGCACAGCTGCAGATCGAGCTTCTGCAGAATGCGATGCTGGTGGCGGGACTGATCACGCTGCTGCAGTTATTTTCGGTTGGTCCGGTCGGCGGCAAGGTTCCGATTATCATGGGAACCAGCTCTGGTTTCATCGGTGTATTCAACAGCGTGGCGGCTACGATGGGCGGCGGTATTTTAGCGTACGGCGCCATTATGGGTGCTTCGATCATCGGCGGTCTGTTCGAGAGTGTGCTTGGATGCTTCTTAAAGCCGCTTCGCCGATTTTTCCCGTCGGTCGTAACAGGTACGGTCGTTCTTTCGATTGGTCTGTCATTGATCGGGGTCGGCGTCAATTCCTTCGGCGGCGGCAGCTCAGCGCAGGACTTTGGTTCCATGGAAAATATGCTGCTTGCTATTTTTGTCCTGATTGTGATTCTGGCAGTGAAGCACGGAACGAAGGGATATTTAAGTTCTTCCTCGATTCTGGTCGGAATTATTGCCGGTTATGCTGTAGCATTCATCATGGGTCTGGTGCTTCCGCACACGGGCATTGCAGCGGACGGAACCGAATATACCAAAGCATGGGTATTAAACTGGGATAAGGTAGCACGGGCGAGCTGGATCAGCATTCCGGCGATCGTCCCGGTTAAAATTGTCTTTGATATGCGCGCGATTTTGCCGGTTCTTATCATGTTTATTGTAACCGCTGTTGAGACGGTCGGAGATATTTCCGGTGTCGTTGAGGGCGGTATGGACCGTGAGGCGACCGATAAAGAGCTTTCCGGCGGCGTTATCTGCGATGGACTTGGTTCCAGTATTGCGGCGCTGTTCGGTGTTCTTCCGAACACTTCGTTCAGCCAGAACGTAGGTCTGGTTACGATGACAAAGGTAGTCAACCGCATGGCACTTGCAACCGGCGCGGTATTCCTGATTCTGTGCGGTCTGATTCCGAAGCTGGGTGCGATCGTTTCGATCATGCCGCAGTCGGTACTGGGAGGCGCAGCGGTTATGATGTTCTCTTCGATCGTAGTTAGCGGTATTCAGCTTATCACGAAAGAGAAGATGACTTCACGCAACCTGACCATCGTCTCTGTTGCACTGGGTGTTGGTTACGGCATGGGTGCACATGCAACCATCCTTTCCAAGATGCCGGAAGCAATTCAGCTTGTATTCGGCGGATCTGGTATCGTTCCGGCAGCTTTCATGGCGATTATCCTGAATGTGCTGCTGCCGAAGGATGAGGCGTAAGAAATAGGAAGATTAGAAAAAGGTTATAGGTACATAAAAATATAAGATCCATCTATAAAATATGGAATGTATGGCTGAAAGTGATACGTAGATTGATAAAAAGGGACTGGCATCATGCTGCATGTGTGATGTCAGTCCTTATAGTTTTATTCGATTGTTACCAGATTCTCCAGGCGTTTGAGCTCCTCCGGCGTGTCTACATCCATCAATTCCTCCGGCACTTCGGCAGTCACATACTGGACAACGTCCGGATGCTGGCGGAGAACATGGCTTCCGCCAGCTTTTTCCGGCAGATGGAGCAGTTCGTCAAAATATGCCCGGTCGAAGAGAATCGGGCTTCCGACGGTGGTTGAGACGGAAGGTTCGGGAGAAGCCGTCATTTGGACGCTGCAGAGCTGTACGATCGGTGATTTTTCTGCAATTCCTGAATTCTGAGGCAATTTTGATTTCAAAATGGAAAAATCAGAATCTGGGAAAACAGATTCTGAGTGACGTGGTGATATTTTGCATTCGAGATAGCGCCGGCATATCCGTTCCAGTGTCCGCGGACGCAGAAGCGGCTGATCGCCGAGTGCAAAGAGACAGCCTGATAAATCCGGGTGCCTTTTTAACATGTGTGTAAGTCCTAGGCAGAGCGCCTCGTTCCGATTGGGAAGTGTATGAATCAGCACCGGAATTCCCAGGGACTGACAGTAATCGTGAACCTCCCGGGAGCGCGTCACAACGAGACGATCGGCAAAGAGCGGAACAGAACCGGTCACATCCAGAACCGAGTGGATGAGCGGAGCACCGTGGAACGAAGCCATGAGCTTGTTCGAGCCGAAACGTTTTCCAAGACCGGAGGCCATGATGATGCAGGCGATCCGGACATCGTTTGAATTTTGCAAACAAGTGAAAGAGGGTGTTTGTGTTCCAGAAGAGTAAAAAACAGATTTCCGCCTGCAAAAAAATTCGTCATATAACTGTTGCCCACTCTCCGTACATGCATCCCGATATGCCTCATACTTAGCTAGAAACTCCCTCGCCTCCGCCGTCATCTGGCTGCCTCCGCCGCCTTTTCCGCCGGTGGTGCGGACGGTCAGTGGAAATCCAAGCGTGGCTTCGGCGGAGCGGATAATCCGAAGTGCTTTTGTATACGCCATATTCATGGACAGAGCGGCGGAGCGGAGCGAGCCGGTTTCATCGATGGCATGAAGAAGCTGACGAGGACCTTCGCCAAAGAAACGATGGTTTTCGTCGTTGCAGAGGTAGGTACGGATGGATGGTTTCATAGTTTTTGTCAAATCCTCCTAATCTTTTCTGGAAAAAGGGGTCTCGTTGTATTTTAAAAATAACAACGGAATTATACCATGTTTTATGCTATAATAAAAGATGGATAAGTTTGTTATTTAAGAAATAGATGAAAAAGAGGAAAAACCTATGATGACGATTCGAGAATATAAACGGGTAGAAAGCCTGGAGGAAGCCTGGGAGCTGAATCAGAAAAAAGCGAACCGGGTGATAGGCGGTATGATCTGGCTGAAGATGAGCCGGGGCAATGTAGGAACCGCGATTGATATTTCAGGGCTGGGGCTGGATCAGATAGAGGAGACAGAGGATGCGTTTGAGATCGGCGCGATGGTTACCCTGCGCCAGCTGGAAGAACATCCGGGACTGGCGGCATACACAGACGGTGCCATGCGCGAGTCGGTGCGCCATATCGTCGGCGTGCAGCTTCGGAACCTGGCGACAGTCGGAGGCAGTATCTATGGCAGATTTGGATTTTCAGATGTCCTGACGATGTTCCTGGCGATGGACACCGAAGTGGAACTTTACAAAGCTGGACGGATGCCGTTGGTGGAATTTGCAAAACAGATCGGCGGCCGGGACATTTTAGTCAAATTAATTGTCCATAAAGACAAAGCCGTATATCACTACCAGTCCGTGCGGAATACGCAGACTGATTTTCCAGTACTGACCTGTGCAGCGGCGAAACGGGCGGATGGAGCATATCGTTTTAGCATCGGTGCGCGTCCGGGGCGTGCAGTGTTGTTCGAGGCATCAGCGGAGACAATACAGGCGCTTATAGAGGAAAAGCAAAAGGCTGAAACAAAAGCAGATGCGGATGCCGATACCAGAGAAAAGCAGGACAAGGCGCAGACCGGGAAGAAAGCAGCCTGTCTTGCAAAGTGGATCCGTGATCAGGTTCAGACGTCTTCCAATATGCGCGGCAGCGCTGAATACCGGAAACATTTAACCGGTGTTCTGATAAAGCGGGCGGTGCGTGTGCTGGAAGAGTGCTAAACGAAATAGGACAATAAAATGATCGTATAACAGTATGAATATTAGGAGATTCACATATGATGCAGATAACGATTACTCTAAATGGAACGAAGATTTCCCCGGAGATTGAACCGGATACGCTTCTGATTGATCTGGTACGCAGTCAGGGCTGTTACAGTGTCAAGCGCGGCTGCGAGACGGCAAACTGCGGACTCTGTACCGTATTTCTGGATGAAAAACCAGTGCTTTCCTGTTCCGTGCTGGCGGCGCGGGCGGACGGTCACAGCGTGACGACGCTGGAAGGACTCCAGGAGGAGGCAAAAGAATTTGGCGCATTCATTGCCGATCAGGGAGCCGAACAGTGCGGCTTCTGTAATCCGGGCTTTATCATGAATGCGCTGGCGCTGTTCCGGGAAAAAGAGTTCCCGGAGGAGGATGAAATCCGCGAATATCTGGCAGGAAACCTGTGCCGCTGTTCCGGTTATGAAGGACAGCTTCGCGGCATTCTGGCATTTTTAGACTGGAAGAGAGAAAAACAGAAGGAGGCGGCAGAATGAGAGTAGTCAATACTTCTGTACGAAAAAAAGATGCGATGCAGCTGGTAACCGGACAGCCGGTTTACGTGGATGATCTGGCGCCGCAGGACTGCCTGATCGTCAAACTTCTGCGTTCCCCGTATGCGAATGCGATGGTAAAAACGATCAACACCGCGATCGCAATGAAAGTTCCGGGCATCGAGGCAATTTATACCTGGGAGGATGTGCCGCAGGATGCAAAGCGCTACACACAGGCGGGGCAGACATACCCGGAGGCGAGCCCGTATGACCGTCTCCTGATCGACCGCCATGTCCGTTTTCAGGGCGATATTGTGGCGATTGTAGCAGGAAAAGATGAAAAATGTGTCGATAAAGCACTTCGCCTGATCAAGGTACAGTACGAAGTCTTAGAGCCGGTTCTGGATTTCCATACGTCAAAGGACAACCCGATCCTGGTTCACCCAGAGGACAACTGGGAGAGTCTTGCTCCGGTCGGCGCAGACAACAAGCGCAACCTCTGCGCGCACGATGAGTGCGGCAACGGGGATGTCGAGGCGGTTTTAAAGGACTGCGACATCGTGATTGACCATGTATACCACACAAAGCCGTGCCAGCAGACGATGATGGAGACATTCCGTACCTATTGTTCGATCGATACCTACGGAAGATTAAATATTTTAAGTTCCACGCAGATCGTGTTCCACTGTCGCAGAATCGTGGCAAATGCGCTTCATATCCCGAAGTCGATGGTGCGCGTGAGCAAGCCGAGAATCGGCGGAGGGTTTGGTGCGAAGCAAACGGCGGTCTGTGAAGTGTATCCGGCATTCGTTACCTGGATGACGAAAAAACCATCGAAGCTGATTTATAGCCGGATGGAGACACAGACGGCGTCTTCGCCGCGCCATGAGATGGAGATGCATGTGCGTCTGGGAGCGATGAAGGACGGCACGATCCGCGGCATCGATCTTTACACATTGTCCAATACCGGTGCTTACGGCGAGCATGGACCGACAACCGTTGGGCTGTCAGGACACAAATCGATCCCGTTGTATGGAAGTGTTGAAGCATTCCGCTTTATCAGCGATGTTGTCTATACGAATATCATGTCGGCAGGCGCGTACCGTGGCTATGGTGCGACACAGGGACTTTTCGCGATCGAGTCGGCGGTCAATGAGCTGGCAGACCAGATTCAGATGGATCGCTTTGAGATCCGCCTGAAAAACATGGTTAAAGAGGGCGATCTGATGCCAGCATATTATAATCAGGTTAATACAAGCTGCGCACTCGACCGTTGTGTAAAAAAAGTGCGTGAGATGATCGGCTGGGAAGACAAATATCCGGTGCGTGACATGGGCAATGGCAAGGTCCGCAGCGTCGGCATGGGTATGGCGATGCAGGGATCGGCAATCACGGCGATGGATGTCGGAAGTGCCCGTCTCAAAGTCAACGACGAAGGGTTCTATACATTGTCGCTCGGAGCGGCAGATATGGGAACCGGCTGTGACACGATTCTGGCGCAGATTGCGGCGGAAGTGCTGGAATGCCCAATCGACGCGATCACGGTGCTGGGCGCGGACACGGATTCATCCCCGTATGACTCAGGTTCTTATGCATCGAGTACGACCTATCTGACCGGAAAAGCGACCGAACGGTGTGCGCTGCGCCTGCGTGAGCAGATCTGTAAACTGGGTGCAGAGCTTCTGGGCGTCCCGGCGGATGCAGTGGAATTTGACGGAAAAGAGGTATTCACAACCGAAAAAGCCGGGGATGAGACGAAGAAGATCGCTCTGGCTGATATCGCAACGGCGTCCATGTACGGGCATGAAATTCCGCTGGAGGTAACCGAGTCGAGAACCGCCCACATTTCCCCGCCTCCGTTTATGGCAGGTGCGGTTGAGCTTGAGATTGATATGGAGACAGGCGAAACCAGCGTTATTAATTATGCGGCAGCGGTAGACTGCGGTACACCGATCAATCCGAATCTGTCCCGCCTGCAGGTTGAGGGCGGTCTGATGCAGGGAATCGGCATGGCGCTGACGGAAAATATTACCCGCAATGCACAGGGTGGTGTGCGTGAAAATTCCCTGATGCAGTATAAGATTCCGACCCGGATTGACTATGGACATTTAAACGTCGAGTTTGAGAGCAGTTATGAGCCATCTGGTCCGTTCGGAGCAAAGTCGATCGGCGAGATTGTTATCAACACGCCGCTTCCGGCGATTGCTGATGCGGTGTACAATGCAGTCGGAAAACGATTCTATGAGCTTCCGATCACGCCGGAGCAGATTGCACGCGCGGCGGCAGAGAAGCTGGGAGAAGATTTTGTTTAAAGAGATAGATTAAAAACAAAAAGCTGCAGCAGAATGTTATATGTTAGCATTTTGCGGCAGCGTTTTGTTTTTTGTGCGCACAATGTCAATTAATTAGTGTCATAGTTCTAAGCTGTTTTGGCTTGCATTCTGCCGCAGGTCTATATATAATGAAAGAGTGAATATCTATTTTAGGTCTGGTAAATCTGATTTCATGATTCAAATCTATTTATTTTAATTTCAAATCAAATTCAAGTAGAATCTCTTTTATCTCAGTTGAGAAGACCCCACCTCTTTTGGGTGATATCAATTTCAGAGAAAATAAGATTGTTATAATATATTTTTAATTCTAAAAATTCAAAATATCATTAAAAGTATCCAAATTTTAAGCCTGTATGATATGAAAAATACAAGGCAAGGTAATAAATCAATAATAGGGGGAAATATATGTTCAGTAAAATAAACAGTTTCAGCACCCGCGGCATCGATGGCTACCGGATCACGGTGGAAGTTGATGTGAGTAACGGATTGCCGAGTTTTGTCATGGTGGGCTACCTGGCGGAGGAGGTGCGGGAGGCGCAGGAGCGCGTTCGGACCGCACTTCGGAATGCGGGGTTTTGCCTGCCGCCGAAGCGGATCACGGTCAATTTATCGCCAGCCGGGGTGCGGAAAGAGGGAACGGGGTGTGATCTGGCGATCGCGGCAGGAATTTTGAGGTGCTTGTGGGAACAGGGTGAAAAGGCAAAAATAAGAAAGACGGATGAAACCTGCCCGGAAATGGATGGGATGGAAGATGAGGAGAATAATTCTGCACCGGATTGGGACCAATGGGCGTTTATCGGTGAACTGGGTTTGGACGGCAGCATCAAGCCGTTGACCGGTGTTCTCTCGATGGTCTATGAAGCGCGCCGCTGCGGAATGAAACGGGTTTTTCTATCCGAAGAGAATGTACAGGAGGGACGGGCTGTGGATGGAATCGAGATCGTCGGAGTCCGGGATGTGAAAGCGCTGACGGGTTGCCTGCAGCATCCGGAACAGATTCACGGACAATGGTTCACACCCGATCTGTTTCAGGCGGGACAGGAAGAATTTGACGTCGATTTTGATGAGATCGTCGGACTTCCGCTGGTGCGACAGGCAACCGAGGCAGCAGCAGCGGGGCGTCACAACATTCTCTATATCGGACCGGCTGGAACGGGAAAAACGATGGCAGCTCGGCGTATTCCGACAATTTTGCCGCCGCTTACGCTGGAGGAAAGCATTGAAGTTTCGAAGATATACAGTATCTGCGGTCTCCTGAAGCCAGACACGCCGCTGGTTTTGCAGCGTCCGTTCCGCAGTCCGCATCACAGCACGACCGCCCAGGCGATGGCAGGCGGAGGACGAAATCCGAAGCCCGGGGAGATCTCACTCGCCAGTTATGGAACCCTCTTTTTAGATGAGTTAACGGAGTTTCAGCCGAAAATTTTGGATCTGCTGCGTCAGCCGATGGAGGAAGGAAGCATCACGGTTTCCCGTCTCAACCAGACGGTTGTATTTCCGGCAAAAACGATGATTGCGGCGGCGATGAATCCCTGCAAATGTGGTTTTTTCCCAGATTTGGGAAAATGCCGTTGTACTCCAACCCAGATCCGCCGGTATCTGAACCGCGTTTCGGGACCATTTTTAGATCGGATCGATATTGGGGTGGAAGTACCGCGGCAGGATTTGGGGATGATGGCTGCAGAGAAGAGTATAGATGAGGGGAGTTTTCCACAGACAGAGCAGAGGAATTCCTCCGCTGTCATGCGCGCCCGCGTCATGGAGGCGCGCGCTCGACAGGAAAAGAGGTTTGCAGACGAATCTATCTCCTACAATAGCCAGATGACCCGCCGCCAGATCGAAGAGTATTGCCGTCTATCCGGGGAAGATGCGGTATTTCTGGAAAAGGTCGAACGGCAGCAGGGAATCAGTGCCAGGGGACACGGAAAGATTTTAAAAGTAGCGCGCACACTTGCCGATCTGGATGGACAGGCGGAGATCGGGCGGACGCAGTTGGCGGAGGCGATTGGATTCCGGAGTTTTGAAAAAAAATATTGGGGGAGTCTCTGAAAAGAAGCATGTCTAAAAGATTGAAAGAATAAAAAGTTTAACAAGGGTTGTAATTGTTATATGGTAAAAGGCAGCCGATCTGACATATATAGGGGGGAAAGATATGGAAATAGGAAAAGAAGAGAGCAATGTACAGAATGCTCAGCTTTCTATGCAGGAACTATATGGAAAAACACAGGAACCGCCGCATAAAAATGTGCTTCTGACAGAAAATATGCAGTATTCCGACCGTGAGCGCATCCATGCCTACTGGTTATCGAGAGTGGATGGAATCGGCGCGGTGACGGCGGCTAAATTATATGAATCGTGCGGCAGTTTTGAGGGAATCTATGAGCGGGTTTTATATAATAGGAAGAAACTGGATCCGTTTATATGTTCCTTTCTCGGAAAAGCTGTGAAAAAGGGGCTGGAGGAAGCGGTTCCGCTCTTCAAACAGCGCGTGGAAGAATACGATAGGCTGGAGGAACAGGGGGTACGTTTCATTCTGTGCGGTGAGGCGGCATATCCGAAGCGCCTGATGCATATCTATGATAAACCGATGTGGCTGTTTGTGCGTGGAACGCTTCCAGAAGATGCGAAACCATCCGCGGCAGTCATCGGGGCGCGCAGCTGTACGCCGTATGGACGACAGGAGGCAGAGTATTTCGGCCGGATTCTGGCAGAAAACGGCGTGCAGGTAGTGAGCGGCATGGCGCTGGGGATCGATCAGGCGGGGCATAAGGGCGCGATGGATGGCGGCGGACTGACGTATGCCGTGATGGGCTGTGGGATTGACACCTGTTATCCGCCATCCGGCATCCGGCTGCATGCGCGCATCCGTGAACAAGGCGGCATATTGTCAGAATATGGACCGGGTGTACCGCCGACGGCATCCCATTTTCCAATCCGGAACCGGATCATCAGCGGACTTTCCGACCTGGTGCTGGTCGTGGATATCACGACAAATTGTTTGATACAAAGAAGTTCTAGGATATACGTTTTTATGGGCGTAAATGGGCATTTTACGGCGTTATTTCATAGGTTCAATAGGAATGCTGCTAAAGTCTTGGTGCAGGGTTGCACCTCTTTTTAACGATAGTTAATACAATCGTTAATTCATATATCAATCGTTATAAAGTACCAAGCATAATGAAGTAGAGATTAGTTGTTGATATACTTTTTAAAGATTTGGTGGTACAATGATGTTATCAATTCTAAATGATAGTACGGAGTGTAAGAAAATGTTTGTAAGATTTAAAGAACTAAGAGAAGAAAAAGGAATTACTAAATCAGAGTTGTCTAAGGCTATAAAAGTACATATTGATGTGATTAACAGCATAGAAAATGGCTATAATGCACCAATCGAGACATTGAAAAAATATGCAATTTACTTTGATGTAACAGCCGATTATATTCTTGAATTAACCGATGATAAAAAAGGATATAGTGATGGGCATAAAGAATAAGTTTATTTTAAGTATTATTTCCAAGAAGTAGTATAAATCAAAGATAGAGGAGGGATTATATGAGCGTTTCATTTAGACATTCGGCAGGGTTTGGTAAACGAATGGAATATAAATTAGTTGGTGATATGTTAATGGAGGGGTTAGATTGTTATCTGCCTTTGGTTGATGATCATGGGGTTGATTGTGTTATTAAAAAAAGTGATGGAACATATATTGAAGTTCAAATTAAAGCTAGGTCAAATGAAGTTGCAGAAGGAGATGCTGCTTTGTTTGCGGCAATAACACATGAATATAGACCTAATTTCTATTTTGTGTTTTATTCAGAGAGATTAAAAATGATGTGGATAATGTCTTCTGAAGAGTTTTTAGAAGAGTGTGTAACAAACAAAAATGGAAAGAATGCTGGAAAGCGTAGCATTTGGTTTAATGGAAATAGGATGAATTCTAATACAGGAATAAAGGAAGAATATTGTAAGCCACAATTTGAAAAATATATATGTTCTGATTTTTCAAGATTTCACTAATAAATGGAGTTTTAAACTGACAAAGATAATTAATAGATTTTTCAGTTTTTTTACAATACAGGAATTGTCCATCGTAGGTCGTTGATATGATAGATGAGTTTTATTGGTTTTACTCTGTCGTGGTCCATTACTTCGCATCGATAATGCAGGAGTCGGAATGTAGACTCAGGGCAGAGGTGTGCGTTGTAGACTTTGAGTGATTCTCCATCAATTCGTACATAAAGAGGCATAATATGACCATCGCAATCGAATGATGAAATAACAGATACGACTTTTAAATGTCGGCAGTCGTTTAGCCCGTGTGAGACCTGTGCAGCCATATTTTCCTCCTTTAAAACAGAACATTTGTTCTATTTTAGAATAACACGATAAAATATATCCGTCAAGGGTGGCTTGAGTCCGTTTTTTGGTACAGCATTTTTTATAGGCTTATATCAACAAGAAAACCAAACACCTTTGAAAGGGGTAAGAGATTATGAAGAAAACTTATTTTACAGTGACAGGTACAAAGCATTATTTCGGACAGGAATTTATCGAGTCGGGTATGGAAGTAATACTTGTAAAAGAGCCAGACAATGAAGTGGACAAGGAAGCTATTAAGGTTGAAATGGAAGGATTAGGGTTGATTGGTTATGTAGCAAATAGCCCATACAGTGTACAGGGCGAGAGCATGAGTGCTGGTAGACTATATGACCGTATTGCAGATACAGCGATTGGTGTAGTAAAATATGTTATACCACAAGGTGTTTTGTGTGAACTCGTAGGTGAAAAGGAAGAAAAACATGAATGATACTATAAAATCCGTAAATGAATTGATTGAGAATATTACGAAAAATAATATGTATAAGCCATTAGAGGATGCTAATTCAACAGGTTTATCACCTGATTTGTCAGACGAAGACATTGATGGATTTATCAAACGTCAAGTGGTAAAGTCTGTTTACAGTGAGGAGGAATAGAAGATGAGAGAACCAATAGAACTTTGCAATGCAGATCTAACAAAGGCAACATTTAAAGATGTGATGTTCTTTTCTTTGGCAGAAGGTGGAGCGATGGGAAATCCAGGTAGAGTCCTTTTTTATGTTAAAAGTGGAGAGTTATATTCTTTTAATTTTGTATATGGGGATGTCGAAATAAATAAGGTGGAAAAGTTGTTCCCAACTTTAGCAGAATGTAGATTTGGTTTGTTTGGAATGAACAGTTCCGTACCACAAGGTTGGAATTATGTAGACCTAGGTATGGGAAATCATTTGATAGTGAATGATGAAGTGTATAATTTATTTAAAGAAAGGGTTGGATCCGATAAAAGACCATCTGAAATATATGGTTGCTGGTTAGAGGTTGCAAACGGCATATTAAACTAGAGAGATTACATATTTAAGGAGGCAGCGTATGCCAAATCAGACAAATGTAAATACAGGAAACGCAGGTGAATATTTTGTAGCAGGAGAGCTTGAGCGAAGAGGCTTTACAGTAGCTGTACCTATGTCGAATGTTAAGGACTTTGATATTCTTGCAATTAATCGTGAAACGTATGAGCAGTTTGCAATTCAAGTAAAGACTACAGGCTATAAACAAAAGGTATGGACACTATCAAGTAAAAATGAGAATTTGGTGGGAGATAACATTATTTACGTGTTTGTATCTCTAAATGAACTGGATGTGCCTGAATATCATATTGTGCCAAGTGGAATTGTTGCAAAGACGATAACTGACAGTTATTGGAATTGGTATAATACTCCAGGAAAGAAGGGGCAGCAACATAATCATACAAATATAAGAAAGTATGAGGATAAAGAAGATAGGTACTTGGATAAGTGGTATTTGCTTAGAGATAAAATGAATCTGCAGCAATACGCTGGTAAAGAAGTATCAATAGCAGATTGCAACGGTAAGACATTAGCAGGGAAAGTTACGGATTTTATATACGCTGATGATAACGAAACTTACTGTGATTCCATCATTGTTGAGAAATTCGGTGAGTTCTTAGTGGAAATTTCAGAGGATGAGATTGTAAGTATCGAAGTTAAGAGTGAAAAAGTATCTCATAAGTCATTAACGGATTTTATTCCAAAGCTACAGGAAATCGATATATATGCTAAATTACATCCAGAAAAGCAGGATGGGGATGGCTCGATGGAGCATCCATTCCAAATGCCATTTTATGTTTATGCAGAAGAAGTGAATGCATTTGTAGAAGAAGTCTACAAATTTGGAAAGGAACATCCTGAATACGAATTGGAGCATTATAGAAGTACTATGCAAGCCAATGGGATAGCTTGGGATGAAGTAGCTCTTAAAAACTATCCGTATGAGCAAGCGAATGCACAAATTGTAATGGTGTTAATTTATGCGGTTATTAGAGCAGAACGTTTCTGTGATGGTACATTGTTAGCATTCTTGAAAGAAGGATATGTAGAGCGCTGGTTGATGCGACTTAAAGAGATTGATGAGTCGAATTCGTAAAAAAGGGTGCTGATGGATGTCCACCTACATCATAAGAAGTATCAGTATTAATTTAAAAATGTGATATGGTCTTGGAATGACACTAGGAGGTATAGGTATGTCTTGTAATGAAACAGAAAAAATGGAAGAAAACAAAGAACTACAAAAAGAACAGGATGAATGGGAGAAAGAAGCAAAAAGAATAGAACAACGGAGAGAAGAATGTAAAGCCGTTGAAGAAGAACAACTAAATTTGAAGTATAAAGAAAAGTATTCTTATTTACAAATCCAAGAAGAAAAAGATTTGAGCAATATACGGGATGAAATTAAAAAATTGGAAGAATATAAAATTTCATTGGAAAAACAAATAGATAGGTTAGGGATTTTTGCTATTGCGAAGAAAAAATCCATACGAGGAGAAATTGAGCAGATTGAGCAAAAAATAAATGCATATATACGAGAAGATGTAGAAATACATTCAAAATATAAAAAGAAGGAAATGGATTTAGAAAAGCTAAGAGAGAAAGAATATAAAAAAATCTGCGAAAAAATTGATAGGGAAAACGAGATACCGATAAGTCCTGTAGAAAGAGAAAATTGTAAAATCAGAGAAAAG
>ENA-UOJP01000429-UOJP01000429.1-human-gut-metagenome-genome-assembly--contig:-C102-NODE-429-length-82333-cov-9.103819_pt1 | contig 82333 bp, 70 predicted proteins | sample MGYA00242353_ERZ723900 | MGnify/ENA metagenome assembly ERZ723900 | reverse complement strand
CCTAACCCATCATAATAAACTCCAACACCCTCTCCATATCCTCCTTCTCCGACGCCACAACATCCATTTCCGGTATCTCATTTCCCTGAGTAAACACCTTAGCCATCGCCAAATACTGGGTCAGCTTGGATTTCAGGTTAAGCCGGTCACCCTCGTCCGTCACCAGCTCCACTCGCCCCTTGCAGGACCCCACTGCCTCGAAAAATCCGTCAATGTCCTTGATGTGTCGAAACTTCATAGCTGTTACCTCCTGGTTATATTTTTCTGTTTTCATCTTATCACTGCCTCCCTATGAATGCAACATATTTTGAACATATTTTGACTATATTTAATTAAAAAATGACAATATTATATCTAATTTATAAAACGTACAAGGGGATAAAAATTTATATGAAATAAATATACACATAAAATGAAATGAATATTATCAAAAACTAATGATTTTAGTTGAAGGGCCAGGGGGATTGTGCTATATTGAAATTGCATCGGGAAACGGTGGCAAAAAAGAAGAGGAGGTAGAAGATGAACAGCCAGGATTATGTCAACGAACTATTTAATTTGGAGGGGCACGTGGGGATTGTGACCGGCGCTTCCAGGGGATTGGGGATGGGGATCGCCCAGGTGCTGACAAACGCGGGGGCCACAGTCTACAACCTGGATATCATCGAACGCAGCGACGAGAAGGAGATCACCGGAAATATGATCGATATCCACGCGGACCTGACCGATCGGGAAGCGGTGCGGGAGATTGTGGAGCGGATTGCCGCAGATGAGGGGCATTTGGATTTCCTGATCAACAACGCGGGCATCACCTACAAGTGCCGGGCAGAGGAATATCCCATGGAAAAGTACAAACAGATTCAGGATGTGAACCTGGAATCCATATTTGAGCTCTGCCGCATGTGTTATCCGTACCTGAAGGAATCCCGGTATATTGGAAGGATTGTGAGCATTTCCTCCATGGCGGCCTATATGGGGCATTCCGGCGTGGTTCCCTACTGCATGACCAAGTCCGGGGTGAAGGGACTGACCATCGGTCTGGCCGAGGAGTGGAAGCATGACAATATTCTGGTCAACAGCGTGGCGCCGGGATGGTTTTCCACCAAGCTGAACCAGGAGATGTACCGGAAAAATCCGGAACGGCACAAGGCGGCTCTGGCGAAACCTATGCTTGGGCGGTTCGGGGATCCGGTGGAGATCGGATATATGATGCTGTTCCTTCTGAGCCAGGGTTCCACCTATCTCACCGGCCAGGACTTCGCGGTGGACGGCGGCGCGCTGTCCCATGGCTTTTAAAGGGGAGGGAGGAAGATGATGAAATTCAGTTCAACGATGACCATCCAGTACGACACAATTTTCTCTCCTTTTACCGCGGCGCAGTACCCGGAGGCCCTGGACTGGCTTCGGGACAGCGGGTTTGACGCCGCCGAGGTGTGCATTTCCCACTACCGGGACCTGGACGTGGAGGGATTTAAGGCGGAGCTTGACAGGCGCGGGCTGGCCTGTTCCAACATTTCCACCGGCCAGGCCAGGACGCTGGAACACATCACGCTGCTGGATGATGGGGAGACGCTGGAACGGGCGCAGGAGCGCCTGATGGAGCATATCCGGGCCGCGAAGATTCTGGACTGCAAGGTGACGCTGGGGCTGATCCGCGGACTGGGAACGCCGGGGAAGGAGCGGGAGGAGCGGGCCCTGCTGGCGCGAAATCTGGAGAAGGTGGTGGATTACGCCGGGCAGCAGCGCGTGAAGCTGATTCTGGAAACCATCAACCGTTATGAGACGGCGCTGTTCAACACTGTGGATTCCTGCATGGATTTTATCGAGCGGGATCTGGGCAACCCGGAGTGCGTGGGCGTGCACTGGGATGTGTTTCACGCTAATATCGAGGACCGGGACTTCGGGGAAGCTATTGACCGCATGGGGGACAGGCTTATGCACGTGCATCTGGCGGACTCCAACCGCTGGTTCCCGGGGTATGGCCATCTGGATTTCCCGGCTATTTTCCGGCTGCTGAAGGCGGCGGGATTTGAGGATTACTGTTCGTTTGAGTGCTTTAATCTTCCGTCGCGGGAGGCCATTCTGGCGGAGGCCGGACGGTTTATCGGGGAGATGAAGGCGGTGATCCGTTGAAGACCGCTTATTTTAGAATTCATGAGGAGGATAATGTGGCCATCGCGTTGGAGCAGCTTGAGCCCGGTTGTGAGATTCAGTTCACGGGCGGCTGCTGCACGGCCGCGGAGGTGATTCCCAGAGGCCACAAGGTGGCTCTGTCTGATCTGGAGCCGGGCCAGGACGTGATCAAGTACGGCTATCCCGTCGGACACGCCACAAAGCGGGTGCGCGCAGGTTCCTGGGTGCACTCCCACAATATGTGCACCAACCTGGAGGGCACGCTGGAATATGAGTACCGCCCGTCTTACAGCGTGAGGGCGGGAGAGCAGGGGATGGCGGGAGCAGTGGCCCCTGCGGGAATGCCGGGAGCGGTGGCTCCTGCGGGAATGCCGGGAGCAGTGGCCCCTGCGGGAATGCCGGGAGCGGCGGCCCCTGCGGGAATGCCGGGAGCGGTGGCCCCTGCGGGAACGGCGGGAGCGGTGGCCCCTGCGGGAACGGCGGCCCTGGCGCGCCTGTCGTCCGCCCCTTCGGGACCAACGTTCAAGGGCTACCGCCGCAAAAACGGCGCGGTGGGGGTGCGCAATGAAATCTGGATTATTCCCACGGTTTCCTGCGCCAACCACACGGCGGATGTGCTGGCAAAACTGGCCTCCGTGGAATTCGGCGATGCCTGCGACGGCATTTTCGCGTTTCCGCACAATTCCGGCTGCTCCCAGCTGGGGGACGACCACCGGATGACGCAGAAGCTGCTGGCCGCCATCGCCAAACACCCCAATGCGGGCGGCGTGCTGCTAGTGAGCCTGGGCTGCGAGAATAACAATATCCACGAATTTCTCCCTGTGCTGGGGGATTACGACCGGGACCGGTTCAGGGTGCTGGTCACCCAGGAGGCCGGGGATGAGATCGGGACCGGGCTGGAGCTTTTGCGGGAGCTGGCGGAGATCGTGAAGCGGGATAAGCGGGTGCGGGTGCCGGTGTCGGAGCTTAAAATCGCCTTCAAGTGCGGAGGCTCGGACTCCCTGTCCGGCGTGACCGCCAATCCGCTCTGCGGCACTGTGGCCGACCGGATCACTTCTCTGGGCGGCTCGGCTGTGCTGACGGAGGTGCCGGAAATGTTCGGGGCCGAGACGATTCTCATGAACCGGGCCGACTCCCGGGAGACTTTTGAGAAGGTGGTGAACCTGATCAATTCCTTCAAACAGTATTATCTGGACTACGGCCAGCCGGTGTACGAGAATCCGTCCCCGGGCAACAAGGAGGGCGGGATCACCACTTTGGAGGAGAAATCCCTGGGCTGCGTGCAGAAGGGCGGCCGCGCCGTGGTGAGCGATACCCTGGACTACGGGGAACCAGTTCGCAGGCCCGGATTAAACCTGATGACCGGACCGGGAAACGACAACGTCAGCATCACCGACCTGGTGGCCTCGGGCGCGCAGATTCTGCTGTTCACTACCGGCAGGGGGAATCCGCTGGGCACTGCCATCCCGTGTATTAAACTCTCGTCCAACACCGCTCTGTATGAGCGCAAGCGCCATTGGATCGATTTTAACGCGGGCACTATCGTGGACGGGGATTCTCTGGAAAAGATGTCGGAAAAGCTGTGGAAGCTGGTGCTGGAAGTTGCCTCGGGCAAGAAAACCCGCAGCGAGATCAACGGGTTCCGGGAGATTATGCTGTTTAAAAACGGAGTGCTTCTGTAGCGCGCAGGGTGGCTAAGTCCTGCGGTAGCGCCTGCCTGCGCCCCGCGCCGCGCACCTCCCACCCCAACAAACAAATCCCCCGCCACCCGGGCGCCACAAGAACCGCGCCCGCTGACGGGGGATTTATTGATTTTCAGCCGCATTCCAATCTCATTCCGGCACAAGAACCTTACCGGACCTCTCAACCGCGCCACCGCGGTCCCGCTCACGAATATTTCAGCATAATATTGTGTTCGCTGCAATACTGTTCGATGGCCGCATCCGGCTTCTTGTTGGAGCAGATGATGTTAGCCAGCGTGACCGGTCCCAGGGAGATGAGGGAGGTGTGGCCGAACTTGGAGTCGTCCAGCACAAAGCAGATGGTTTCCGATTTCTGGGTGGCGGCCAGCTTGGTCTCCCGCTCCATGGGATCGCTGTGGGAGAAGCCGTTGGCAAGGGACATGCCGGAGGCCGCGATAAACGCCTTGGTGATGTTGTAGGGCGCGAAGGCCTCCTTGGCGTTGGTGGGGGTGAAGGAATTGTTCTTTTTGTTTAAGAGGCCGGGCAGGACGAAAACCGTCACGTTGTCCAGGGCCAGGGCTTTTATGATGATGTCGATGTTGCCGGTGATCACGGTGATGTTTTTCAAATGGCTCACATAATCCAGGATATAGCAGGTGGTGGAGCCGCTGTCCAGGTAGATGATGTCGTTCTCCTGGATGAGCTGCGCCGCGTAGCGGCAGGCCTCCTTCTTGGCCTCGGTGTTTAAGCTGGCCCGCAGGTGGAAGGGCATGAATTTGCGCTTGCTGGTGGTGTAGACGCAGCCGTAGCTCTTGTTGATCGTACCCCGCTCGCAGAGCACGGTGACGGCGCGGCGCAGCGTGCTCATGGATATATTGAACTCATTGCACAGGGCGGTCATGGACACGTTGTCGTGCTCCTCAACATAATCTTCAATTCGTTTCAATTTCTGCTCGTTCACAAGATTCTCCTTTGCATAATCAATTCTAAACTATCACTATTTGGTTGCCATATTTTTGAAATGTTTCCTCATATTCGTCATTTAACGGCTGATCGGTAATCAGAGTGTTAATCCTGGATGTCGGGCAATAGGTCATTAAGGTGCTGTGGCCGATCTTGCTGTGGTCGGCCAGCAAAAATATCTCCTCCGCCTTCTGGGCGGCGATGCTTTTGATTTTGTATTCCTCCACGGAAAAATTGGTGGCCCCCGCGTTTAAGGAGAAGCCGACGCACGAGAGAAATGCCTTGAGTATGTTGTAGGTTTTCATCTGCTGGGAACAGCTCTCGCCCGTAAAGGACATGGTGGCCCGGTTGAGAATGCCGGGCAGCGTGGCCAGGGTAATGTTGGGCTTTTTGATCACAGCATTGATAATATTGACACTGTTTGTGATGATTGTCAAGGGCAACTCATCCGGAATGTAAAAGGGGATGAAGCTGGTGGTGGTCCCGTTGTCAATATAGATAATGTCGTGGGCCCGGATCCTGGAGGCCGCGTAGCGGCAGAGCCGCTGCTTCTCGCTGACATTCTGAATCTCCGGCGCCTCGGAGTACGGGTGAAAGACAGCGTTCCCCCTGGGCACGGCTCCGGTCTCCACGGTGACCCCGCCGTAAACCTTCTTGATGTCGGGATTCGACTCCAGGATGGTGGCGATGTAGCGGCGCACGGTATTGATGGAGACGTCGAAGTGATCCTGCAGCTCCTTTAAGGAAATGGTCTGCCGGAACCGGATATATTCTTCCATTTCTAACAATTTTGCACGTTTCATATTGTATACCCCCCTGCGTTATGAATTCATTATACCCAAGACATGCTCAAAAAGCAATAAGCGAATGTCAAAACCCGCGATTGTACGGCCGCCGGAACATGAAAATAGGTATGGTGATATTGGCTATATATTGGAATTGTTTTGATGATAAAATGATAACATAGAAAGGGTTGATTCGTCAACTCACTCTTTTGACATAAAAATGATCACAAAAAGACGCAAAAATAGCTTGAAAAAATATTAATTATGTACTATGATGGGAAATGATGAAACAAATATTATCAAAAAATGGAACAAAATTAACTAAAAATGTGAAAGGAGAACATGATGGGAGAGGCAAAAAGATTGGGATTCTATGCGAACGGCGAGTACATTGTTTCCAAAACCGAGAAGTACATGGACGCATATAATCCAAGTACCGGGGAGGTAATCGCAAAAGTTCCCTGCTGCACGGAGGAGGAAGTGGAGTATGCCATCTCGTGCGCCAGGCAGGCATATCCCGGCTGGTCGTCCACGCCGGTGATGAAACGGGTGCAGATTCTCTACAAGCTGCGGGACCTGCTGGTGGAGCACATGGATGAGCTGACCTATCTGGTGGCTTACGAAAACGGAAAGGCCTGGGAGGAGGCCAAGGGGGACGTGCTCAAGGCCAAGGAGGCCACGGAGCAGGCGATTTCCGCTCCGTCCCTGATGATGGGGGAGAGCCTGATGGACGCCTCCGCGGGTTACGACACGGTTCTCTACCGGGAACCGCTGGGCGTGTTTGCGGGGATCGTGCCCTTTAACTTCCCGGCCATGATTCCTATGGGCTGGATGACCCCCATGTGCATCGCCTGCGGAAATACCATCGTGCTGAAGGCCGCCACCTTCACGCCTCAGTCCTGCATGCGCATCGCGGAGCTTTACAAGGAGGCGGGGCTTCCCGACGGCGTGATCAACATCGTCACCTGCTCCCGCACCGAGGCTGAGATTTTCCTCAACCACCCGGACGTGAAGGGAATCACCTTCGTGGGGTCCACCAGCGTGGGCAAACACATCTACGCCACGGCCGCCGCGTCCGGCAAGCGGGTTCAGGCTCTCTGCGAGGCCAAAAACCACGCGCTGGTGCTGGAGGACGCTCCGGTAGAACGGACCGCGGCCGGAATCATCAACGCGGCCTTCGGCTGCGCGGGCGAGCGCTGCATGGCCCTGCCGGTGGTGGTGGTTCAGGAGAGCATCGCCGACGCCCTGGTGGAGGCCATTGTGGAGCAGGCGAAGAAGATCACCGTGGGACCGGCCTACGAGAAAACCACGGCCATGGGACCGGTGGTGAACGCGGGACACAAAAAGTCCGTGCTGGCCTGGATTGAAAAGGGCCTGGAGGAGGGCGCCAGTCTGGTGCTGGACGGCCGTGACGTCAAGGTCCCGGGTTATGAAAACGGATTTTATATCGGGCCCACGATTTTTGACCATGTAAAGCCCGGCATGACGGTGGGAGATTCGGAAATCTTCGGGCCGGTGCTGTGCATCAAGCGGGTTAAGAACTTTGAAGAGGGGCTGGCGGTGATGAACCACAACCCATTTGCCAACGGCTCCGTCATCTTCACCCAGAACGGCCATTACGCCAGAGAGTTCGCGAGACACACGGACGGCGGCATGGTGGGTGTGAACGTGGGAATTCCGGTGCCGGTGGGCGTGTTCCCCTTCTCCGGCCACAAGAATTCCTTTATCGGCGATCTGCACTGCCTGGGCAAGGACGGATACCGCTTCTACACGGAGACCAAGGTGGTCACCACCCGCTGGTTCGACGAGGAAGAACGGAAGAAAAAGACGGTCAGCACCTGGGATGGGACGATCTAAGACAGGAGAGGCGCAAAAACGGGACCCGCGCTGACGGGAACGAAACAGGCGGGAACGGAACGGGCGGGGACTGCGCAGGCGGAAACCGCACAGAAAGGATGAAGATCATGAGCATCATAACATTTGATTCCAGCCGGAAGCTGGATGTAATCCCGATTGGGAGAATTTGTTTGGATTTTAACCCGGTGGAATATTTTAAACCCTGGCCTCAGTGCGACAATTTCAAAAAGTACGTGGGCGGCTCCCCGGCCAATATCGCCGTGGGAATGGCCCGGCTGAACTGCAAGGTGGGTTTTATCGGCTGTATCTCGGACGACCAGATGGGAGATTTCTGCATCCAGGTGTTCGAGGGAGAGGGCATCGACACCTCCAATATCGTCCGGGCGCGCCACGGCGAGTCCATGGGCCTGGCCTTCACCGAGGTGACGGACCGGGATCACTGCGGGCTGATCATGTTCCGGGATCACGTGGCGGATCTGCAACTGGAGTCCTCGGACGTGTCCGAGGAGTACATAAAGAGCGCGAAAATGATCGTGGTCAGCGGAACGGCCCTGGCGGCAAGCCCCTCCCGCGAGGCGGTGCTCAAGGCCATCTACTACGCCAAGAAGAACGGGACCGTCATCGTGTTCGATATCGACTACCGGCCCTACACCTGGAAAACGGACGACGAGATCGCCCTCTATTATTCCATGGCGGCCAGGGAGGCGGACATCATCATGGGCTCCCGGGAGGAGTTCGACAAGACCGACGCCCTGCTGGGCCGTGAGATGACCGACGAGGAGATCGCTCAGAGATGGTTCGGCGAGCGGGCGAAGATCGTGGTGATCAAACACGGCAAACAGGGCTCCACCGCCTACATTCAGGGCGAGGGCTCCTACAGCATAAGGCCCTTCCCCGTGGACGCGGTCAAGTCCACCGGTGGCGGGGACGGCTACGGCAGCGCATTTTTAAACGGCCTGTTAAACGGCTGGGACATCATGCGCTGTCTGGAGTACGGCAGCGCCTCCGCTTCCATGCTGGTGGCCAGCCACGGCTGTTCCCCGGATATGCCGAAGCTGGAGGAAATCACGGAGTTTATCCGCAGGGAAAAGGAACTGTACGGGGAAATGATTGCAGTTGCCAAGTGAGACGGAGGAGAGACATGCTGTGCAATTTGAAGGAGGCGGCCCGCATCGCCATAGCGGAAAACAGCGGGCTGCCGGCATTTAACGTATTTGGCTACGAGGACGCGGCCGCTGTGATCAGTGCCGCCGAACGGATGAACCGGCCGGTTGTGCTGATGACCAACAAGGTGGCCGTGGCCCATATGGGGATTCCGGTGCTGGCCGGGATGCTTTTGGAGATGGCCAGGCGGTCCGAGGTGCCCACCTGCGTGCACCTGGACCACGCCACGGAGCTGGCGGACATCCGCCAGGCGGTGGACAGCGGTTACACGTCCGTGATGATCGACGGCTCCCAGCTTCCCTTTGACGAGAATGTGGCGGTCACCCGGGCTGCGGTGGAGATTGCCAGGCCCAGGGGGGTGAGCGTGGAGGCGGAGATCGGCTCTGTGGGCTACAGCGACAACGCGGACGCCAAACGCCGGTTCACGGACCCCGGGGAGGCGGAGCGCTTTGCCGCGCTGACCGGGGTGGACGCCCTGGCGGTGGCGGTGGGAACGGTGCACCGCATGGAGACCCAGGGGGTGGACTTGCAGTTCGACCTGCTGCGCCGCATCCGCCAGGTGGTGAAGATTCCTCTTGTGATCCACGGCTCCACGGGTGTGGCGGATCGGGATCTGCGCCGCCTGATCGAGTGCGGGGCGGTGAAGATCAACATGGGCACCACCCTGCGCATGGTGTTCGGCCAGACGCTCCGGGAACAGATTGAGGAAAATCCAAAACTGTTCGATCGAGTAGAAATGTACCAAAAGTGTATGAAAGCTGTAGAAGGAAAGGCTATTGAGAAAATAAAATGCCTTTAAAAAGTAGAAGATAATCAAAAGTTGCTCAAAATTATTAAAAAAGATAAAGTTTTGTTAAAATTGTTGACGAATACTCGCAAAGTTGCTATAATCGTAAACATAGAAAATGCACAAAAGAAAAAGCGGATCAAACGTATAACAATAAAAAATGACCAAAAAGAGGGATGAAATGAAGGCGCTTGTGATTGACCTTGGCAGCAGCTTTGTAAAGTCTGCAATACTTGATCTTGAAAATGGGAAACTTTTGAGTCAAAAAAAGACCATATCTTCGTCAAAAAGAAGATACGACGACAAGCTCCTCTTCGAGGTGCCGGTCGGGTCCATCGTGGATACGGTGAAGGAGCTTTTGGATCAGGGGACCAGGGAATACGGCGATCTGACCTCCCTCCTCCTGTCCACGCAGATGCACGGTTTTGTCTACCGGACCGGGCAGACGCCGGAACCTGTCTACGTGTCCTGGCAGGACATGAGGTGCCTGCACCAAAAGTCCCCGGGGCTCACGTACCTGGGATACCTGCAGGAGCTGTTTTCCAAGGAGGATATGGAGGACTGCGGCGTGTACATCAAGCCCTCCCTGGGGCTGTGCAACCTGTACACCATGCTGGAGGAGAATCCCGGCCTGGACCGGAACGGCACCCTCTACACCCTCGGGTCCTACGTCATAGAGCAGTTGACCGGGAACAATATCTGCCACATCACCAACGCCGCTCCCCTGGGCCTGGTGGACGTCCGGCGGCGGCGCTGGTCGGAGAAGATTCTGCGCAAAGCCGGATTTGAGGGGATCAGGCTTCCGCAGCTGGCGCCGTCGGATTTCGCCTCCTGCGGCAGCTGCACGGTGAATGTGCGGACGGTTTCGGTCTACCCGGATTACGGCGACCAGCAGATCGCGGTGCTGGGCTCCATGCCGGAGCCGGGGGACGGCCTGATCAACATCGCCACGGCCGGGCAGGTGTCCATGGTCTCCGAGGTGTTTGAGCCGGGGGAGTACGAGATCCGGCCCTATTTTGAAGGGCGGGTGCTCCGGACCATTTCCAATATGCCCTCCGGCCGCGGGCTGGACGTGCTGGTGCGGTTCATTACCGGCGGCACAAAGCTTCTGACCGGAGCTGAGGTGAGCGTGGGAGAGTTCTGGTCCGCCTTTGAACGGCAGTTCGTGGAGGACAGCCAGGGGATCGCGGTGGATATGAGTTTTTACCCCACCCCTCAGAAGCTGAACGGCGGTGAAATCCGGGGGATCACCCAGAACAACCTGAACGTCAACACCCTGTTCTCGGCGGCTTTCCGGGATATGGCGGAGACGTATTGGGGAAATCTGGGGATCCTTGCCGGAAGCCAGCCCCTGGAGCGGGTGGTGTGCTCCGGCGGCGTTTCCTGGAAACGGCCGGAGCTGATCCGCATGATCGGCCGGGTGACGGGGCTGCCCTGCCGCCTGTCGGCCCTGGACGACGAGGCTATGGCCGGACTCTACCGGATGGCTCTCTGCTGCAGCGGAATCTGCCGGGGACTGGACGATAAGAGGGAAATGATCCTGCGCCTGTGAAGGCCCGGACCGGCCGGGCGGGATTGCGGCCCGGACAAGAGAGAACAGAAGGGGTGAGAGAGTGAAGACAGTAAAAGAGAAGATCAGAGACCGGGAGCCGGTGTTCGGCACCATGATATCGGAGATGGCCTGCCCCAATCTGGCCCGGATCTTTAAGGCGGCGGGTTTTGCCTACATGATTGTGGACTGCGAGCACGGATATTTCGACTATTCCCAGCTGGCGGCCATGGTTTCAGTGGCAAACGGCGCGGGGATCGGCGCGGTGGTGCGCATTCCCACCATTGACCGGGGGGTGATCACCAAGGTGCTGGACATGGGGGCGGACGGACTGCTGGTTCCCATGGTGAACACGGCGGATGAGGCCAGGCAGATCGTATCCTACGCCAAGTACCCTCCCCTGGGACACCGGGGGGCGTCCACCCAGCGGGCCCACACCAATTACGACCCGCCGAAGCTGGAGGAGTATTTTGAGATCGCCAACGCCAGAACCATAATTCTGGCACAGATCGAGACCCGGCAGGCCCTGGACCATGTGGGGGAGATCGCCGCGGTGGAGGGAATCGACGCGGTGGTGATCGGACCCAACGACCTGTCCATCGACCTGGGCGTCCCGGGGGACCTGGGGGCTCCGGCCATGAAGGAGGCCCAGCGCATTGTGGCGGAGGCCGCCGCGCGGGCGGACAAGGCCTCGGGTATGATCACCTCGCGCACGGATGTGATCCGGGAGTGCCGGGACCGCGGTATGACGGTTTTGAGCTGCGACAGCGAGGTGGGAATGCTTCTTAAGATGGCGCGCAAGGTGATGGGCGAGCTGCAGGCGTGAGAGGGTTAAATGGCTGCTGCGGCCTTACATAACAGGTTATACATCAAACGAAAGTCGGGTGAAGAGATGCTTGATGTGACAAGAAACAATCTGGTGACAAGATTCTGCGGGGACGTGGAGCTGCCGCCCATGTACAGAATCCGGCAGAAGTTCGACGCCTCCCACATCGGGGAGGAGGAGCTGCCGTCGGTGGTCCGCGGGGAGCTTGAGCGGATGGGAGATCAGGTCCGGCCCGGGATGCGGATCGGAATCACCTCGGGGAGCCGGGGCGTGGCCAACGTGGCCCTGATCACCAAATGTATTGCGGATTTTTTAAAGGAAAAGGGTGCGGATCCCTTTGTATTTCCGGCCATGGGCAGCCACGGGGGCGCCACGGCCGAAGGACAGCGGGAGATCATCGAATCCTACGGCGTGACGGAAGAATATGTGGGCTGCCCCATTCTCTCCTCCATGGAGACGGTGGAGGTGGGGAAACGGCCCGACGGCAAGCCGGTGTTTGTGGATAAAAACGCCTTTGAGGCGGACGGCATCGTGCTCTGCGGCCGGATCAAGGCCCACACGGCCTTCCGCGGCCCCTACGAGAGCGGCCTCATGAAAATGGCCGTGATCGGCATGGGCAAGCAGCACGGGGCCGAGCAGGTCCACGAGTCGGGCTTCCATAATATGGGAAAACTCATGCCCCAGGTGGCCCGGGTGATTTTTGACAACACGAAGATTCTGTTCGGTCTGGGCCTCATCGAGAACGCCTTTGACAAGACCTGCAAGGTGCGGGCCCTGTTGCCGGACGAGATTTGGGAGCAGGAGCCGGAGCTGTTAAAGGAGGCCAAGGGCCGGATGGGCAGGCTGCTTCTGGACAATCTGGACGTGCTGGTGGTGGACCGCATCGGCAAGGACATCAGCGGGGACGGCATGGACCCCAACGTTACGGGGCGGTTCGCCTGCGCTAAGTCGGCCAGCGGCGGGATCAACACCCAGCGCATCGTGGTTCTGGGCCTGACGGAGGCCAGCCACCACAACGCCAACGGCATCGGCATGGCGGACGTGACCACCAGGCGGCTTGCGGTGGATACGGACTTAGATGCCACTTATCCCAACGCGGTGACGTCCACGGTGTTGGACGTGGTGAAGATTCCCTTTGTGACGGAGAACGATCAGACGGCCATCCGGCTGGGCGTTCGGACCTGCAATGAGATCGACCGGGAACATCCCCGGATCGTGCGGATACAGGACACCATGCATTTGGAGGAAATTGAAATCTCGGAGGCCCTGCTGGCAGAGGCTCAGGCGGCCCCCGATATTGAGATCGTGGGAGGCCCGTATCCCTGGGCTTTTGACGAAAACGGAAACTTGTGGTGATTTACCAAAGCGTAATTAAAATAAAACGAATTGAAGGAGGAAATGGTATGAAGAAAATGAGAAGAGGTTTTGCGCTGGCTCTGGCATCCGCCATGGTACTGCTGACCGCATGCGGCGGCAGTCAGGGGGCGTCCGGCTCCGCGGCCCCCGCGGACACACAGGCCACCCAGGCCCCTGAGGCGGGGAAGGACAGCGCCGCCGCTGCGGACACCACCGCGGCCGCTGCCAGCGGGGACGTGATCAAGATCGGCTGCCCCCAGCCCCTCACCGGAACCAACGCCCTGGTAGGCGACACCACCGTGAAGGCGGCCCAGCTGGCGGTGAAACAGATCAACGAGCAGGGCGGCCTCTTGGGCAGACAGGTTGAGTTGGTGGTTTACGACGACCAGGCATCCCCCGAGGAGGCGGTAAAGATCGCCACCAAGCTGATCGAGGTGGACAAGGTGGACGTGGTCTGCGGCTCTCTGATCAGCAGCTGCGTGCTGGCCTCCGGACAGTTCTTCGAGGAAGCCAAGATTCCCTGCATCGGAACGGGCTTAAGCTCCACCTGGATGAAGCAGGGCTGGGAGTACGTGTTCCGCGCCTGCCCCAACGCCGGAATGGGCATGCCCGCTCTGGCTGAGTACATGAAGAACCTGGGGATCGACAGAATTGCCATCTTCCAGGGCCAGGACGACTCCTCCGCCTCCGGCGCAGAGGACATGAGAAACGCCTGCAAGGACGCTGGAATCGAAGTGCTGACCTCCGAGACGTACGTGGAAGGCGACACCGACTATTCCGGACAGATCGCCAAGATCTTAAACAGCAATCCCCAGGCCGTGTTCACCTCCACCTTCTCCCCGACCCAGGCTCCCTTTGCCAAGCAGCTGAGACAGTTCGGATACGAAGGGCTGGTATTCAACAAAGAGACTCTGTCCATTGACAACATCAAGGTGGCCGGCGACGCCGGTAACGGATACTGCTTCATGTTCCCCTATGTGACCTACAACAGCGTGGACGAGATTCAGGATCCCATGATGAAGGAATTCAGCCAGGCGTATTTTGACGAGTACGGCGCAATGCCTTACCACGACTGCGCCTACAGAGCCTACGATTCCATGATGGTTCTGAAGAAGGCCATCGAGATCGCGGGAGACACCGACGGCGAGGCGGTCAAGAACGCCATCCTGACCATCAAGGATTTCGAGACTCTGGGCGGCATTCAGGACTTCACCAAGGGCGACGGCGAGGGCATGAGCCTGGAGAACTTCAAGCCGTGGATCGTTTGGGGCGGACTTCAGATCGACTTAAACGAGTGGTTAAAGACCGACGACTGGACCGCTATGAAGGAACAGATGGGACTTTAATGGAACACGGAAACAACATTTGAATAGTGATTGAGAAAATGGGGAAGGCGGGTTGAGGTAACTCGCCTTTTCCCGAAAAAGACATCTGTCGAGAGGGGGAAACCGCTTCTATGTTATTTCAGATTATCATTTCAGGCCTGGTGATCGGCAGCGTTTACGGGCTGATTGCACTGGGATACAGCCTGATTTACAAGTCGTCCGGCCTCATGAGCTTCGTGCAGGGCGACATGCTGACCTTCGGCGCGTTCCTGGGTTACACCTTTTACGGGGTTCTGGGAATTCCGTTTTTCATTTCCTTTTTTATGGTCATTTTCCTGATGTTTCTTCTGGGTTTTGGCATCGAGAAGGGCGTGATCCACCGCCTGGTGGCCAAGGGGGTCAACCCCATCTACACCGTGCTGGCGACCATCGCCATCTCCTATATCATCCAGAACGGCTCCATGGTTCTGTTCGGGTCGGACATCAAATACTTCCCGCCGGTTACGTCGGTCAAGAGCATCCGGCTTCTGGGGCTCAGCGTTCAGACCGAGGCGGCGCTCTGTATCATAGCCTCCATCATTTTCATGATCCTGTTTAACTTCTTCATGAACAAGACCAGCCACGGAACGGCTATGAGGGCCGCCACCATGGATCCCATGGCGGCCAGGGCCTGCGGAATCGACGTGGGCTTCACCACCGGGCTTTCCTGGGCCATCGCCTCCGGTATCGCGGGCTTCGCCGGGATGCTGATCGGGCCGGTATACGGCGTGTATACCACGGTGGGCGCGGTGATCGGCCGCAAGGGCTTCAGCAGCGCCGTGATGGGCGGCTTCGGAAACATGCTGGGAGCCATCGTGGGCGGCGTGCTTCTGGGGTTGATCGAGACCTTTCTGTCCGCCTACGTATCCTCGGCGCATAAAGATATCATCGCATATTCCATCCTGCTGATCTTCTTGTTTGTGAAGCCGACCGGTATCTTCAATGAACGCGCAATCGCTGACTGATAGGAGGAAGGTATGAACAAGACAATTTCGAAAAAGAATTTCATCATTTTGGGAGTGATTCTGGTTGCCTTTCCGTTTGTCGCCGACAAGCTGTTTAACTGGAACTACGGTGTGCTCCTGGCAAACTTTGCGATCCTTTACATCATCGCGGTGTCCGGCCTGGATATCCTGTTCGGATATTCGGGGCAGATTTCCATGGGCCACGCGGCATTCTACTGCATCGGCGCTTACGGCTCCGTGCTGATCCACCAGTTCACCGGGCTCCCTGTGATCGTGACCATCTTAATGGGTACGGTGATTGCAACCTTGATCGGCGCCCTGCTGGCTTACCCGGCTTCCAAGCTGGTGTTCCATTTCCTGTCCCTGGCCACCATCGCCTTCGGAGAGGTGGTTTATCAGCTGGTAGCCCAGTCCCCGGGAAATATCACGGGCAACTTTACCGGCAAGTTCACGGACACCATCTCCCTGTTTGGGTTTAAGCTGAATTCTTACACCAAATATTATTATTTTTCAATGATCTGTATGGTTATCTTCATCGTGATCAAGGTCAACCTGGTGCACTCCAGGGTGGGGCGGGCGTTTATCGCCATCCGCGAGAACTCCCACGCGGCCAACGGAATGGGAATCAATGTGCGCAAGTACAAGGTCATCGCCTTTGCCACCAGCGCATTTTACACGGCCTTTGCCGGCGGGCTTTACGCGCATCTGGTGCGCTTTATCAGCCCGGATACCTTCACCAACAAGCAGTCCGTTATGTTCCTGACCATGCTGCTGTTCGGCGGCAGCGCGTCCGTCGGCGGAACCGTGACCGGCGTGTTTACGGTCCAGTTCTTAAACGAGATCCTGCGCTCCGCGGAGCGCTACCAGCTGCTCATCTACGGCATCCTTCTGCTGCTGGTGATCCTGGCGTTCCCGGGCGGCTTGTACGGGCTGATCAAACAAGTGATCGCAAAGTTTAAATCGAAGAAGGGGGAGAAGGCTAATGCTGCAGGTTGATCATCTTACCTTAAAATTTGGCGGATTGATTGCAAACAACGACGTATCCATGCAGGTTCAGGAGGGCAAGATCACCGGTCTGATCGGTCCCAACGGAGCCGGAAAGACCACCTTTTTCAACTCCATCAGCGGCGTATACAAGCCCACCAGCGGTACCATCACCTTCCTGGGCAAGCGGATCGACGGTCTCCAGCCCTATCAGATCAACCAGATGGGCATGTCCAGGACCTATCAGGTCATCAACCTGTTCAAGAAAATGAGCGTGGTGGAGAACGTGATGGTGGGGATGCACCCCCACATGAAGCAGGGCTATTTCGCCTCGGCCTTCAAGACCGCCGGGGAGCGCCGGGAGGAGCGGGAGTGTTACGAGCGGGCCTACGAGCTGCTGGATTTCGTGGGGTTAAAGGGCAGGGCCTTTGAGCAGGCCGGTTCCCTCTCCTACGGCCAGCAGCGCCACCTGGAGATCGTGCGCGGCCTGGCCAGCAATCCCAAACTGATCCTGCTTGACGAGCCGGCCGCGGGTATGAACTCCAAGGAGAAGGAGGAGTTAAACGAGCTGTTGTACCGCATCATCGACCGGGGCGTGTCCATTCTGATCATCGAGCACGACATGAAGCTGATGATGGGCGTGGCGGACTACCTGTACGTGCTCAACTACGGCAAGCTGCTGGCGGAGGGCACCACCTCCGAGATTCAGACGAATCCGGAAGTGATCAAGGCATATTTGGGAGGTGACGAATAGGATGGGAGCACTGCTGGAAGTAAAAGATTTTCATTATTATTACGGAAATATCCATGTGGTGAAGGGCATCAACCTGAAGGTGGACAAGGGCGAGATCGTGACCCTGATCGGGGCCAACGGAGCCGGTAAAACCACCACGCTGCAGTCCATTTCCGGGCTCACCCCCGCTGCGGGCGTCCGGGGTGAGATCATTTATAAGGGTATGCCGATCCAGAAAATGCACGGAAACAAGATTCTGCGCATGGGGCTGTCCCAGGTGCTCGAGGGGCGTCATATCTTCTCCAAGCTGTCGGTGTACGAAAACCTGATGATGGGCGCGTACACCCGCAAGGACAAGGCGGGCATCCAGGAGGATTTAAAGCGTGTCTACAACCTGTTCCCAAGGCTGGAGGAGCGGCGGGAACAGATGGGCGGCACCCTCTCCGGCGGCGAGCAGCAGATGCTTGCCATCGGCCGGGCCATGGTGGCAAAGACGGAGCTTATGCTTTTGGACGAGCCCTCTCTGGGACTGGCGCCCATCGTGATCAAGGAGATTTTCGAGGCGGTTCTTAAGATTCGGGAGGAGGGCACCACGATCCTGTTCGTGGAGCAGAACTCCAAGATCGCGCTCAACACCGCGGACCGGGGATATGTGATGCAGACCGGCGAGATCATCATGGAGGACACCTGCGCCAACCTGCTGCAGAACGAGGAAGTGAAGAAAGCCTATCTGGGCGGCTCATAAGGGCTGCCCGTCAATATCGAGAGAACGGGGGTAATTCAAAATGGGATATAAAGTATTGCTGGCGCAGGACGTGTCGGAGTCCGGCAAGGAGCTGCTGAGAGAGAACGGCTGCGAGGTGATTCTGGCCCCGCGGGAGGACCCGGAGGTCATGAAGGAGCTGATCCAAGACTGCGACGCCTGCTTTTCCAAGACATTTTTCTTCTCCGAGGATATTTTGAAGGAGGGGAAGAAACTTCAGGTGGTGTCCAAACACGGCGTGGGCGTGGACAACGTGGTGGATGTGGCGACCGCTACCAGACTGGGGCTTTACGTGGTGCGCACGCCCCTCGCCAACATGGATTCCGTGGCCGAGCACACCCTGGGCGCGATCCTGGCCCTTGCCAAGAACATGCTGCCGTTAGAGAAGGCGGCCCGCAGGGCGGATTTCGACGCGCCGCTGTCATTTGAGAGCCACGATATCGGGGGAAAGACCCTGGGTATCATCGGGTTGGGAAATATTGGAAGGACCTTGGCGAAAAAGGCCCACGGCGGCTTTGATATGGAGATTCTGGGCTATGACCCCTTTGTGAAGAAGGGGGACCTGCCGGACTACATTACATGCGTGGAGGACGTGGACGACATTTTCCGCCGGGCGGACTATGTGAGCCTGCATTTGAACGCTTCGCCGGAAAACGATAATTTTGTGGATAAAAGGCGGCTGGAGCTGATGAAGCCCGGCGCGTGCCTGCTGAACTTCTCCCGGGGCTCCAACGTGAACGAGGCGGATTTGTACGAAGCGTTAAAAAACCATGTGATCGCAGGGGCGGCCCTGGACGTGTTCGCCCAGGAGCCGGTGCAGGCGGACGACCCGCTTTTGAGCCTGGACAACGTGGTGCTCTCCCCCCACTGCGCGGCGTTGACCGTGGAGGCCATGGACCGGATGAGTTACCAGGGCTGCCAGGGCATCGTGGAGATACTGAAGGGAGAGAAGCCCACCTGGTGCGTGAACTACGAGGAAGTCCGCGCCATGAGAGAAAAGGGATGAGCCATGCAGAAATTATTACAGATTCGTGAGGAGGACGCGGTGGCCGTGGCCCTGGCGCCCATCGCGGCCGGCGAGATCGTCTCCTTCGGGCCGGGAAAGACCGTGACGGCCAGGGAAAGCGTCCGCCAGGGCCACAAGATCGCCCTGCGGCCCATCCCGGCGGGAACGGATGTGATCAAGTACGGCTGTTCCATCGGCGGGGCCACCGCGGATATTGAGGCGGGGCAGTGGGTGCACACCCACAACATGAAGAGCAGATTGACCGAGCACGTGGAGTACGCCTACGAGCCGGACGTCAGGCCCCTTGCCCCCTGCGAGCCGGAGACCTTTATGGGCTACCGGCGGGAGGACGGCAGGGCGGGAATCCGCAATGAAATCTGGATCATCCCCGGCGTGGGCTGCGTGGACGACCTGTGCATGCGCCTGGCCGTGGAGAACCAGGAACTGGTGGAGCGCTTCGGCTTAGACGGGCTTTACGCCTTCCCCCATCCCTTCGGGTGCAGCCAGCTGGGCGAGGACAACGAGATGACCAGGCAGCTTCTTGCTTCCCTGGTGAACCACCCCAACGCTGGGGCGGTGCTGGTGGTCAGCCTGGGCTGCGAGAACAACGTGCCCGCGGAGTTTAAGGAGGCAATTATCCGCACCGCGGGGGACGGCTTCAGCCCGGACCGGGTCAAATTTCTGGTCTGCCAGGAGGTGGAGGACGAGGTCGCGGAGGGCAGCCGTCTGCTGGTCAGGCTGGCGGAGTACGCGGGACAGTTTAAGCGAAAACCCATCCCCGCAAGCGAGCTGGTGATCGGGATGAAATGCGGCGGCAGCGACGGCCTGTCCGGCGTTACGGCCAACCCGGTGCTGGGACAGGCGGGGGATATGCTGGTGGCCAGAGGCGGAAGCACCATGATCACGGAGGTGCCGGAGATGTTCGGCGCGGAGCAGATGCTGCTGCACCGGTGCGTCAGCCGGGAGGTTTTCGACAAGGCCCAGGCCATGCTCAACGAGTACCGGGACTATTTTGTGCGCAACGGCCAGCCGGTGTACGGCAACCCGGCACCGGGCAACTACGAGGGGGGAATCAGCTCCCTGGAGGACAAGAGCTGCGGCTGCGTGCAGAAGGGCGGGAGAGCGCCCATCGAGGACGTGATCCCCTACGCGGGACAGATCCGCAAAAAAGGGCTTACGCTGCTTGCCGGACCGGGCAGCGACCTGGTCTCAGCCACCAACCTGACGGCCGCCGGGGCCCACATTGTAATCTTCACCACCGGCCGGGGCACGCCCTACAGCACCGCCGCGCCCACCATCAAGGTGTCCACCAACACGCCGCTGTATGAGAAGAAAAGGGGCTGGATGGATTTTAACGCCGGGGTGGTTGCGGAAGGTATGCCGATCCGTGAAGCGGCAGAGGAGCTTTACCGGCAGATTCTGCGGGTGGCCGGAGGGGAACAGACTAAGGGCGAGGCCATGGGCTACCGGCGCATCGCGATTTTCAAGAACGGGGTTATCGTATGATGGAACCGATTCACAAATATTTCCGGCTGGGAACCCTGAGCTGGATGAGCTTCCCCACGGACCGGTACGACCCGGTGGACGCCGTCCGGCACATCGCCAGGGACGGGGATTTGGACGCGGTGGAGATCACGGATTACAAGGACCCGGAGGTGAAGAAACAGATCCGGCATATCCTGACCCAGTCCCATTTGTCGGTGGCCTACGGGGCCCAGCCTGTGATCCTTGGGGAAAACCTGAACCCCAACAGCCTGGACGAGCCGGAGCGGAGAATGGCCCAGGAACGCCTGTTGGAGGCCATGGAGGATGCCAAGAGCTTCGGGGCTTCGGGCTTTTCCTTCATGGCCGGAGCCTGGTGCGAGGAGGGGAAGGAGGAGGCGCTCTCGCAGCTTAAAAAGACGGCCAGGGCCCTGTGCAGCCGCGGCAGCAGCCTGGGCATGGCGGTGGAGCTGGAGGTCTTTGACTTCGATCTGGACAAGAAAGTGCTCATCGGCCCCGCGCCTCTGGCGGCCCGGTTTGCCGCTGAGATGCGCCAGGTGACGAACAATTTCGGACTGCTGGCCGACCTGTCCCATTTCCCGACCACCTATGAGGACAGCGCCTTCGCGGTGCGGGCCATGCGGCCCTACCTGACCCATTTCCACATCGGAAACGCGGTGGTGACGCCGGAGAAGGACGCCTACGGGGACAAACATCCCCGGTTCGGCTATCCCCACGGGGCCAACGACGTGGGGGAGCTGTATGATTTTTTTGCCGTGCTCCGGCAGGAGGGATTTTTCAACAGCAGAAATCCCATCATGCTGTCCGCCGAGGTGACGCCCCGGCCCGGCGAGGAGGCGGAGATTGTGCTTGCAAATACAAAACGGGTGATTAACAGGGCCTGGTCTGTGCTTTAGAGGGCGGGGCGGCCCTGGCCCCAGACGGAGCGGCGGGGAGGCCCTGCCCCGGACAGAGGGAGCAGCGGGACGGCCCTAACTCCGGACAGAGGGAGCGGCGGGGCTGCCCTAACTCCGGGCATACCAGGCCGGGCAGAGGGAGCGCTCACGTCCCCGGACTTTGGAGAGGAAAAGAATGAAGATCATTATACTGGACGGATATACGGAGAACCCGGGCGATTTGAGCTGGGATGGATTTTCGGCCCTGGGTGACCTGACGGTTTACGACCGGACGCCGCCGGAGGACGTGGCGGAGCGCATCGGGGACGCGCAGATCGTGCTGACCAACAAGACGCCCGTCACCCGGGAGACGCTTAAGCGCTGCCCCGAGGTCCGCTACATCGGCGTGCTGGCCACGGGCTACAATATCGTGGACGTCGGCGCGGCCCGGGAGCGGGGCATCGTGGTGTCCAATATCCCCACCTACGGCACCGCAGCGGTGGCTCAGTTCGTGTTCGCGCTGATGCTGGAACTTTGCCACCATGTGGGGGAGCACAGCCGGGCGGTGAAGGACGGGGCGTGGGAGCGCTGCCCGGACTTCTGCTTCTGGAATTATCCCCTGATCGAGCTTGCCGGGAAAACCCTGGGCCTGGTGGGCTGCGGCCGCATCGGCCGGGCGGTGGCGGGGATCGGCCGGGCCTTCGGAATGGAGGTCATCGGCTACGACAAGTTCCCGGTGGAGTGCCACAGCCTGACCTATGTGTCCCTGGAAGAGGTGTACCGGCGGTCGGATTTCATTTCCCTGCACTGTCCGCTCCTTGCGGACAACCGGGGGATGATAAATGACGAGAGCATCGGGAAGATGAAGGACGGGGTCTATCTGATCAACACGTCCAGAGGACCGTTGGTGGACGAGGCCGCCCTGCGCCGGGCCCTGGATTCGGGAAAGGTGGCGGGCGCCGGTCTGGACGTGGTGGAGACGGAGCCGATCCGGGGCGGCAACCCGCTGCTTGGCGCAAAAAACTGCCTGATCACGCCCCACATCGCCTGGGCGGCGAAGAGCAGCAGGCAGCGGTTGATGGATATTGCAGTGGAAAATCTGAGCGCGTTTCTGGAGGGCCGTCCGGCGAACCAGGTGAACGCCTGACAAGGGGGAATGAAGTCATGGAACGATTGTCATACAAAACATTGGAAAAACTTGGGTTTGAGGGATATCTCATGCCGGAGGGCACGGAGCGGGTGCTGCAGTTCGGCGAGGGGAATTTCCTGCGTGCCTTTGTGGATTATTTTATCGACCTGGCCAACGAGCGGACCGGCTGGGGGACCAAGGTGGTGGCGGTCCAGCCCATCGCCCAGGGCAGATGCGAAGATATCAACCGCCAGGACGGGCTGTACACCGTGTACCTGCGGGGCCTGGAAAACGGCGGGCAGGTGATCCGCAAACGGGTGGTCAGCTCCATCAGCCGGGCCTTAAATCCCTACGAGGATTACGGCGCGCTTCTGGCCTGCGCGGCCAATCCCGGCCTGCGCTATATTGTCAGCAACACCACCGAGGCGGGCATCGCGTTTGACGAAAATTCCCGGTTCGACGAGGAACCGCCGGGTTCATTTCCGGCCAAACTTACCCGGTTCCTCTACGAGCGCTACTCCTGCTTTAAGGGGGAGGCGGGCAGGGGGCTGGTGATCCTGTCCTGCGAGCTGATCGACCACAACGGCGACGAGCTGAAACGCTGCGTAGGCCAATACACCAAACTGTGGAAGCTGGAGCCGGAATTTGCTGACTGGCTTGACCGGGAGGTGATTTTCTGCTCCACCATGGTGGACCGCATCGTCACCGGCTATCCCAGGGCCGAGGCGGAGGTTTTGAACGCTCAGAACGGTTACGAGGACCTTCTGCTGGACACCGGCGAGGTGTTCGCCATCTGGGTGATCGAGGGTCCCAAGGAGCTGGAGGACGAGCTGCCATTCAAGAAGGCGGGGCTGCCGGTGATCGTGGCGGAGGACTGCACGCCCTACAAGAAGCGCAAGGTCCGCATGCTCAACGGCGTCCAGACCACCATGGTGCTGGCCTCCTACTTATCGGGCCAGGACATTGTGCGCAAATGCATGGAGGACCCGGCTATCGACTCCTTCATGGAGCGCTGCGTCTACGACGAGATCATCCCGGTGCTGACCGAGTACCCGAAGGAGGAATTGGAGGACTACGCAGCGGGCCTGTTCGACCGGCTGTGCAACCCTTTTATCGACCACAGCCTGCTGGCCATCTCCCTAAACACCACGTCCAAGTGGAAAGCCAGGGTTCTGCCCACGGTCAGGGAGTACCAGGCCGCCACGGGCAAGCTGCCGCCCAGGCTGATGGCCGGGTTCGCGGCCTACGTGATGTTCTACCGGGGAGAGCGTCTGGAGGGAAATGCCCTGGTGGCCCATCGGGGAGACACGGAGTACCGGATCTGCGACGACATGGAGGTGCTGCGCTTCTTTGAGGCCCACAAGAGCGACAGCCTGGCGGAGCTGGCCGGGGCCGTGTGCCGCAATGCCGGTTTCTGGGACGGGGACCTGACGGAAATTCCGGGCTTTTTGGAACTGGTAACCGAATATCTGCAGCTGTTTGAGCGGGAGGGCGTCCACCGCGTATTTGAACTGCTGGGAAGCTGACAAGAGAAGGAGAGAAGCGGATGAAATCGATTGTGATCAACCAGCCGGGTCAGGTGGTGTTCCGGGAGGACCCCATGCCGGTTGCAAAGGAGGGCGAGGCCCTGTTAAAGCTGCTCTACGGCGGCATTTGCGGAAGCGATTTAGGCTCTTACCGCGGAACCTACGCGTATTTTGACTATCCCAGGATTCCGGGCCACGAGTTTTCGGCCGAGATCGTGGAGGTGGGGGAAAATGATTACGGCCTGAAAAAAGGCATGATCGTCACCTGTAACCCCTATTTCAACTGCACCCACTGCTATTCCTGCCGCCGGGGCCTGGTGAACTGCTGCACCACCAACCAGACCATGGGCTGCCAGCGGGACGGCGCTTTTTCCGAGTACGTGGCCATGCCCCTGGAGCGCATCTACGACGGCAAGGGCGTGCCGCCCAAAACCCTTGCGCTGATCGAACCCTTCTGCATCAGCTACCACGGCGTTTCACGGGCCAACATCAAGCCTGGAGACCGGGTGCTGGTCCTGGGAGCGGGCACCATCGGCGTGCTGGCCGCGGTGGCGGCTAAGTCCAGGGGAGCCCGGGTCTACGTGGCGGACGTGGCTGAGAAAAAGCTTCAGTTTGCCATGGACAGCTTCGGTCTGGAGGGAACGCTGCTCAACGACTCCCCGGAGCATTTCCTGGAGCAGGTGGAGGCGGTCACGGGCGGGGACGGATTCGACGTGACCATCGAGGCGGTGGGCCTGCCCTCCACCTTCCAGAACTGCATCGACGCGGCGGCTTTCGGCGGAAACGTGGTGCTCATCGGAATCGGCAAGAAGAACCTGGACTTCAACTTCACCACCATCCAGAAAAAGGAACTGAACGTGTTCGGCTCCCGCAACGCCCTGAAGGCGGACTTCCTGGAGCTCATCGACCTGGTGAAGGCCGGGGGCGTGGACCTGGAGAAGATTGTGACCAACGTGTACAAGTTCGCGGACGCGCCGGAAGCATTTGCCGAGTTCGACCGCAGGGCCGGGGAAATGCTCAAGGTGGTGCTGGACTTTACATAAGGCCGGGTGTGCGCTGAAAGTGAAATTGGATAAAACTGGAAAATTTAAAAATCCGGACGGGATTCGCGGAAACGGCGCGGGCCCTGTCCGGATTTTTTTGCGCATCCGAAGGGCAGGGGACAAGGTTACAAATATGTTAAGAAATGCCAAAAAGTGTTCCGGATTTGTAACCTCGGTAGTATACTATAGACAAATAATATTGGGTATATGCAGGTGGGTATCCTGCAATACCCCTAAGGAGGTCAGGTATATGGTATCGTTTCTTGGAGGACTTGTACTGCTGATTGCCGGTTATTTTCTTTACGGCAGCTTTGTGGAGCGGGTATTCCACCCGGACAGCCGGCAGACTCCTGCCTACGCCATGGAGGACGACGTGGACTTTGTGCCCATGTCCACCAGCCGGGCATTTCTGGTTCAGCTATTGAACATCGCGGGTCTTGGCCCCATTTTCGGCGCGCTCAGCGGAGCGTTGTGGGGGCCGGTGGTCTACATCTGGATTGTGCTGGGCACCATTTTCGCCGGCGGCGTCCACGATTACCTCTCCGGCATGCTTTCCGAGCGCAACAACGGCGCATCCATCTCGGAGATCGTGGGTAAATACCTGGGTCCGGTCATGGCGGTGGTCATGCGGATCTTCTCGGTGATTCTGCTGGTGATGGTAGGCGTTGTGTTTATGGTAGGCCCGGCGGGGCTGATCGCCCTGTTGACGCCGGAGGCCCTGAACGTGCAGTTCTGGACGATTGTGATTCTGATCTACTATTTCCTGGCGACGCTGCTCCCCATCGACAAGATCATCGGCAAGCTGTACCCGATTTTCGGCATCTGTTTGATCGTCATGGCGCTGGGCATCGCGGGAGCTACGCTGTATTACAGCGGCACCAGACCCATGCTGGAGATTTGGGACCACGTGGAAAACATGTATCCCGGCAAGGAGCTTCCGATCTGGCCCCTGATGTGCATCACCGTGGCCTGCGGCGCCATTTCCGGCTTCCACGCCACCCAGTCGCCCATGATGGCACGCTGTATCAAGAGTGAGAAGGAAGGACGCAAGGTGTTCTACGGGGCCATGGTAGCGGAGGGCGTGATCGCCCTGATCTGGGCTTCCGCGGGTATCGCCTTCTACTATGACCGGGCGGGCGCGGGCACCGGGCTTCAGGCTCTGCTGGCCGCCAAGGGCGGAAATTCCACCACGGTTTACGACATGTCCATCCAGCTTTTAGGCGGCGTTGGCGGCGTGCTGGCCATGCTGGGCGTGATCGCCTGCCCCATCACTTCCGGCGACACGGCGTTCCGCTCCGCGCGTCTGACCATTGCGGACTGGTTCAAGATTGACCAGAAGGACACCAAGAAGCGCCTGATGCTCTCGGTTCCCTTACTCCTGGTGGGATATGGCATCTCCTTCCTGGACTACAACACCATCTGGCGGTATTTCTCCTGGTCCAACCAGACCCTGGCGATGATGGCGCTGTGGGCGGCAGCCACCTATGTGTGCCGCTTTGTGGGCAAGAATTACGGCTGGATCGCCGCGGTCCCGGCCACCTATATGACCTCGGTGAGCGTCGCCTATATTTTACAGGCCCAGGAGGGCTTCCGCCTTCCCGCCACCCTGTCCAACGGAGTGGGCATCTGCGCGGCCGTTGTGTGCCTGGCGCTGTACGTGGTAAAAGTGTACGTGAAATCCGAGGTGAAGTCCACCAGAAAGGACGAGGCGCTGGTGATCAAATAGCCTCGTCCACGGTCAGCTGCGCCAATAGAACTCTTTAAAGATCTGTATAAATTCCCGCAGCGCGTTGGACAGATAGCGCCCTTTGGGAAGGATCAGGTCGAAGTGGCGGACAGCCTGGCAGGAGTCGATTTTGTAGTACAATGTGTCCGGTCCGGGGTCGGTGACCAGGATGTCGCTGATAAAGGTGGCTCCTAAGCCGCCCCGGGCCAGATGGTAGGCGGTGACCAGCTGGGCCACCTTCAGCCGGACGACGGGGGTGATCCCCACAGCGTTAAAAAAGTGTTTGCTGCGGGCGTGAAGGTTGTTGCCTTCGGTCAGCAATATAAAAGGGGTATCCCCAAAGGCTTCAAGGCGTATGGAAGGGCAGGACAATTCCATATGCCTTTTTTTCAGCACATCCTCCCCGGTCAGGGCGAAATCCCGCAGGACAATGTTCACCTCATAGGAGGCGGGAACCGCCAGCAGCACGGTGTCCTGGAACACGGGATGGCGGTCGAAATCGTCCTCGTACAGCGGGTTGCAGCTGAAGGTGGTGTCGATGACCCGGTCCTTTAAGAGATCCACCAGCTCGTAGGAACCTGCCTCCACCAACTCCAGGCGGATGCCCGGATGGCGGCAGGTGTAGGCCGTCAGCACCGGGGGCAGCACGTAGGAGTTGAAGTAGTGGGAGCCGCCGATGCAGATGGAGCCGGTGTTTAAGCCCGACAGGTCGTTAAACTGCTGCTTCATCTCGTCCTCCAGGGCCTGGAACTGCCGGACCTTGCGGATGTAGATTTCCCCGGCCTCCGTCAGTTTGAGCGGCTGGCGGTTCCGGTCAAAGAGCGGCATTCCGATCTCCGCCTCCACCTTCTGAACCGCGATGCTTAAGGCTGGCTGGGTCAGGTACAGGGCCGCAGCGGCCTTGGAAAAGCTGCCTTTCTGGTATACCATGTAGATGTATTTCATTTCCTGATGCATATATTCCCCTTCCGATTTCTGTGTAGTTATCCCTATAAACTAATTTAATGGCTTTATAAATACTATAAATTTGATTTTATAACATCTTTAACATAAAATTAATATGACAAAAATAACGAAATTCTCGAGAAAAAATCGTTATTTTTCACTATGTGCCGGCATAGAGGGATCAGCAATGCAACAAGTCGCATGTATTTCATGCAAATCCAACTAGAAAAGGGGATTCTTATGAGTATCATTAAGAAATGGAATGGCTTGAGTTTGTTTACGCGGATTATGGTAGGCTTTGTGCTGGGTATTCTCTGCGGCCTGGTGATGGGACCCGAGGCTAAGATGTTTAACTTTTTGGGGACCATTCTGGTCCGCCTTTTGACCATGGTGGTGGCGCCTCTGGTGCTGTGCCTGCTGGTCTGCGCGGCCGCCGACGTAGGCGACTACAAGACACTGGGAAAAATTGGAATTAAAACGGTGGTAATTTTCCTGGTGAGCACGGGTTTTGCCATTTTCATCGGCCTGGTGATGGCCAATCTGATCAACGTGGGAACGGGCGTGAACATTGAGATTCCCAAGGAGGCGGAGGAGTCCTCGGTGGTGATTCCCAGCGCTCTGACCACGCTGATCAACATTATCCCGCAGAACCCGTTTGAGGCGCTGAGCACCCAGAACCTGCTGCAGATCATTTTCTTTGCGCTGTTTTTCGGCTTTGCGCTGATCAAGCTGGGCGACAAGGGCGCCGTGGTGTTGAACTTCTTCCGCGGCTGCACGGACGCCATGAAGGAGATCACCTCCATCGTGCTGGAATTCACCCCTTACGGCGTGTTCGGCCTGATGGCAAACGTGGTGGGCACCAACGGACTGGGAATCTTGCTTCCCTATATGAAGACGATTCTGGCAGTGTATGTGGCCTCCGCCCTGTTCACCGTGTTGGTGCAGGCAGGCCTGATGGTAGGCGTAGGCGCTCACATGAGCCCGGTTAAGTTCTTAAAAGGCGTGAAGGAAGCCGCCATGTTCGTGTTCGCGACCTGCAGCAGCGTTGCCACGATCCCGGTGAACTTAAAGTGCGTGAAGAAGCTGGGCGTCAGCGACGAGATCGCCAACTTCGTGATCCCCTTCGGCGCTGTGATGAACATGAACGGAACGGCCATCTACGAGGCGGTGGCGGTTATCTTTACCGCCCAGGTGTACGGCATTGAGCTGACCCTCATGCAGCAGATTATGGTTATGCTCACCGCAACCCTGGCTTCCGTCGGAACCGCGGGCGTGCCCGGCTCCGGCCTGGTGATGCTGACCATCGTGCTCAGCTCCGTGAACCTGCCCATGGAGGCCATCGGATTGCTGGCCGGTATCGACCGCATCCTGAATATGGGCCGCGTGATCCCCAATATCGTGGGCGACGCAGCCACCGCAGTGCTGGTAGCCAAGACCGAGGGCGCATTGGCCGACGTGCCGGAGAGCGCCGCAAACGCTTAGAAATGTGAGGAGGAGTATATGGAAACCGGAAAAATCAACGCGCTGATGATGGAGGAGACCGACAATGTGGTGACCTGCGTCATGGAGATCAAAAAGGGAGACACCGTCGTTTACCGCAAGGGAGATACATACTGTGCTGTGGAGGCGCTGGAGGACATTCCCTACTGCCACAAGATCGCCTTAATCCCCTTTGACGAGGGGGACGAGGTGGTCAAGTACGGCGAGATGATCGGGAGAACCAACCGGGCCATCGGCAAAGGGTGCCTGGTGAACCATGAGAATATCTACAGCGTACCCAGAGATTACGAGAGCGAGATGGTGTGAGGAGGAGCGATATGGAATTTTTAGGATACAGAAGGTCTGACGGAAGAGTGGGAATCCGCAACCATGTGCTGATTCTCCCGGCCTGCGCCTGCGGAAGCGAGAGCTGCCGGGTGGTGGCAAGCCAGGTGCGCGGGGCCGTGAACATTATTTTTAACACGGGCTGCTCCGACGTGGCGGCGAACACGGCCATGTCCCAGAAGGTGCTGACCGGATTCGCCTTAAACCCCAACGTCTACGGCGTGGTGATCATCGGCCTGGGCTGCGAGACCGTGCCCCACAGGGAGCTGCGGGAGAAAATCCAGGCCCTCACCGACAAGCCGGTGGCCTCCTTCGGAATCCAGGAGGAGGGCGGAACCTTAAAAACCATCGAGAAGGCGGTGCGGGCCGCCCGGGATATGGCGGCGGCGGCTTCCAGGCAGCAGCGGGTTCCCTGCGACATTTCGGAGCTGCTCATGGGCATCGAGTGCGGCGGTTCGGACGCCACCTCGGGCATCGCCTCCAATCCCGCGGTGGGCGAGCTCAGCGATCTTTTGGTGGACGCGGGCGCTTCCACCATGATGAGCGAGACCATCGAGTTCATCGGCGGCGAGCACGTGCTGGCAAAGCGCGGAGCCACCCCTGAGATTCACAACCAGATCATTCAGATTTGCAAGGAGTACGAGGAGCACCTGGCGGGAGCGGGCCAGAACTGCCGGGCCGGCCAGCCCACCCCGGGCAACAAGGCCGGAGGACTTTCCACCCTGGACGAGAAGAGTCTGGGCTGCATCCGCAAGGGTGGCACCCGCCCGGTGGTGGAGGTGGTGGAGCAGGCCGCCCGGCCCACCAAAAAGGGCGCTATCATCATGGACACGGCGGGCTACGACATTTCCTCCGTCACCTCCATGGTGGCCGGCGGCTGCCAGGCGATTGTGTTCACCACCGGCCGGGGCACCCCCACGGGCAACGCCATTGTCCCGGTGATCAAGGTCACGGGCAACAAGCTGACCTACCAGAGCATGGAGGACAACATGGACGTGGACGTCAGCGGCATCGTGGACGGCACCTGCACCATCAAGGAGAGCGGAAAACAGCTCTTCGATGAGTTCCTGGAGGTGTGCAACGGCAAGATGACCAAGGCGGAGGCCTACGGGTTCTCGGATATCGCGGTGGACCATGTGTGCCGGTTTGTGTAGTGTGGGATTTGAGAGAAGTTGCGTGAGATAAAAGGCAGAAGGAAAAGCTGGTGGGAGATGGGTTCCCATCAGCTTTTTTAATGGAACGGGCCGCGGGGAGGCTGGGAAAAAGCGCGGCGGAGGCGCGGGGCGAACCGCAGGGAAAACCGGGTAGCCAAACCTTCCGGGATATGGTAAAGTTGTGTTTATGAGAATTGACAAGGGAGGACACGGTTATGACCGCAGAAGAATTCAGAAAAAAGCTGGAGGAGGACCAGGAGTGGGCGCCGGGCTGGGAGGCCATTGAGGGCGTCTTTGAGAAGCTGTACCCGGGCCAGGAGCCGTCCCATTACGGCACCAATATGGTAGCCCGGGCCATGTTTGGCGGGGAATGCTACCTGGACGGGTATTCCATCTACGATTCCCCCAACGGCTACAAACACATCGTCACCTTCGGCATGACGGAGCTGTACGCCGATGAGGACGCTCTGGGCGGCGAGTGGAACAACTGGGGTTATGAGATGACCATCAAGCTGCCGGAGAAGGACAATGAGAGCTGCATGTGGGCCATCGACCTGCTCAGCAATCTGGCGTACTACACCTATACCGAGAAGCGGTTTTTCGAACCCTTCCAGTATATTGCAGGGGGCGGCGGCTCCATCAACCGGGACCGGGATTCCCAGATCACCGCCCTGATGGCGGTGTACGACACGGAGGCCCAGGGCGTGGACACCATCTACGGCAGGACGGATTTTATCCAGCTGGTGGGCATCACACAGCGGGAACTGGAGCTGCTGATGGAGGACCGGGAAAATGCCAGGGTGCTGTATGAGCGGATGCGGGCGGAGAACCCGTATTTGGTGACGGATTTGAACCGGACGAAATCGTATTTGTAGAGATTGCGTGGGGACGGTCCTGGGCTTGTGGGGCGGCCCAAGGCCCGGTTGTCCTGGCTCCTAAGCTCGGTTGTCTTGGTTCGGGCTCCCCGGCTCGCCCCCTGGTTCCGGTCCCGCGGCTCGCCCCCTGGTTCCGGTCCCGCGGCTCGCCCCCTTGGTTCTGGTCCCGCGGCTCGTTTACTTGGCTCCGCCCCCTCGCCTCAGCCGCCCAGCTCCCGCTTCAATTTGCGGAAGGAAACCACGAACAGCGCCACCGTGGTGCACACGGCCACGGCGTCCGCGATGGGCTCGGCCAGGAACACGGCCATGACCTTGTTCTCAAAGAACCGGGGCAGGAGATAGATGAGCGGAATCAGCAGAAACACCTTGCGCAGCAGAGCCAGAAACAGGCTGGTTTTGCTGTCGCCCAGGGAGATGAAGGTCTGCTGGCAGGCGATCTGCGCGCCGAACATCAGGGAGGCCGCCATATAGATCCGCAGGGCCCAGACGGCGTACCCGGTCAGCGCCTGGTCCTGGGTGAAAATGCCGGTGAACACGTGAGGAATGAACATGGCCACGGCCCACAGCACGGTTGCGTAACCCAGGCAGGTGATGAGCAGCAGGCGGAAGGCGGAGTCCACCCGGTGGATTTTCCTGGCGCCGTAGTTGAAGCTGATAATGGGCTGGGCGCCCTGGCACATGCCCATGAGGGGCAGCAGGGAGAACTGCATCACGCTGCTGCATATTGTCATGGAACCCACCGCAATGTCGCCGCCGTAGCGCTGCAGGGAGGTGTTAAAGCAGATGTTTAAGATGCTCTCCGTAAACTGCATCACAAAGGGAGCCGCCCCCAGAGCGATGGCGGGCATCAGCACGGATTTTTCCACCTTCAGGCAGGGGATGCGGATCTTTAAATAGCTCTTGCCGGATACCAGGAACGTGACCACAAAGGCCGCGCTGATTCCCTGGGAAATGATGGTGGCCAGGGCTGCTCCCCGGACGCCCATGTGCAGCACGAACATCAGAATGGGGTCCAGGATAATGTTGCAGACCGCGCCGATGAGCACGGTCAGCATACCGGTTCGGGCGTACCCCTGGGCGTTGATGAACGCGTTTAAGCCGAGAGCCAGCTGGACGAAGATGGTGCCGATGGAGTAAATCTGCATGTAGCTCCAGGCGTATTCGATGGTGTCGCCGCTGGCGCCGAAGGTTAAGAGAATTCTTTGACCGAAGATCTGGATGACCGCGGTCAGAACCAGGGACACCGCGATCAGAGCCGTGGTGCAGTTTCCGAGGATCTTCTCGGCCTCGTCCCTGCGGCCTTTGCCCAGCATAATGGAGGCCCTGGGAGCGCCGCCCATGCTGACCAGGGCCGCAAAAGCGGAAATGGCCATGATGATGGGGAAGGTGACGCCCACTCCGGTCAGGGCGTTAGCACCCACGTCCGGCAGGTGGCCGATGTACATGCGGTCCACCATATTATAGAGAACATTGATGACCTGGGCCGAGATAGCGGGGAGCGCCAGGCTGAACAGGAGTTTTCCAACACTGCCGGATCCGAGATCCACCTCTTTTACATTTTTCTGATCCGCCATAAATAACACGTCCTTTCACAAGTGATAAATAAGTGTGAATAATAATCATTTAATAACTATAACGCGAAGAGAAGGGAAAGTCAATGATATGATCAATGCAATCTTTTTTGACATCGATGGAACGCTGAGGGATTTCGAGGAGAAAGGCATACCGGAATACACCCGGAAGGCCCTGGATAAGGCCCGGGAGGCGGGGCTGCGGCTGTTTATCGCCACGGGGCGCCATTGGCTGGAAATCGAGGAGGAAGGGCTTTTGGGGGATCTGGAATTTGACGCCTACGTGACGCTCAACGGGCAGCTCTGCTATGTGCGGGAGGGACGGGAGCTTCCGGGGCGGGCCATTTACAAAAATCCCATTGATCCGGGGCAGGTGAGACGCCTTTTGGGGATGATTGAGGAGGAGCCGTTCCCTTGTCTGTTTATGGAGGAGGGGAGGATGTATATCAATTATACGGACCCGCGGGTGGAACTGGTGCAGCAGGGAATCGGCACCGCGCTGCCGCCGGTGGGAGACATCGGGCGGGCGCTGGAGAATCCGGTGTATCAGATTGTGCCTTATGTGGATGAGGAGCGGGCCAGGCGGATTATCGCGGGCCTTCCGGGCTGCGGTCATGCCATGTGGCATGCGGGAAATGCGGTGGATCTGCTGCCCTTCGGGGGAGGAAAATGCGGGGGAATTGAGAAGATGCTGGAGCATTTCGGGATGAAGGCGGAGGAAGCGGCGGCTGTGGGGGACGGGAAGAACGACGTGTCGATGCTGGAGTATGCGGGTGTGGGGATTGCGATGGGAAATGGGTGTGAGGAGGCCAAGGGGGCAGCGGATTTTGTGGTGGCGGGGATTGAGGAAGAAGGGCTTTTGGAAGCGGTTGAAGAGATTTTGAGGCGGTGAGATAAAACCGAATGGACAGAGGTTTGGGAGCGGCACACAGGTTCTTGCCTGGAGCCGCTCCCGGTTTTATCCTCTCTGACGTCTGCGGGAGCTGCGGGACATATTTTGCCTCTATCCCTGGTTTGGCCCGCCCAGACGGCACACCGCCCGCCCCTGTCCTGCGTCCAGGATCAGGCTGGCCCTGCCGCCGCTGAGGTCGTAGAGCTTCACAATGTCGGTCAGCTCCGCCTCGCCGGGCAGGAGGGCTTCTAAGACTTCCGGGTAGCGCCGGAGCAGCTCGGGCTGATACAGGCGGGTGTTGCGGTTGTCGTTGATGGCCCCATAGTAGACGTCGGCCTCCACCAGATCCTGGAACATATGGCTTCCGTAGGACAGCTCCGGATGGTAACCGGCGTCCTTGTACGCCACCTCGCAGATGGCGTTAAACTGGCTGATTTCCGCGTAGGACACCGGAACGCCAAGCTCCGGGGAAGAGGTGCCGATGCGGCCGGGAACCAGCAGCATGAGCTTTTTATCCACGGTCTCAAAATGCCGGTTGATCCGTCCGATCAGCCGGGCCACGTCCGTTTTTTTCGCGTAGGGATACTCGTAATATTTCTGGGGGTCCAGCCACACGATGTAATCGATCAGCTCCGTCTTGGAGCGTCGCATGGTGGTCTGGCGCACGTCAAAGAGCAGGTTGTCGTCCACGCCGGTGGGGATGTGCACCTGCTCCGAGGCTGCGGACTGCAGGGGACGGCACTGGAGCAGGTTCAGCTTCCAGGTATTCTCCTCAGGACAGGTGATGGCAAATTCCACATCCACCGGACATTCATACTTGGATTCCAGCATCTGCAGCATGGAGTACATCATGCTGATGAACGCGTGGTTGTCCACAATACCCTGACAGTCCGCAAAGTAAACCTTTTTATACACGTGCCGCTCCGCCAGCATGTCCTCGGCCTCGGTGTCACGGCTCAGCACCAGCTTTTTCTGCCATTTGGGAAGCAGGTCGATGATTTCATCCAGCTTTTTGGTGCAAAGCTGCTTGTTCTGGAAGTCCAGGACGTCCACCTGCCGCTGGGAGTATTTGTGGCGGTCCGCCAGGGTGGTCCGCAGGTTGGCCTGAGAGCGGTCCAGCCCCACTAACCGCGGATAGTCTCCGGGCGTGCGCTCCACGGCCCGGGTTCCGAGCCCCACCACCATGCGCAGCATCCCGGCCCTGGGATTTAAATACTCCATCCATTTGTAGGGATTGTAGGAGCAGCCCATGCCTGCGGCCACCGGCAGATAGTAATCCCCGTAGGTCTGGCCGGAGACCTGCTGGATCAGCAGCGCCATCTGCTCATCCATGTCCAGCAGATGGCGTTTTCTGCGGTATTCAATGGCTGATTCGTTCATAACGCTGGCGTAGACGCGCCGGATGGCGTCCTCCAGCTCTTTAAGACGTTCTTCCCTGGTGCCCTGGTTCATGCAGAACACAGACTCGTACTTTCCGGAGAAGGCGTTTCCGTAGCCGTCCTCCATGATGCTGCTGGAGCGCACAATGATCGGCAGATTGCCGTAGTGGTCCAGCATCTCCTCCAGCTGAGCCCGGATGTCCTCCGGGATTTTTCCGTTCTGCAGCCGCCTTGTCAGCTCCTCCGCCTCCTGGAAATGCTCCTTTTCCAGTTTGTGCCGGGCCTTCAGCTCAGCGCACCGGTTTAATACCATGTACTGGTAGAACACGTCCGTGCCGATAAAATAGGAGTTGTGCGGTTCCATGTGGGCCGCAAGTTCCGGCATCTTGAGCGCGATCAGCTTGCGGGCGACCAAAAGCCCGCAGGCCTTTCCGCCGATCACGCCTCCGCCGATCCGGCGCGCGTTCACCGCCCGGAAATCCGCGGCGGTAAAGTATTTTAAAATCAGCTGCTCCATATGGCTTTCCGAAGTCATGAGCTTATTGCACACCCATTTCTGCTCCTCCGGCGTCAGGTTTTCCTGTTTCAGCATTTCCGTCCAGTCCGTCATCTTATTTCCCCCGTCTTATGTATTGAGTTCTTTATAAGTAATGTAACGCAAAAATGGACTGGTGGCAAGGGACATTTTTACACAGGACCGTATCCCTTTTTCCTGTGGAATACCAGCAGCAGCCCAAGGTAGCAAAGGCACAGAAAGCCGATTTGCAGGGCCGTCTCGATAAAGAGGGGCAGCTGGCCGGTGGGGCTGGAGATGGGGGTGGCGAAGCGGTAAAGTCCGATGGAGATGGCGAGGAGCAGGGAGGGTTTTAAGACCATACTCCAGGCGTTCCAGCGGAAGGGGACCAGGCGCTTTAAGGAGATCAGGCTGAAGAGCGCCAGGGCCAGCTCGCTGGCCAGCATGCCCCAGAGGTAGCCCTGGATGCCGAAAACCGGGATGGCGAAGAGGACGAATGCCAGACGGATCAGCATGGCGAGCACGTTCTGGAAGAAGGTGATGGAGGTTTTGCCAAGGCCGTTTAACACGCTTCCCAGGGTGGTGGCCAGGTACATGAAGGGGCAGAGCCAGGCCAGGATGGTGATGAAGGTGCCAGCGTCCGGGTCGCGGAAAACGCTGACGCCCAGCTGGCTTCCGAACATGGTGAAGACGCCGATGCAGAGGACGCCCATGTAACAGCTGTAGCGCAGGGACATGGAGATCACGGAGGAAATGCGTTCCTCATTTCCGTCGGACTGGGCCTCTGCCACTGTGGGCAGCAGAAGCACCGCCATGGAGTTGGTGATGGCGGAGGGGAAGAGGATGAAGGGCAGGCTCATCCCGGTCAACACGCCGTAGACGGAGAACGCCTCGCTGTTTGTGAGCCCGAAGCGCACCAGGCGGTTGGGAATCCAGATAGCTTCCGCGCTGCCTAAGAAATTGAGCACCAGGCGGTTGCCCATGAGGGGGAGGGCCAGGGCCATCAAGGGGCCGGAGGTGTCGCGCAGCCCCGCGGTGAGCCCGCCCCACCCGGCGGTCTGAAGGCCGGGGCGCAGGCCGCGGTCCGGCGGGAACAGGAGCAGGGAGAGGAAGGTGAAGGCGGCCGAGGCCATTTCCCCGATCAGGTGGCCGTAAACGGCCAGGGTGACGGTGATCTCCCGGCCACGCTCCGCCCAGATGTCCACGATGAGAAATACCGCCGCCATGCGGATCACTTGTTCCGCCACCTGGGAGAAGGCCGGAACCCGGGCCTTCTGCATGCCGTAATAGTAGCCGTTGATGCAGGCGTGCAGGGCTGCGAAGGGCACGGACAGGGCCATGACGGGCAGATAGGGGGCGCAGCGCGGCTCCAACAGCAGCCTGGCGGCTAAAAAGTCATCGAACCGGCAGATGAAAGCGGCCAGCAGGACGGACAGGGACATGGAAATGATGAGGCCGCTGCGGAACGCCGCCCGGCCCCGCTTCATATTGGCCGCCACGTACTGGGAGAGGGCGGTCTGAATGGAACCGGCGCAGACGGCAAAGCAGATGCCGAACACCGGGTGGACCATGTTGTAGATTCCAAGCCCTTCCGCGCCGACGGCCCGGGACATGAAGATCCGGTAAAAGAACCCCAGAACCCGGCAGAGAAAGCCGGTCCCGGTGAGCAGCAGCGTGCCGGTGATGAACGCCCGCTTTCGCGGGGACAGCCAGCTGCCTATGGATTGTGAGGAAGTCTTGGGACTGTTCATATAAACTCCGGGTTTTGCGAATTATTATAAATATATGGGGGAGGCGGTAGGTTATGACGCGGGTGGGAAGATTGGAACGGAAAGATTGGGAACGGCTTTTTGGGAGAAGGCCGGGAGTGAAATGAAAGGGGGCATGGCAAAACGGCCCTGCGCCGGGGAATCGGGCTGCAGAGCCGTCTGTGGGAATTGGAGTTGTCTGTTTTTTTCTAATAGAACATCGACATGACGATTCCCTGGCCATAATCGCCGAATTCCCGGCCGAAAAGGTTTACACCGCCTACAAATCTGGCAGTTTCGCGCACGGAGACACCAAAGGAAATATAGGGCTGGGCGGGCAGGTTCAGCGTCTCCAGGGTGATGTCGGGATTTTTCAGCTTTCCGTCCAGATAACCGCCGTTGGGACGCACGGAGACGGTTTTCAGAAGACCGTACTGGGTGCTGCCGGATTTCCAACTCTCGGGAGTCAGACTGCCCCTTCTGGCCCCGAAGTCGCCCGGAGACTGATAAGTCAGGATATCGCGGCCGTTAACCGTGAACGTGATGTCCGAGGGCCAGTCTTCCGCATAGCCTGGCGCCTCCGAGCACAGCTCCAGACTGAATGTCAGCTCTTTAAGCGGCACAGGCGGCGGAAAATTGGGAAAGCGGTACTCGATAAAACCCTTGTGAAACCATAGGAGCTGGGCGTTGGTCCGTAGGGGGGAGTAGAAGGCGCGCGGGTTGTCGTAGGTGTCGATGACCCCGTTTTTATCGGCCAATCCGCAAGTGGGAGCTACCTCGAAGTCGTAATAATTCCCCACCGGCATGTCGAAGGTGATACTTTTGCTCCGGCGGTCGGCCTCCGGCATGGATACGTCGATGCGGATGGATTCCACGCTGTTGATACACACGCGCATGGAGCCGCGCAGGCCTGGCTGGGATTCGGTTACCACCATGCGGGCCTCCTCCAGGCAGCGTATGTGCATGGCGGTGGAGGATACCGGAATGTCGAGCGTGGAGGCGATCTCCTGAATCGACATGGGGGTATTGTCCAACAGGTTTAAGATCTGGAGGCGTACGGGCGAGGAAATGGCCTTTCCGATGTGAACCAGCTGTTCCTGGTGGGAGGGAACGGTGGTGCGCAGGTGAATATTCCGGTCATTGCTCAACTGAATGGGTTTCTTTGATTTTGACATAAGCGCTCCTGAATGTTCTGATTCATTTTCTTTTATTCTATCAAAACTGAAGTATAAATTCCAGTAAATTTTCAAAAACGTCCATTTAATTGTATAAAAAATGTAATAAATAAACAGATGTTAAAATTAAATGGAAAATATAAGAAAAAATATTGTGAAATAATGCTCAAAAAAGCAATTAATTTTAAAATATATTGACAGATTAGATAGAAAATGCTAGCATGAGTTTAGAAGAATAAATTACAAAAAGAATGTAATAAATAAAAATCGATACAATTTAACCATTACAAGATAATCGGAGGATTTGACATGAGGGGAGAATATCCGCGGCCGGAATTTCGGAGGGAACGTTGGTGCAGCCTCAATGGAGAATGGGGGATCACGCTTGGGGACCAGACCTGTACAATCCAGGTACCCTTCGCCTATCAATGCGCCATGAGCGGGACAGGAGTGAGCGGAGCATATGACACCATGCGTTATTTCCGGACGTTTCGGGTTCCGGAGGAATGGAACGGGAGCCGGATTATCCTTCATTTCGGGGCGGTGGACTACCGCAGCCAGGTGTTTGTAAACGGTTCGCCGGCGTGCGGCCACGAGGGTGGCTATACGCCCTTTTCAGCCGATATCACCCCGTATCTGACCGGCGGGGAGGAAATGCTGGAGGTCCGGGTCTGGGATCCCCTTAAAGATGAGACGATCCCCCGGGGAAAGCAATTTTGGGCGGGAGATCCCGCGTTTATCTGGTATACGCCGTCCTCGGGGATATGGCAGTCCGTATGGCTGGAACCCCTGGATGAGGCCCATATTGCAGGAATACGTTACGATTCCGACGTGGATGCCGGTTTGGTGCGCATCCGTTTCAGCCTGTCGGAGCAATGTCCTCTGCCGTGCCGCCTGCGATGGCAGATTCGGGTGAAGGGCGAAGAGATTTACGAGGGTGGGTTTATAAGCCGGGAACGGAACGGGGAGTTTGCGGTGGATGTATTTCATAACCGGATTCTGAACGGCAGCTTCCATTACAGCGGACTGTGCTGGTTTCCGGAGAGCCCGACGCTGTTTGACGTGCACACGGAGCTGGAGTCCGATGGGCAGATTCGGGACTCGGTGGACACCTATTTCGGTATGCGCAAGATCCATGTGTCGGAGGGAAAGATTTACCTGAACAACCGCCCTTATTTCCAAAAACTGGTTTTAGATCAAGGCTATTGGCCGGACAGCCTGGTGACCGCGCCCTCGGATGAGGCGTATCGGGAGGATATAAGGCGGGCTAAGGAAATGGGATTTAATGGCTGCCGCAAACATGAAAAAGCGGAGGATCCAAGATTTCTGTACTGGGCGGACCGCATGGGATTTCTGGTGTGGGAATCCATGGGCAGCTTCATCAGCTATACGCACCAGGCGGCCTCTGCCTGTGTCGGGGAGTGGTGCGGCCTGATCCAGCGGGATTACAGCCATCCCTGCATTGTGGTATGGAACGTGCTAAACGAGAGCTGGGGGATTCCGGCGGTCAGCCATGACCCCGAGCAGCAGGCGTTTGCCAATGCCATGTACTATCTGGCGCGAAGCCTGGGCGGGAACCGGCTGGTGATTTCCAACGACGGTTGGGAGATGACGGAGACGGATCTTGTGGCGGTGCACAGCTACCGCCATGGGGAACGGTCGGACGCCGGGATGCAGGAGCGTTTCTCACGGGGGCTTTGTTCGGTGGAAGGGCTGGCGGACATTATGATCCGCAAGCCATTTGCAGAAGGGTACGGTTACAAGGGACAGCCGGTGATCCTCTCGGAGTGCGGCGGAATCGCACTGGCGCCGGAGGGGGGATGGGGCTATACCAGCGCGTCCGGGGCTGAGGAATTTCTGGAGGAGTACCAGCGCATCATCCGCGCCATCGGCCGGTCCGGAATGATTCAGGGGTTCTGTTACACTCAGTTTACCGACGTGGAACAGGAGATTAACGGTCTGCTGCGGCCGGACCGCACACCCAAGGTGGACCCGGAGGCGTTAAGGCAGATCAATGATCAGATTGAAACGATGCTATGACCGGCATGTTTTAATAAAGGGAACCATTCAGTTGATTTATTTCAAAGAAAGGGAGGATTAGAAATGAAAAAATGCAAGAAGTTGACCGCATTACTGATGGCCAGCATTATGGGCCTGTCGCTGTTTGGCTGCTCATCCGGCAAGGATGCTCCCACCACGGCTGCGTCCCAGGCTCCGGAAACCAAGGCTCCGGAGACGAAAGCGCCGGAGGCCTCCGCCACAGCGGCCCCTGAAACTACGGAGGCGGCGGATGTGAACGGCGACGGTACTGTAAACAATCCGGAGAAAATTGTGGCTGGTGAACATGAGTTGATTTTCTGGTCCCTGTTCAGCGGCGGCGACGGCGACTGGATGGACAAGATCATCAACGATTATAACGCCACCAACCCGGAGTATAAGATTGTACCCGTGAAACTGGTGTGGGCGGATTATTACACGAAGTTGATGACCGCCGTGGCGGCCGGTAAGGGACCGGATATCGGTGTTTCCCATGTCTCCAAGCTGCCGGAACTGGTGGCGAACGGAGCGGTGCAATCCTTTGAGACCAATCTGGACTGGTCGGAGTACACAGAAGGCGCCAGGAACACCGTGACGTTCGACGGCGAAGTTTACGGGGTACCGCTGGACACCCACTGCCTGATCGCCTATCTGAATACCGATCTGTTCAAGGAGGCGGGAATTGAGCCGGATCTGTCGGTCAATACTGAGGACGACTTTGTGGCATTACTCAAACAACTCAAAGAAAAACTGCCGGAGGGCACGTATCCGCTGGCTATGGACAAAATTCAGGATTATCCCTTCCGCTACTGGTGGCAGGTCTACTATTCCATGGGCGGAACCGATGTAATCGACGCTGACGGCAAGGTTGCCATCGACCGGGACAAGGCCATCAAGGCTGCTGAGTTTATCAAGATGCTGTTTGACGAAGAGTACATTACCCCCAACCTGACGACCACGGAGGAGCAGGATAAGATCTTCCAGGCCGGAAAGGCTGCCATGGTGTTTACCGGCACGTGGTGCGTGGGCAAGTTCGGTGCCACGGACGGACTGAACTTTAAGGCCACTCTGGTACCCAGCTTGTTTGGGACGGAGAGCGCCTGGGCGGATTCCCACGTGTTTACCATCCCGGTGAATCCCGGCCGCACGCCGGAGGAGACGCAGGGCGCCATCGATTTTATCACCTGGGCGTCCAAGAACGGAGGGCTTACCTGGGCGGAGTCCGGCCAGATTCCTTCCAACCTGACGGTGACACAGAGCGATGCGTTCAAGGCATTGCCGCAGAGAAGCGAGTACGTGCGTGCCGCGCAGATTGCTGCGTATCCGCCGCAGTCCGAGTCCTTCTACACGGCGAGGGCTGATATGATTGAGAAGCTGGACAGCTATTGGAACGGAGACGTGTCCGCGGAGGATATGGTGGATGACATGATTGCCACAATCCGCGCAGACATCGAATAGAAAGTAAAGGGGGAGTCCCTGTCATGACGTACAAACGAAAAAATCTGCTGGCCGCGGTGTTGTTTTTGCTGCCGTTCACGGTGTTCTACACGATTTTTACCATCTGGCCGATCATACAGGGACTCTATGTCAGCCTGCACAAATGGGGGCTGATGGGCATACAGCGGTTTGTGGGCCTGAAAAATTATCAGAAGTTTCTGGGCGACCGCTATTTCTGGGAAGCTTTGGAAAATACCACGAAATTTGTGGTGTTAACAGTTCCGGTGCTGATGGTGCTGGCGCTGCTTCTGGCCCTTTTGGCCAACCGAAACAGCCGGGGAAGAAAATTTTTTCGGGTTGCCTACTATCTGCCCAACGTGCTGTCCGTGACGGTTGTCTCTTACTGCGCCCTGTTTATGTTTAAGCCCTATCTGGGGTTTGTCAACAGTTTTTTAAAGACCATCGGTGTGCTGCAGCCGGCGGAGGAGATATTCTGGCTGTCTGAGGGCCAGCGGCCCTGGTTTGTGGTGGTGGCGGCCACGGTGTGGTGGACGGTGGGCTACAGCATGATGCTCTATCTCTCCGCATTGAAAGACATACCGGGCCAGCTCTATGAGGCGGCGGCCATGGACGGGGCGACGGATGTGAAGGCATTTTTCTATATCACGATCCCGATGCTCAAACGGACCACTTACCTGATCTTTATGCTTCAGGTGATCGCCTCGTTCAAGGTGTTCGGCCAGTTCTGGCTGATCACCAAAGGCGGTCCGGGTACCAGCACCCGCCCGTTGATCCAGCTGATCTATCAGACCGGATTTGAGAAAAACAATATGGGGTACGCTTCCGCTATGTCCTTCGCCCTGTTTCTGATTCTGCTGGTGCTGACGGTAGCGCAGCTTTCGGTGCAAAGGAGGGGAGAGCGATGAAACGGAAAAAAGGCGTTGCAGGCGTACTGCTGACGATTGTTTCGACCCTGGTGGCGGTATTGTTCTTATTTCCGGTGATATGGGCTCTGGCGGTGTCCTTCAAAAAAGAGGGAACCGCGGTGTCCAACGCCATACAGTGGTTTTTGCCGCCTTATACCGCACAGAACTATCCCCGTGTGCTCTTCGACAGTAAGGTGCCGCTGTGGCTGTTCAACAGCGTGGTGATCGCGCTGGTTTCCACTCTGCTGGTGGTGATGCTGTCAGCCATGGCAGCCTACGCCCTGTCGAAGATCCGCTTCAAGGGTTCGGGGCTGGTCTACCTGTTTTTCCTCATCGGGCTGATGGTTCCCGGAGAGGCCACTATCATTCCACTCTACATAATCTGCAACCGGCTGCATTTGCTGGACTCCTATGTGGGAATTATGGCGCCTACGATTGCCGTGTCCATGAACATGATTATTCTGACGAACTTTTTCAAAGGGATTCCGGACGAGCTGATTGAGGCTGCCATCATCGACGGCGCCGGCCATGGGAAGATTTTTGCCCGTCTGATTCTGCCGCTGTCCAAACCGGTTCTGGTTACGGTGGCCATATTTGCCTTTATGGCCAGCTGGAATAATTATCTGTGGCCATTCCTGTGCGCCATGGATGAAAATATTTTCACGCTTCCGGTGGGGATACCAACTTTTATCGGGCAATACTCCATCGATTATGTGGTGCCTCTGACCGCTTCAATGGTGGCTTCCATTCCGGCGATTGTGGCGTATCTTCTGCTGGAACGTTATATTGTGGAAGGAATTGCCATGACGGGAGTGAAAGGGTGAGAATTTAATAAATCCGCAAAAAAGGGATATCGCTTCAGAACGCGGTATCTCTTTTTTTGGCGCGCCGGTTCGGGCGGATCATCAGGAATTCCGGCTGCAAAATTGCATATGATACAATAGTGGATAAAAAAACTCCATTTTTAATACAAAATAATATCATTCCCATTGAAATTGTAGGAATTAAATGGTATAGTAAGTAGCGTAGATGAAGCTTTTAACTTTATGCTATGTATAAAACAAAATGAAAGGCGGATTTGCAACATGAAACAGTTGATTTATCTGGACAATGCGGCCACGACCAAGACGCGGCCGGAGGTGGTGGAGGCCATGCTTCCCTACTTCAGCGAATATTACGGGAACCCATCTTCCGTATACGAATTTTCAACCATCACTAAAAAGGCGGTGACCGGGGCCCGCGAGACCATCGCGAAGTCCCTGGGAGCCAGGACCGAAGAGATATATTTTACCGCCGGGGGCAGCGAGTCGGACAACTGGGCCCTGACCGCCACCGCGGAAGCTTACCAGTCCAAGGGAAAGCACATCATCACCAGCAAGATCGAGCACCACGCGGTGCTGCACACCTGCGCCCATCTGGAGAAGCGGGGTTTTGAGGTGACCTACGTGGACGTGGACGAGAACGGTGTGGTCAAGCTGGATGAGCTTAAGAAGGCCATCCGTCCCGACACCATCCTGATCTCCATCATGTTCGCCAACAACGAGATCGGCACCATCGAGCCCATAAGGGAGATCGGCCAGATCGCCAGAGAGCACGGCATCCTGTTCCACACCGACGCGGTGCAGGCCTACGCCCATGTGCCGATCAATGTGGACGAGTACAACATCGACATGCTCAGCTCCAGCGCCCACAAGTTAAACGGCCCCAAGGGCATCGGTTTCCTCTATATCCGCAAGGGCGTGAAGATCCGCTCCTTCATCCACGGCGGCGCCCAGGAGCGCAAGCGCCGTGCCGGCACGGAAAATGTACCCGGCATCGTTGGCTACGGCAAGGCTGTGGAGCTGGCCATGGCCACGCTGGAGGAGCGCTCCAGATATGAGACCGGTCTGCGCGACTACCTGATGGACCGCGTCATGGCCGAGATCCCCTACACCCGGATCAACGGATCCCGCAAAAACCGTCTGCCCAACAATGTGAACTTCGCATTCCAGTTCATCGAGGGCGAGTCCTTACTCATCAAGCTGGACATGGAAGGAATCTGCGGTTCCAGCGGCTCCGCCTGTACCTCCGGCTCCCTGGATCCCTCCCACGTGCTCCTGGCAATCGGCCTGCCCCACGAGATCGCCCACGGCTCCCTGCGCCTGACCTTAAGCGAGGAAAACACCAAGGAGGAGATGGACTACGTGGTGGAGAAACTGAAGGAAATCGTAGCCTACCTGCGCAACCTGTCCCCGCTGTACGAGGACTTCATGAAGAAAAACAGCCGGTAACCGCCGGTTACGGGCGGCGGGGCATTCCCGGATAACAGCGCCACGGGCGGCGGGGCATTCCCGGATAACAGCGCCATGGGCGGCGGGGCATTCCCGGATAACAGCGCCACGGGCGGCGAGGCATTCCCGAATAACAGCGCCACGGGCGGTGGGGCATTCCCGGACAACAGCGCCATGGGCGGCGGGGCCTCCCCACAGACAACAGCGCCGCGGGCGCGGGACGCCCCCCGGACAACGGGCCCCGCCCGCTCACAAAAACCAAAATACAGGAGATTGAATTATGTATACAGAGAAAGTAATGGACCATTTTGAGCACCCTAGAAATGTAGGAGAAATTGAAAATGCCAGCGGCATGGGCACTGTGGGAAATCCCAAGTGCGGCGATATCATGCGCATTTACCTGGATATCGACGAGAACCAGATCATCCGGGACGTGAAGTTCAAGACCTTCGGCTGCGGAGCCGCCGTAGCCACCAGCAGCATGGCCACGGAGCTGGTCAAGGGCAAATCCATCTACGAGGCCATGCAGGTGACCAACAAGGCAGTCTGTGAGGCGTTGGACGGACTTCCGCCCGTGAAGATCCACTGTTCCCTGCTGGCCGAGGAGGCCATCCACGCGGCGCTGTGGGATTACGCCCAGAAGAACGGCCTCACCATCGACGGGCTGGAGAAACCCAAGGACAATATCGGCGAAGAGGAAGAAGAGGAAGATTATTAATCGGCCATGAGTGAAGAGAAAAAGACCGTAGTGGTGGGCATGTCCGGGGGAGTGGATTCCTCCGTGGCAGCCTACCTTTTAAAACAGCAGGGTTACCGGGTGATCGGCGTGACCATGCAGATCTGGCAGGACGAGGACGGGGACGTGCAGGAGGAACAGGGGGGCTGCTGCGGCTTAAGCGCCGTGGACGACGCCCGCCGGGTGGCCATGCAGCTGGAGATTCCCTACTACGTGATGAATTTTAAGCAGGAATTCCGCGAGCATGTGATGGACTACTTCGCAGGGGAATACCTGGAGGGCCGCACGCCCAATCCCTGCATTGCCTGCAACCGCTATGTAAAGTGGGAGTCCCTGCTGCGCCGCAGCATCGCCATCGGGGCCGACTACATTGCTACCGGACATTACGCCAGGATCGAGCGGCTGGAAAACGGGCGTTTCGCTCTGCGCCGTTCCGTCACCGAGGCCAAGGACCAGACCTACGCCCTGTACAACCTGACCCAGGAGCAGCTTTCCAGAACCCTGATGCCCGTGGGCAGCTACCACAAGGACGAGATCCGGCGGATGGCGGAGGAGATCGGCCTCAATGTGGCCCACAAGCCCGACAGCCAGGAGATCTGTTTTGTGCCGGACAAGGATTACGCCTCTTTCATCGAGGATTACACCGGCAAATCCTGCCCCGAGGGTAATTTCGTGGACCTTAAGGGAAATGTTCTGGGCCGCCACAGGGGAATCTCCCACTACACCGTGGGCCAGCGCAAGGGCCTGAACCTGTCCATGGGCCGCCCGGTGTTCGTGGTGGAGATTCGCCCGGACACCAACGAGGTGGTGATCGGGGAAGGCGAAGATGTATTTACAAATACCCTCCGCTGTAGTAAACTGAACTGGATGGCGGTGGACGGGCTTCACGGCGGGCATCTGCGGGTCGATGCAAAGATCCGCTACAGCCACAGAGGGGCCGCCTGTACCATACGCGAGATCGGCGAAGACCTGGTGGAATGCGTGTTCGACGAGCCGGTCCGGGCGGTGACGCCGGGACAGGCCGTGGTATTCTACACCGGGGACTACGTGGCCGGAGGAGGAACGATTTTATGAGACGAACAGTGACGAAAATGGGCTTGGCGGTGCTCTGCGCAGGCGCGCTCTGCACCAGCGGAGCCCTTTCCGCATGCGGGACATACAAGCCGGTGGAGGCCGCCGCAGACCAGACGGCCGCCGGGGACAGCCAGGACCGGGCGGACGGCGGAGACAGCCAGGACCGGGCGGACGGCGGAGACGGACAGGCCGCGGCAGATAACGGGCAGGCGAACGGGAATACCCAGCCCACCCCTGAGTCCAGCCGCAACGAGGCGGAATTGACCACCGCCAAGCCGCCGGAATTCGACGAGGTGGACGAGACGGTCTATGTAAAAACTGCGGACGGGACGCCGGTAAACGTGCGCTCCAGCTGCAACAAGCAGAACAATTCCAACGTGGTGACCACGGCCGCCGTGGGCGCGGAGCTTAAGCGCACCGGAATCAGCGAGGAGTGGAGCCGCATTGTGATGGACGGCCAGGTGTACTACGTGGCCACGGCATTTTTGACCACCGAGGTCCCCGAGACCACGGCGGCCTCGAATTCCGCCAACGTGGAGGCGGGTGAGGTGAAACTGGACTCCTCCTGGAAGTACGCGGACTTTTCCAAGATCAATTCCGGGGCGGCAAAGCTGTACCGCTCCGAGGCGGGCAGCCGCAAGAACAAGACAATCTGCGTCAACGCGGGCCACGGCACCTCGGGGGGCAGCAGCGTAAAGACCCAATGCCATCCCGATGGCACTCCCAAGGTGACAGGCGGCACCACCAGCGCGGGCGCCACCTCGGCGGTGGCGGTGTCCGGCGGCATGACATTTTCCGACGGCACCCCGGAGGCCAAGGTCACGCTGGCCATGGCCCTGAAGCTGAAGGACAAGCTGTTGGCGAACGGCTACGACGTGCTGATGATCCGGGAGACCGACGACGTCCAGCTGGACAACATCGCACGCACCGTGATCGCCAACAACACCAGCGACTGCCACATTGCCCTGCACTGGGACAGTACCACCAACAACAAGGGGGCTTTCTACATGAGCGTGCCCTCCAATCAGTCCTACCGGAACATGGAGCCGGTGAAGTCCCACTGGGAGCAGCACAACGCCTTAGGCGCCAGCCTGGTAGCCGGGCTTAAATCCGCCGGTGTGAAGATCTTTTCCAACGGAGCCATGGAGATGGACCTGACCCAGACCTCATTCTCCACCATCGCTTCCGTGGACATCGAGCTGGGTGATAAGGCATCGGACCATTCCTCCGCCACCCTGGATACCCTGGCGGACGGGCTGCTGACCGGAATCAACCAGTATTTCGGATATTAAACGGTATGAAACCGGGAAGCCTGCGGCGCTGCCGCAGCCTCCCCAGCGGGCGGGGTCCCTGCCGTTTTCCCGGCAAACGTGTTTTGCTCCTGGGAAAACGGCGAAATCCCCCAGGCCGGAACCTGCCCGCGGGATTTCGCTCAAAAAATCGCTGAAATTAAGGAAAAAATGCAGCGAACCACTTCCCAAAAGATGAATTTTAGTGTATAATACGATAGTTGGCTATTTTTAGGAGACGTAGCGAAGCGGCCGTAACGCGGCGCACTCGAAATGCGTTTATCGGTTCATCCCGGTACGAGGGTTCGAATCCCTCCGTCTCCGCTTGTAAACCCTTAACCCTTGACTCGTTCAAGGGTTTTTCGTTTTTTATGACCATTCACTGCGGCACCTGGGCACGGGATACGGTAAGCTTAGACGGAATGGAGACAAGGCGGCTTTGGTGTTCAATAAAAGGAGGTAAAAAGATTTGGGCAATGTGACGCTGGCGGAGGTTGAGAGCCTGGCACGGAAGATACTGACGACCTATTTCTGCGACTCCGACCTGGAGTTTTTGATTTCCACATTTGCAGATGACATTATCTGGCTGGGCGGAGGCGAGAAACAGAAGGCGGAGGGAAAAGAGGCGGTGGCCGCCTGCTTCCGGAGCGGAAAGGACGGTATGATCGCCTGCGACATGAGCGAGGAATCCTACCACTGCATGGACCTTGGAGGCGGCGCTTACCTTTGCGAGGGAGTGAGCTGGCTGCGCAGCAAGCCGGGATCGGAATTCTACGTCAACATGCAGCAGCGGGTGACCTTTGTGTTCCGTGAGACAGACGAGGGGCTTAAGGCCGTACATATCCACAACTCCGTGCCCTATCAGGCCATTAAGGAGGACGAACTGTTCCCGATCGAGTCCAGCAGGGAGGAATTTATCCGCCTGCAATCGGCTCTGAACATCAAAAACCAGGAGTTCGAGAACCAGGCGCAGTTTCTGGAACGCCTGTACGACACCATACCCTGCGGAATTCTTCAGTTTACCACGGATTCCGGCCACAGGGTGGTGGCTTTAAATCCCATGACCTGGAAATTCTACGGCTATGACTCCGAGGAGGCGTACCGGCGCGACGTGACCAGCCCGCTGGACAATGTGGAGGAGGAGGACCGCGGCCGGGTCCTGGCAGCCATCGACCGCCTGACCTTAAACGGCGAGAATGCATCCTACCGCCGCCGCTGCGTCCGAAGGGACGGCCAGGAGGCGTGGATCAGCGCGGTCATGGGCCGGATCGTCAACAGCGACGGCCAGGAGGTGATTCAGGCGGTATTTACGGATATCACGGAGCAGATGCGCCTGGAAAAGGCCCAGGAGCAGGAGCGGATTCTGGAAAACCGTTTTCTGCGCGCCGCGATCTACACCGCATACCCCCTGATCATGAGCCTGAATCTGACCCGGAATACCTACAGCCTGTTTGTGGATGAGCAGGATTCCTATACCATCCAGGGGGAGGGGACCTACACGGATCTGGTGGAGCACAGCCTGCCCATGATCTATCCCTCCTACCAGGAGGATTACCGGAACACCTTCCGGCGGGAGGAGATTCTGCGCAGATTTGAGGCCGGGGAGCGGGAGATCTACATGGAGATGCAGCAGATGGGGGACGACGGGGAGTATCACTGGCTTTCCGTGCATGTGATCGCTGTGGAGAACCCCTTTAACGACGACGTGCTGGCCATTGATCTGGTGAAGCTTCTGGACAGCCAGCGCCAGGAGCAGGCCCGCCAGCAGCAGCTTCTGCGGGATGCCCTGGCCTCCGCCAACGCGGCCAGCAGGGCCAAGTCGGATTTCCTCTCCCGCATGAGCCACGACATCCGCACGCCCATGAACGCCATCATCGGCATGACCACCATCGGCCAGCTCAAACTGGAGGATAGTCAGGTGGTGCGGGACTGTTTCCGCAAGATCGATACCTCGTCCAAATATCTCCTGTCCCTGATCAACGACATTTTAGACATGTCCAAGATCGAGACAGACAAAATGGAGATCGCCCACGAGCTCTTTGACTTCAAAGCCTTTGCGGAGGAGTTGAACCAGATTATCTATCCCCAGACTCTGGAGAAGGAAGTGAGCTACGAGATGCGCCACCGGGAGCCCCTGGAAAGCCATTATATCGGCGACTCCCTGCGCATGAAGCAGATTTTGATGAACCTGCTCTCCAACGCCCTGAAATTCACGCCACCGGGAGGAAAGCTGGGGGTGGACATCCGTGAGGAAAAGCGCGCAAACGGCTTCGCCTACCTGGAGTTTATGGTCTGGGACAATGGCATCGGCATGTCGGAAGAATTCATGCAGCGGATCTTCCAGCCCTTTGAGCAGGAGAACCCGGGGAATGCCCGCAACAATGTGGGCAGCGGCCTGGGCCTGTCCATCGTCTACAATCTGGTGCAGCTCATGGGCGGAACCATTGGCGTGGAGAGCGAGAAGGACAAAGGCAGCACCTTCACCGTCACCATTCCCTTCCAGCTGGTATCCGACAACCAGGAGCGGGAGTGGGAGCGGAAACGGCAGAATCTCCTGAAAGGCTTTGAGGTGCTGGTGGTGGACGACGATCCGGCGGTGGGCCGGCAGACGGCGGTGATCCTGGAGGACATCGGGGCCAGAACCGTGTGGGCGGATTCCGGCTACCGGGCTGTGGAGGAGGTACAGATAAGCCTCCGCCAGGACCGGATGTTCGACATCGCCATGATCGACTGGAAAATGCCCGGGATCGACGGGATCGAGACGGCCAGGCGGATCCGAAACCTGGTGGGCGGGGATACCATGATCATCATGATCACGGCCTACGACTGGAGCGGAATCGAGGCGGAGGCCCGGGCTGCGGGCATCGACTATTTTATCGCCAAGCCCCTGTTCCGGTCTGCGATCTACGACACGTTCTCCAAGCTGGATAAGCGGAATCCGGAGCCGTCCGGGCAATGCGATCCGGGCCTTGCGGGGAAACGCTTCCTGCTGGCCGAGGACAACGAGCTGAACCGGGAGATTGCGGTGACACTTCTGGAAATGAACGGGGCGGCTGTGGACACCGCTGTAAACGGCCGGGAGGCCCTGGACTTCTTCGGGGCCCGGGAACCGGGGACCTACGACGCGGTTCTGATGGATATCCGCATGCCGGTTATGGACGGTCTGGAGGCGTGCATGCGGATTCGCGCCATGGACCGCGAGGACGGCGCGTCGGTTCCGATTTTGGCCATGACCGCCAACGCCTTTGAGGAGGACAAGAAGAAAGCGTTTGCAGCGGGGATGACGGGATACCTGGTCAAGCCCCTGGATATCCGTCTCCTGGTGGAGGAACTGAAGCGCTGCCTGGGCTGAGGCGCCCGGCAAAAACCTGCCAAAAAGCATAAGCACGGTAAAATGAGGGAAATGGTCCGGCGGCCGTTTCCCTTATTCTGCATCCCGGGAAGCCTTCCCGGACGGCCCCGGGGCGCGGACCCTTTGGGAAGGGGGAACCTTAAAAACCTATATAAACCATGGGTTTGCGCTGCAATCGGGCCGGCTAAAAGCATTGCACATTCAACCCTTCTATGCTAGAATAAAATGGTATATATATGGACAGAGTTAAGAAACTGTTTACACAAAAAATATATGAAATATTTCTGGAGTGACCGGATTCACCGAACGCGGGGACAGAGGACGCTGGCGCGGCAGTTCAGGACAAGGGGATAAAACAATGATCTATAAAACAATATTGGTGGTTGAGGACAACGAGATCAACCGGACTATGCTGAACACGATACTGGCCGATCAATATCAGGTGCTGGAGGCGGAAAACGGGGAGGAGGCGCTCTCCCTGCTGGAACAGTACAAGGATGAGATATCCCTCATTCTGCTGGATCTGGTGATGCCCGTGATGGACGGCTACACCTTTCTGTCCATCATGAAGTCCACGCCCGACTACGCGACCATACCGGTGATCGTCACCACGCAGAATGACGGCGAGACCGACGAGGTGGCGGCCCTGGCTCACGGGGCCACCGATTTTGTGGCAAAACCCTACAAGCCTCAGGTGATCCTGCACCGTGTGGCCAGCATCATCAACCTGCGGGAGACGGCTGCCATGGTCAACCAGTTCCAGTACGACCGCCTGACCGGGCTTTACAGCAAGGAGTTTTTCTACCGGAAGGCCAAGGACCTGCTGGCACAGAATCCCCAAAAACGCTATGATGTGATCTGTTCCGACATCGAGAATTTCAAGCTGATCAACGACGTGTTCGGGATTCCGGCCGGGGACCGGCTGCTGTGCGGCATCGCCCGGCTCTACACTCGGTTGGTGAACGGGCGCGGCCTCTGCGGCCGGTTCAACGCGGACCAGTTCGTGTGCCTGCTGGAGCACGGCTGGGAATACTCCAACGAGATGTTCCGGAATGCGGAGATCGAGATCAGCGCCATGTCAAACACCAGGAGCGTGTCCTTGAAATGGGGCGTGTTCGCGGTTGTGGACCGGACCATTCCCTTTGAGCAAATGTGCGACCGGGCGCTTTTGGCCGCCCGCAGCATCAAGGGACAGTACGGAAAGTATTTCGCCACCTATGACGATAAGCTGCGCAACAAGCTGCTGCGGGAGCAGGCCATCACGGACGGCATGGAGGCTGCGCTGAAGGAAGGACAGTTCGTGATCTATCTGCAGCCCAAGTACCGCATTCAGGACTACCGTCTGGCGGGCGCGGAGGCACTGATCCGGTGGAACCACCCGGAGTGGGGCTTCCAGTCTCCGGCTGAGTTCATCCCCCTGTTTGAGAAAAACGGCTTTATCACCAAGCTGGACCAGTTCGTGTGGGACCGGACCTGCGCCGCGCTGCGGTCCTGGGACGACAAGGGACTTCCGGCAATCGCCGTCTCCGTCAACGTATCCCGGGCGGACATCTACAATGCGAACCTGGCGGATTTCCTCATGAACACGGTAAACAAGTACGGTCTGTCCCCCTCCAGGCTTCACCTGGAGATCACGGAGAGCGCCTACACCGAGGACCCCAATCAGATCATCGAGACGGTGGTCAGCCTGCGCAATCTGGGATTTATCATCGAGATGGACGACTTTGGCAGCGGGTACTCCTCCCTGAACATGCTCAACCAGATGCCGCTTGATATCCTGAAGCTGGACATGAAATTCATCCAGAGCGAGACGGCCAAACCCAACAAGCAGGGAATCCTGCGCTTTATCATGGGCCTGGCCCGGTGGATGAAGCTGAGCGTGGTGGCGGAGGGCGTGGAGACCCCGGAGCAGATGGAGCGGCTGCGTGAGATCGGCTGCGATTACGCTCAGGGCTACTATATGGCCAGACCCATGCCCTGCGACCAGTTTGAGGAGCTGCTGAGAGAGCAGGCCGGAAGCGGAGAGCAGGCGGAGGAGACTGAAGAATCGCAGCAGGAGGACCGCCCCCGGCAGATTCTGTTGATTGCGGACGAAGACGAGACCTACCGCGGGCAGGTGCGGGAGACCTTTAAAGAACAGTTTGAGGTGGTGGAGGCAGCGGACGGCGAGGCGGCCCTGGGCTGCATCGCGGACTACGAGAGCCGGATCGGGGCGGTGGTCCTGAGCCTGACCCTCTCCGGGCCTGACGGTTTCTCCGTGCTGGAGATTTTGCAGCGGGAGAAGGCGGTGTGGAACATCTGCGCTATCGCCACGGCCTCAGCGGATGCGGGCATGGAGGAGCGGGCCCTGGAGATGGGCGCCGACGACTTTGCCGGCAAGCCTCATACCATGAAGAGCCTGAAACGCCGGGTGACCCGGGCGCTCAGAGCCACGCAGACCCGGGAGTGGAGCCTGGAGCTTCAGCAGGAGGCCAGCAGGGACTATCTGACCGGACTGTTAAACCGTCGTGGATTTCAGGCCGCCATGGATTCCCTGCGCAAGGAGGACGCTCCCCTGGCGCTCTATCTGTTCGACCTGGACAATTTGAAGTCGATCAACGACACCTTCGGGCATGCGGAGGGGGACCGCCATATCCGGCAGTTTGCCCAGCTTCTGCGCTCCCACACCCGGGAATCCGATATCCTGTCGCGCTACGGCGGGGATGAGTTCGTGGTGGTGATGAAGCAGATGAAGACCGATGAAGCCGCGCTCAAAAAGGGCGAGGAGATTTGCCGGGCGATCCGGGAAATGGGGGCCGGAGGAAATCTGGCGGCGTGCACGGCGGGGGTTGTCCGCCGGAATGAGCCGGATTCCTCAGAGGAGCTGATTGAATGGGCGGATCAGGCATTATACCAGGCGAAGAAAAACAATAAGGGCGGCTGCAGTTTGTGGAGGAAATGAGCCGGATGAGGAGACAGATGACAGCGATTGAGACAATACGGGAGTTCTGCCGGGTGTGGTTTGAGGAGCGGGACTGGAAAAAGACGGTGGAATATCTGACGGAGGACGTCACCTTTGTGGGGACCGGGGAGCACGAATCCGCCAGAGGAAAAGAGGCGATGGCCGCGTATCTCCGGGAGGATATTCTGGAGATTCCGGAGCCCTTTGGCCTGGATTTCACCGTGATTCACCAGCAGCCGATCCGGGAGGACGTCGTCAGCCTTTCCTTTGAGATTGTGCTGAAGAACACGGTATATATGTGGCGTCTTCGGTGTTTCTTTACCCTGGTTAAAGAGGCGGAGGGCGTGTGGGAGATCGCCAGCCTGCATTTTGCGGAGCCTGGCAACAGCCAGCAGGGAGACGAACACTATCCCCAGACGCTGGTGATCCAAAACACGGTCCGCCAGCGCCAGGAGCTGCTGAACGATTCGCTGCCCGGAGGTATGATGGGCGGCTACATAGAGGACGGCTTTCCCTTCTATTTTATCAACCGCCAGATGCTGTGCTACCTGGGGTATGAGACCGAGGCGGAATTTATCGACGATATTGACGGTATGATCACCAACTGCATGCATCCGGACGACCGCGCCGTGGTGGACCGGGAGGTGGCCGACCAGTTGGAGGCGTCCGGAGAGTATGTGGTGGAATACCGGATGAAGAAAAAGGACGGCACCTACATCTGGGTGCACGATGTGGGCAGAAGCATGACGGCCGAGGACGGCCGGGCGGCCATCGCCTCGGTCTGCACCGACATCACGGCCCAAAAGCGCGCCCAGGAGGAAGTGCTGAACCTGTACAACAACATCCCCGGGGCGGTATTCCGCTGCCGTTTTGACGCCGACTTTTCCGTGATCGACGCCAACGACGGCCTCTTTGAATTTCTGGGCTATTCCAGGGAGGAGTTTGCGGCCCTGGGGAACCGGATGTCCGCGGTGATTTTTCCGGACGACTTAAAGGTGATGGCGGACATCCTGAACCGGCAGCTGGAAACGAGCAATACGATCCACAATGAAAACCGCCTGATCTGCAAGGACGGGACCGTGCGCTGGGTCTCCGTCAAGGCCCAGCTGTTCCGGGAGACGAACGGGGAAGAATTTTTCTACTGCGTGTTTGTGGATATCACGGATGAAAAGCTGCTCCAGATGCGGGAGAGAGAACTGTATGAGCAGGAGTTGTCCTATTTTGCGGAGCTGTCCTCAACCGGGGGCAGCACTCAGGGGCGGCTCAATCTGACCCGCAACCATGTGGAGAGCTATATGGCTACCGAGGACGTGGCCGTCGCCTCGGTGGGGGACACCTACGACCAGACCATCGAGAATCTGGCCGCCTCCGCCATCGACCCGGTCTGCGGGGAGAAGATCCGCGCCAGCTTAAACCGCGGGAAGGTTCTGGCGGATTACGCCGCCGGAAAGACGGATTTTCATATGGACTTCCTGCGCAGGCGCAACGGCGGCGGAGCGTTTTGGGGAAGCACCAGTTTCCGCCTGTGCTTAAATCCTGAGAACAACGACATTATTACCTTCTTCTACACCTTTGACATCACCGAGCAGAAGCTGCGGGAGCAGCTGCTCATGCAGATCGCGGCGCTGGATTACGATGTGATCACGGAGATCAACATCCCCGAGGGGACCCACCGCCTGATTTCCTACGATAAACAGATCAAGGACACCATTGTGCGGGAGGGAGTGTTCCAGGAGGAAATCCGCCGCATCGCGGACCGCTTTATGGACGGCACGTCAAAGCAGGAATTTATCTCCCATCTGGATTTTGATTTTATGCTAAGACAGCTGGAGCATCAGCCGTCCTACACGTTCAGCGTGGAGATGCGCGATACAAACGGCAGTCTGCGGGTCAAGCGGATTCAGGTATTCTACATCAGCCGGGAGCTGAAGCGGGTGTGCATGGCGCGGACCGACGTGACAGACGTGGTCCGCCAGGAGCAGCGCCAGAAGGAGGAGCTGGCCGCCGCGCTGGTGGCTGCGGAGCAGGCCAATGCCGCCAAATCCGACTTCCTCTCCCGCATGAGCCACGAGATCCGCACGCCCATGAACGCCATTATCGGCATGAGCACCATTGCGGCCCAGCACATCGGGGACGACGAGCAGGTGGCGGACTGCATCTCCAAAATCGGCATTTCCTCCCGTTTCCTGCTGTCGCTGATCAACGATATCCTGGATATGAGCCGGATCGAGAGCGGCAAAATGCTGCTGAAAAATGAAAAAATTCCAACTGAGGAGTTCCTGAACGGAATCAACTCTATCTGCTATGCCCAGGCCGCTTCCAAGGGGGTGGACTACGAGTGCATCGCAGACCCGGTGCTGGACGATTACTACGTGGGCGATGCCATGAAGCTGCAGCAGGTGCTCATCAACATTCTCAGCAACGCCATCAAATTCACGGGCGAGGGCGGAAAGGTCACCTTCTCGGCCTCCCAGCGGAAGAAAACGAAAAACGACGCCGTGCTGCGTTTCATTGTAAACGACACCGGCGTAGGCATGAGCGAGGAGTTCATTCCCCACATTTTCGAGCCCTTCTCCCAGGAGTCCACCGGCACCACCGCGGTGTACGGCGGGACCGGCCTGGGGCTGGCGATCTCCAAAAATATTGTGGACATGATGGACGGCAGGATCACGGTGCGCTCCATCAAGGGGATCGGCACCGAATTTACCGTGGACGTGAAGCTGGGCATCTCCGAGGAGGAGAAGCACCGCCACAGCCAGAAAAAGCATGATTACAATTTTTCCCATTTAAAAACACTGGTGGTGGACGACGACGTGGCGGTCTGCGAGAGCGCGGTGTCGACCCTGCGGGAGATGGGCGTCCAGGCCGAATGGGTGGACAGCGGCCGCAAGGCGGTGGATTTGGTGGCCGGTTTGAAGGACAACGGCCGGTATTTCGACATGATCCTGGTGGACTGGAAGATGCCGGATATGGACGGCATCGAGACGGCCAGGCGCATCCGCGCCATTGTGGGGCCGGACGTCACCATCATCATCATGACCGCCTACGACTGGCTCTCCATCGAGCACGAGGCCAAGCTGGCGGGCGTCAACCTGCTGATGAGCAAACCCATGTTCAAATCCTCCCTGGTATCGGCCTTCACCAGGGCCCTGGGGGAGAAGGAGGAGCGGCAGCAGCCCGTAAATGTGGAGTATAATTTCGCCGGAAAACGGATTCTGCTGGTGGAGGACAATCAGATCAACACCGAGGTGGCGGCCCTGCTCCTGCGGGACAAGGGCTTTGAGGTGGACACCGCGGAGAACGGGCTGCGTGCCCTGGAGCGGTTCAGCAAATCCGATCCCGGCTATTACGACGCCATCCTCATGGACATCCGCATGCCTCTGATGGACGGCCTCACGGCGGCCAACAATATCCGGCATCTGAGCAACGCGGACGCGCACACGGTGCCGATCATCGCCATGACGGCCAACGCCTTTGACGACGACATCGAGAAGAGTAAGGCTGCGGGGATGAACGCCCATCTGGCAAAACCCGTGGACCCGCAGCGGCTGTACCAGCTGCTGTATGATTTTGTGTTCGGCAAGGAAGACTGAAGGCGCGCGCCGTTGCAACGGGCGGCGAAGGAGGGGGCGGGATGAAGTCTGGCGATGAGTTTTACCGTCTGATATACGAATATTATGAGGCCAGAATACGCTGCGGTTTTTATGTCCGCGGAGACCGGCTTCCGTCGATCCAAAAAATATGCGGAATCTTCCGAATGGCGCCCGCTACGGTGAGAGCGGGGCTGAGGGTTTTGGAAAAAAATGGTTATATTAAAATGGACGCCCGAAGGGCCGCTTTGGTGGTCTACGAGGCGGAATCCGCCGATTTCCGTCGGAACGCGGCCGCCTATTTTGTGCCGCGCAGGGAGGGAATTCGGGACCTGATACAGGCCCAAAAGCTGTTGATCGAACCGCTGTGGCAGGCCGGTCTGCGCTGCTGGAGCAAAGCGGAGTGGGAGGTGCTGCTGCAGGGACTCTCCGATCCCGGACCCGGGGCGGTGTCCATGCCGGTGCAGCTGTACATGTTCGCCCTGAAAGCTTTGAACAACGGCCTGATCATAAACTGCTACTGGGAAGTGATCCGCTACATCCGTTACCCGTATCTGACCAACCGGGAGGAGCGGCAGCGGCCGGCTCTGAATCTGCCGGGCACGTCCAGGGATGAAATTATCGATCTGCTGCGGCGGGAATTGGAGCGGATCACCACCGTCGCCGCGGGGCAGCTGTACGCATTTATGGAGCAGGCGGCCGCAGAATATCATATGGAGAATGTAAAGCCCGTGCATTTTCAATGCAATATTTACAGCCGGAGGCCTCAGCTGCGCTATACCCTGGCATCCCGCCTGATCCGGGAGATGCTCGATCAGACCTATCCTGTGGGCAGTTATCTGCCCTCCCTGCCTCAGCTGGCGGGGACCTACGGGGTTGGGGTGAACACGGTGCGGCGGACGCTGGAGCTTTTAAGCCGTCTGGGCCTGGTCCGCTCCCGCCACGGAAAGGGAACCCTGGTCTGCGAGCAGCCGGGGGAAATGGATCTGGAGAGCCCGGAGATTCGGGATGGCTTCAGGCTGTACCGGGAAAGCCTGCAGTTTCTGGCGCTCACCATCCGCCAGGTCGCCCTGTGCGCCCTGGAGAGCGCGGCGCCGGAGGCGGCAGCGGAGTTAAAGCGGCGCCTGTCCTGTTTAACGGGGGAAGAGCGCTGTCTCTGCCTTGAGCGGATACTGGATTTTATTGTAGTTCAATGTCCCTCCATGTTTGTCCGGGAGTGCTACGGCAAGGTCCGGCAGCTTGCCGCCTGGGGCTATCCACTGGAATTGCAGCGGCGGAAAAACGGCGCTGGCAGCGGTGCCGGAGGCGGCCTCCATAACAGCCTTGACAACGGCCCCGGCCCTGGCAGAGGTTCTGATCCCGGCCCTGGCAGAGGCCCCGGCGCTGGCAACGGTTCTGGCCCCGGCCCTGGCAGCGTCCCCGGCCCCGACAGCGTCCCCTCCCCCGCGAAGCTGCTCGCGCAGTGTCTGGAAGAGGGTAGCGCGGAGGGATTTGCGGAGGAGTGCGAGCGCTTCCTGCGGCAGGAGGAGGCGCGTTGTATCCGGTAAGGCACCGCCGGCCGCCGCTTTATATCTGAATACCCAAAATAAAACGGAAGCCGAACATCCGGGAATCTGATCTCCCGGAGTCTGCTTCCGTTCTTTTTTGCTGGTTTCTCCCCAATCAGTCTCCGCCAGGGCCGTCGCGCCGCGGTCTGGAGCTCTCGGGAAGGGGTTCCACAGAACCGCAGCCCGATTTCCTGGTCCGGTCGGTATCGCTTGATGTGTCGCGGTTGGTTGCGTTTGTCTCGTCCTTTGCCATCTCTCTCACCTCCGGTCTTAGTATGGGTGGGAACCGGAAAAATTATGAGTTGGACAAAAACGCGGAGACAGCCCTGAAAAAAGGAGGAGGCCGGTCAGGTGTTCCCTGCCGGCCAGAGTATTATGAAAAAAAGTCTTGTTAGCATTAGCTCTTTACATTTATAAGTATAGAGGGAAATTGTGAGGAGAATTTGATCTTTCTGTAACACTTTTATGAACATAATGTTAGCAGTTTGTGAACCGGCTACCGCAGCAGAGGCATGCTCCCGGTCAGCTTGTTGACCTTCTTCTTGGACCCGCAGATGGCCAGGCCGAAGTAGTTTAACTCGTCCCCGGAAACCTGGGCCATTTTCCCCATGAACTCCCCGTAGGTCTTGCAGCTCTGTGCCAGGTCGGTGAAGTCCACCACGGTCAGGTCCTCAAAGTCTGGCTGGTAAAGCTTTTCACGAATTTCCCGGATCAGGTCGGGATTCCCTTTTAAAATCGGAACCGGGAGCTCCACGATGCCCAGGTGTCCGCCGCCTGATTGATCCTCCACGTCGCAGCCCACCACATAGGGCCGTTTCTTCCCCAGGGTGATGCCCAGGATCGCCGCCGTGTTGGCGATGATTCCCGTCGGCAGATTTTCGTCGATTACCATCACGCATTTCTCATTCTGCAAGTCCATTTTGTGCACTCCTTTTCTTCCATTCAAATTTAGATTCCGAAAGCAGCAGACCGGTCAGAGTCAGCAGGATTCCCAGGGCGGAGGCCGGTGTCACGGTCTCGCCCAGCACGATCACCGAGGTGACCACCGTGATCACCGGCACCATGTAAATATAGATACTGGTCTTGACCGCGCCAAGTACCCGCACAGCCGTGTTCCAGGTCACAAAGCAGAGGGCGGAGGCCCCGAAGCCCAAAAACAGGATGTTAAATAAATAAACCGGGTTGGAAAAACGGGTCAGGTCCGGGGTGAAGTCAAATAAAAACAGAGTGGGCGCCATAAACAGAAGTCCGTAGAAGAAAATTCTCCTGGTGGCCTGGATGGTGCCGTAGCCGAAACCGCTGATCCTGCGGGTCAGCACGGAATAGCAGGCCCAGATCAGGGCCGCGGCCAGGGCCAGCAGGTCGCCCACAGGGCTTAAGGTGAAGCCGTTCGCGCCGTTGAAGCTGATCAGGCAGATTCCGGCCATAGCCGCGGCGAATCCGGCGAAAAAGTTGGGCCGCAGCCGTTCCTCGCCCCTCATGAACAGGTGGGTCAGCATGGCGGTGAAGAAGGGGGCCACGGAAATGATTACCCCCACGTTGGAGGCCAGGGTGTAGGTGAGGGCGATATTTTCCAGCAGGTAATACATACACACGCCGCAGAGCCCGGCCAGGGCAAAGGTGAGCTCCTGCCGCCGCTCCTTCAGGCGCAGCATGCGGGGGCAGGCCAGAATCAGCGCGACGTAACCCATGACAAAGCGGAAAAACAGGATCTCCACCGGCTTAAAATCCACCAGCAGCAGTTTGGTTGAGATGAATGTGGTTCCCCACACGAGAATTGTGATCAGGGCCGCCAGATGGCCGGCCGCGGTTTTGCGTTCCATGACAGTTCCTCCTAGTTTGAATGGTCCGGTTTCTCCAGAAAGATTTTCCGGTACACGCCGGGCGCAACTCCGGTGAACATGCTGAAATAGTTGGTAAAATGGCTCTGGTCCGTAAAACCGGTCATGAGCGCGGCCTGGGCCGGGGACGTGCCCTGCTCCAGCAGCTTTTTGGCCTGGTTAATGCGGACATTTTCCAGATAACGGTAGGGGGTGATTCCCCGCTCCTTGGTAAAGGCCCTCAGCAGCGTGGACTTGCTCAGTCCGCAGTGGCGGCAGAGCTGCTCCAGCGTGATCCGCTGGCTGTAGTGTTCGTCCATAAAGGCGCAGGCCTGGCCGATCTCAGCCATGCACTCCGGCATGGGCGCGTCAAAGGGCTGGGCGTAGCGGGTGATCAGGGCGTCCAGCAAAAACAGGAAAATTTCCTCCTTCTCAAATTCTCCGGAACCGCTCATCACCATATTGTGCAGGGTGATCAGGCGGCCGGTCAGCTCCTCGTCCTGCACCAGATTGCTGGTAAACAGCGGCGGAAACGGCGTACCGGTCAGCTCTCTGGTGATCTCGCGCATCGCCGGCTCCGGGATATTGAAGCCGCGGTAATTGAGGGCGGCTCCGGCCAGCTGGGTGCAGGCATGTTTTTCACCCGGATGGAACAGTACCATATCGCCCGGTTTCAGCAGACAGTCCAGGTTCTTGCAGGACAGGGAACGGTCCCCGTTCTCCACCAGACCCACCACATAGTGTTCGTGGAAATGCGGAGGAAAGGACTGGGAAATCTCCTCAAATCGGACGGCCTCAATCTTTAAATCGCTGTCAAAACAGATGGTGCGAAGCTCTTTGTTCATTCTAAAATCCTCCTGACTCGCTCTATTTTAACATGAGATTCCCAGGAAGGCTTGTAAAATATCTTCATAAATGATTAGGAAATGGCAGGAAATGCGGCGAAACAGCCGTGGCGAAGGAAAAATGCCCAGAAATTAGGTTGAGCCGGCGAGGCTGACTTCCTGTCAATCCCACCGGCTTGAGGTATGAGATGAATGATGTAAAGCTCTGACTGCTTTTGTTAGATACAATGTTCCGTTGATGAAATCTGTGAATCATTGTTTACAATACATAGTATAGAGAAAATATATGGAGAAAGTTTGTCCGGGTGATTAAAAAAATCTAAACATCTTTACGAAAGTATGATGAAATTGAAAAAATGCGTACAAGGGGAGAATGTGTATGATTTGGCGGCGGCCAACCATAATAATCCTGAAAATGTATTTTCACCTATTGACATATAATATTATATACTGTATAGTATAAGCATATTATATGATGTATAATATAATTCAACAGCCAATATTACAAGAATCAGAATAGGAGAGATCACATGGTATTTAATACAGGATCGGCTCTTTTGGACGCCATCGTGCTGGCAGTTGTCTCCAGGGAGCAGGAAGGGACCTATGGATACAAGATCACCCAGGATGTGCGGCGGGTGATCGACATCTCCGAGTCCACGCTGTATCCGGTGCTCAGGCGGCTCCAGAAGGAGGAGTGCCTGGAGGTCTATGATCTGGCCATCGACGGGAGAAACCGGCGGTATTACAAGATCACGGAGCCGGGGCGGGCGCAGCTTTCGCTGTACCGGGGGGAGTGGAGCGTGTACTCGCAGAAGATATCCCAGATATTTGAGGAGGCGAACATATGACCAGGGATGCGTTTATGAGAGAGCTGGAGTATCTTTTGCAGGATGTCCAGGACGATGAGAAAGAAGAAGCTTTGCAGTATTACAGAGATTATTTTGACGAGGCGGGGCCTGAGAACGAGGAACAGGTGATCCGGGAGTTCGGAAGCCCGGAGCGAGTGGCGGCGATCATCCGCTCCGACCTTGCGGGCAATCTGGAGGAGGGCGGCGCGTTCACGGAGAGCGGATACACGGACGAGCGTTTCCGGGATCCCGGCTACCAGGTGGCCCACCGCTACGATCTGCCGGAGAGCGCCGGAGGGAAAGAGGCCGGGCGGACCGGGGAAACCGGGGAGAGCGGGAAAAAAGCGGAACCGCGGACGTCCAGGCTGTTAAAAATCGTGTTGATCCTGGTGCTGCTGGCGTTAGCGCTCCCGGTGGCCTGGGGAATCGGACAGGGACTGTGGGGACTTGCCGGGTGCATCCTGGCGCTGTTAATCGTGTTGTTGGTGTTTCTGGGCCTGGTCACAGTGGGTTTCCTCATTGCAGGCGTTATTATGATCCCCTGGGGGATCGTGATGGCCTTCGCAAGCCCCTGGAGCGGCCTGGTGGTATTTGGAAGCGGCCTGGCCCTGGCCGGTCTGGGACTTTTGGGGCTGGCGCTGTCCGTACTGTTTTACGGCCGGTTCGTGCCCTTTGTGATCCGGGGGATCGCGGACTGCCTGAACCGTTTCTTCCACAAGAACAGGAGGGATGAAGTTTGAAAAAGATGATTAAGATCTGTGCGGTGGCAGGTGCTGTCATGCTGGTGGCGGGAATTCTTACTACTTTTGCGGCGGTGAGCTTTGGCGGAGCCCGCCGTCTGGGAAGCGGAGTGAAGAACGCGGTCCACCGCGCTATGAGCTGGGCGGACGACGACTGGGCGGACGATCTGGAGGACCCGGATTACTGGGACGAACTCTGGGAGGATGATTTCTGGAGCGAAGAGGCCAGCCACAGCAAAAGGCGCCCCCAGAATCCGCCCGGGGACGGGGCCGGTCAGGAGCCGGGACTTCCGGCCCAGGCCGGGAGCAGCGGTTTGGGTTCTGCCGGCGGTGAAAACGGTGGAAATTTTGCAGGAGCCGGCGGTGAGGCTGGCGGGAATGTTACAGGTCCCAGTGGTGAAAACGCCGGGAATCCCGCAGGCGCTGCCGGAAATCTCCCCGGGAGCCAGGCCCGCAGCGGTCCGGCGGCGATGGAAGAGCGTGAGGACGGCAGTTGGCATGTGACCGGTGTGTCGGAGATGGACATCGAGGTGGACCGCGGTTCCGTGCGTGTAATATCCAGCGCCCAGGCCGAAGACATTTCCGTGCGCATAAAGGACGAGACGGGGAGAGTCCGCTGTTATCTGGATGATGATAAACTGAAAATTGAGCGCGGCGAGTTCAAGAGCAGCCGCAAGGAGGCCAAGATCGAGGTGATCGTGCCGGAAAACTACTACTTTGACAAGGTCGAGGTGGAGGCCGGGGCCGCCGCCTGCGAGATAAACGGTATTGTGACCCGCAAGCTGGAGCTGCAGAGCGGCGTCAGCAGTATGGCGTTCACCGGACGGGTGGACGAGAAGCTGGAAGTGGAGACAGGAGTCGGCGTCACAAGCGTAAAGCTGACGGGCAGCCGGGAAGATTATAACTATAAAATTCAGTGCGGCGCGGGCAGTGTGAATATCGACGGCGACCAATACAGCTCCCTTGGCGTGGAGCGAAAGATTGACAACCGCGCGGCAAGGAGTATGGAACTGGAGTGCGGCGTGGGCACCATTGAGGTGCAGTTTACAGGCAGCCTGTGAGGAAAGGAGCAACTATCATATGGAAGCGAATAAAAGACTTTACCGGTCTAACCGGAATAAAATGATCTGCGGTGTATGCGGCGGCGTGGCGGAGTATTTCAATATAGACCCCACAATCGTGCGCCTGGTATTTGCCATACTGGCATTCTCCTGGAAGGGTCTGCTGATCTACTTCCTGGCGGCGATTATCATTCCGATGGAACCCATGTAGGAAACCGCCAGAAGGGAAAACGCCTGTCCGATCATTATAAAAAGGCCGTGTGCGAGGATTTGAATTGCCTCGCACACGGCCGTTTGTTGTACAAAATAAACGCGTTTTCCGCAAACCGAACCGCGGGTTTAACGCTCCGCGTTGTAGAGCTTCACCAGCTCCGGCAGCACGTTTTGGGGCTGGTCCACGATGACCAGGTCCGCCAGGTGGTCCTTGTAGTGTTCGCTCTGGTGGATGATGGCCAGGCGCCTGCCCTCGAAATAGTTGATATAATGGCGGTACACCTCGGATTCCAGGGTGGTGCCCAGGAGTAGGAGTAAGTCAGCCTTGGAGACCTCCTCCGTGGTCCGGGTCATCAGCTGGCTGTCCACCTGCTCGCCGAACAGGTTGACCAGGGGGCGGACCGGGATGCCGCAGGTCTCGCACAGCGGAACCCGCTTGGCGGACTTGATGTATTCCAGGGGATAGTTCCGTTTGCAGCGCGGGCACTGATTTTCATAAATGCTTCCATGCAGGTTGATCACGTTCTTACAACCGGCCAGCCGGGCCTGATCGTAAATATTGCTGCAAACCACGCAGTTGAGCTTTCCAAGATGTTCCAGAGAGGCCATGGCCGGGCTGGACTGCGTGGCTCTGGGCGCGTGCTCCAGCATTTCCTTTTTGTAAAACTCAAAAAACAGCTCCGGCCGGGTGTTGTAGAAGGCGCTGGAAAATATCTCGTCGGCTGAATAGCCGTAAGCGGTCTCGATCTCGTAGTCCCGCTCCTGCTTTTTGACTCCGATGAAGCCGCCCTCCTCCATCATCCCAGAGCCGCAGAGCGCCACCGTGTAGCTGCTCTCATCCAGAAAACTTTTTAAATAGGAAAGTTTGCTGCACATTCGAATCCCTCCTTCTCTACCGGAATATCGCACAATATGTTTCCTTCATGATACCATGTCACCAACCGACAGGTTGATGACAAGAGATACGTTTCCTTAATTATACCATGTCACCGGGAAAAGCACAAAGTGTTTCAGAGCATATCCTATTTATAAAATACTGGAAATACAGGAAAATCGGGCGAAAGCCCCCAGAAAAAGGAGGGGCCGGCAAAGGGGGATTTGACGGCTGTAGGTATGAAAAGCTTTTTTATTTGAAAAGGCGTCTGCCTTGTACGATTTATAGTATAGAGCTTAAATGTGTCCAAAGTTTGAGCGCAGAATAAAGAAAAAATAAAAAACCTAAAGGATTCTTTAACAACCCCGGAAGAAAACGTAAACGTTCTGAAAAAGGGGTGGAGCCGGGGAAAATGCCCGCCCGGCTCCGGCAGGTCAGGCATTTTCCCAGTCCGGGCTTGTGGGGCGGATCACGCCGCAGCCGATCTTGTCGCCGGAATTTCCCGAGGGCTGGGTGGTGAAATCATCGGCGCGGGAGTGGATGATCACGGAGCGGTTCAAAATATCGTCAATGGTAAAGCGTTTGTCATAAAAGCTCAACCAGGCGTAGCCCTGATTGGCCAGAACCGGCGGCATGTCGCCGGCGTGGTCCGGGTGGGGCATGCTGGTGGGATTGTAGTGCTCTCCGGTGTTGGCAAAGTTGTCGGAGCAGTCGCCGAACTGGTGGATGTGCATGGCGTAGAAGTCCGAGGACCCCTCACGGTCCACATTGGGCAGTCCGAAGAACTCCGCCTCCACCAGCACACCGCCGTAGGGGGTGTGGTAAAACTTGACCAGACCGCTGAGCTGGGGGGCCTTGGAATTGCCGGTCACCCAGGCCATGGCCTGGGGACGGTTTTCGGCCAGCAGGTTGGTAAATGCCATTCTGGGCGTGATTTGATTGGTTTGCATGGAAGCCTCCATTTTTCCTGTCACCTTATCATATGCCGCGCCCGGGCATTTGCGTACCTGCCGGAAGAAAAGGAACGGGTCTTACAGTTTTCCGGTGACGGTTTTGGGGATGGTGAAATCCACCGCGCCCATGTAGCCGGGGGCTACGTCGTACTCGTTGAAGGCGATCACCAGTTGGCCGGACTCGTCAAAATAGAAGCTCTCGTCGCCGGTAAGGCCCTTGAAATCCGTCTCAGGCATATCGCTGTCCAGGAAATACTGTTTGTTCTCGTCCTCAGCCATCTGGCTGCGCATCTGTTCCTTGATGTTTTCAGAGATTTTGTCCAGCGCATCCGGCCGGTTGGCAAACAGGTCCTTCAGGGAGATCACATTTCCCGTGGCCTTGTCAACTGTAAAAATCTTTACGAACTGAGCGCCGCTGGCCATAATTTCCGTGGTATCGATACGCAGGCATAGGTACTTGTCGTTGTCCGTCACCACCTTGTAAGAGCTGTCCAGGGAATAGTGGCCCTCGCCCTGGTCTGCGGCCAGTTCCTTTTCGTACTGGGCGATCAGCTCGTCGGCGTACTCTTCAATGGACTTATTCACCTTGTTCTCCGTATTTCCGTCTATTGTCACCTGGGGAACCTGAATATTGGCCTCAAAATTCTCCTTCTGATCTTCAAAGGTGCGGAAGGTTACCACCTTGGCGATGGAGCCGATTACAGGCAGCTTTTCCATTGCGCTTGCGGTGGTGGGGTTTAAGTTTGCCATCACGGTGATCATTACCATGGCCGCAGCCGCGGTAGCTCCGGTAGATTTCATGATTTTCATATAATTACCTCGTTTCTGTTCTTTTTTTGCCTGGTTGATTCCCTGCATGATCCGCGCGCGCGCCTGGGGCGGCACCGGGATCGACTCATATTCCCGTTTCAGTTCGTCCATAATCTGCTTTTCGTCCTGCTTCATCTCGGTTTCTCCTTTCCCGAAGCTTCGTAGGCGCCGGCCTCCAGGTCCAGCCGCAGCTTCTTTAACGCCCGGTAAAGCCTCGCCTTCACCGTGTTTAGGTTCTCGCCCACAGTCCGGGCCACGTCCTCCAGTTTCATATCTTCAAAGTACCGCAGAATTACCACGGTACGGCTGCGGTCATCCAGCCGTTCCAATACGCCGCGCAGATCCACATCCCCGTAGCTGTCCTCCCAGACGGCTTCGGGCAGGGTGTCCGACAGTTCCTCGCGTTTGCGCTTGCGGATCGTGTCCAGCGCCGTGTTGATGACGATGCGGTACACCCAGGTGGCCAGGTAATCCGGATTCCGGACGGTTTTGCAGTCCCGGATCGCCTTGTAGGCGCTTTCCTGGACGATGTCCAGGGCGTCCTGTTCCTGGCGCACATAGCTGTAGGCCAGCCGGTAATATGTCTCGTAGTTCTCCAGCAGCAGGCGTTCCACCTCTGTTTCCTGTTTGGAACCCATGTACGTTCCTCCTTTCGCTGTTCTGTATGTTAGACGCCCCGGGAAGCGTGAAAGTTGCATTGAGTACGGATTATTTTTTACTATTTTATCCCATTACAAATAAAACGCAACATTCATTGTTTTTTTTAACGAGAAATGATATATTGGTGGTATTGTGATTGACAAATGAAAATGTACAAGAGGTGAGTACCAGATGACAGAAGAGAACGGGAGAGGAACAAAACCGGCCAAGCCCCCGGTTCACCAGCCGCGGCAGGTCACACCAAAATCCAAGGAGCGCCCTGAGAGCCGGTCCAGGAGGTCCAGAGGGCGGCGCATCGCTGTGTTTCCCATCGTGCTGGCCCTGGTGATCGGGCTGGCGGCCGGATTCGGCGCCGGGTATATGAAATGGAAGTGGGAGCGCCCCTACACGGTGGATTTGAAGGCCGTGGAGGTGCCCAAGTGGGTGAAACAGCAATTTATCCGCAAGAACATATTTTCGCGGCCGGACGTGAGCCTGAAGCGGGTCAACAACATTGTGATCCACTATGTGGCAAACCCCGGCACATCGGCTCAGAAAAACCGGGATTATTTCGACGGTCTGGCGGATCAGGATCCGCAGGCGGCGGGAATGTCGGCCAGCGCCCACTTTGTGGTGGGACTGGAGGGGGAAGTGATCCAGTGCATCCCGGTCAGCGAGATGGCCTACGCGGCGGCCCCGCGCAACAACGACACCATCTCCATCGAGACCTGTCACCCGGACGAGTCGGGGGCATACAACGAGGCCACCTACGAATCCCTGGTGAAGCTGACCGCGGCCCTGTGTACCCAGCTGAAGCTGGATGAAAATGACCTGATGCGCCATTACGACATCAACGGCAAGGTCTGCCCCAAGTATTTTGTGGACGACGAGGCCGCCTGGAAGCAATTCAAAAAGGATGTAAAGACAGCCATCAAGGATAAGTCCTGGGTGGAGTGACGGAACGCGGCGGAGCGAACGCGCCGGGATTTGAAATCCCGCGTGTCCGCTCCGATTTGGTTGAATGTAATGGGCCGCTGGCGCAGCCTGCGGGCGATTGCTGAGAGGCAGCAGGCCGGAAATTTTCGCGTTCCGGTCGGGTCGGGGCGTCCTGATCCGGCCGCGGCACCCTGGTCCGGCCGCCGTGCCCCGATTCCGCCGCCGCGCCCCTGTCCGGCCTCCTACAGCGGAAGAAATACCGGCTTCCGCTGATGGAACACCGTGTAATACTTGAAGCCGCAGCGTTTCAGAAGCTCCCGGCAGTAGTCGAAATCATAGCCCAGGTGCTCCGGTTTGTGGGCGTCTGAGCCGACAGTGAGGATTTCCCCGCCCAGCTCCCGGTAACGGACCAGCACTTCCTCAGTGGGATTGGGGTGTCCCAGACCGTATTTGAGGCCGCCGGTGTTGCACTCCAGACCCTTGCCGCGGCGGATCAGCTCCGCCAGAATCATGTCGATGAGATCACGAAAGCGCTCGTAGCTGTACTGCTCGTTCTGGTGGGGGGCGTAGCGGACCACATAGTCCAGGTGGCCGAACACATCGTAGCAGTCCATGGTTTTGGCGTTTTCCAGGGATACGTTGAGAAAACGCTCAAACGCCTCGGCCTCGGTGCGTCCGGCCCAGAAGTTTTCATCAAACGGGTCCAACCGGTCCGCGAAATGGCAGGAGCCGATGATAAAGTCCAATCTGGCGCCAAAACGTTCCACCAACGCGTCCAGATATTGTTTCAGGTGGGGCTGAAGCCCCAGCTCGATCCCGATGTTAACCCGGATCTTGTCGCGGTACTCCAGGCGGATCTGCTCCAGGGAATTTAAATAGGGAGGGATGTCCAGATAGAAGTTTGTAGCGCAGAAATCCGAGTCATAGTCGTGGTGGTCGGTGATGCAGATTTCCTCCATCCCCAGCGCGATGGCCCGGTCTATCTGTGCCCGGACCGGCGTCTCGCTGTCCCCGGAAAACTCAGTGTGCATGTGAAAGTCACAGATCATAGTCGATTCTCCTTGGAAAAATAGTTCCAACATTTATGTTGGCCGTGGTGCCGCAGTGTTTTAGCGGCTCTATAATACTTATATCACAATCTGAGGCGGACCGAAAGCAGAATTTGCACGGGGAGGGTTGAATTTGTCTTTAAATCAGAAATATGGTATACTAAGGAAACGCATCCCTTATCATCAGCCTTGCGGCTGGTGACAAGATATATTAAGGAAACGCATCCCTTATCATCAGCCTTGCGGCTGGTGACAAGATATACTAAGGAAACGCCTCTCTTATGATCAGCCTTACGGCTGATGATAAAAGATACGAAATGAGCTTGACGGAATTGGGGGTAGAGTTCTTGGAATTGCTGCAGCTGCATTATTTTGTGAAAGTCGCCAGAGCGGGAAGCATTACCCGGGCGGCCAGGGAGATGTATATATCCCAGCCAGCCCTCAGCACTACCATTGCCAGGCTGGAAAGCGATCTTGGGGTTCAGCTGTTTAAACGCACGGCCAACCGCATAACCCTGACGGAGGCTGGGGAAATATATCTGCGCTATGTGGAGCAGGCCCTGGGCAGCCTGGAGGAGGGCAGGGCCATGGCCCGCCGTTTCGCCGACGGAACGCGCAGATCGGTCCATGTGGCCACGGCCTTCGGGGTTACCCGACATATAAGGAATATATTCAACCAGGAGTATTCGGATATTGAGGTAACCCTTGCAATGTGCGAAAAACAGGAGGAGATACTGAAGCTGCTTCTCAGTGGAGAGGCGGATTTTGGTATCAGTCTGAAAAAAATTAAGGACAGCCGCGTGACCAATCAGGTGATTATGAGCGGAAGATGGTTTGTGGCGGTGAAGGCGGGGGAAAGCGCCGGGCGGACGGTGACGCTGGAACAGCTATCCGGGGAGCGGCTGTTTTGCAGCAGGCTGGGGGAGACGGAACGGCTGGTACGAAAGCTGTTTGACGAAAGCGGGCTGGCCTGCAATGTAATCGCGCTGGATGAGAAGGATGTGCTGTTTGAGGCAGTGGAAAAGGGGCTGGGTCATGTGATCTGCATCCCCATGCTGTACGACCAGTATCTGAAGTTGGATCAGAACACGGGCGGACTTCAGTTTGTTATGATCGAGGATGCTCATGCCGTCTGTTCCGTCTCGTTGGTGCAGCCGGCGGGCAAGCTGCTGTCACCGGGCGGGGAACGGATGCGGGAGGCGGTGGAACGTCATTTTGGAGAAAATGACCGCAGGCTGCGGGAACTGGTGGCAGAGATAGAAGCAGAGTATCGATAGAAGAGGATGGCAGAGCGGACTGACCGGCAGACGCTCTGCTTTTTTTGTGTATATTACCATAATTTTAAAGCTATGCTAAAGTATCTATTAAGCTATATTTTACAATTATAAATCTGTAAAGTAGAATTATAGTATAAAAATAGACAGGAAAAGAGGCGGGACTATGAAACTATTACACTGCGACAGTGCTCGGGAAGCTGATCAGAAAACGATTTATCAGAGCGGAAAATTCTCCTATGAATACATTGCGGATTATGCCAAGGGGCTTCCGGGCAACGTGGCAAAAGCCAGTATTGCAGGCGGTTGCACGGATCCGGAGGGAAATCTCTATCTGGGCATGCGGGGAGATCCGTCCCAGGTGGTGATGCTGAACACGGAAGGTAACTATGTGAAATGCTTCGGAGGGGAGTTGTTCGGCGACTACCTGCACTTTATGAAGTACACGCCACAGGGCACACTGCTGTGTACAGACACCCATCATCACATTGTCCGCGAGTTTACCACCGAAGGGGAGTTAGTCCGGGATTTCGGCAATTTCAATCAGCCCAGCGATACGGGTATGGATCTGGATTACTATTCCCGCACCCGCCGACGGGCCATTTTTCCCACCGAACCTTATCTGGGAATGCCTGGTATGTGGGTTATGTATGAAGCCATGCACCGGGTCGAGCGGGTGGCCGGACCCTTCAATATGCCCACGGATGTGGATATCACCTCCACGGGAGAGTACATTTTCGCGGACGGTTATGGAAACCGGGCGGTCCATCGTTTCAGTCCCGAGGGAGAGTATGAGAAAACCTGGGGAGGTATCGGAATTTGGGATGCGGAAACGGACACCCCCGGCAGATTTCTGGTAGTGCACGCGATCTGTGTGGACAGCCGGGATCAGATTTGGGTCTGCGACCGGGAAAAGGATGCGGTCCACGTGTTCGACCGGGAAGGAAATGTGATTGGATATTGCAGCCGCAATATGGGGCAGCCATCCGGCATCGATACGGATGGGACCTACATTTATGTGGTGGGGCGCGGTGGATATCTGACCATTTTCGATACGGATATCAACCTGGTGGCCCAGCTTGGAACCTTTAACTGTGATCTCAGGGCCCATGATCTGTGCGCGGACCGGAAGGGAAATCTCTATCTCTTCCCAACCCACGCCAACGAGGACCATCAGGTCATCAAATTGAGACGCATGAGTTAAAACAGCAAACACATTATGGAGAAGGAGAGGGGATTTTATGAAGAAACGTTTATTGGCAGTTCTGGCGGCGCTCAGCCTGGCGGCGGTGATGGGAGGCTGTTCTGGCGGCGGTACAGAGAAAACACAGGCGGATACAGGGGCGGTCACAGAGGCAGACGCAAAGGCAGACGCGCAGACAAAGCAGGATCAGAGTGGGACGGAGGCGGAGAAAAAACTGGTCAAAATCGGCTGGTCCTCGGACATTCTCAGTTCCAACTTTACCAGCGGTCTGGCCGCCAAATTTCAGGAATCCTGCGATGAGCTGGGCATTGAGATCGAGATGCAGGACGCCAACCGGGATATGAATCTGCAGATCAACCAGGTAGAGAATATGATCTCTAACGGCTGTCAGGTGATCATTTTAAAACCCTACGACATGTCGGCCTGTGAACCAATCAGCACCGCCTGCAGGGAAGCTGGGGTCCCCCTGGTGGTAATCTGTTCAGATATTTCCTCAGACTATGACTGCGCGGTGCTGGTGGACAACGCCACTTTGGGCGAGATCAAGGGGCGTGCCATTGCGGAAGCTCTGGACGGCAAGGGGAGAGTGGCATTTATCCACGGAACTCTGTCCCAGGCAGGATGGGTGATGCAGGCGGACGCGGCTAAGGCAGAGCTGGCCAAGTACCCGGAGATTGAGATTGTGGACGAGCAGGTAGCGGAGAACAATGCACAGGATCTGGCGATCACGGTAACGGAGAACTGGATTACCGCGGGCCTTGATTTTGACGCCATCTGGTGCAGCCAGGATACTGTGGCCATCGGCGCGGGCACTGCCTGTAAGGAGGCCGGCCTTGAAAAGGTGTACATTGTGGGCCAGGGAGGCATGGAAGATGCTCAGATCGCCATCCGGAACGGAGTCATTTCCTCCACCGTATACCTGCCTTCCAGCGTTTATGTGGACGGAGCCATGCAGGCGGCCCAGGCGTTGTTTTACGGGCAGCCTATCGACAAGGATCTTTATATGGAAACACCTCTTTTGACCGGGGATAATATTGAAGGATTCCAGTTCTGAGTCACAAATCAAGAGGAGATTTTGAATGGAAGACACATTGCTACATATTGAGAATGTCAGTAAAAGTTTTTCCGGAGTCAAAGCGCTGGATTCCATGAATCTGGATGTGCGCAGGGGAAGTGTTCACGCCCTGATGGGGGAGAACGGCGCGGGAAAATCCACGCTGATGAAGATTCTGACCGGCCTGTATACACGGGATGAGGGAATCATCACCTTTGACGGCAGGGAACTGGATACTGCCAGCATTCAGTTGGTCATCCGGCAGGGAATCTCCATGATCTATCAGGAAGTCAACCCGATTATGAATATGACGGTGGCGGAAAATATATTCTGCGGTAAGGAAATCTGCAAGGTGGAACGTTTCTGGATTGACCGCAAGGAAATGGAGCGGCAGGCGGCAGAACTGCTGAGTTCCATGGGACACGAAAGCATTCCCAGCGGGTGCAGGATCGGGACGCTGAGCGTGGCCCAGATGCAGATTGTGGAGATTGCCAAGGCCATCTCCAACCGCTCGAAGCTGATTATTATGGATGAACCTACCTCCGCGATTACGGAGAAGGAAGTGGATCAGCTGTTTAAGACTATCCGGGATCTGAAACAGAAGGGGATTACATTTATTTACATTTCCCATAAAATGGATGAAATATTCAGGATCGCGGACGAGGTGACTGTGATGCGGGATGGACGCTACGTGGGTACAAGGGCCATTGCAGAGACCACGGCAGATGAACTGGTATCCATGATGGTGGGCAGGGCTATGTCGGAATATTACCCCAAGGAGACGGTTCCGATCGGGGCGCCTATGCTGGAGGTGGAAGGTTTGAGCAGCAAAAATCTTCTGCATGATGTAAGCTTTACCGTGCACAGCGGGGAGATATTAGGATTTGCCGGTCTGATGGGGGCGGGACGTACGGAAATCATGGAAACTCTGTTTGGAATCCGCCGGGCTGACAGCGGTGTCATCCGTATCGGCGGCAGGAAGGTGGAGATCAAAGATCCCCAGGCCGCTATCGCAAACGGGATGGCATTTCTCACGGAGGACCGCAGAAAGACAGGCTGTTTTTTGGACAGCCCAATTTACGATAACATTATGGCCCTGGTCTGGAAGAAGTTTGTCGACATCGGGGGGATCCGGCACAGCCGGTGCAAAAAGGCAGCAAAAGATCAGATCGCGCTGTTTTCCACTAAGACCACAGGACTGAAGCAGAAAATGCGGGAGTTGAGCGGAGGGAACCAGCAAAAGGTATTGCTGTCCCGCTGGTTGCTGGCGGAGCCGGAGATTCTGATTCTCGACGAGCCCACCCGGGGTATCGACGTGGGCGCCAAGTACGATATTTATAAAGAAATGATTCGCCTGGTCAAGGCGGGTAAGTGCATTATCATGATCTCATCAGAGATGCCCGAGGTGCTGGGCATGAGCGATCGGATCGCAGTGGTTCACGGCGGCAGGATTCGTACGATACTGGATCGGAAATGTGCGGATCAGGAAACGATTCTCCGGTATGCGGCGGGGTTGGAATGAGGAGGGCGGGATTTATGAACAGCAAACATGCGACAGGGAAGGTGACGGCCAAGAACATTCTCACCAATGAATCCATCGGGGCGTTTCTGATCTGGCTGTGTATTGTACTCATTTTGTCCGTGTGGAAGGGGGACACCTTTCTGACGATGCGCAATGCCATGAACCTGGGACGCTACGCTTCGTTCTATGTTATGGTAGGTCTGGGGGTGCTGATGATTTTCATGTCCGGCGGAATGGACATGTCCCTGGGGGCCACCATGGGCATGGCGGGGATCGTCACGGCCTGGCTGTCCAAGACGGGCCTGCCTTTGCCGGTGGTAATACTGGCAGCCATCGGCGTAGGCCTGGCGATCGGCGGGTTCAACGGCTACATTATCGGTTATTTGCAGTTTCCGGCATTTATCGCTACCCTTGGCAGCAAACAACTGGTCCGCGGAATCATCAATATTGTAACTAAGGGGTATCCCATTAACGAGCTGGGAGAATCCTTTGTAAAGATGGGCACCGGAAGTCTGCTTGGAATCCCCACACCCATCTGGATCGCCGGTCTGATTGCCGTAATCACCTGGTACACCTTAAACCAGACCGTGTTCGGACGGCGGGTGGCGGCAACAGGAGGAAATGAGCAGGCGGCCAGAGTGTCCGGGATCAACACCAGGCGAACCAGAATGCTGGCCTATATGTATGGAGGAGCGCTGGCGGGGATTGCCGGAATGGTGCTTACAGCCCGTATGTCCGTGGGCCAGACAGCGACGGGCGAGGGATTTGAGTTGGAGGCCATCGCAGGTGCCATTATCGGCGGCGCGTCGGCCGAGGGCGGAAAAGGAACGGTAATTGGCACGATTTTCGGAATCATGGTCATTTATACGGTTAAAAACGGAATGAGTCTGCTCTCCATTAATGCCTACTGGCAGATGGCGGTCCAGGGAGCAATCATTCTGCTGGCAGTATTCCTCGATATCATGCGCAGAAGGCAAAAATAGACGACAAAGGGTTATAAAGCCGTTATTCCGAAATGTAGGATTTGACAGGAATAACGGCTTTTTCCATGAATAAATGTATGAAAAAGGGAAAACAATAAAAAAATAAAAAAGGACTTGCCATTTCTATTGAAATTGATTACAATATAGGAAGGTTGATTAATATTTAACAATAATATATTTTTTAACAAACTAGGAGGAATTGATCATGGCAGTAAAAGTAGCGATTAATGGTTTTGGACGTATTGGACGTCTGGCTTTCCGTCAGATGTTCGGAGCTGAAGGTTATGATGTTGTTGCAATCAACGATCTGACTGATCCCAAGATGCTTGCTCATCTGTTAAAGTATGATACCGCTCAGGGCGGATACGCCGGACGTTTAGGCGAAGGCCTGCACACCGTTGAGGCCGGCGAGGGCTGCATCATCGTGGACGGCAAGGAAATCACCATTTACAAAGAGCCCAAGGCTGCTGACCTGCCGTGGGGAGAGATCGGTGTTGACGTAGTGTTAGAGTGCACCGGCTTCTATTGCTCCAAAGATAAAGCACAGGCTCACATCGACGCTGGCGCCAAGAAAGTGGTTATCTCCGCTCCGGCCGGCAACGATCTGAAGACCATCGTTTACAGCGTAAACGAGAACACCCTGACCGCTGAGGATACCATCATCTCCGCAGCTTCCTGCACCACCAACTGCCTGGCTCCCATGGCGAAGGCTCTGAACGACTACGCTCCCATCCAGAGTGGTATCATGAGCACCATCCATGCTTACACCGGCGATCAGATGATCCTGGACGGACCGCACAGAAAAGGCGATCTGAGAAGAGCAAGAGCCGGCGCTGCCAACATCGTTCCCAACTCCACCGGCGCTGCCAAGGCAATCGGCCTGGTTATCCCGGAGCTGAACGGCAAGCTGATCGGTTCCGCACAGCGTGTTCCGGTTCCGACCGGTTCCACCACCATCTTAACCGCTGTTGTTAAGAAGGCCGGCGTTACCAAGGAAGAGATCAACGCCGTTATGAAGGCTGCCGCTTCCGAGTCCTACGGCTACAACGAGGATCCCATCGTTTCCTCCGACGTAATCGGCATGAAGTACGGCTCCCTGTTCGACGCAACCCAGACCATGGTTTGCCAGATCGCGGATGACCTGTACGAGGTTCAGGTTGTTGCCTGGTACGACAACGAGAACTCCTACACCAGCCAGATGGTTAGAACCATTAAGTACTTCGCTGAGCTGGGCTAATTGGAACACCTCAATAAAAGTACGAAGATTTAGTAGACTCATGAAGGGTCCGGTCGTTTGGACCGGGCCCTTTTTAAGCGTAAAGCGCCGGCCTGCGGCAAAATGCCGTCAAAACAAGGCCGGTGATCATCTGAAAGGGGATTTAAACTATGTTAAACAAGAAAACAGTTGACGATCTGAAGGATTTACAGGGCAAGAAGGTACTGGTTCGCTGCGATTTCAACGTTCCGTTAAAAGAGGGCGTGATTCAGAACTACAACCGCATCGACGGCGCCATTCCCACCATCAAAAAGCTGCTGGATCAGGGCGCGAAGGTGATTCTCTGCTCCCATCTGGGCAAACCCAAGGGCCAGCCGCTGCCCGAGATGAGCCTGGCTCCCGTGGCTCCCGCTCTCAGCGAGAGACTGGGCGTGGAGGTGAAGTTCGTGGACGATCCCCAGGTGACCGGCGAGGAGACCAAAAAGGTTGCCGCTGAGTTAAAGGACGGCGAGGTTCTGCTGCTTCAGAACACCCGCTACAGAATTGAGGAGACCAAGTACAAAGAGGGCGACGCCGCTACGGAAGCTTATGCGAAAGAACTGGCTGATCTGTGCGACGGCGGCGTGTTCGTGGACGACGCCTTCGGAACCGCTCACAGAGCCCACTGCTCCAACGTTGGCGTTACCAAATACACCAAGGAGAACGTGGTTGGCTATCTGATGCAGAAGGAGATCAAGTTCCTGGGCCAGGCTGTTGAGAATCCGGTCCGTCCCTTCGTTGCCATCCTGGGCGGCGCCAAGGTTTCCGACAAGATCAACGTGATCAACAACCTGCTGGATAAAGTAGACACCCTGATCATCGGCGGCGGCATGGCTTACACCTTTGCCAAGGCTCAGGGCCAGGAGATCGGCAACTCCCTGTGCGAGGCGGATAAGCTGGATTACGCTCTGGAGATGGTGAAAAAGGCTGAGGAGAAGGGCGTGAAGCTGCTGCTTCCCGTGGACCACGTGGAAGGCAAGGAGTTCTCCAATGATACCGAGCACAAGGTTGTGGACGTGATCGACGCCGGCTGGTCCGGTTTCGACATCGGCCCCAAGACCATCGAGCTGTACAAGGACGCTTTAAAGGGCGCCAAGACCGTGGTTTGGAACGGACCCATGGGCGTATTTGAATTCTCCAACTTTGCGGAGGGCACCCTGGAAATCTGCCGCGCGGTAGCGGAGCTGGCGGACGCAACCACCGTTATCGGCGGCGGCGATTCCGTGAACGCTGTGAAGAGACTGGGCTTCGCGGACAAGATGACCCACATTTCCACCGGCGGCGGCGCTTCCCTGGAATTCCTGGAAGGCAAGGAGCTGCCCGGCGTAGCTGCGGCTGACAACGCCTGATTGCGATTTGTGAAATGACGATGGCCCCCTGTGAACAAGGGGGCCTTTGAGGGATAATGCACATAGAAGGAGAAGTTAAAATGGCAAGAAAGAAAATTATCGCAGGCAACTGGAAAATGAACATGACTCCCACCGAGGCCGTGGCCCTGGTAAACGAGTTAAAGCCCTTAGTGGCCAATGACGAGGTGGACGTGGTGTTCTGCGTTCCGGCTATCGACATCATCCCCGCCATGGAGGCTGCCAAGGGCAGCAACATCCACATCGGCGCTGAGAATATGTACTTTGAGGAGAAGGGAGCCTTCACCGGCGAGATTTCCCCGAATATGCTGGTGGATGCCGGCGTAAAATATGTGGTGATCGGACATTCCGAGCGCCGTGAGTATTTTGCGGAGACCGACGAGACCGTGAACAAGAAGGTATTAAAGGCCTTCGAGCACGGCATCACCCCCATCATCTGCTGCGGTGAGTCCCTGACCCAGAGAGAGCAGGGCATCACCATCGACTGGATTCGCCAGCAGATCAAGATCGCGTTCCTGAACGTGACCGCGGATCAGGCTAAGACCGCTGTGATCGCTTACGAGCCCATCTGGGCCATCGGCACCGGCAAGGTGGCCACCACCGAGCAGGCGGAAGAGGTCTGCGCAGCCATCCGCGCATGCATCGGCGAGATCTACGACGAGGCAACCGCTGAGGCCATCCGCATCCAGTACGGCGGCTCCGTGTCCGCTTCCTCCGCTCCCGAGCTGTTCGCACAGGCGAATATCGACGGCGGTCTGGTGGGCGGCGCTTCCCTGAAGCCGGATTTCGGAAAGATTGTCAACTACAACAAGTAAAATGATGGTAACAGTTCAGGACGGCGGGGAAATTGGCTCGGAAAGCCGCGTCAAGCTCGCTTGTAAGCGGCTTTTCGTGCCAATTTCCACATCGGATGGACATCCGATGCTTCTTGACCGTCTTTTTCGGTCAAGAAGATGAGCCGTCCTGAACAGTTACAAATGATGGAAGTAACGCCGCGGCTTCCGGCTGCCTGGATTTGAGCAGGCAGGAGGACGCGGCAGGGCGAATGCTTCTTCCGTCCCGGGACGGCCCTTTGGGAAGGGACTCCGGGAGGCAGAAGCATTTGCGTGTCTTAGAAGGAGATATGAAAACGATGAGTAAGAGACCAACCGTATTAATGATCCTCGATGGTTACGGCCTGAACAAGAATTGCGACCACAACGCGGTCTGCGAGGCGAAAACCCCGGTGATGGACCAGCTGATGAGCCAGTGCCCCTTTGTGGAGGGCCAGGCCAGCGGCATGTTCGTGGGACTTCCCGACGGGCAGATGGGCAACTCCGAGGTGGGACACTTAAACATGGGAGCGGGCCGTATCGTGTATCAGGAGCTGACCCGCATCACTAAGTCCATCCAGGACGGGGACTTTTTTGAGGTGCCGGAGTTTTTGACCGCGGTGGAGAACTGCAAGAAGAACGGCTCCGCCCTGCACCTGTTCGGGCTGGTGTCCGACGGCGGCGTGCACAGCCACAATACCCACATTTACGGGCTACTGGAGCTGGCGAAGCGTAACGGCCTGGAGAAGGTGTATGTGCACTGCTTCCTGGACGGCCGCGACACGCCCCCGGAGTCCGGCAAGGATTTTGTGGCCCAGCTGGAGGCTAAGATGGCCGAGATCGGCGTGGGACAGGTGGCGTCCGTGATGGGACGTTACTACGCAATGGACCGTGACAAGCGCTGGGACCGCGTGGAGATGGCTTACAACGCGCTGACCAAGGGCCAGGGCAAGACCGCGCAGAGCGCTACCGGTGGGATTCAGGCTTCCTACGACGACGGGAAGGCGGATGAGTTCGTGATTCCCTTTGTGGTGGAGAAGGACGGGAAGCCGGTGGCAACCATCCAGGATCGGGATTCTGTAATTTTCTTTAACTTCCGGCCGGACCGGGCGAGGGAGATCACCAGAGCTTTCTGCGACGATGAGTTTGACGGGTTTGCAAGGGAGAAGCGCCTGGATCTGGTGTATGTGTGCTTTACGGACTATGATGAGACTATTGGGAATAAGCTGGTGGCGTTCCGCAAGGAGAGCATCACGAATACCTTTGGGGAATATCTGGCGGCTCACGGCAAGACTCAGGTGAGGATTGCGGAGACTGAGAAGTATGCGCATGTGACGTTCTTCTTTAATGGAGGCGTGGAGGAGCCAAATGAGGGCGAGGACCGGATTCTGGTGCCGTCGCCTAAGGAAGTGGCTACCTATGATCTGAAGCCGGAGATGAGCGCGCCGCAGGTTTGCGATAAGCTGGTGGAGGCGATCAAGTCCGGGAAGTATGATGTGGTGATTATCAATTTCGCCAATCCGGATATGGTGGGGCATACCGGCGTTGAGGATGCGGCGATCAAGGCCATCGAGACGGTGGACGCCTGTGTTGGGCGCGCGGTGGACGCGATTAAGGAAGTGGACGGCGTGATGTTTATCTGCGCGGACCACGGTAATGCGGAGCAGCTGGTGGATTATGTGACCGGTGATCCGTTTACGGCCCATACGACGAATCCGGTGCCGTTTATTCTGGTGAACGCGGATCCGCAGTATAAGCTGCGCGAGGGCGGGGCATTGTGTGATATTGTGCCGACGCTGATTGAACTGATGGGGATGGAACAGCCGAAGGAGATGACTGGGAAGTCTTTGTTGGTGAAGTAAGATAGAAGATTAGAGAAAAATAGGCTGTGCTGGCCCTGGAATTGTTTTCAGGGGGCGCGGCCTTTTTTGATGCATCCGTTCGTGAGGCGGCGGGAACCGGGGCTGGAGACTCCGGGTCTCCGCGATGGCAGCGTCTAAGGGGGAAGGAACCCGAAAAGGCGGGCACCGCTCCGAGCTCCGGCGCCGGCCTGATGCCGGCCCCTCCGCCTCCGCT
>ENA-UOJP01000415-UOJP01000415.1-human-gut-metagenome-genome-assembly--contig:-C102-NODE-415-length-85121-cov-7.818658_pt1 | contig 85121 bp, 90 predicted proteins | sample MGYA00242353_ERZ723900 | MGnify/ENA metagenome assembly ERZ723900 | reverse complement strand
GGCTGCCCGCGTTTAAATACTGTGCTATCCACGGTTAAATCAGGGGGGCCGCACCCTGTTTTTGTTTTGCTTTCACCATCTACAAAACCGACAAGGGGCAAAGTGGACGAAAAGCCGCAAAGTTTTTGTATATATTTCTCCACGGCAAGCCCCTGGATTTGCCAATCAAGGCGCAAAAAAAGCAGCAAATCTTTTTCAGACTTACTGCTTGTGCGCGCCGCTGTGGGCGGCGGGTATTCTGTTATAAATATAGGACTATCCGTTCGGTCGGAACTTAAATATCGCTTTCAGTAATGTTTCTGTGATGTATTCCTCGGTATCTTTGTAGGCTTGTCCGTTGATATGGGCGGCATACCGTATTTGCTGTCCGTAATACCGCAAAACAGTGTTGGCTGCTCCGACTGATTTTGCTATTTTCATCTATACAAAAAATGAAAGTAAGTCAATCGGATTTTTTAAAACACATTCCCCCTGTATTTCTGTGACATGATTTCCCCAACTTGCCAATGCAAAATCGATCCCTGCACCCTTTGCACATTCCCTGTCATATTCACTATCCCCTATATAAAGCATTCTTTTTCGGCTTCCGCCTGATATTTCAGCATACTTTAATAGCGGAGCAGAAAAAGGCTTGTGTTCTTTTGTATCATCGGCGCATATAACAGTTCCGAAATACTGGTTTAATCCAAATTTACTGAAATCCTGTTCCAACTCTTTTCTTGTTTTAGAGGTTACAATTCCCATCTTATATCCAGACTTCATAAGCAAGGATAATAAGTCAGGAATATCATTAAATACCTTTACCGAATCACTATATTTTTCCATATTTTTGTCCCATAACTTTAATGCAAATGGAATATCGCCTACATTGAGCTTTTTTAAAGCATTATCTCCGGTAATACCTAATGCAAATGACAAATTATCAAACGGAACCGTATTTCCTGTCAAATATTTTATAGTATCTTGTAAAGAGTGCAGAATAGCATAGTCTGTATCAATCAGAGTACCATCAATGTCAAAGATGATTTGTTCATATTTCATCTTCCGTTTCCCCTTTCTCTATTTTCAAAATAATATAGTACTTTACATGGGTTTCCAACGGCAACGCAATTTGCGGGAATAGAGCGGTTTACATTACTTCCGGCACCAATTACGCTATTATCCCCTATCGAAACGTATTTTCTATGACACCCGGAAGTAAATCATAAATAGAACAACCTGTTTTTTTCTCAAACATCAATTTTATTTCTAAAACCTTTTTCCAGCGGTCTATGGTAGCAGCATGTGTTCCGTAACGGATTGCCACATCAACAAAGCGTTTTTCTAATAAACAAAAACCTGTTGGCAATGCCAAAGCGTCGCATAGTTGAACCAGTCTGTCATAATCATCATATACTGCATTTTTAATAAATTGTTTCATAAATTCGTAATCTTCCCTGCTTACATCAAATGTGCCGATCGATGTGCTAATATCTTGTATCATAAACGCATGGGAAATACAAATCTGCGCAGCTTTTTCCCAACCTAAATGATTCATGCAGAAGCGATAGCCGTCTATTAAATGTTTTTCTGAACTTACCCCCGCATACCTCCCAATATCATGCAGCAAGCCTAAGCAATAGGCGTCATCTGGCGACAAGTCAGCACAATGTAATGCTATATTTCTACAAGCCAATGCCACAAAACGGGAATGCGCTGCCCAAAGCCCCGGGTTGGATTTTTCTGCTTTCTTCAATTCAAATTCTGCGATTATACAATCTAATTCCATATTATCTCCTTCTCAAAAAGGGGAGAGCCTGACTATATGAAGCAGTCAGGCTCCTTATAATGAAATATTTACAGACATTATTTAGCAATCTCCGGCATAATAGGAAACAATACTCATATAGTCTTGGGGGATTTTAACATCTGACGTAAGCCGCAGACAGTTTCTGTTTTCATGATATTCCTTTTGCAGCTAATTTTGGATTAAAAATGCCTTGTTGATATTAAGCCATTTTCCATCATGGCAAATCCTCCATTCTATAAACGTGGTCACTCAATATCTGCAATGAATTTTGCTTTTATTGCTTATCACTTTTATAAATATGATTATAATGCAATTTGATCTGAAACAATATCCCATATCTGCTTTTATATATCATTATTCTGCCATTTTAAACGATATTCCATTGGAGTACAGCCCAGGTATACCCGAAAAACTTTCCCAAAATAACTACTGCTTCCCAGACCGCAGGCCTGACTTATAAATGTAATAGATTCCTGCCCCTTTGCCAACATTTGGCAAGCCATCTGTAAACGGTAGTTTTTTATGTACTCCGTCGGTGTTATATGCAGATAAACATGAAATACCCGAAAGCACTCACGCTCACTCAAAAAGGCAGCGGCAGCAAGTTCGGGTATAGAAATTTTTTCTGCATAATGTTCATGGATATATATTAACATTAATTTTATCTTGTCATTGGTTTTATCCGGTTTCCCGTTCTTCTCCAATATGGGGACTGACAGTTCAAAAAGAGCAAGCCATATTTTCGTTAGAATTTCACGTAATTTTATCTCATATCCAAATTCTTTCTCTGAGAGGTGAAACGCATTTTGAATTAGGTCTAAAATGCGTTTTTGTGGCTGTTTATCAGGATATAAAGCAATTATTTCAAGCTGCTGTGCCGTAATAACCGGCATAAAGTATTTTTGCTCAATTCGATTTCCATGCTCTCCTGCAAGAAACGAAGTATCAAAAATATGGAGCAACTGAACCGTTTTTGTATGAGATGTTTGTAGCTTTGTCATATGAAGTACATTAGAATTGACCATACCACCTGAACCTGCCGGAAAAAGAAATTTTCCTTTAGGAGTGCAGTATTCAAGGGTGCCGGATTCCATATAAAATAATTCTACGCTTTTGTGCCAGTGCCACGGCACAAAAGATTCTATGTATTTATCTAATTCTGCGCAAGTAGCAATATAAGGAAAATCATTAACAAAATCAGGTAATAATTCCTCTCTGCTGCCTGTATGAAATTCTATGCCGTAAATAGTTTTCATTGAAATTTCCTCCTGTTACTATTTTAGCATATGTTATAAAGAAAATCATTATTGGCTGTTTTAATTCCAGAAATAGTGGGTAGCTGTCTATCCAGTTAATTTGTTACTTTATGACACATGAGCATTTGGTCAAGAAGATAAGCCGCCTCAACTTGAATGTGACGGGAAAAATTTCCCCTCCGTCCCACCTTGTCGAAAAGATCCTGGTCATAAACCAGGGCCTGTCTCATATACTGAGGTAAAAGGAGTGAGGCGGGATGAACCGGAAGGATGAGATTCTGAAATTGTTTCCAAAGGAATTGCGCGCTCTGCTGGGACAGGTTCCGGCGGAGTTTGAGGATATACAGGAGATCCGCCTGCGGGCGGGGCAGCCGGTGATTCTGGTCTGCAGAAACCGGGAGTACATGGTGGGGCAGGGCGGCGAACTGCTGGGGAACGCAGAGGAAGGAGCAGATTCCTTCCGGCGCGCCCCCTCTTCCTCCGCCCGCCCTTACCGGGCCAGCCGGGAGGAGCTGCGGGCGGCGGTGGACTACATGAGCAGCTATTCTCTCTACGCCGCGGAGGAGGAGCTGCGCCAGGGCTTTATCACCGTTCAGGGCGGCCACCGGATCGGGGTGGCGGGCAGGACGGTGGCGGACCGGCAGGGCGTCCGCCTGATGAAATTCATCTCCTTTGTCAATGTGCGGGTGGCCCACCAGGTGAAGGGCTGTGCGGACGGAATCATGGGATATCTGTACGAGCGGCAGTCCGGGCAGCCGTGCCCGCATTTCTGCAACACTCTGATCATCTCGCCGCCGCGGTGCGGTAAGACGACACTGCTGCGGGATGTGATCCGGCAGGTTTCCGCCGGAAATGCCTTTGCGCCGGGGATGACCGTGGGGGTGGTGGACGAGCGGTCGGAGCTGGGAGCCTGCTATCAGGGCGTCCCGCAAAATGACTTAGGCCCCCGCACCGACGTGCTGGACTGCTGTCCCAAGGACCAGGGTATGATGATGCTGGTGCGCAGCATGGCCCCCCAGGTGGTGGCTGTGGACGAGATCGGCAGCGCCGGGGACGTGGAGGCCGTGGGCTACATACAGAGCTGCGGCTGCGCCCTGGCCGCCACGGTTCACGGCGCGTCGCTGGAAGATATTTACAGCAAACCGGCCCTTGGACGGCTGGTGGAGGAGGGCGTGTTCGAGCGCTACATCCTGCTGGAACCGTCCCCGGAAAATGGACGGCGACTGCGGATACTGGGACGGGACGGGCGGGAGCTGGATGGGGAACGGTGCGGAGCGGTGGGAAGCCCAGGACAGTGCGTCCCGGGTTACGAGAAAGCGGCAGTCCCGCCCGGGCCGCCGCACCCCCAAACGGTTCCTCATCCAAAGGAAAGGCCAGGTGAGCGCATATGTTGCTAAAATATCTCGGCGCGGCCCTGATTCTTATTTCCGCCCCGGGCCTGGGCATGTACCTGGCCGGGCAGTGGAAGGAGCGGCTGCGTCTGCTGGAAAAATTGCGGCAGATGATCTATTTCCTCAAAGGCGAGATCACCTACAGCCACGCGCCCCTGGCCGAAGCCCTGGAGCGGGTGGGCAGGCGGAGCGGAGGGCCTTTGGGGGACATGTTCGTCCGGGCCTCGGAGCGCATCTGCACCCAGGAGGGCGAGAGCCTTCAGGAAATCTGGAGCGGGGAAACCCGGACAATGGCCGCGGGCGCGAAGAATCTGCCCCTGACCAGGGCCGATCTGGAGCAGTTCACCGCCCTGGGGGAGCACCTGGGTTATCTGGACGTGGACATGCAGGAGCGCACGCTGCTTCTGTATCTGGAACAGTTGGACCTGTCCATCGAATATCTGCAGGCGCACCGGCAGGAAAAATGCCGTCTGTATACCAGCCTTGGCGTCATGGGCGGGATTTTTCTCGTCATCGTCATGTGCTGACGGAAGTTAGAAGGAATTGGAGGCAGTCATGGGGGTAAACCTGATATTTAAAATTGCGGCAGTGGGGATTCTGGTTTCCGTCATCTGCCAGGTGTTAAAGCACAGCGGAAGGGAGGAGCAGGCGTTTTTAACCAGCCTGGCGGGCCTGGTGCTGGTGCTTTTCTGGATGGTACCGTACATATATGAACTGTTTGAAACCATAAAAAACCTGTTTGCGCTTTAAGCAGGCAAACCATAGAGGCACGTTCCGGCGCGGGGCGGCGGAGACTGGAAGGAGCTGAGGAATATGACGGTAATAGCCATTGGGGCGGCCGGCATCGCCGCGGTGCTGATGGCGGTGCAGCTCAAGGGAATGAAAGGGGAATACGCCACCTATCTGATCATTGCAGCGGGATTTTTTATCTTTTTCTACGGAATTTCCAAGCTGGAATCCATCATGGACACGGTGGAGCGGATTCAGGGCTACATCAGGGTGAACAAAGTCTATCTGGCGACCCTGGTCAAAATGATCGGCATCACCTATGTGGCGGAGTTTGCCTCCGGAATCTGCAAGGACGCGGGCTTCGGCTCCCTTGGCACGCAGATCGAGATTTTCGGCAAGCTGTCCATCCTGGCCATCAGCACGCCGATTCTCCTGGCCCTGTTGGAAACCCTGGAGGTATTTCTCACATGACCGGGCGGAGCGCAAAATACCGCAGGACATGGGCCAGGGCAACCCTGGCGGCGGCCCTGATTCTGCTCTTTTGCGGCGCGGGGGGATTCCCGGCGTGTACTTACGGAGCGGAGCAGACGCCAACGGCCCAGGAGCGGGAAGATGAGCGGCGGGATGAGCTGGACGCCGGGGTGGACAGCGCCCTGGGCCAGCTGGACATCGGGGAGGACCTGGACAAGATTCAGGAGTTTCTGGACACCAGGCTGACGCCGGGGAGCGGATTCTCTTTCACCTCTATGATGAAATCCCTGCTCACCGGAGATTTGAAATCCGTGTTGGGACAGGCGGGCATGGGTCTGAAGAACAGTCTGGTGAGCGAGGTGCACTCCGCCGGCTCGCTGTTGGCCCAGGTGGTGGTGATCGGAATGGTGGGGGCGGTGTTCACCAATTTTTCCTCCGTATTTAAAGGAGGGCATATTTCCGACACCGGTTTTTTCGTCACCTACCTGCTGTTGTTCACCTGCCTGGCCGCCAGTTTTTTCGCCAGCATCGAGATCGCCTCGGATGTGCTGGGGCAGGTGCTGGACTTTGTGAAGCTGCTGATGCCCGCCTATTTTCTGACCGTGGCCTTCTCCGGGGGCAGCGTCTCCGCGGTGGCACTGTACGAGGCCATGACAGCGGCCGTGACCCTGGTCCAGTGGCTGTGCTGCAATCTGCTGCTCCCGGTGGTGCGCATCTACGTGCTGCTGGTTCTGGCAGGCCATGTGGCCAAGGAGGAGATGCTCAGCAAATTGACGGAGCTGTTGGAGCAGTGGGTGGGCTGGGCCTTAAAAACCCTCATGGGCCTGGTGCTGGGGCTTCAGGTGCTCCAGGGGATGGTCGTGCCCTACGCAGACAGCGCCGGTCAGGCCGGGGTGCGCAAGGTCATTGAAATTATCCCGGGCCTGGGCCAGGGAGCCGGTGCGGTGGCGCAGATGGTGCTGGGCTCCGGCGTGCTGATCAAAAACAGCCTGGGCGCGGCCGCGGTGGTGGTCCTGTTAATTATGACGCTGGTGCCCATCGCCAAGCTGGCGGTGCTGATGCTGTTCTACCAGCTGGCTGCGGCGGTGATGCAGCCGGTGTGCGACAAGCGGGTGGTTTCCTGCGTCAGCGGTGTTTCCTGCGGCCACAAATTACTGCTGAAAATCGTGGTGTCCTCCCTGCTGCTGTTCGTGATCGCCATCGCAATCACCTGCGCGGCCACCAACGTCAACTATTACACGGTCTGAGTCCGGGAAAGGAGGGCGCGCATGACAGCGGTCTACGAGTGGGTGCGCAATATCACCTATTACATGATTTTTATCACCGTTGTGGGAAATCTTCTGGCCGATTCGAAGTATGAAAAATACCTGCGTTTTTTTGCCGGAATTATCCTGATTCTGCTGGTGTTAAAGCCCCTGACCGGGAGCCTGCGGCTGGACGAGCGGATCGCGTACCTGTTTGAATCCATCTCCTTTCAGAAGGAGGCCGACGATTTCAAGGAAAAACTGTGGGGGATGGAGGACGAGCGCCTGGAACGGGTCATGAGCACCTACGAGGAGGCGGTGGCAATGGATATCAGAGGTATGGCCGACACCGCGGGATTTTCGGTCCGCAGCGTGAAGGTAACCATTGAGACGGACCGAGACAGCCCGCTCTACGGCCACGTGACGGATCTGTATATGAAGCTGGGGCGGCAGAAGGAGGAAAATGCCGCGGGCGGGGGATGGAACACGGCGGGGGGAAGCGGCGGGAGCGCAGCCGGGAACGGTATCCCGTCCAGCGGAAATAGCGGATTATCCGCGGCAGGCATCGAATCCGCGGATATTCAGATCGAACCGCAGAAAATTCAGGTGGAACCGGTTCAAATCGGGAGCGGGGCGGCCGGAGGACCGGCGGAGGGTGGCTCAGGCGATCCGGCAGCCGCCTCCGGCGACCCGGCAGTCCCGGCCCCTGGGGCCTTGGCAGTCATCGCCCCCGGCGACCTTGCAGCCGCCCCCGGCGACCTTGCAGCCGCCCCCGGCGACCCTGCAGCCGCCCCCGGCGACCCTGCAGCCGCCCCCCCAGGCGCCCCGGCCGTCATCCCCCCCGAGGCTTCCCGGCCTCTCACCGAAGAGGAGGCAGTTGCGGCTGCGGTGGAACAGAGCCAGATACTGGCGCGGACATTTCCGGCGAATCTGGAGGAGCGGACAAAGATCAATGCATTTATTCGAAAGGTGGCGGGATATTATGGACTTGAGACAGCACATGTCCAGGTGGAATGGGAAGATGACTAAGGAGAAATGGCTGTTTCTGCTGTTTATCGGGGTGGTGCTCATGATTCTGGCTTTTCCGGTGGGAAAGGGCGGGGGCAGTGGCACGGCCGTCTTTTCTAAGCAGAAGGACAGCGGGGCGCAGGTGTCGGAGCTCAAAGGGGCGCAGGACGGCTCGGCTCTCTCCGGGCAGATTCCCTCCGCCTCCCTGGCGGGGCAGAACAGCGCAGGCGGCACCGGCGGGGGAAGCGGCGGATCGGGGGGAGGCAGCGGTGGCCCGGGCGGCGGAGCAGGAGCCGGGGCCGGAGCCCCGGGGACCGGTGGACAAAATTCCGGTAACGGCGGCGTAGGAGGCGGAGCAGGCGGCAGCGCCGCAGCCTCCGGTTCGGCGGACAGCTCCGAGGAGAACGTCCCCGCTTCCGCAAAAGGGGCGGGGGAATCCGCCTACGAGGCCCAGATGGAGGCCCGGGTCAAGGAGATTCTGCGGCATGTGGACGGCGTGGGCCAGGTGGATGTGATGATCGTGCTCAAATCTTCGGAGGAGAAGGTATTGCGGGTGGACCGCAACAGCAGCGTGAGCGACACAAAGGAGCAGGACTCCCAGGGCGGCACCAGAAGCTCCCAGAGCAGCCAGACCCAGGAGAGCACGGTACTTTCCGGCGGCGGATCGGGGCAGGGCAGCGTGCCCTTTGTGGAGAAAGAGCTGCGCCCGGAGATATCCGGGATCGTCATCAGCGCCGCGGGAGGGGGAAGTCCCACGGTAAAAGCCGAAATTTCTGCGGCGATGGAAGCATTATTTGGGCTTCCCCCACATAAAATAAAAGTATTAAAGCGGGTGGAATAAAAGGAGCGTTGAATATGAAGAAGATGAAGCAAGTCAAAGAGCATATGAAAGACATCAACATGAAACGCCTGTTCCGGCGGAATCAGATCATTATCACCACGCTGGCCGTGATGATCGCGGCGGCCGGTTATCTGAATTACGCTGGAAAAAAGGAACTGGCGGACAGCAACCAGGTCTATGAGGCGGGAGCCATGGATATCTCGGACGAGGATATTCTGGCGGAGAACCAGGCGGTGCTTAACAGTCAGAACGGAGGCCAGCTGCTGGAGATCCCCAGCCTGGATGACCCGGACGACGGCAGCGGCCAGGTAGCCCAGAACGGAGCGGACGGACAGCTGGCGGCCCAGAACGGAGCGGACGGCGAGCAGTTAGCCCAGGCCGGGGCGGACGGCGAGCAGCTGGCCCAGGGCGGAGCGGACGGACAGACCACCGCGCCGGACGGCAACGGCGGCCAGCAGGCGGCAGACGCCGACGCGCAGACCGGTCTGGAGAATCCGGGGGAGGCTGTGCTCACCAGCGGGATGAGCGTGTCCGACTACATAGCCAACGTGCAGCTGAACCGGGAGCAGATTCGGGCCAAGAATAAAGAGACACTGATGGGCCTGATCGACAGCACCACCATCGACGACGCCGCAAAACAGCAGGCCATTCAGGACATGATCGACCTGACCGAGGTGTCGGAAAAGGAAAATGCGGCCGAAACCCTGCTCATGGCCAAGGGCTTCTCCGATCCGGTGGTCAGCATCACCAAAGATAAAGTGGACGTGGTGATCAACGCGGCCAGCATCACGGATCCCCAGCGCGCCCAGATCGAGGACATCGTTAAGCGCAAAGCAGAGGTAGCCGCGGACCAGATCATTATCACCCTGCTGAACCTGGCCGAATAAAACGGAATCAGACTGGAAAAATCGAATAATCACCAAAAAACTCTGGTTTACAGAACCTGCCCGCAGGCGTAAACCGGAGTTTTTTACATGTGCAAAATGCCCATCGTCCCCCTGGGGAATCCGGCCTCCTCCCGCTGCCGGGCCAGAAGCAGCTCCAAGGTGCCTTCCCTGGACCTGTGCAAATGGTCCTCCATGGCCAGCGCGGCATTTTCCCAATCCTTTTTCAGGCAGGCCGTCAGGATGCGGACGTGCTCCCCGCAGGTCTCCCTCACGCGCCGGGCCGACAGGGTGCCGGTCAGAATGCGGAACCGCCGGTTCTGATTGTACAGCAGTTCATAATTCTGTTTCAGGTAAAGATTGTCGGCGGCTTCCATGATCCACATATGAAAGTCGTCGTCCGCCTGGAAGAACTGCCTGCCGCTTATGTCAGGGAGGGAAAAGAGCTGGCAATACCTGAGAATCTCCGGCTCCCCGAGGGCATCGCCGTACTGCCTCAGGGAGTAGGGCTCCAGCAGCAGTCTCATCTCATAAACCATGCGCACGTCCTTCAGCGTCAGCGGGGAAACCACAATGCCGCGCTTGGGCATGATTTTGATAAGCCCCTCCTGTTCCAGGCGTCCCAGCGCGTCGCGCACGGGGGTGCGGCTGGTGTTCACCTCCTCGCACAGGTATTCCTCGTTGTAGACTGCTCCGGGAGCGAACTCACAGTTGATGATCTTCTCTTTGATAACGTTGTATGCCTGCTGTTTTAAATTGTGTGCTGCCATGGACGGCCCCTTTCCGCTGATAAATCCCTGGAGATTGCTGGCTTTATTGTATACGACGGCGTTGGCAAAATCAAGAACGGAGCCCCTGAAAATCCACTTCATCGGACAAAAACAAACTAATGTATACATAAAATTAAATCAAAATCGGGAAAACAAGTCGAAACTTTAAAATGAAACCTATAATATAGTTAAAATGCACAAATAGAATCTATGATTTGTCTAAAAAATAAAAATAATCACAAGATATATTGCAAATAAAAACACCATGTTGTATACTTTGAAATATACAACACGCCGGAACGGCAAAGTATAAAACACAAAGGAGAAGGAACGTATGAAGAAAAGAGTCGTGATTTTTTTGTCAATGTTGATGGCAGTAGGGCTTTTGACCGGATGCGGCGGGGGAAGCACCGCCGGTGACACGCAGGCCCAGGGGGAGCAGAAAACAGCGGAAACAGAAGTGAAGGATACAACAGAACAGGAAAAAGAAACCGCTCCGCTGAATGCGGTCAGCAAGGGCGATATGATCGGAGTGTCCCTCACCAGCCGGTCGGCGGAACGCTGGCTGCGCGACGGTAATACCCTGAATGAGGACTTGACTGCAGCCGGCTACCAGGTGGATTTGCAATACGCGGACAGCAAGCCTGAGATGCAGGTTCAGCAGATTGAAAATATGATTTTAAAGGGCTGCAAGGTTCTGATCGTGGCCCCGGTTGACAACAGCGCCCTTTCCTCCGTGCTGGCCACGGCCAAGGAAAACGGAATCCTGGTCATCAACTACGACCTGGGAATCGTGGGCAGCAGCGATATCGACTATTTCGTGGGATTTGACAACTCGAAGGTGGGAACCATGCAGGCCAACGCCATCATTGAGAAGCTGGGCCTGGACAAAGGCGAGGAAGGCCCCTTCTACATCGAGCTGGTGGCGGGCAGCCTGGCCGAGGCCAACTGCTACATGTATTTTGAGGGAGCCATGGAAGCCTTCAAGCCCTACATGGACGCAGGCAAGCTGGTGGTAAAGAGCGGACAGACCTCCATTGAACAGTGTACGGTGGTGGACTGGAAGCTGGAGCTTCTGACCGCAAGGCTGGACAACCTTTTGACCACGTATTATTCCGACGGAACCCTTTTGGACGCGGTGTTAAGCCCCTCCGATTACCTTTCCGGCCCCATTGCCACCAGACTGGAATCCTTCGGTTACGGCAGCGCGGACATGCCCATGCCGGTGATCACCGGAAACGACGCCACGGAGTCCGTCTGCAAGATGATCGCAACGGACGAGGTGTACATGAGCGTGTTCAAGGATACCCGCCTTCTGAGCGGAGCCTGTCTGGACATTATAAACGCCCTCGCAGAGGGGAGAGAGCCGGAGGTGACCGACGTTTATACGCCGGACGTATATGAGATTCCCACCATTTTCGTGCCCATGGAGAGCATTACCAAGGAGAACTTAAAAGAAGTTGTGGTGGACTCCGGTATCTTTACCGAGGAACAGATTTTTGGCACAAAATAAATTTCTGCCGGTTCAGGCGAAAGGGAGAGCGGAGTGTCGGATTTTATACTTGAAATGAGGAATATCACCAAAGAATTCTTCGGTGTGAAAGCGCTGGACAATGTGGAGCTGAAGGTGAAGCGCGGAGAAATCCACTGCATCGTTGGGGAGAACGGAGCCGGGAAATCCACGCTCATGAACATCCTCAGCGGGACTTACCCCTACGGCTCCTACAGCGGGGATATTGTCTACGACAATGAGATATGCCAGTTCCGCAACATCAAGGACAGCGAGGGAAAGGGGATTGTCATTATCCATCAGGAGCTGGCGCTGATCCCCGGCCTGTCGGTGGCGGAAAACCTGTTTTTGGGAAATGAACGCCAGAGCCACGGGGTCATCGACTGGGACAGGACCAACGAGGAAGCCAAAAAGTGGCTGGATATGGTGGCCTTTAAAGAGGAGGCCACCAGACTGGTAAAGGATGTGGGAATCGGCGCGCAGCAGCTGATTGAGATCGCCAAAGCCCTGGCAAAAAACGTTAAGCTTTTAATCCTGGACGAGCCCACGGCTGCGCTTCCGGAGACGGAGGCCAGGCATCTGCTCAATCTGCTGAAGGAGCTGCAAAAGCAGGGGCTCACCAGCATCATTATCACCCACAAGCTCAACGAGGTCTGCTACGTGGGGGACCGCGTGACGATCATCCGCGACGGCTGCACGGTGGGCGGGTTGTCGGAGGAGGAAAAACCGTTTTTGGAAGATATCATTGTGAAGGGCATGGTGGGGCGCGAGATGCTCCACCGCTACCCGGAACGGCCGGATCATTTTGTAAAGCCGGAAGTGGGCTTTGAGATTCGGGAGTGGAACACCTTCCACCCCACCTACGCGGAACAGCAGATCGTGAAAAATGCCAGCCTCAAGGTCCACAAGGGGGAGATCGTGGGACTGTACGGCCTGATGGGAGCCGGGAGAACGGAGATGGCCATGAGCGTGTTCGGCCGCTCCTACGGCCAGAAAACAAGCGGCCGGATATTCAAGGACGGCAAGGAGATCAAACTGCGGTCCGTAGCCGCGGCCATTCAGAAAAAAATCGCCTATATCAGCGAGGACCGGAAAAATTACGGCCTGGTGCTGCCGAAGGACATCCAGTTCAACGTGTCGCTTGCGGGCATCTCCTCCATCGCGGACCACATGGGCGTGGTGGACGAGAACCAGGACGTGGTGGTGGCGGAGGACTACTCCAAGCGGCTGAATATCCGCTCCACGGGCATCGACCAAAGGGTGGAGAGCCTTTCGGGCGGCAACCAGCAGAAGGTAGTTCTGGCGAAATGGATCTTCACCCACCCGGACGTGCTGATTCTGGACGAGCCCACCCGCGGCATCGACGTGGGAGCCAAATACGAGATTTACTGCATTATGAACCAGCTGGCCCAGGAGGGCAAGAGCGTACTGTTCATTTCCTCCGACCTGTCGGAGATTCTGGGCATGTCGGACCGGATCTACGTGATGAACGAGGGGACCATCTGCGCGGAGATGGACGGAAAGACGGCCACCCAGGAATCCGTGATGCAGTGTATTGTGGAACATAATAAGGAGGAAGGGATATAATGCAGGATTTAAAAGCAATGCTGAAAAAGCGCGCCAGGCAGAACGGAATGCTGGTCGTCGTCCTGGTGATCGTGCTGTTTTTTCAGGTCATAACCAAGGGGGTCATCTTAAGACCCATGAACATCGCCAATCTGGTGATGCAGAACGCCTACGTGATTATCCTGGCCACCGGTATGATGTGCTGTATCCTGACCGGGGGAAACGTGGACCTGTCGGTGGGTTCTCTCTGCGCGTTCAGCGGCGCGCTCTGCGGTCTGTTGATGATCGGAAAGGGCCTCAACACATGGCTGGTCCTGATGATCGTGTTCGGAGTGGCGATTTTAATCGGAGTCTGGAACGGCGGCTCCATCGCGCGGTTCGCCGTGCCGCCCTACATTGCGACCCTGGCCTCCCAGCTGATCTTCCGGGGCGGCACCTATATCGTGTTAAAGGGCGTTTCCTACACCACCTACCCTCCGGAGTTCCTCATGCTGACCACCGGGTTTATACCGGATTTCTTCGGCGGCAAGACGCTTCACATCACCACCATGCTGCTGGGCATCGCGGCCTGCGTGATCTGCGTGCTGCTGGACGTGAAGAAGCGGGCGAGAAAGCGCAAATATAAGCTGGAGGTGTCCGGCGTCCCGTTCTTCGTGGGTAAGCAGGCGCTGATCTGCGGCGTTATTTTGTGGTTCACCTACTCCCTTGCAGCCTACAAGGGCATGCCGGTGGTCCTGATCAGCGTGGCCCTCATCGTGTTGATTTACAATTTTATTCTGGAAAAGACGGTGGCCGGAAGAAACCTGTACGCAGTGTGCGGAAACCGTAAGGCCGCCAGGCTGTCCGGCATCAACGACGACCGCGTGCTCTTTATCGTATATCTGAACATGTCGGTTCTGGCCGCAATCGCCGGAATCGTGTTTACAGCCAGAATGAATTCCTGTTCCACCATGATCGGAAACGGCTTTGAGGGCGACGCCATCGCGGCCTGTTTCATCGGCGGAGCTTCACCCGCCACCGGAAGCGGAACCATTTTGGGCGCGCTGATCGGCGCGCTGGTTATCGGCGTGCTGAACAACGGAATGTCCATCATGGGCGTCCAGTCCGACGTGCAGATGTGCGTCAAGGGTCTGGTCCTGATGATCGCGGTGGTATTTGACCAGATGCAGCGAAAAGGAAGATAAAATCGGAGGTAAGATCATGTTGTACAAAATCAGCCATGACCATGGCTTTCACTATTGGGATGAGAAAAATGAACCGGTTCTGCGCATCCAACCGGGGGACAGTGTGGAGTTTGAGACAAAGGACTGCCTGTGTAATGTGCTCACGGAACAGAAGAGCGAGCGCTACGACGTGGCCGTGTTCGACAAGGTCAACGTCAACCCGGTGACGGGCCCGGTGTACATCGAGGGGGCTATGCCCGGGGATGTGCTGGAGGTGACCATCGAGGAGATTCGGTTAAAGGACCGGGCGATTGTGACCTGCCAGGAAACCTACGGACATGTGGGGGATTTCTTCACCGAGACCACCTACAAGATCACGCCGATCCGCGACAATATGGTGGTGTTCGACCGGCATTTGCAGATTCCCTGTGATCCCATGGTGGGCGTGCTGGGAGTCACGGCCAAGGGCCAGCACATCAACTCCAACTTAAACGGCGTCTGGGGCGGAAATATGGACAACACCATGATGCGCCAGGGCGTCACTCTGTACCTGCCCATCGAGGTGGAAGGGGCCCTTGCCGGGACCGGCGACGTGCATGCTGTGATGGGAGACGGGGAAATGAACTGTTCCGCTGTGGAGGCCCCTGCCTTTGTGACGCTGAAGTTCAATGTGCGTAAGGACATCCGGATCAACGAGCCGGTGCTCTGCACCCAGGACCATTTTGTGACCATCGCAACCCGTCCCACGGCGGACGAGGCCATACGGGACAGCACCCGCGAGATGTTCCGGTACATAAAAGAGCACACCAAACTGGACCCGGAGGAGATTTCCATGCTGATGACAGCCATCGGAAACAACGAGGTGTGCGTGGCCTGCGGCGAGGACAGTAAGACGATGCGTTTTACCATGCCCTGGTACGCCCTCAAGGTCTACGGATTCAGCGCATTTTAGGAACAGAACATTAGAAAGATAGAGGGATGGAGCATGGAATGCAGAAGCATTAGAATAAACGCTCCCGGGGAAGTGGAGATCATCCGGACGGAGATTCCGGCTCCGGGAAAGGACGAGGCGCTGTTAAAGGTGCTGTACGGAGGAATCTGCGGCTCGGATTTGGGCAGCTACCGGGGGACCTTCGCGTATTTTGATTACCCCAGGATACCGGGCCACGAGTTTTCGGCGGAGATCGTTGAGATCGACGAGGAAAATGCCTACGGCCTGAAAAAGGGCATGATCGTGACCTGCAACCCGTATTACAACTGTGGAAAATGCTATTCCTGCCAGAGAGGTCTGGTAAACTGCTGCGAGCACAACGAAACCCTGGGCTGCCAGCGGGACGGGGCGTTCAGCGATTACGTGGTGATGCCGCTGGAGCGCATCTACGACGGAAAAGGCCTTCCCGCCAGGACGCTGGCGTTAATCGAACCGTTTTGCATCAGCTACCACGGGGTCAAGCGGGCGGATTTAAAAGCCGGGGACAAGGTGCTGGTGATCGGCGCCGGAACCATCGGCATACTGGCGGCCATGGCGGCCAAGGAGCAGGGCGGAGAGGTGACCATCTGCGACGTGGCCCAGGGGAAGCTGGACCTGGCCCGGGGCTTCGGCCTGGATCGGTTCATCCTGAATCACGGCGATGGAACCTTCGCGGACCAGGTGCGCGAGGCCACAGGGGCCAACGGATTCGACGTTGTGATCGAGGCCGTGGGGCTTCCCTCCACATTTGAGAACTGCATCGAGGCGGCGGCATTTGGCGGCAAGATCGTGCTCATCGGGGTGGGCAAGGAGAATCTGGATTTCAACTTCACCATGATCCAGAAAAAAGAACTCAACATTTTCGGCTCCAGAAACGCGCGCAAGGAAGACTTTGAACAGCTCATCGAGCTGGTCCGGGGCGGAGGCGTGGATCTGGAAAAGGTGGTGACCGACGAGTATCCCTTCGAGGAGGCGGAGCGGGCGTTCCGGGAATTTTCGGAAAATGCCGGAAAAATGCTGAAGGTGGTGATCCGGTTTGCCGGATGAGTCCGGGGCAATTCGTTTCGCGCTGCTGCGGAGGAACGTTTGAAGGCCCGGCGGCAGCGTCGGTCTGTGAAAGCGGGTGGGACTTGATATGGATTTGAAGGATGTGTTTCTGTTCAAGAGCAGGCAGAGGCGGCAGAGGGAGGAAGCGGAATATCAGGAGCGGATTTTCCACCTGGGACCGGGGCACCGGGAGGCGGTGCTGCAAAGGCTGAAATCCCTGATCCGGGAGGAAAAGACGGAGGCGGAGCTGATCTATCTCTACACCTGCGTGAAGGACATTTACACCGCGTCCAGGCCCGGGGAGCGGGAGGAAGCTCTGGGGGAGTGGTATGAAGCCACATACCTGTTCCCGGAGGATAAAAAACGCCTCATCGCCTTGGTGCTCCTGGAGTCCGCGGCCTCCGGCTTGGATGATATTCCGGGGGCGGAAGCAGTGGAGAAAGAAGCGGAGAGCTGGGGGTAGCGGCTCGGCGCTCCTGCCTCAGAGCCATTTGGCGGCGCGCCATACCGGGCCGCAGTACCCTAAAAATTACAGTGATAAAGCAAAAATCCCGCAAGGTGGAGGCTGATCCGACGACGGCCGTACCCTGCGGGATTTTTTTGTTCCGGCCCTGCGTGATTTTTCCGTGTTCCTGCCGCCCGGCCGCGCGCGCCCGGACCCTATACAGGCAATAAACAGGATTGACTATTGATCCGCTTTCTGCTATGCTGTCATTATTGGTTAGAAAAAACTAACCCCTAAAATCAACCCCACAGAGCAAGGAGAACACAGATTGACATACATATGGATCAACCCGGTGACGGAGCACATGTACCAGGCCTCCGCGCTGGAATCGTTTTTAGAGAGGCACGGCCTGACGCGGGTGCGCTGCCGCAGGGACTGGGGAGCGGTCGTGCGGGAGAAGTACCAAAACCGGGCGAAGGAGACCAGGGGGACGGTGGTGGATGCCCGCTGCCCCATGGCCTGCAAGCTGGCCGGAGATCTGACGCAAAATTTTGCGCCGGGAAGAGGGCCGGGGAATTTCCACATCCCGGACATCGAACCCATCCTCATCCACTGCGCCAGAGAGATCAGCGCCCGGGAGGACTTAAAGGGAAGCCAAAAGCTCATCACCACCCCCTGTCAGGCGCTTGCGGAGACCGGGAACGCGCTGGGGCTTGTGGACACGCGCTTTTTGACCTGGAACGGGCTTATGGAGTCCGTGGGGGAGATCCTCTTTGGGGACCCGCCGGAGGACAGCCCTATCCCGCCGGGATTTTTTGACAGCCTTGGGCTGGAGATGGATAGCCTCACGGGCCGCGGCCCCATCGAGGCGTACCTTAGCGCAGGGGGCCGGGCCGAGGCCCGGCTGGTGGAACTCTTGTACTGCGAAAACGGCTGCCACAATGGAGACGGGGTGGTAAGAGATGTGTGACAGATGGAAGAAACTAGCGGCACCGGTCCTGGGAATCGCCGTTTTGCTGGTTCTCTGGTACGGCGTTTGCCGGGCTGGAATTTTCAGCGCCTACGTGCTGCCCCCGCCAGCCAAGGTCCTGAACAGCTTTTTCAAGATGCTGCAAACCGGCGAGCTGTGGCGGGACGTGTGGATCAGCTTTCTCCGGGTGATGAAGGGATTTTCCATCGCCTTTGTGCTGGCGTTCCTGTTGGGCATGGTCCGGGCCCTTCTGCCGTCCGCGGGGGGATATTACGAGTACGTGGTCCAGTTTTTCCGCAACGTGCCGCCGTTAAGTATGATTCCCCTGCTGATTCTCTGGTGCGGAATCGGGGAGACCACCAAGACGGTGATCATCGTGCTGGCCTCATTTTTCCCCATGTACCTGAATATTGTCAAGGGATTTACCGGCTGCGACCGGAAGCTGTTGGAGGTTGGAGACATGTTCGGTTACTCCCGGACCCGCAAATTCATGCGGATCGTGCTCCCCTACGCGACGGCTGACATTCTGGTGGGCATGCGGATTGGTCTGGGCTACAGCTGGCGGGCGATCATCGGCGCCGAGATGGTGGCCGCGTCCACCGGGCTGGGGCACATGATTCTGTTCGCCCAGCAGATGTCCAGGACCGACAAGGTGATCGTGGGCATCCTGGTGATCGGCGCGGTAGGCTATGGGACGGACCGCGTGTTCGGGCTGGCCATCGGCAAATTACTGAAAGGACGCTGTGACAATGGTTGGAATTGAGCTCATAAACGTACACAAACAATACCGGGTGGAGGACCGCACGGTCCCGGTGCTGCGCGGCATCGGCCTTCAGATTCCGGAGCGGCAGATCACCGTGATTCTGGGCCGCAGCGGCTGCGGGAAAACCACGCTGCTGCGCCTGACCGGCGGCCTGGAGGAGGCGGACGCGGGGGAGATTCGCTACGAAGGCCCCCACCGCACCGCTTTCGTGTTCCAGGAGCCCCGGCTGATGCCGTGGCTGACCGTGTGGGGAAATGTGACCTTCGGCCTGGAGAAGCGGGAGATCAGCCGGAAAAAGGTGGAGGACATTATCGCCACCGTGGGGCTGACCGGATTTGAGAAGGCTTACCCCTCCCAGCTCTCCGGCGGAATGCAGCAGCGGACCGCCATCGCCCGCGCCCTGGCCTATCAGCCGTCCTTTATCATGATGGACGAGCCGTTTGCGGCCCTGGACTATTTTACCAGGGAGCAGATGCAGCGGGAGCTTTTGCGGGTACAGCAAAAGCAGGGCAGCAGCATCCTGTTTGTGACCCACAGCATCGACGAGGCGCTGATTCTGGGCCATCGGATCGTGGTGATTGAGAATGGGCTGGTAAAGGCCGAATACCAGGTGCCGGAATCCGCCGGAGACCGGAACCTGCTGGACGACACGTTCATTTCCCTGAAACGGGATATTATAAAAAGCCTGTAATCCTGTGGGCGTTCGCGGCCGCAGGATTCACATAAAAATTTAAGGAGGATTAGATTATGAAAAAAATTGTTGCAATGGGACTGGCGGTCTGCATGGGGGTCATGTCCCTTTCCGGCTGCGCGGGCGGAAGTAAAAACGCTGCCGCCGGGGGAGAACAGACGGTGGCGGAGCAGGCCGGAGCGGGCCGGGCCGGGTCAGACCAAAGCGGAGCGGGCCAGGCCGGGTCAGACCAAAGCGGAGCGGGCCAGGCCGGGTCAGACCAAAGCGGAGCGGGCCAGGTCGGGGCAGACCAAAGTGGAACGGGCCAGACCGGGGCAGACCAAGCCGGAGCAGACCAGACCGGGGCGCAGAAGGCAGCTTCCGGCCTGGACAAGCTGGTGTTCACCTACGTGACCTCGCCCTTAAACGTGCCCACCATCATCGAGCGGAACCAGAACATTTTCGCGGACGACTTCGGGAAAATGGGAATTTCCGTGGAGTACGCGGAGATCAATTCCGGGGCGGACCAGACTCAGGCCCTGGCTTCCGGCGACGTGCAGGTGCTTTACGCGGTGGGAGCCACCTCGGTGATTCTGTCCGCGGCCAACGGTGCGGATATCAAGGTGCTCAACATGTACAGCCGCTCCCCCAAGGCGTTTTCCATGTACGCAAAGGACGACAGCCTGACAAGCCCTGAGAGCCTGAAGGGAAAGACGATAGCGGGCCCGGCGGGAACCAACCTTCACGAGCTGCTGGCGGCTTACCTGGCCACCGGTGGTATGACCATTCAGGACGTCAACTATGTGAATATGTCCATCCCGGACGCCAAAGCGGGGCTGGACGGCGGCAGCGTGGACGTGGCCCTGATCGCGGGCGCTACGGCTTACCAGGCGCAGCAGCAGGGATACCACATGGTGGCGGACGGCGAGGGCCTGATCAAGGCGATCATCGCGGTGGCCGTCCGGGAGGATTTTTACAATGAAAACCGGGACGTGATCGACCGCCTGATGGCGGATCAGGAGAAGATCGCCGCTTTCATGAGGGACAACCAGGAGGAGACTTTAAAGATTGTGGCGCAGGAGCTGGACCTGGACGAGCAGGCCGTGAAGGACATGTACGTCTGCTATGATTTCTCCCTGGACGTAAGCGACGAGGACCGCGCGGGCTTCCAGAAAACGGCAGACTTCATGCTGGAGTCCGGCATGATCGAGGAACCGTTCGATGTAAACACGCTGTTTTTCCAGTAGCCGAATTAAACACAGTACAGAAGAAAGAAGGCATCTGCCGCCCGGGAGCTGGTTTGCTCCAGACGGCAGATGCCTTTTTTGACCGTGTAAAATGTGTCGGGAGCCGGGTGGGACGGCGGGGATATACGTCATCCAAGCGCAATCTCCACGCGATAAAAAAGAATTAAGCCTATGCAAAATCATGGATATTTGGTATAATAAAACCAATTAGGGCCATATTCCGGCTATTTTGCGCCGGAGGCGCCGCATTTAGCGCGGCGCGGCGAATCATATCAGACAGGAGGTATTTGTTGTGGCGGAAGCGGAGAATCGCAGTACCCATAAAGTATATGAGAAAGACAAGATCGGAGAAGTCCAGATTGCCGACGAGGTGGTGGCGATCATCGCCGGGCTGGCGGCCACGGAGGTGGAAGGCGTCGCGTCCATGGCGGGCAATATCACCAACGAGCTGGTGGGCAAGCTGGGTATGAAGAATCTGAGCAAGGGCGTCAAGGTGGAGGTGACGGAGGAGCACGTATCCGTGGATCTCTCCCTGTATATCCGGTTCGGATACAACATCCCCGAGGTCAGCGAGAAGGTACAGGACAAGGTGCGCACGGCCATCGAGAATATGACCGGGCTCACCGTGCTGGATGTGAACATCAAGATTGCCGGCGTCAGCATGGACGAAAACCGGTAATCACATGGCCTGCACGGCCCGATACCAGACTCCCCGGACATGGGCGCCGGGGAGTTTTATACATTTTTAATTGTTTTTATGCATTGAATTTGGTATAATCAAGGAAACGTATCACTTATCATCAGCCTGTCGGCTGATGACAAGGTATAATCAAGGAAACGTATCACTTATCATCAGCCTGTCGGCTGACGACAAGGTATAATCAAGGAAACCCCAGGCACCCGGCCCGGGCGGGAACGCCTTTGCCGGGTATCCATTATGGACTGAAGAAAGGAAACCAACGAAATGACCAGAAGAGAATTGCGGGAACACTGCTTTAAGATGTTGTTTTCCGCCGACTTCTACCCTTCGGCGGAGGAAGTGAAGGAGCAGCTTAAGCAGTATTTCAACGCACCCGAGGAGGATGATGTGGACCCCAAGGGGGAGGTGACGATCCTGCATAATGTAGAGATAAAGGAGGAGGACAGCCGTTACCTGGAGAAACGCGTGGCCAGAATTATGGACAAGATTCCGGAGATCGACGAACAGATCAATGAAGTGGCGGCCGGCTGGCGCACCAAGCGTATGGGTAAGGTGGAGCTGACGATCCTGCGTCTGGCGCTGTTTGAGATGAAGTACGACGATTCCATCCCGGAGAAGGTGGCCATCAACGAGGCGGTGGAGCTTGCCAAGAAGTTCGGCGGCGACGAGTCCCCGTCCTTTGTCAACGGCATCCTGGCGAAATTCGCCGGCAAGGACCTCTTGCCATCCCCCGCGGAACCTGAAAAGACCGGAACGGAAAAAGCATAAGGCGGCGGAAACATGGGGAGTATTTATACTGTATCGCAGGTGAATTCCTACATTAAAAACATGTTTACCCAGGATTTTGCCCTGAACAAAATATCCGTCAAGGGAGAGGTTTCCAACTGCAAATACCACCCATCGGGCCATATATATTTCACATTGAAGGACGGCGGCTCCCAGATCGGAGCCGTGATGTTTGCCTCCCAGAGGAAAAATCTGGGATTTAAAATGGAGGAAGGCCAGCAGGTGGTGGCTCAGGGAACCGTGGACGTGTACGAGCGGGACGGCAAATACCAGCTCTACGCCAGGTCCATTACCCTGGACGGCACCGGCGATCTCTTCCGCAGATTCGAACAGCTGAGAAACGAGCTGGAGGAGATGGGGATGTTCGACGGCTGTTACAAGCAGCCCATTCCCAGATACGCAAAGCGCGTTGGCGTGGTGACGGCCAGCACAGGGGCAGCCATCCGGGACATCATGAACATTTCCGCCCGGCGCAACCCTTACGTCCAGCTGATTCTGTATCCGGCTCTGGTCCAGGGGACCGAGGCCAAATACAGCATCGTGAAGGGCATACAGACTCTGGACCGCATGAATCTGGACGTGATCATCGTCGGCAGAGGCGGCGGCTCCATCGAGGATCTGTGGGCCTTTAACGAGGAGATGGTGGCGCGGGCTATTTTTGAGTGCGGCACGCCGGTGATCTCAGCGGTGGGCCACGAGACGGATGTGACCATAGCGGACTATGTGGCGGACATGCGGGCCCCCACGCCCTCGGCGGCGGCGGAACTGGCGGTGTTCGACTACAGCCAGTTTGAGGCCCAGACGGACCTCTACCGGAGAACCTTAAACCGGGGCATGGAGCGCAGGCTGGAGCGGGTGCGCTACCGCCTGAACCAGGACGTGCTGCGCCTGAAAATGCACCACCCCGAGCGGCAGCTCAACGAGAAACGCCAGCGCCTGGCCGACCTGGAGGACCGCATGGGGCGGATCATGGAGCGGCGGGTCACGGCCGGACGCCACCGGCTGGCGCTGCTGGCTGGGCGTCTCCAGTCGCTGTCGCCTCTGGAGCAGATCAGCCGCGGCTACGGATTCATCACCGACGGCGGGGGAAAACGCCTGGAGTCCGTTTCCCAGGTAAAGCCCGGGGACCGGATCACCGTCCGGGTGCGGGACGGAAGAGCCGTCGCCCGCGTGGAGGAGACGGAATCCTTAGATGACAGGAAAGGCGGAGAGCTGACATGACAAAAAGCGCAAAGAGCGCCAAAGGTCAGGAGACGGCCGGCAGAGAGCCGGGCATCGAGGAGACCTTCGAGGCGCTGGAAGAGATGGTTAAAAAACTGGAGGACGGCGAGAACACGCTGGAAGAATCCTTTGCCTGCTATGAGCAGGGGATGAAGCTGGTGAAAACGCTGAACGCACAGATTGACAAAGTAGAAAAACAAATTCTGATATTGAGCGAGGGTGATGAACATGAGTGATATGGAACAGTTTAAAGCGGAAATGGAGCGCAGGACAAAGGAGATCGAACAGATAATCGAGCCGTACCTGCCGGAGGAGACCGGGCATCAGAAGACGGTGCTTGAGGCCATGAATTACAGCATGAAGGCCGGCGGAAAGCGCCTGCGCCCCATGCTCATGCAGGAAGTCTGCCGACTGTTCACCGGGGATGTGCTGGACTGCGTGATCCCCTTTATGGCGGCGGTGGAGATGATTCACACGTCCTCGCTGGTTCACGACGACTTACCGTGCATGGACGACGACCGCCTGCGCCGGGGAAAGCCCAGCACATGGGCGGAGTACGGCGAGGACATCGGCGTTCTGACCGGCGATGCGCTGATGATGTACGCCTTTGAGACGGCGGCCAGGGCATTTGAGACCAGCATCGATCCCGATGAGATTTCCGCCATCGGGCGCGCCATCGGCATTTTAGCCCACAAGACCGGCGCGTTCGGCATGATCGGCGGCCAGACCGTGGATGTGGAGCTGGCGGGCAGCGATATCCCCAGGGACAAGCTGGATTTCATCTACCGCTTAAAGACCGGCGCGCTGCTGGAGGCTTCCATGCTCATCGGCGCGGTGCTGGGCGGAGCTGCGGAGGAGGACTGCAAGATCGTGGAGCGCCTGGCGTCCCACATCGGCATGGCCTTCCAGATTCAGGACGACATCCTGGACGTGACCGGCAGCGAGGAGGAGCTTGGCAAGCCCGCGGGAAGCGATGCGCGCAACGGCAAGACCACTTATGTGACCCTGGAAGGTCTGGAGAAGGCGAAGAAGGACGTGGAACAGCTGTCCGCACAGGCCATTGAAGATTTGGAACAGCTTCCGGGCAACAATGAATTTTTGGAGAATCTGATCCGCATGCTGATGGATCGCAAAAAATAAGCCGGAGTAAGAAGGATTTCAGAACATGATATTGGAACAGATAAAAGGTCCGCAGGACATCAAGCAGATGTCTCTGGAAGAGCTGGGACAGCTCGCACAGGAGATAAGAGCGTTTTTAATTGAGAAGATCAGCCACACGGGGGGCCATCTGGCCTCAAACCTTGGCGTGGTCGAGCTTACCATTGCGATGTACCGGACCTTTGACCTGCCGGAAGACAAGGTCATATGGGACGTGGGGCATCAGTCCTACACCCACAAAATTTTAAGCGGGCGCATGGCGGAATTCGACGAGCTGCGCCAGTACGGAGGGCTCTCCGGCTTTCCCAAGCGCAAGGAGAGCCCCTACGATTGCTTTGACACCGGTCACAGCTCCACCTCCATCTCCGCGGGTCTGGGCATCGCCCAGGGACGGGATATCCTGGGACAGGACTACGAGGTGGTCTCCGTGATCGGGGACGGAGCCTTAACCGGCGGGATGGCCTACGAGGCATTGAACAACGCGGCGCGCATGAAGAAGAATTTCATCATCGTGCTCAACGACAATAAAATGTCCATTTCCGAGAACGTGGGCGGAATGTCGCGCTATCTGAACGGCCTGAGAACGGGCAGCGGCTACAACGATCTGAAAAAGAACGTGGCCAATGCCCTGGACCGGATTCCCGTGGTGGGCGCGCCCATGATCGATAAGATCAAGCGCACCAAGAACAGCATCAAGCAGCTGTTTATCCCGGGGATGCTCTTTGAGAATATGGGCATCACCTACCTGGGGCCGGTGGACGGGCACAACATTTCCCAGCTCTGCAAGGTGTTCCGGGAGGCGAAAAAGCTGGATCACGCGGTGCTGGTGCATGTTTTGACCAAAAAGGGCAAGGGCTACAAGCCTGCGGAGAAAAATCCGTCCCGCTTCCACGGGGTGGATCCCTTTGACGTGACCACGGGGAAATCCCTGAAGGAGAAACAGTATCCAAGCTACACCGAGGTGTTTTCCCGCAAGCTCTGCCAGCTGGCGAAGGAGCGCCCCAACCTGGTGGCGCTGACCGCGGCCATGCCGGACGGCACGGGTCTCTCCGACTTTGCCCGGCGTTATCCGGGACGGTTCTTTGATGTGGGGATTGCCGAAGCCCACGCGGTTACTTCGGCGGCAGGCATGGCCGCAGCCGGTTTAAAGCCGGTGGTAGCGGTCTATTCGTCGTTTCTCCAGCGGGCCTACGACCAGGTATTACACGATGTCTGTATCCAGGACCTGCCGGTGGTGTTCGCCGTGGACCGGGCCGGGCTGGTGGGCAGCGACGGGGAGACCCATCAGGGAATTTTCGACTACTCCTTTTTGACCTCCATCCCCAACATGAGCGTCATGGCGCCCAAGAACCTGTGGGAGCTGCGCGCCATGCTGGAATTTTCCATGGACTACAACCGCCCCCTGGCCATCCGCTATCCCCGGGGCGAGGCGTACCGGGGCCTGCGGGATTTCCGGGAACCCATTGTCTACGGCAAGGGGGAAATGCTCTACGAGGAGGAGGGGATCGCCCTTCTGGCCGTGGGAAGCATGGTCAGCACCGCAGAGCACATCCGGCAGAAGCTGAAGGCGGAGGGACGCTCCTGCACCCTGGCAAACGGGCGCTTTGTGAAGCCCTTTGACCGGGAGCTGGTGGACCGCCTGGCAGAACGGCACAAGGTGATCGTCACCCTGGAGGAGAACGTGCTGCAGGGCGGCTACGGCCTGCCGGTCACCGCCTATATCCATGAGCATTATCCCCACCGCCGGGTGTTGAATATCGGCATACCCGACGCCTATGTGGAGCACGGAAACGTGTCCGTGCTGCGGGAGGGCCTGGGCATCGACAGCGATTCCATTATAAAGACCATGAAGAGCAGGGGATATTTGGATTAGGAAGAGACTGAAGAAGAAAAGAGAGGAACTTTAGCGGAATGAAAGAACGGTTGGACGTACTCCTGGTGCAGAGAAATCTGGCGCCCTCCAGGGAGAAGGCGAAGGCGCTGATTATGTCGGGCATCGTCTATGTGGACGGGCAGAAGGAGGATAAGGCGGGCACGCAGTTCGATGAGGCGGCCGCCATCGAGGTGCGTGGAAGCACCCTCAAATATGTGAGCCGCGGCGGCCTGAAGCTGGAGAAGGCCATGACGCATTTCGGCGTGGAGCCGGCGGGAAAGGTCTGTATGGACGTGGGCGCCTCCACCGGCGGCTTCACGGATTGTATGCTGCAAAACGGCGCGGTGAAGGTCTATTCCGTGGACGTGGGCCACGGGCAGCTGGACTGGAAGCTGCGAAACGACGAGCGGGTGGTCTGCATGGAAAAAACCAATATCCGCTACGTGACGCCCTCGGACATCGCGGACCCCATCGCCCTTGCCAGCATCGACGTCTCCTTCATTTCCCTGACCAAGGTATTGGGACCGGTGCGGGAGCTGCTGACCGGAGACGGACAGGTGGTCTGCCTGATCAAACCGCAGTTTGAGGCCGGGCGCGAGAAGGTTGGCAAAAAAGGCGTGGTGCGGGAGCGGTCGGTGCACCTGGAGGTGATCCGCATGGTGATAAGTTATGCGGTGGAAAACGGTTTTAAGGTGTTGAATCTGGAATACTCGCCCATCAAGGGGCCGGAGGGAAATATCGAGTATCTGCTCCATCTGCAAAAGCTTTCCGGCGGGGAGACGCCCCAGAGGCCGGAGGACCTTCCCGTGGATCCCGCGGCCGTGGTGGAAGCGGCCCACTCACAGCTGGACTAGAGGACGGGGGACGGTATGAGACGCTTTTATATAATTGCCAATTATGATAAAGAATATGTGCGCGAGGCGGAGATGTTTATCCGCTCCTATCTGGAAGGGAAGGGCGCGCAGTGCACGGTGCAGCCCGCATTTCCCCAGGACTGCTCCAACCGGCACACCGAGAGCGCCATGGTGCCGCAGGAGGTCCAGTGCGTGATCACCATCGGCGGGGACGGAACCCTGATCCAGGCGGCCAGGGACCTGGCCGGGCGGGATATCCCGATGGTGGGCGTGAACCGGGGCCATCTGGGCTTCTTGAACCAGATCAGCCGCCAGGAGGATATCGCGCCGGTGATGGACGCGCTGCTGGAGGACCGCTATCAGCTGGAATCCCGCATGATGATCCAGGGGGAGGCCGTGCGGGACGGGCAGACCGTGATGTGCGACATTGCGCTCAACGAGATCGCCGTAACCCGCAAGGACGCCTTGAAAGCGCTGCGCTTCAAGGTCTATGTGAACGACGATTTCCTGAACGAATACTCCGCGGACGGAATTCTGGTGGCCACGCCCACCGGCTCCACCGCGTACAATTTATCGGCCGGCGGGCCGGTGATCGCGCCGGGGGCCAAGATGATGGTGCTGACGCCCATCTGCTCCCACGCGCTAAACGCCAGGAGTATCGTCCTGGCGCCCGAGGACACGGTCCGAATCGACTTTGTGAACGGCGGCCAGGTGGCTGCATTTGACGGGGACACATTCATTGAACTGGAAAAAGGGGACAGCATCCGTATTAAACGGTCGGAGATGCACACGATCATGGTGAAACTCAAGCAGATCTCCTTTATGCAGAATCTGAGCAACCATCTGGCCGGAAGAATATAGGAGGAGACAGACATTATGAAAGTAGAACGGCACAGCAAAATCGTGGAGCTGATCGGCAAGTATGAGATTGAGACCCAGGAGGAGCTGGCGGAAAAGCTGAACGAGGCGGGTTTTAACGTGACTCAGGCCACCGTGTCCAGGGACATCCGGGAGCTGAAGCTGACGAAGATCCAGGCGGACGGAGGCCGTCAGCGCTATGTGGTGCTGGAGGGGCCGAAGGGGACTTCCGCCGCCAAATTTATCCGGGTTTTGCAGGACGGCTTTATGTCCATGGACATGGCCCAGAACATTCTGGTGATCAAGACCGTGTCCGGCATGGCGATGGCTGTGGCGGCCGCCCTGGATGCGATTCACTTCCATGAGATCGTGGGCTGTATCGCGGGGGACGACACCATCATGTGCGCCATCCGCAGCGTGGACGACACCATTATCGTGATGGAGAAGATCAAGAAGATGGTGGAGGCATAGTCTGCCGCCGGGGCCGCGCGCTCACCGCGGCGGCTGCGAGAAAAGGGGGATTTCAATGTTACTGGAATTGCATGTGAAGAACCTGGCCCTGATCGAGAAAGCGGATGTGGAGTTCCGTCAGGGCTTAAACATTCTCACCGGCGAGACGGGCGCCGGTAAATCCATCATCATCGGCTCCGTGGGTATGGCCCTCGGCGGCAAGGCGTCCCGGGACAGCATCCGCCAGGGCGCGCCCTACGCCTACGTGGAGCTTGTTTTCTCCGTGGATTCTCCGGAGAAGTTGAAAGCTTTGGCCGCCCTGGAGGCGGTGCCGGACGAGAACGGCCTGTTCATCATCTCCCGGAAAATCATGCCCAACCGCAGTGTCAGCCGGATCAACGACGAGACCGTGACCACGGCCAGGCTGAAGCAGATCACCGGCCTGCTGATCGACATCCACGGCCAGCACGAGCACCAGTCCCTTCTGTACAAATCCAAACATCTCGCGATTCTGGACGCCTATGTCAGGGGAAAAACCCAGCCTTTAAAAGAAAAGACGGCGAAAACCTACGAGGCTTACCGGGCTCTCCGGGAGAAACTGGAAAAATTTGGAGTTGACGAGGAGAGCCGTATCCGCGAGAAGGATTTCCTGCGCTTTGAGATCGACGAGATCGAGGCCGCGGGAATCCGGGAGGGCGAGGAGGAAGAGCTGACGGCCCTGTACCGCCGGATCAGCCACAGCCGCCGCATCGCAGAGAACCTATCCGCCGTGCAGCAGGCCCTGGAGGGGGACTGGCTGTCCCGGGCGCTTCAGGAGGTGGATCAGGCCTGCGCTTACGACGAATCCTTAAACGGCATCCGGGATCAGCTCTACGACGCGGAATCCATATTGAGCGACGCGGGCCGGGAGACGGCCGCCTATCTGGAACATATGGAGCTGGACGAGGAGCGTTTCCGGGAGGTGGAGGAGCGCCTGGACCTGATTCACGGCCTCCAGGCAAAATACGGCAATACGGTGGAAGCCATTTTCCGGAAACTGGAAGAGAAGAAGCAGCGGCTGGACGAGCTGGAGAATTTCGAGGAGCGCAAAGCCGGGGCGGAGCGGGAGCTTAAAAAGACGGAGCAGGAGCTGGAAGCCCTCTGCGGCCAGCTGTCCCAGGTGAGAAAGTCGGCCTCCCGGAAGCTGACGGAGAGCATCCGCAAGGGCCTGCTGGATTTGAACTTTCTGGACGTGACCTTTTCCATGGAATTTTCCAGGCTGGACCACTACACGGCCCAGGGGTACGACGAGGCCCAGTTTCTGATCTCCACCAACCCCGGAGAGCCGGAAAAGCCTCTGGGCGACGTGGCGTCGGGCGGCGAGCTCTCGCGGATCATGCTGGCCATCAAGACCGTGCTGGCGGACACCGACGACATTCCCACCCTGATATTCGACGAGATCGACACCGGCATCAGCGGGCGCACGGCCCAGAAGGTGTCGGAGAAGCTCTCCTATATCGGAAGGACCCACCAGGTGATCTGTATCACCCACCTGCCCCAGATTGCAGCCATGGCGGACTGCCATTTCGAGATCGCCAAATCCGCGGCCGAGGGGCGCACCGCCACCACCATCCGCGCCCTGGGGCCAGAGGAATCCGTGCAGGAGCTGGCCAGGCTTTTGGGCGGCGCGAAGATCACCGACGCGGTGCTGAAAAATGCCCGGGAGATGAAGGATCTGGCGGACAGCACAAAATAAGAAAAGATATCATAAAAAAGACAAGAATCGTTAAAAGATGCTCATTTTTGATAAAATTGGGCATCTTTTTTGCGTTGTTGGGAGAACTTCTATTTGAAAGCGCGTTAGAGAGATGAAGAATGCTTTTGGCTTATCGGGACAGAATACAGGACATCAACACATCAGGAGGCCGCTATGAAAGACAATCAGAAGAGAATCATCACAACACAGAAAATCGACGACTATTGTTTATGGCTGGACCGCTGCGAGCGGAGCAGGGAGACGATTCAAAAATATGAATATTACCTGACCCGTTTCAAAGAGTTCATGGACTGCAGGCCGGTGGACAAGGAGATGGTGATTCTCTGGAAAAGCGTTTTGCGCGAAAATCTGGCGCCTGTGACCGTTAACGGAGCCCTGGCCGCGCTGAACGGCTTTTTCAAATACTGCGATTGGCAGGATTGCAGGGCCAGATTCCTGAAAATCAGCAAAAATACTTTTTATCCCGAAAGCCGGGAGCTCACAAAAAAAGAATATCTCCGCCTGGTAAGAACGGCTGCAGACCAGGGAAACGAACGGCTTTCCCTGTTGCTTGAGACCATCTGCTCCAGCGGAATCCGCGTGTCGGAGCTACCGTTTATCACGGTGGCGGCGCTCTGTAAGGGGCAGGCGGAGGTGGAGTGCAAGGGCAGGATCCGGACGGTGCTGCTGACAAAAAGGCTCTGCAAAATCCTGCTGGATTACGCTGCCAGGAAAGGGATTGAGAGCGGAATGATCTTTGTGACAAGAAGCGGAAAGGCGCTGGACCGGAGCAATATCTGGCGGGAGATGAAGGCGCTGGGCCTGAAAGCCAACGTGGACCGGGAGAAAATATTTCCCCACAACCTGAGGCATTTATTTGCCAGGACCTACTACGCAATGACCAAGGACCTGTCAAAGCTGGCGGATATATTGGGCCATAAGGATATCAATACGACCCGCATTTATACCATTGAGAGCGGGAGCAGACACAGAAAACAGCTGGAAAGTATGAGACTCATTGTGACGCCGTACAACGCAATATCTATTTTGTTGTATTCAGAATCATGGACGCGGTAAATCATTTCATACTATATCACATTTTTACATAGATTTCCACCGGTTTCCGCCATTATGGACATGCCAATCAGACCTGGCTTCATCCGGCTTCAGGCCTGATTATTTGGCATCCCTGAAAATGGGCTTTTTTGGCAGATTTTATCCGGAAAATTCCGGAAGTTTTTCCAAAGGGAGGGGAAAACGGCAGAGACGGGCGGATATGAGGCCGTTCTCGAAAGGACCTTTGGCCGTTCGGTTACAACAAAATAGATATTGCGTTGTAAATAAAAGGAGGGGGATAATTCGGGGTGGAGCGGAGCATGGGCGCAGGCGGCATTTTACCATACAGGAAGGGAGAATTATGTTTAGGGATCACATACCTGGAGATGATAAGGAAACACGAATCAACACAAACGACGCGAGTATCATGCTGGTCTGCATCAACGGATACCAGGAGAACCGGCCGTACGGGGTGATTGTAAACTACTGCCTGCCGGTCCCTGTTCATTTTACGGGGATTCATGAGCTGGTCCTCGGGGTGGATGAGGTCTGCGAGCGGATCGGCGCGCCCATGCGCACCATGGAACCCCGCTTTTTGAGCCGCACGGAGGCGGAGCGGTACCAGAAGCTGTCGATGCGGCAGGAGGCGGGAACGCAAAACAGCCCGGATCAAATGGTCATGCCGATTCAGAAGCGGCTGGCTTATACGGCGCAGGCCGAGGAAGTTCTGATCATCCATGTGCTTTACAGGCAGCACGCCTCCATGCAGGGACGTCTGCACACCAGCTTTTCCAGCCAATATTACGTCTCCTTCCGCAGCGCCCTGGAGCTCATGCGGATGCTGGCAGAGGTGGATGCAGGTCTGAGGGAAAAGGGGCCGAGGAAGCGGCTGACCGGCGGTGGAGGCAGTGGAGGCGGTCAGGCGATTGGAGGGGACCGGGAAGGGGAGGACCGCTTGAAAATTTTTAAAAATCCGGATTAAAGCCGCAGGCGCGAAAAAATATTGTACGAATGAAGGATTTGGCAGACGGGACAAAATAAAACAGATTGAAAACAGAAGATCAGATCATACTAAGAAAGAGGCACAAAACACCGGCTTCTTTCTTTTTTTGACTGTAATGGACCGCTGGCGCAGCCCGGGGAGGATTGCAGCATTCCAGGAGCCGATGGGTGCCTCGCCCTGTGAAAATCAACAAAATACAAGACGAGGAGGTAAGAACATGAGAGGAAATAAGACGTTTTACCGGTGGCTGAACCGTATTTTCTGGGCGGCGCTCACCGTCACCGTTGGATATTCCTGGTACTACTTAGACACTGCCATCCCGGACCGGATCAGCATTGTCCAGGACCAGAAGGAGCAGTTTTCGTTCCCACTTCCCATCAACACAACCTTATCCAGTGAGAGTGAGGAAGTGGTGCTGGGAAACAAGAGCAACATACCCGCCGACCAGATCACGGTGAACGGGAGGCAGCCATTTTCCATGTACGCCGAAAACCAGGGATCCTATCAGGTCGGGCTGAAGCTTTTCGGTCTGATCAAGTTCAAGGACATCCAGGTGGATGTGGTGGACACCCGCTATGCGGTGCCCTGCGGATGTCCCATCGGAATCTATCTGAAATCCGACGGAATCATGGTCATCGGCACCGGAAAGCTGACGGCGGCGGACGGCATGGAGGTGGAACCGGCCTACGGTATTTTGAAATCAGGCGATTACATTGAAGCGTTCAACGGAAAGCCCATGAACACCAAGGAAGACCTTATGGACGCGGTGAACAAGACGGGCGGCGAGGCTGCGGTGGTCTCGGTCCGCCGGGGCGGCGAGCAGGTGGACGTCAGCGTGAACCCCGTCAAGACCGAGGACGGACAGTACAAGCTGGGCGCCTGGGTGCGGGACGACACCCAGGGAATCGGCACCGTCACATACCTGGACTTAAACGGAAACTTCGGCGCGCTGGGGCATGGCATCAGCGACAGCGACACCGGCGACCTGGTGGAGACCAGCAAGGGGGAACTGTATACCACCCAGATTATGGGAATTGAGAAGGGGACCATTGGAAAGCCGGGGCTGCTGTCCGGTGTGATCTATTACGGACCGGGCTCGCTGATGGGGGAGATCAATCAGAACACCAACGAGGGAATATTCGGAACTGTAAACGAAGCCTTTCTGCGCCAGACCGGAATGGAAGCCATGGTCAAAGGAAATGTGAACGACTCCGGCCTGCCGGAAGGCGCCATGGAGATCGCCTGCCGCCAGGACGTAAAGCCCGGGCCTGCAACCATCAGGAGCAGCGTGTCGGGGGAGCTGAGGGATTACGATATCGAAATACAGAAGGTAGATTATAACTCAGGGCATAAGAATAAAAGTATGGTAATTAAAGTAACCGACCCGGATCTGATCGCGCTGACGGGGGGAATCGTGCAGGGGATGAGCGGGAGTCCGATTATACAGGATGGAAAGCTGGCCGGAGCAGTGACCCATGTGTTTTTGCAGGATAGCACCAGGGGGTATGGGATATTGATTGAAAACATGCTCGAGCATTGAGTCCGGGCAGGCCATAGTGAAAAGGAAGGCGTTGTGAGCTCGCTCACATAAGCCTTCCTTTTCACTATGGCCTATGCGGCGAAAGCCGCACAGCCGATGGTGCGCCGCAGGCGTGCCAGCGGCTGTAGCCCGGCCGGAGTAGCGGGGTGCGACCGGAAGGCGTTGTGAGCTCGCTCACAAAAGCCTTCCTTTTCACTATGGCCTATGCGGCGAAAGCCGCACAGCCGATGGTGCGCCGCAGGCGTGCCAGCGGCTGTAGCCCGGACGGAGTAGTGGGGCGCAACCGTAACACAAAGCAAGCGCCTCCCCCTCCCACATCAAATCTTATTAACTGATTCCCGAATAATCTCAAGAAAATCTGCCGCATTTTTCGAAATACTCCGTGAAAATAAAAGCCCATAAGATATCTTAAAATCCCAGTCTACCGGAAGCGTGATCAAGGACGGATGGATATCAACCCATGCATCCAGCGTCAGAAGTAAAGAGCCGGTCGCTTCACAGGAATTGAAGGTTTCCAGGTCATAAAAATAGTGGGCGTCTTCCTGAATGATCTGCGGGTGGGTCATTTTCAATTTATCACGGAAATCATCAAGCTGCATCGTATCCCCCTTTTTAACCATAATTAAATGCTCGCCGTACAAATCTCCGTATGTCAGCTTCTTCTTAGCGGCCAGCCGGTGATTCCTTGGAACGGCAACACACAAATGATAATATCCCAGGATATAGTAGTCGGCCGCGCGCAGCATCTGTTCAGAATTAAAGGAACCCACTAAAAAATCGATAGATGTTCCCAAAGAGGCGATGACAGCCATGATCTGCTCATGATTGTCCTGATAGGGTACAATTTTGATACGGTATTCCATAGAATCCGGGCTGATGCGGTCCCAAAGATCTGTTAATACTTTGCTTGGATTTAAAAAAGACGAACCGACCCGTATTGTTTTCATATTCTGCTGAGCAATCGCTTTTGCTTTAAAAATAATATCATCCGATTCCGCCATGATTTTTTGGGCGGCATGATAAATGTATTTCCCTGCTTCTGTCAATTCAACTCCCTGATTTGTCCGAATCAAAAGTTTCATACCCAGTTGATATTCCAATGAATTCATCTGTTTCATAATAGAGGCAGGCGTTACATACAAATCCTCCGCGGCTTTGGACAGACTGCCTCTGTCTGCAACACAGATAAATGTCTTCAATTTCCGATCATACATGACGTCCCCTCCCTCTCTTGCATTTACTTTTAGTATATATATTATAGACTAAGTGAGAATTCCCTGTCAAGAAAAGGACCGATATAATGGAAATGTAAATGAAACACCGGTGTACGAAAAGCTTATGATGATGGGAGTAATGTAAGATGAAAAGAATATTGCTTGTGGATGCAAGTCCCAGGAAAAATGGTAATTCAGAAATCATTGTAGATATGCTGGCTTCTGATTTGAACAATGAAGACGTAACTGTATTTAAAATGAGGGAGAACAAATGCAATCCCTGTATGGCCTGCGCTGCCTGCCAGAATAAAGAAACACAAATGTGTGTGCAGAAAGATGATATGACGAAGCTTCTTCCGGTTATCGAGAGCTGCGATGCAATCCTTGTGGCGTCGCCAATCTATAACCAGCAGATTACCTCACAGGCAAAGCTGTTTATAGAACGGTTTTATCCATTCTTTCATGTAGAGAAAAAGAATGCGTCCAATACATCGAAGTTTGGAAAGAAAGCGGCGTTGGTCTGCGCTTGCTGGGGCAGCCCCAGGGAGGTCACAGAAAAATATGCGGCATGGACGGTCAGTGGTTTTTCGCAGATGGGTGCGGAACATTTTAAGTCCTGTGTATTCGATCAGATTCCGGCGGCAGGCGATGTAAGAAACAGAGAGGACTATTTGCAGACGATTCATGAACTTGCCGGCTGGCTGGCGGAGTAGGGGGCAGGTAATGGAGTACACAACATTAAATAATGGGGTAAGGATGCCAATGCTGGGATATGGAGTATTTCAGATCCCCGCGGAGGATACGAAACGGTGCGTATCAGACGCTATTTCCGTGGGATACAGAAGTATTGACACCGCCCAGGGTTACTACAATGAGGAGGGCGTTGGCGAAGCTGTCAGCGAGTGTGGCGTTCCACGGGAGGAACTGTTTTTAACCACAAAAATCTGGATTTCAAATGGCGGATACGAAAAAGCAAAGGCATCCGTTGATGAATCCTTACGGAAACTGGAAACTGACTATGTGGATTTATTGTTGATTCATCAGCCGTTCAACGATTACTATGGTTCCTACCGCGCCATGGAGGAAGCCTACAAGGCAGGGAAAGCACGGGCCATTGGCGTCAGCAATTTTATGCCGGACCGCTTTATCGACATTGCCGGTTTTGTGGAAATTCCTCCGATGGTCAACCAGTTGGAGGTCCATGTATTCCAGCAGCAGAAAATCGAAAAAGAGATTCTGAAAAAACATCATACACAGTTAATGGCATGGTCTCCTCTGGCCCAGGGAAAAAATGAGTTGTTTTCCAATGGATTGCTAACGGCCATTGGAGAAGCATACCAAAAGACGGCGGCGCAGGTAGCCCTGCGGTTTCTGATTCAATCCGGAGTTGTGGTAATTCCTAAATCCTCCCACAAGGACCGCATGGAGGAGAATTTCAACCTGTTTGATTTTCAGTTAACAGACGGGGAAATGAACCAGCTGGAGGCATTGGATTTGGGGCGTAGTCAGTTTATTGACCACTATGCTCCGGAAGTGGCGGAAATGTTTGTTGGTGCGGGAAAAATGTAAAGGGGAGGATAAAATGGCAAGAAAAAGACCTGACTATCATGAGGCGGCACAAAATATTATCTCCAATATCGGGGGAAAAGAGAATGTGATTAGTGTAAGGCACTGTATTACCCGTGTGCGCTTTAAATTAAAAGACGAAAGTAAAGCGGATGATGAAATCGTGAAAAACCTGGAGGGCGTTATTTCTGTGGTGCACGGTGGTGGAGAATATATGGTGGTAATTGGTGATGCCGTTCACGACGTATATGAGGCGGTCTGCGAGCAGTTGGGGAGTTTGGCAGAAGAACAGCCGCTGGATAAAGAGGAGAAAGCCAATCCGGTTATGAAACTCCTGAACATCGTTGTGGGCGCCGTTGGACCATGCCTGAATTTCATCTGTGCGGGAGGTATATTAAAAGGGTTCCTGACGATTCTGGAAATGAGCGGTCTGGTGCAGGCCGGCAGCGGTATGGATATGCTGGTTGCCGCGGCAGGTGATGCGATCTTTTTCTTTCTCCCGGTGTTCCTTGGCATGAATCTGGCAAAGACATTAAAAGGCGATGGATTCCTCGGTGCAATAATCGGCGCGGCCCTTTGTTATCCGCCTATCAACGGCGTGGATCTGGTGATTTTCGGTAGGGTATTTAATAATACATATACCAGCTCCTTTCTGCCGGTCATTGCCATTACAGCAGTGGCGGTGCCGCTGTCAAAGCTGCTGAAAAAATATATTCCGAAAGCGGTCAGCAATTTTCTGACACCGGCGCTTACCTTGCTCACTGTGATTCCCCTTGGGTTCGTCATCATCGGCCCGCTTGTCAGTATGGTGGGAAGTCTGGCAAATGCAGGGATCACAGCACTGATGAATTCGGTTCCACCCCTTGCAGGGGCCGTGTTCGGCGGGACTTATCAGATTATGGTGCTGTTTGGCGTGCACAGCGCCCTTACTTCCTTCTCTTTTGTGAATCTGCTGGAAGGGAATCCTGATGCAATCATGGCGATTGGCTGCATGGTAAGTTTTTCACAAATTGGCGTGGTATTGGCGATGTACTTAAAATCAAAGGATGAGAAATTAAAATCCGTGGCGCTTCCAGCGTTTATTTCCGGTATATTCGGTGTTACAGAACCAGCTATCTACGGGGTTACGCTTCCAAGGATTAAGATGTTTATATTATCCTGTGTGGGCGGAGCGGTTTGCGGGGCATTTGTTATGCTGACTCATACTCTTATGTACAATTTTACCGGAATGGGAATATTTGCAATTCTCGGTCTTCTAAGTCCGGAGAATCCCCAAATCCCGACTGCCGTTTTGTGCGCGGTGGTTCCGTTGGTGTTCTCTTTTGCGGCGGCAACGGTGATATATAAGGAGAAAACAGCCACGGTGCAGAATGAGACGGCTGGAAGATTAGAGATTACGGCGCCGGTGCCCGGAAAAGTGGTTCCCATCGGTACCGTGCCGGATGAGACATTTGCCTCAGGAATGCTGGGGAAAGGCTTTGCGGTAGAACCATCCCAGGGTAAGGTGTACGCTCCTTTTGATGGTATATGCACGACTATTTTTGATACGCTCCATGCCATGGGACTGACCTCGGACGGCGGCGTCAGCGTACTGATTCATGTGGGATTGGAGACAGTTTCCTTAAATGGCGGGCCGTTTACCGCCCATGTGAAGTCGGGAGATCGGATAAAAAAGGGACAGCTCCTTTTGGAATTTGATATGGAAGCGATTCGGGCAGCCGGTTATCCGCTGATTACACCGGTAATTGTTGCAAATGAAGCAGAGATCGGAACGGTTACGGTGGAAAACGACAGGATTGTAGTAGAAAGGAGTTAGTATGAGATTTCCAGAACATTTTCTTTGGGGCGGCGCGGTAGCGGCTAATCAGTGCGAAGGGGCCTGGGCGAGTGATGGAAAGGGAATATCGGTTCCGGATGTATTGACCAGCGGCTCCCATTCTGTACCCAGACGGATTGAGCCGGGGATGAATCCGGAATATACCTACCCCTCCCATGAGGCCATTGATTTTTATCACCACTATGAGGAGGACATTGCCCTCTTTGCGGAAATGGGGTTTCAGGTGTTCCGCCTTTCCATCAACTGGACGCGCATTTTTCCTACGGGTGAGGAGCAGGAACCGAATGAGAAAGGGCTTGAATTCTATGATAAGGTTTTCAACTGCTGTAAAAACCATGGGATTGAGCCCTTAGTGACAATTTCCCACTATGAGCTTCCATTTGCTTTGGTGGAAAAGTACAATGGCTGGACAGACCGCAGGCTGATAGACTTATTTATGAGGTATTGCCAGGCGATTTTCGAGCGGTTTCAAAATCAGGTAACATATTGGCTGACCTTTAATGAAATAAACGCAGGCACACTGTATACCGGTACCATGTCTACAACCAATAATTTTAAAGGATTCCATGGATCGTTAAAGGATTTAAAGGACAATCCAGGAGAACGCTATCAGGCGCTTCATCACCAGTTTATCGCATCGGCCCGCGCGGTAAAATATGTCCATGAACATTATCCGCAGTTTAAAATGGGCTGTATGATTGGCTTCCTGGGATATTATCCATATACCTGTAATCCCGACGACGTCCTGGCCACATTAAAGCAGAAACAGATGGTTGACTGGTTCTGCTCCGATGTGCAGGTGAGGGGATATTATCCGGGCTACTCCAAACGGTATTTTAAAGAAAATGGTATATCGATCCGGATGGAGCCGGGAGATGAAAAGGAACTGACCGAGGGAACGGTGGACTTTTACACCTTCAGTTATTATATGACCTTCTGTCTTTCTACAGATCCGAAGGTGGAACAGACGACGGGAAATCTTCTGGGTGGAGCTAAAAATCCGTATTTAAAGGTATCGGACTGGGGGTGGCAGATAGACCCCAAGGGACTGCGTTGGTGTCTGAACGAGATTTACGACCGGTACCAGATTCCGATTATGATTGTGGAGAACGGTCTGGGGGCATATGATGTGAAATCGAAGGATGGGAAGATTCATGATGACTACCGAATCAATTATATGCGGCAGCATATTGAGCAGATGGGCGAGGCGATTACGGATGGCGTTGATCTCATTGGATATACGCCCTGGGGCTGTATTGACCTGGTTTCTCTTTCCACGGGAGAAATGGCCAAGCGGTACGGAATGATTTATGTCAATAAGTTTGACGATGGAACAGGTGACTTCAGCCGAGAAAAGAAGGATTCCTTTTACTGGTATCAAAAGGTGATCGCTTCTAACGGTGAGGATTTAGCATAAGAGGATGAAACTATGAGCAAAGTAAATTTGGGATTTGGCCTGATGCGGCTGCCACAGTTATCGGCCGAGCCGACGGATATTGATTATGAACAGTTAAACAAAATGGTGGATACATTTCTGGAAGCCGGTTTTGACTATTTTGACACCAGCTGGGCTTACCACAATGGAGAAAGTGAAGCGGCAATCAAAAAATGCCTGACAGACCGGTATCCGAGAGAGCGCTATCGTCTTGCATCCAAACTGCCGACCTTTGCCATTACCGAAGAATCACAGGTGGAGGAGATTTTTGTACAGCAGCTCACCCGCTGCGGCGTGGAATATTTTGACTATTATCTGCTGCACAATGTCAACGAGATACGATACAATCAGGTTATCAAACAGACCCATATGTTTGATTATTTGAAGAAGTGGAAGAAAGAAGGAAAAATTAGGCATATTGCGATTTCCTACCATGACTGCGCTGATGTGCTGGACAAGATTCTGGCAGAGCACCCGGAGGTGGAAGCGGTACAGATCGCCCTCAATTACATTGACTGGAATGCCTATTTTGTACAGGCGAAGGCCTGTTATGAGGTGATCCGCAGGCATGGCAGACAGGTCATTATCATGGAGCCGGTCAAGGGCGGTATGCTGGCTGACGCGCCCCAAGAGGCAAAAATGCTGATGAAAGCGGAAAATCCCGACGCATCCATTGCGTCCTGGGCGCTTCGCTATGCGGCTGGGCTGGAGGGTGTGCTTACTGTGCTGTCCGGGATGTCTGATTTAGGACAGATGCGGGATAATATATCCTGTATGAGGGACTTCCGGCCTTTGAATGAACAAGAAAAGGAGATTTTGCAGCAGGCTGCCCGCATTTACCGGGAAAGCGGACCGGTAAAGACAGCTGATTTTACAGCGTATGAGGCCATTGCGCCAAAGGGCGTTTCTGCTGCGGCAATTCTCGATTGCTACAATAGCTGCATGCTTCAGCCTGTCCCAACCTTTGGTGCGGAGCACAACTACTTTGGATCGGAAAAAGCAAGACATAGGCTTCATAAGGACGACTTGTGCATACCTGGTGAAGTAATCCTGGAAGATGGGACGGATGCGACGGAATTGGTTCATCAGGCGGAAGCGTTCCTGAATGAGAACTGCTTTTTCCAGCCCGAAGTCTAATTTGGGATTGGGAGCCTGGCAGGAGACTTACATGAAATTCAACTGTGAACTCGCGCTGTTCTGCAAAAATGCTGTCTTTATATTGACTCACTCATGAGCGGACTCTCCAATCATCCACGATGGAAAGCTGATCAGTCCGCCCCCCAAAGCCCAGGAATAATAGCCACCGTAAAATAGTATGAATATCCATAATCATATGATAAAATACAATCAGATAATTCACCATAAATCCAAGCAGGAAAACAGTTTCTGCATTTACAATATCTGGAGGTTTTTAAACCGTGAAGAATATCTGGAACAGGATCAAGAGAGGGCCGAATCTGTGGGCGTTTATAGGAAGCATAATTGCCGGCGCCGGTACGCTTACCGCAATTTATCTGTTTGACAGAGTGACAGCACCCATGTCCGGAACAAGCCTGTCAGCCGGTCCGGCGCTGCCGGCGGCTGTTTTGGAAGCCTTATGGACAGGGATACTCGGCGGGGGACTCGCAGGGGTCTTTTTAATTCATCCCCTCATACTGACATTGCAGAATCTCTTCCTTTTGTTCCGAAAAGGCACGGCAGAGGTTCGGCGGGTGGAGCGGAGAATGGAGTCCGTCACCATAGCGCTGGGAATCATTTACACAGGTTTGTACGATTGGATATTCAGCGGAAGCACAAGCGGCATTCAGTTTCGCTCTGACTGGCAGGAAATCTTACATAATGGGCAGATGCATACCCCAATCTGGACCCAGTCGGCGTTGACCATTGCTGTTATTTCCTGCGTTGGAGTCCTGGGGTATCTGATGTTATCGAAACGGGATATCAATCGGCTGCCGCCGCTCTTGACGGTGCTTGGCATCTCGGCCATCTATCTGGGAATTGGCATGTGCGTGCTGTGGATCGTACAGGTGATGGGGGAGGAATGGCTGTTCTGCTTGTTCCCGTTTAACTGTGTACTGATCGGAGTGAAGACGGTCCGGCGTGCGGTGGAGGAGTGGCAGGGCCCGGAGGAGGGCCGGATTCGGGAGTGGAACAAACCTTATTTGAAATGGTTGAATGATGTTCTTTTAGACGCTTCTCACTGGCCGGTGGCGGCTCTGATCCTGATGCTTCCCCTTCTGGGCATTTTGATTGGGATTCTGGCGCTGCTCGGGCAGCAGCCGGACAGTGTGATCCGGGCCTGGACGGAAACAGGAGACTGGAGATTATCTCAGCAGATACCTCCCCCAAATGTGATGTTCGATGAGCACTATCTTTGCACGGTAGCGGCTCAGGGGCATCCCGAAGTAGTAAAGCCCCTGCGCACAGGGGTTCGCAACGGCCATCGTGTGGTGGTCAACCGCCAGCTATGCGTTGCCAATGCGTTTGAACAGATACTGGAAGAGCGGGCTGCATGGCTGCATGGCCCAATCCGCCGCTTCTATGATCGGTACGGATTTCCGGTGGCCCGTTTGATCCGGTCGAGCCAGGCGGCGGATCTGGTTTATTACATGATGAAGCCGTTGGAATGGCTGTTCCTGGCTGTGCTTTATCTGGTGGATGAAAAGCCTGAGAATCGGATAGCAGTTCAGTATCCCCATGCGCCGGTGCCGAAGTGGCGATGAAGGGAGTAAAAATAAAAATTGGCCCCAACACAACCTCATAACCCCCAAAAGGCGCCGCCCAATCATCCTCACCCCATGATTGTCGCGGTGCCCTTTCTTTCCACACCTCTTTCCCACTCTTCGATTGTTAATAAAATCCCAAATAAAAATCTTTTCCTGAAATATTTTTATTAAAAAAATTACAAAATTGGTTGACGAATTTCAAAAATGTGCTAATATATAACTATGAAAACACTTTAAGAAAACATTTTCATTAACAAAATGCCAGCAAGGAGGATAAGATGGGAAAACATATATTGGTGATTGGCAGCCTGAATATGGATTTGTCCATAACTATGGAACGAATGCCTGCGGTGGGCGAAACGGTTATGGGAGAGGAACTTACATACAACCTGGGCGGCAAGGGAGCCAATCAGGCGTACGCCGTCGGACGGCTGGGCGGACAGGTGAAGATGCTGGGCTGCGTCGGCAGGGATCAGTTCGGAGCCGGACAGAGGGAGAGCCTGGCGGCCTGCGGCGTGGACGTGTCCGGCCTGCGGGAATCCGAAGCGCTGCCTACCGGAACCGCGGTGATCTACGTGGACGCGGCGGGCAGCAACAGCATCGTGGTGGTGGCGGGAGCCAATCAGGCCTGCGACACACAGTATCTGAAGGAAAACGACCACCTGTTCCAGTGGTGCGACTACGTGCTGATGCAGATGGAGATTCCCATGTCTGCTATCGCCTACGCGGCGGGACGGGCAAGGGAGCTTGGCAAGACGGTGATCCTCAATCCCGCCCCGGCCCCGGACTTAATACCGGCGGAGCTGTTGTCCTGTGTAGACTACCTGACGCCCAACGAGACGGAGCTCATGAAGCTCAGCGGCGTGACTGGCGACGGGATGGAGGCTGTGCGGCAGGGCGCCAAAGCCCTTATGGAGCAGGGTCTCGGCTGTGTGGTGGTCACCCTGGGAGAGGAAGGCGCGCTGCTGGCGGATGGGGACGGATTCAGGACCTATCCGGCCAGAAAGGCGGAGGCCGTGGACACCACCGCGGCGGGCGACTGCTTTAACGGGGCCTTCGTTGTAGCGCTGGCGGAGGGGATGAGCGAGGACGAGGCCATACGGTTCGCCAACGCCGCGTCCTCCATGGCGGTGACCAAAAAAGGAGCGCAGAGTTCCATCCCTTCCCGGGAGGAACTGGAACAGATTCTAGGCGGCGCCAAGGCGCGGCAATCGGCAGGAGGAGGCAGATGATGGAACGGATTATCATTGATACGGACCCGGGAGTGGACGACGCCATGGCCATTTTGCTGGCTGTGAAGGCGGCGGACCGGCTGAAGATCGAGGCGCTGACAACAGTGGACGGAAATGTGGGAATCAGGCAGGTTACGGACAACGCCCTTTCGGTTCTGGAGCTGTGCGGAGCGGATCACATCCCGGTCTACCGCGGAGCGGACCGCCCCTTGGGCAAGGATGTGGCTTACAGCGACGACTTTCACGGCAGCGACGGTCTGGGCGGCGTAAATATACGCCCGGAACGGCTGAAAACCATGGAGGAACCGGCGGTGGACTACCTGGTCCGAGCGGCGGCGGAGCATCCCGGGGAGCTGACCCTGGTGCTCCTGGGGCCCATGACCAACGCCGCGCTGGCGGTGAGAAAGGACCCCGGTTTTGCCCAAAATATCCGCCGCCTGGTGGTCATGGGCGGTGCGGAGCACGGCGGGAATATGTCCCCGGTGGCGGAGTTCAACTTCTTCCACGATCCCCAGGCGGCCAGCGAAGTGTTTCAGGCCGGTTTTAAGGAGATTGTGATGGTGGGGTTGGATGCCACAGGAAAGGTTTTTATGACGCCGGCCATGCGCGAACTGCTTTATCTGATTGGGACTCCCATTTCCCGCTTCATCCATAAGATTACGCGCCGGTATACGGACCGCCGCTGGGAGATCAACCGGGTGATGGGCTGCCAGCTTTGCGATCCGCTGGTGGCCGGGTATCTGATCGACCCCGGGATCCTCACGCTGGAGGACGCCCATGTGGAGATTGAGACCCAGGGGCGCTGTGAAGGAATGTCCGTTGTGTACCGGACCAAGCGTTATCCGGAGCTGCAGGCGAACTGTAAAATTGCGGTGGACACGGATTCCAGACGGTTTTTCGACGTATTCTATTTGACACAGTTCCCGGAATACAGGACCGAGATAAACGCGATGCTGGACCGGGAATTCCGGTAATCATGATGATAGGAGAAGGTAAAGGTTATGGCAAAGAAAACGATTAAAGATGATTTTACGCTGTTGGCAATCCTTCTGATTCCCATAGCGATTGCAATTAATTTTATTTGCGGCAATCTGGCGCTGGCCTTAAAGCTGCCGCTGTATCTGGACAGTATCGGGACCTATCTGGTGGGGATGCTGGCCGGTCCGTGGGTGGCGCTGGTTACGGGCTTCCTCAGCATCACCATCAACGCAGTCAGCGATCCCACGCTGTTTCCCTATGCGCTGTTGGCGGGGCTTATGGGCATGGTGGTTGGGTTTTTCGCCAAAAAGGGGCTGTTTACCTCTGTCCCCGGAATGGTATTTTCCGGCCTGGTGGTTGCGCTCTGCTCCGTAGTGGGCACTGTGGTCATCAAATACATATTTTTCGGCGGCTTCGGCACCAGCGGCGTGTCGATCTTGGCGGCCACCATCATTGCCAGCGGCCAGCCGTTCTGGGTTGGACAGTTTGCAGCCCAGATGGTGGGGGAATTGCCGGACAAATTTATCTCCGTGCTGGTTCCGTTTTTGGTGATCCGCGGCATGTCTGGCAGGTATCTCTACAAGTTTATGAACGGAAGGGTATTCATTGACGCGAGAAGGCGCAAAGCGGCCAAATGCGGGGAGGTGGCAAAATAATGGAAGGAAAGAATTTTATCCGGGATCTGAATCCGATCACACAGCTGTATCTGTGCCTGTTTATCGCGGTCTCTTCCCTGTTTTATGATTACCGGTACACTGCGGTTCTGATTGTGGTGATGATCGCGATCGCCGCTATGGCGGGAAAAGCCGGAGAATTTGTGGGCATGTGGTTGAAATCCATCGTGTTGATTTCCGTGGTGGTGTTTGTCATGCAGGCGCTGTTTCTGCCCGGGGACACGGTGCTGTGGAAATTCTGGATCTTTTCCGTCAAACAGGAGGGAATCGATAACGCCGTCACTCTGTGCACCCGTATCATGGGAGTGGGCACAGCGGCGGTGCTGGGAATCAAACTGGTGGACGTGGGGAAGCTGGTGGTGGCTCTGGAGGACCGGGGCGTGTCTCCGTCCGCTACCTATGTGATCATGTCCACGGTGAACATCATTCCGCAGATGTCCAAGAAAATGACCGTGATCATGGACGCCCAGCGTTCCAGGGGCGTTGAGACGGAAAGCAACATGTTTGTGCGCGCCAAGGCATTTTTCCCTACCATTGGTCCGCTGATTTTAAACTCGATCGTCAGCGCGGAGGAGCGTGCGATCACACTGGAAGCGAGAGCATTTTCCGTGAGCGGGAAAAAGACCCGCCTGCACACAGTCGCGGATACCGGGACTGATCGGGCTCTGCGGGTGGTATTTATGATTATGCTGGCGGCTGCCGTAGGAGGGAGGATTATAACATGGATCGTGTAGTGCTCAATCATGTCACATACCGTTATCCGATTGCGGAGGAGAACGCGTTAAACGACGTTTCCCTGCGCATCAAAGAAGGCGAATTCTGCTCCATTATTGGGGCCAACGGGAGCGGAAAGACCACGCTCTGCAATGTGATCCGCGGATTTATCCCGAAATTTTACCAGGGAGATCTGGAGGGCCAGGTGTTGATCAACGGCAGGGACATTGCCCAGGTGGAACTGGGAAGTCTGGCCACCGAGGTTGGTTTTGTGTTCCAGAATCCGTTTACGCAGATCAGCGGAATCGCAAACACCGTGTACGAGGAGCTGGCGTTCGGTCTGGAAAATATGGGAGTGGAGCCGGATGTGATCCGCCGCAGGGTGGAGGACGTGTTGAGGCTCACCAAGACGGAGGCATTCCGGGACCGCAATCCCTATCAGCTGTCCGGCGGACAGCAGCAGCGCATCGCCCTTGCAGCGATCCTGATCATGGAGCAGGACATCATGGTAATTGACGAGCCAACGTCGCAGTTGGACCCTCAGAGCACGGACGACGTGTTTGAGGTGATTAAGCTGATGAAGGACATGGGCCGGACCATTGTGCTGGTCGAGCACAAGATGGAGCAGATTGCCCGCTACTCCGACCACATCATTGTGCTGGATCAGGGGCGGGTGGTGCTGGAGGGAACTCCCCGGGAGGTGATTACCAACCCGGATTGCGCCAAATACCACACCCGGCTTCCGCAGTGTACCAATATCGGTCTCGGGTTAAAGAAACGGGGAGTGGATTTAGGGGAGCTTCCCATTACAACCGACGAGGCGGTTGGACAGATTTGCACATATATGGGCCGATGAGCCGGAGAGGGGATTGTTATGTCTTTAGTTGAAGTGAAAAATGTGTCATTTACATACCCGAACGGCTTTGTGGCTGTGGACGGGGTATCCTTTAAACTGGAAAAAGGGGAAAACATTGCCATTGTGGGCCAGAACGGAGCCGGAAAGACCACTACGGTCAAGATGTTGAACGGCCTGACCAAACCCACCTCCGGCGATATCATTGTGGACGGAAAGAATACGAAGGAGTATACCACGGCGCAGATTGCCAGAACCGTGGGCTATGTGTTCCAGAACCCGGACGATCAGATTTTCAACAACACCGTTTACAAGGAAATCGAATACGGGCTGAAGCGGATGAAACTGCCAAAGGAGGAGCGGGAGCGCAGAATTATGGACGCGGCCGTCCTCACGGGCATGGACAAATTCCTGGACCAGAATCCCTATGATTTCCCGCTGTCCGTGCGCAAATTCGTGACAATCGCGTCCGTGATCGCGTCGGGCTGCGAGGTGCTGATTTTTGACGAACCCACCGCGGGTCAGGATCTGGATGGATTGGAGCGGTTGTCACGCCTGATCCGTGAGCTGACGGCCCGTGGAAAGGCTCTGATCACAATCACACACGATATGGAGTTTGTGGCGGAGAATTTCGAGCGTTTGATCATCATGTTCAATAAGAAGATTGTGGCGGATGGGAGGACCGATGAAGTATTCTACTACAAAGACATTATGGAGGAGGCAAAGCTGAAACAGCCCTGTGTTGTGGAGGTCTCCGACCGGATTGGAGCCGGGAAGCTGGGGCTGGACCTGGAGGCGGTTGCGCGTTTTATCAAAGAGAACCGGAGAAACGCCGCGCCATCAGCTCAAAATTGACGGAATCCCTGTTTTGTTGTAAGATAAGCTAAGAAGTTATCATAATAACATTTAACAGGGGGAAGGATCGATGAAGGACACCAGCAAAACGCCCTACTTTAAAGATCTGAGCAGAAAAGACTATGTGGTGATGGCCCGCCGCATCATCCGGACGGAAGGTGTGGGCGCGGTCAGCATCCGCCGGCTTGCCACGGAGCTGGGATGTTCCTCGGCCAGCATGTACCGGTACTTTAAAAACCTGGATGAGCTGCTGTTTTACGCCCAGTTGGACGCTTTGAACGGATACATACTGGAATTGTCCGAACAGGAGAAGCGTTGGACGGGGATCTGGGACCTGTATTTCGGGATTTGGCGGGCCTACGCGACCGAGGCATTTGAGAAGCCGGAGGCGTTTGAGTGCATCTTTTACCGGAATCTCAACCAGGATCTGGGCGAGGCGTTAAAAGAATACTATGAAATGTTTCCGGAGGCCATTGTGCGGGTGAGTCCGCTGATCAAGGAGATGCTGGAGATTCCGGGCTATTACGACCGCGACTATTTTATCTGCAAACGCCTTGTGGCGGAGGGTGAGCTCACAGAGGAGAACGCCAAAAAGCTGAACCACGTCCTCTGTACGCTGTTCCTGGGATATTTTAAGTTCGTGCAGGAAAATGGAGTGGAGCGCGGCAAAATCCGGGAGCTGGTGGACCGGTATCTTGCGGAGAGCGTGGAGATCGCACAGATTTATACAAAGACGGTGTTGAATCGATTCCTGTGAGCGGGCGGATAAGTGTTGGGAAAAGAAATGGTATACCGAGGGGGGAATCCCGGAAAGCGCATATCACCTCATGTTCGTATACATATTAATATAGAAGGAACCGGTACGCCACTTAATGGTATACCGGTTCCTTTCCCCCTATCTCATTCCGGCCTTGGCAAATCCACCAGCGTGTGCGGATGCCCCAGGGCGGGCAGAACCTTGTCCAGAAGATCCTGGGTTTTGAACCTGAGGCTGGATGTGTTGATACAGGGGTGGCAGGCGAACTCCTCCCGGGCCAGCACGTCCTTGTCGATCAGCAGCCGGACGCGGTTTTCCCGGTCGTTCATCAGACCCATCACGGTGACGGAGCCGGGGGTCAGGCCCAGCAGGGATTCCAGGAACTCCGGTTCCGCGAAGGATAAGCGGGCGCTGCCAATCTGTTTGGAGAGGGCAGCGGTTTTGAATTTCTTATCACCGGGCATGAGCAGCAGGTAAAAGTCTGTTTTCTGGGCGTTTCGCAGGAAGAGATTTTTGCAGATTTCCGTGCCCAATAGCTGGTCCACCTCCCGGCAGGCCTCGATGGTTGGAAGGGCGTCGTGGTCCACGCGGCTGTAGGATACGCCCAGGGAGTCCAGCAGGTCGTAAGTCAGCAGCTCCTTGTCCTGCCGTCCCGCAGAGTCTGTGGGACGTCCCTGATACAGAGTGCGGTCGATGTGATAGGAAAGCGTTTCTTCAGGCGTCTGGTTTGCGTTCATCATAGTTACACCTCGGATTAATTAAATTTTGTTGAATCGAATGCCAATGTTATCGCGTTCACATTCGGCTTTTACCATTATAGCAGATTCAGAGAAAAGTTTCAATCAGGATCAGAACTCCGCACAAAAAAACGCTGCCGCACCTTCGGGTTTTCACCCGGGCGCGGCAGCGCGTTCTCACCGTCCGGTATCAGAGCAGGCCGCCGTACTGAAGGAACAGCGGTGCGAATACCAGGGATACGATGGTCATGAGTTTGATCAAAATGTTAATGGAGGGGCCGGAGGTATCCTTAAAGGGATCGCCCACCGTGTCGCCTACCACGGCCGCTTTGTGAGCGGGGCTGCCCTTGCCGCCGTGGTGGCCTTCCTCAATGTACTTTTTGGCATTGTCCCAGGCGCCGCCGGAGTTGGACATGAAGATCGCGGTCAGGACGCCGGTCACCAGGGAGCCGGTCAGAAGTCCGCCCAGCGCGGACGGGCCCAAAAGCAGGCCGACGATCAGGGGAGCGGCTACCGCCATCAGGCCGGGCAGGAACATTTCCCGCAGGGCGGCTGTGGTGGAGATGGACACGCAGGAGGCGTAGTCCGGTTTGTCCGTGCCGGCCAGAATGCCCGGCTTCTCGCGGAACTGCCTGCGCACCTCCTCGATCATCTGGTGCGCTGCCTTGGACACGGATTCCATGGTCATGGCGGAGAACAGGAAGGTCAGCATGCCGCCGATGAAGAGGCCGATGATCACGTTGGCGTCCAGAATGTCGATGGTGGTCAGCTTGACCGCCTCCGCGTAGGAGACGAAGAGGGCCAGGGCCGTCAGGGCCGCGGAGCCGATGGCAAAACCCTTGCCGATGGCCGCGGTGGTGTTGCCCACGGAGTCCAGCTTGTCGGTGATCTCGCGGACCGAGTTGTCCAGGCCGGCCATCTCCGCGATGCCTCCGGCGTTGTCCGCGATGGGGCCGTAGGCGTCGATGGCTACAGTGATTCCGGTGGTGGAGAGCATGCCCACGGCGGCCAGCGCGATGCCGTAAAGGCCAACCAGTTTATAGGAAAGGAAAATGCCTACGCAGACCAGCAGAATCGGGATGGCGGTGGACTGCATGCCCAGGGCGATTCCGCTGATTACCGTGGTGGCGGAGCCGGTCTCGGACTGTTCAGCCACCCGCTTTACAAAACGGTAGTCCCCGGAGGTGTAAACCTCGGTGATAAATCCGATGAGCACGCCTACCAGCAGGCCCACGATCACGGCAAAGGCCGCGTTGAAGTTGCCGAAGAACATCCGGCTGAGGATCAGAGCGCAGACCACAACCAAAACGGTGGCGCTGTACTCGCCGGTTTTTAATGCCTTGTGGGGGTCGCCGTTTTTGCCGGTCTTTATGATCAGAGCGCCAACCACGGAAGCCAGGATGCCCGCCGCAGACAACAGGAGCGGGAACAGGACGCCCGCGGTCTGATAGGCGATGATTCCCAGGGTGAGGGCGGAGATCAGGGAGCCCACATAGGACTCGAACAGGTCCGCGCCCATGCCGGCTACGTCGCCCACGTTGTCGCCCACATTGTCGGCGATTACGGCCGGGTTGCGGGGGTCGTCCTCAGGAATTCCGGCTTCCACCTTACCCACCAGGTCCGCGCCCACGTCGGCCGCCTTGGTGTAGATGCCGCCGCCCACACGGGCGAACAGCGCGATGGAGGATGCGCCCAGGCTGAAGCCGGAAAGCACGCCCACGTCACCGGTGACGATGTAAAGCGTTCCCACGCCCATGAGCCCCAGACCAACCACGGCCATGCCCATGACGCTGCCGCCGGAAAACGCGATGGAGAGCGCGCGGTTCATGCCGGAAACTCTCGCCGCGTTGGCAGTCCGGCAGTTGGCGCGGATCGCTGCGCTCATTCCCAGATAACCGGCCGCGGTGGAGAAGGCGCTTCCCACCAGGAAACAGCCCGCTGTAATCCAGCTGTGGGTTCCCAGGCCGATGACCACAAAGAGCACGGCCACAAAGATAACGAGAACGCGGTACTCCGCAGCCAAAAAGGCCCGGGCGCCCTCGGCGATGGCGTCGGCGATCACTCTCATTTTTTCAGTTCCCGGATCCTGCTTGATGACCTGGGCGCGGGTGACGACCGCGAACAGGAAGCCGATCAGGCCGACTACCGGGACAATCCAATTTAAATGTTGCATAATAATCCCCTCCTTAAGATTTTCATTCATCCTTCTGAATGATCCTAACACTATTGTAACAGAGGCGGCACAAATATTCAACAAAATTTTTAAGGTACTAAAAATATTTTTGTTATAAATAGGGAGGGGAGAAAATGAAACGCGTGCGTTTAAAGTTATGGACCCGAATCGCCTGATATTTAGTTTTGGGGACGTCCCGGCTGACGGCGGGGACACCGATACAGGTCTGAACGAGCACATGAGAAAATTTATGGAGGATCATGCACAGGGACGTTAACATACATTACAGCATCGCGAACAGAGTAGAGACACGCGCAAAAAACGGGTGGAAAAGGATTGGCTTGCGGTTTTTTCCTTGGAAACTTTATGCGGATTGACATGGATTGCGGCAGCTTGTCTGCCGCCAGGCTGAAGGAGCATTTCGGTTTGCCCGATTATACCCCCCTTGAAAGAGATGACGGAAGAAATAATTTCTAAATAGTGGAAAATGTTGCAAAAAAAGCGTTAATATAGGGCCAGAATCGACGAATTAGACGAAAATCTGTTAAAATTTCGTTAAAACCAAATTTAATTGATTGCTTTTCTTCGGGTTTGATGGTAGAATTGCAAACCATCACGTGTCAAATGTTGCGGTCATAATTTGTTGCAGTATGGGAGGAGCGTTGCTTATAATGTAATTTGTCGGGAATTTGAGATGAAAAACCGACAATTATGTAAATAAGAACCCTATGGCAGGAAAAAACTGTAAATTCGACAAAATGTGACTGCCGCTAAAAAATGAAGGGGAGGATTTGAGCATTGGCAGAGTTAAGCGTAGCGATTGTAGACGACAATCCAATAATTCTGAATACACTGGATGAGATATTGAAGAACGAAGACGGTTTGTCTGTAATTGGAAAAGCAGAGAACGGAGAGGATGCGATCAACATGATCAAGGACAAAACGCCGGATGTGGTGCTGTTGGACCTGATCATGCCAAAGATCGACGGAATATCCGTCGTAGAGCGGGTGAAAAGCGAACATCCTGCGATCAAGAATCCCGCATTTATTATTCTCAGCGCGGTGGGCGGCGAACAGATGGCGGAGGAAGCGTTTCAGGCGGGAGCGAATTATTACCTGATGAAACGGAGGTTTTGGTAAACAAGATCCGGCACATCGGCGGCCAGCCCAGGAACGATCAGGCAAGGGAAGTGAAACCGCGGTCCGTGAAGGAACAGCCGCGCCTGAGCCGGGAGGAGTACATTGAGGAGCATTTGGAAAAGGACATCACCCGCATGCTCCACGAGCTGGGAATACCGGCTCACATCAAAGGATATCAGTATTTGAGGGACGCCATTTCCATGGCGGTGCAGGACTCCGAGATGATGACCTCGGTGACGAAGATTTTGTATCCCACCATTGCCAAGAAGCACCAGACCACAGCCAGCCGCGTGGAACGGGCCATCCGTCATGCCATCGAAGTGGCGTGGGGAAGAGGCAAGATGGAAACCATTGATGAAGTCTTCGGTTATACGGTCAGCACCGGAAAAGGCAAGCCTACAAATTCTGAATTCATCGCACTGATATCGGATAAAATCACCTTGGAGTACAAAAAAATTTAAGAGAAAAACCTAAAAGACTTCCTAATTACGGAAAAATAATGTATACTATACAGTAGCAGCCGTAATGGCGCCTGTTTTACAGGAGAGGGAGGTTTGAATGAAGAAGATATTATTCATGGCTTCGGAAGCTGTACCGTTTATCAAAACCGGAGGCTTGGCGGACGTTGTCGGTTCTCTGCCGAAATATTGCGATAAAGAGTATTTTGACGTGAGGGTGATGATTCCCAAGTATCTGTGCATCAAACAGGAGTGGCTGGAAAAGTTGCAGTATGTAAACCATTTTTATATGGATTACCTGGGACAGAGCCGCTATGTAGGTATTTTACAGTACGAATATCAGGGAATCACCTTTTATTTTATTGACAATGAGAGCTATTTCAACGGACCGAAGCCCTACGGCGACTGGTACTGGGATCTGGAGAAGTTCTGCTTCTTCTGCTGGGCCGGCCTCTCCGCGCTTCCGGTGATCGGTTTCCAGCCGGACGTGATCCACTGCCACGACTGGCAGACCGGCCTGGTGCCGGTGCTGCTCAAGGACCGCTTCCACGGAGGCGACTTCTTCCGCGATATCAAGTCCGTGATCACCATCCACAACCTGAAGTTCCAGGGAATCTGGGATGTCAAGACGATCAAAAAGCTGACCATGCTGCCGGACTATTACTTCACCCCCGACAAGCTGGAAGCGTACAAGGACGGCAACCTGTTGAAGGGCGGAATCGTCTTTGCGGACGCCATCACCACGGTGAGCAACACTTACGCGGAGGAGATCAAGCTGCCGTTTTACGGCGAGGGCCTGGATGGCCTGATGCGCGCGCGGGCAGGCAGCCTGCGGGGCATTGTCAACGGCATCGACTACGACGATTTCAACCCGGAGACCGATGGGAGTATCGTTCAGCACTACAACGCGAAGAACTTCCGCAAGGAAAAGGTTAAGAATAAAAAGGCGTTACAGGCCGAGCTGGGACTGCCGGTGGACGAGAAGAAGTTCATGGTGGGCATTGTGTCCCGCCTGACGGACCAGAAGGGACTGGACCTGATCCAGTGCGTGATGGATGAGCTGTGCGGCGAGGACATGCAGCTGGTGGTGTTGGGAACCGGAGACGAGCGCTACGAGAACATGTTCCGCCACTATGCATGGAAGTATCAGGACCGGGTTTCGGCGCAGATTTATTATTCCGACGCCCTGTCGCGCAAGATATACGCGGGCTGCGATGCGTTCCTGATGCCGTCGCTGTTTGAACCCTGCGGTTTGAGCCAGCTGATGGCGCTGCGGTACGGCACGGTGCCCATTGTGCGCGAGACCGGCGGACTTAAGGACACGGTGGAGCCGTATAATGAATTCGAGAGCACCGGCACCGGATTTTCCTTCGCCAACTACAACGCCCATGAGATGCTGGGCAGCGTGCGGTACGCGAAGCACATTTATTATGACAAGCGAAGAGAGTGGAATAAGATCATCGACCGCGCTATGGCGACGGACTTCTCCTGGAAAGTTTCGGCAGGAAAGTACCAGGAGCTCTATGATTGGCTGATTGGTTGATAAAAGATTTGGGCGCCCGGGTTAGTCCCGGGGGCCCAAATATGGATTGAGTGCAATGGGCCGCTGGCGCTGCGCTGAGGAGAGGCGATATTCGATTGGAACATTTTAAGACAGACCTGACAGCCGGGGACAGGAGAAGCCAGGCGGCCCAGTGGGCTGCGGACGAGACCTGGGTCCGGTGCAGAAAATACGAAAACGATCCGGAGTACATGGAGTGTGTGAAGGACATTCTGGCGCATCCGGTTTTTAATTCCATGGATCAGTATATACAGCATGGGAATACTACGTGTAAAACCCACTGCATCCAGGTATCCTATCTGGGCTACCGGATTTGCAGGCGATACGGCGGGAATTGGAGGAGCGCTGCCCGGGCAGGTCTCCTCCACGATTTGTTTCTGTACGACTGGCATACCCATGCCCGGGAGACGGGGGAGCATTTTCACGGTTTCACCCATCCCCGCAGGGCGCTGGAGAATGCGTGCCTGCATTTTCAACTGACAGACGAAGAACAGAATATCATTCTGCGCCATATGTGGCCGCTGACTCCCGTCCCGCCTACCAGCGCGGCGGGCTTTGCCATTGTCTGGGCGGATAAATTCTGCGGCGGGGCGGAGACGCTGGGGCGGCTGCGCCATCTTCGTCTGCTGCGCATGCTGCAGCCCGCCAGGCATTGAGACGCCCGGATTTTGCGGAGCCGGAACAAGAAAAGGGACTTAGGGTAGAATCAATTAGGAGACGGTTGGATGAAGATTTGGAATGAAATACTGAGCAACCAGGTGCTGGTGAGCGCGGTTGCGGGCTGGATTGTGGCCCAGGTGCTGAAAACGATGCTCGATTTCGCGCTGAACCGCACGATAAATTGGGAGCGTATGGTGGGTTCCGGCGGTATGCCAAGCTCCCACTCGGCCACCGTGTGCGGGCTGACCACGGCTGCCGCGCTGCACTACGGCGTGAGCTCCTTCGAGTTCGCCGTGTGCTTTGTCCTGTCCATGGTGGTGATGTATGACGCCACCGGCGTGCGGCGTGAGACCGGAAAGCAGGCGAAACTGCTGAATTCCATCCTGAGTGAGAATCCGCTCAAGCTGAACGCGGAGGTGCTGCAGGAGAAGCTGAAGGAGTATGTGGGACACACGCCGCTTCAGGTGGTCGCAGGGGCAATTCTGGGAATCTGCCTGGCGCTGGTGATTAACGGCTATTACTAATGGAATGGTCCGCGGGAGATTGCGGCGTATAACGGCCGCGGGGAAACGGCGGGCGATAGCGGAAGGTATTGGGCCGCTCACAGGCGGCGGGAAGGTATGAGGGCAGCTTGACTGGGGGATTGATCACATCGTCCTGACAGGACGGATGGGAGGAACTGGAAAATGGGTCTTTACCAAATGATAAACTTGTTTTTTCTGTACAGTTTTCTTGGATATCTCTTAGAGTGCGCTGTGCTCAGCTTTGAGAACAGACGTCCGGTGATGGACCGCGGTTTTGGGCACGGCCCGTTCTGCGTGATCTACGGCGTGGGCGCCCTTGGGGCATACATATTGCTGAGCCCCATGGTGGGCCGGCCGGTGGAACTGTACACCGCTTCCATGGCAATGGCAACGACCATGGAGCTGTTCACAGCCAACATCATGATCCGCCTGTTCGGGGCGTTCTGGTGGGACTACAGCCGCAAGCCGTTTAATTACCGCGGCATTATCTGCCTGGAGAGCAGTTTGGCCTGGGGATTTTTGGGATTATTTTTCTTTTATTTTTTGGACGCGCGGGTGAGACAGGCGGTGGTGCGGATTCCCGGCCATGTGGGAAGCGTGCTGGCCGTGGGCCTTACCGTATTTTATCTGGCGGATTTTATCGTCTGCGTCCGGGCCCGTCTGGGAGGCGCGGAGGATGAGGAGCCGGTGATCGGGCGTTTGAAAGTGTTTTGACAAATTATGGGGGCTGCTGCAAGCGCATGTTTTGTGGCGGCCCTGTTTTGAGCGTACCGGAAAAGGCGGCTGCGGCCGCAGGATGAATTGAGAAAAGGAGAACGACTGGATGAGCGTTATGTGGAAGGGAAGGAATGTGGTGCTGGCCTCCGGATCGCCCAGACGCCGGGAATTGCTGGCGCAGGTTGGGATGGAGCCGGAGATTGTTCCCAGCCTGGCGGAGGAGTGTACCGAGGAGACGGAGCCGGACCTGATGGTGATGGAATTATCGCGGATCAAGGCGGAGGACGTGGCTTCCAGGTGCCCGGAAGGGACGCTGGTGATCGGGGCCGACACCATGGTGGCCGTGGACAAAGAGGTGCTGGGAAAGCCCGGGACGCCGGAGCGGGCCGCGGAGATGATTGGGAAGCTTCAGGGAAAAGCGCACCAGGTTTATACCGGCGTGACGCTGCTGCTGGTGGAGCCCGGCGGATGTTTGCACGGGACTACATTTGTGGAGAAAACGGATGTGTATGTTTACCCCATGACCGATGAGGAGATTCGGGACTACGCCGGGTGCGGGGAACCGTTGGATAAGGCGGGGGCATATGGGATACAGGGCCGTTTTGCGGTGTATATCCGCAAAATTGACGGCGATTACGACAACGTGGTGGGACTTCCGCTGGGACGGCTCTACCATGAACTGAAGAATTTGACGGAGGATGACAGGGAAGATGATTAAACTGATCGTATCGGATGTGGACGGCACGCTGGTGGAGGATGGTTCCGGCGGAGTGAACCCGGAGCTGTTCGAGGTGATTTTGAAGCTGCGGGAAAAGGGAATTCAGTTTGCGATTGCCAGCGGCCGGCCCTGGGCCAGCGTTGAGGGAGCGTTTGAGCCGGTCAAAAAGAAGATATTTTATATCGCCAACAACGGGGCGTATCTGGGCTGCCACGGCAGGAGCCTGTTTGTAAATCCCATTGAACCGGAGCTGGTCCGGGAGGTGATCGAAGCGGTGCGCAGGCACCCGGACCTGAGTGTGATCTACGCGGGCCAGGACGGGGATTACATGGACTCGGAAAATGACGCTTTATACCGCTGGATGCTGGAGGGATATAAATTCAACATCCGCCGGGTGAAGGATGTGCTGGCTCTGGAGGACCCCTGCATCAAGATTTCCATTTACAAGGAGCAGGACGTGGAGCACGCGGCTGCGGATATCCGGGAGGCGTTTCAGGACCGGATGAAGATTACGCTGGCCGGTGAAATGTGGATGGACTGCATGGCTCAGGGCGTGAACAAGGGCCAGGCCGTCAAACGGCTTCAGGAGAGCCTGGAGATTCGCCCGGAGGAAACCATGGCCTTCGGAGACCAGTTAAATGATATCGAGATGCTGCAGCAGGCCTATTACAGCTTCGCCGTGGCCAATGCCAGGGAGGAAGTGCGCAAACTGGCGCGCTTCCAGGCGGACAGCAACAAAAACGACGGCGTTTTAAAAGTTTTGAAGCAGTTACTTTGAAAGGAGTCTGGAGATTGACGAGAGAGCACCTTAGCCGGGGGAGAATATTCCGCTGCGGCCTCGCGGCGGTTGTACTGATGGTTTTTCTTTTGGCGGCGGGCTGCAGCAGAAGCGCTGCGGTTGAACCGGGCAAAGAGGAAGTGAAGCGGTCCTACACCAAGGGGCAGCTGATGACCATTGCGGCCACGGAACGAAACCGATATCAGAATATTTATACAAGCCAGATCTGGGCGGTGGAGGACAAGGCGGGAGGAGGGAATTTCGAGGACCGGCTGACCGGGCAGATTCGTCAATTTTTCATGGAGCTGGGAACCATGAACCTGCTGGCGGATGAGAACGGCATCGAGCTCACCAGTCAGGAGAAGGATTCCATCAAGCGTTTGTCGGAACAGTATTACGGGCTTTTGAGCAAAGCGGACCGGGACTATATCGGAGCGGATCAGGAAGAGGTCTACGAACTGTACTGCGAGTATTACCGGGCGGACAAGCTGGTGACGGAGCTGACGCAGGACCAGAATCTGGAAATCAGCGATGCGGAGGCTAAGGTGATTGAAGTGCTGCCCATCTCGGTGAGGGACCGCCAGACCGCCGAGGAGGTTCTGGCCCAGGCCCAGGCGGAGGGCGCGGATTTCTCAGCCATTGCCAAGAAATATTCAACGGGCGGCGGGGTCGCGGTGCAGATGGAGCGGAATCAGAATCAGAGCGAGCTGGAGAAGGTGGCGTTTGCGCTGGAGCAGGACGAGATCAGCGGGATTGTGGAGGAAAACGGCGCCTTTTACATTTTAAAATGCACCAACGCCTATGATCAGGTGGCCACTGCGGCGCGCAAGAAAAAGCTGGCGCAGGAGAAGAAGAACAACGCCTTCCAGAAGATCTACGCCCCCTTTGCCGACAGCCATGTGGTGGTGTTCGACGAGAAAATGTGGTCGGAGATCCACTTTGAGGGCGGAGAAGGGTCCACCACTACCAATTTTTTTGAATTGTATCACAGTTATTTTCCGAAATAATTTCAGAGCGATAAAAAATAGCATCGGATTGCGTTTGTATGATCGGGTTTATGGAAAGACAATGAGGCCGGAAAGACTGATGAATGGGGCGTTTACCGGCTCTTTCCAGCTGGTGTTGTATAGAGTATAAGAATATGCTGAAACTAGAGAAGATAAACGGAAAAAATGTATGGGATATTTTGAAACTTTGTGTCTCTGAAAAGCAGAAAAATTTTGTGGCAAGCAATGACATCAGTATTATCGAAGCCTTTACCGCCATAACTGGAAATGGATATGCTTTCCCTTTTGGGATATATGAAGATGATACGCCGATTGGCTTTTTAATGATTGGTTTTGATACAGACGATTACTGGGATAATGCCCCGTTAATAGCGAAAGGCAATTATAATCTCTGGCGATTGATGATAGATAAAAATTATCAAAATAAGGGGCATGGGAAGGAAGCAGTCAGGCTTGCATTGGAGTTTATAAAAACATTTCCGTGTGGTAAAGCGGAATACTGCTGGTTGTCATATAAACCTGAGAACGAAATTGCCAGTCAATTATACCGTTCGTTTGGATTTGTTGAAACCGGAGAAATGGACGAAGAAGAGCTGATTGCTATTTTGAAATTATAAAGACAAGTTATGGATTTGTTCGCCTTAGGCGGAAAAGGCGAACAAAAACAAAGGAGATGATGATATTGAACGGACGTGATGTAAGGATAGGTGCGAGCCTATTAGTCGGTGATATGGATAGTATGGTTCAATTTTACAGAGATATATTGGGTTTTCCTACGCAATGGGACGGCGGGGATTTTGCGGAGTTTGAAACAGCAAGCGGTGCGCTGTCTTTGTTCATGTACAGCAGAGAACAATTTGTAAAGGCTATTGGAGAGAGTTATGTTCCGCCCAAGGGAATTAACCAATCATTTGAAATTGCCTTGTGGCTACCGAGTTTTGCTGATGTGGATGCGGAATATGAGCGGCTATCAAAGTTAGGGCTGCGCTTTCCCGCTGGAGAACCCATCACCTATCCTTTTGGCATCCGTAACTTTTATGTTGCCGACCCGGAAGGCAATCTACTTGAAATTGGAAGTACGAACGAAACGTAGTGTACGCAGATGCCCATTCCATGCGGGTTTGCGGGGTCTGCCTATGATACGATTTGCCGCCTTTTGACGGCTGATTTCGCGATACGGGTAATAAAAAACAGGGCCGCGGGAATTTCCGCGGCCTTGGTGTTTCGTAAGATGATGAACCGTTGACGAAGCCTGTGGGGCACCGGAGGCGGAGTACCGTTGGCAGAGCCTGCGGGACGCCGCAGTCCGGGGCGAAACCGTTAGGGTGGTCAGCGGATCATAATCGGATATCAGGCGTCTCCCAGCCGGAATACGGTGAGGGCGATATCCTGGTAGGTGTAACCGGCAGCGTCGGCCACAATTCGCAGGATTCCTGGGCCTGTTGCCCGGAAGGGAACGCTGAAGAACAAGTTGGCCACTTCACCGGTGGCGGTGAAAGTATGAGTCGACACGGCCCCGGAAATGTTGGCGCCGTTGAACTCGGCCCGCAGGGTAAGGGTGGACGGGATTGCCGTACCGGTTTCCACTGCGATGGAACTTTGGAACGTAATCTGGTATATACCGGGTTCCGTGATCTGGATATCCGTGGAGCCCGCCGCATGGGTGATGGCTGTGCCGGATATCAGGGGGTTCTCATTGAAGGCCAGAGCGCCTCCGGCGACGGAAGGCTGCCCTGTGGAATCGGTGGTTGCCAGGACTTCCGGCGTACCGCCGCCTCCTGCGGGGCCGGTATCTCCGCGGGGGATTATAAAGTCGAATATTGCATTCTCATCTGTGCCGCGGTTGATGACTTCTGCCGGAGTACCCGGTTCGCTGGTGGAAACCGAGCCTACCGTGATGGTGGCGGCAGGGCCGGTGGGGCCTGCTGCGCCCTCGGGGCCGGTGGGACCTTCAGGGCCGACGGGGCCTTCGAGGCCGGTGGGACCTTCAGGACCGACGGGGCCTTCGGGGCCGGTAGGACCTTCGGGACCGGTTGCACCGTCAGCGCCGTTCGCACCGGTTGCGCCGCGCGGGATTATAAAGTCAAAAATTGCATCCTCATTGGTACCGGAATTGTTGATCACAACTGGGTCGTCAGGCTCTCCGGCAGTTACTGTGCCGACGGTTACGGTGGCGGTACGGCCTTCGGGGCCGGTTGGGCCAGTGGGTCCGGTTGGGCCGGTGGGACCGGTTGGGCCAGTGGGGCCGGTTGCGCCGGTTAGGCCGGTTGCACCTGTGGAGCCGGTTGGGCCGGTTGCACCTGTGGAGCCGGTTGGGCCGGTTGCACCGGTTAGGCCAGTTGCACCAGTGGCGCCGGTGGGACCGATGGGGCCAGTCAGACCGGTTGCACCTGCGGCTCCGGTCGGTCCAGTGGCGCCGGTGGGTCCGGTGGGACCAGTCGCTCCGGTTGCACCTGCAGCCCCGTTAGCGCCGGTGGGTCCGGTGGGCCCAGTCGCTCCGGTTGCACCTGCAGCCCCGTTAGCGCCGGTGGGTCCGGTCGGACCAGTTACACCCGCAACACCGTTCGCGCCAGTGGCGCCAGTAGGTCCGGTTGGCCCGGCAGCGCCTGTCGCCCCGTTAGCACCAGTAGGTCCGGTAGGCCCAGTAGGTCCAGTAGACCCGGTAGCGCCGCTAACACCGGTGGGTCCGGTTGGCCCTGTAGGTCCAGTTGACCCGGTAGCCCCGTTAGCGCCCGTAGGCCCGGTAGGCCCGGTAGCCCCTCTGGCGCCGGTAGGCCCAGTTGGTCCGGTAGCGCCGACAGCGCCGCTGGCGCCAGTGGGTCCGGTAGCGCCGACAGCGCCGTTGGCACCAGTGGGTCCGGTAGCGCCGACCGGAGCATTTATATTAGGAAAACAAACTGCCTGTAAAAATGCGGTCAGTTAAACCGCTTCGGAATGAGTATTAAGCCTTATGTATTCAGCAATTCGGCGGTACTCATTGGCAAACTTAAACTTAACGTTGATATTGCCGTTCTCATGTACCTTGATTTGCTCTACAAGGTCAATTAAAATCTCTCTTGTCAGTTTGTCAATATTTTCGTGTTTCCTAAAGGCTACCAAAAACGGGTTTTCTGTATCTATCCCATTTTCAAGTTCTGCCTTTTCTTCGTGCAGATTATTGAGAACTTCATTGATAGCCTCAATTTGCCGCTCGTAATTCTCCTGCATATGACGGTAATCTTTATGACTGATTTCTCCATCTTTCCAATCTTGGTAGATACTTTGCTTATAGTGCATTATTTTAGCAAGTTCCTTTTCCTTTGCCGCTATCAATTCATTTAGCCGGATAGACTGGCTTTTTTGTAGGGGTGCGGCGTTAATGCGGGAAATAATTTCAGAGAACTCTACCGCTATATAAACCATTTGCTTGATGGCGTATAAAACGCCGTATTCAAGATGATTATGCCTTATTGTATGCTTTGTGCAAGCCGATTTTGATTGGTCTTTGTAGGTGCGGCAGTAGTAATATACATTTCCTTTCACTTCACTCCGGGTCATAGCCTTACCGCAATCAGCACAACGAAGAAAGCCACTAAACAGGTATAGCTTTTTTTGCTTTGGTGCGGTTCGAGTATCTTTTTTCAAAAGCTCCTGTACTTTCTCAAAGTCCTCACGTTTGATAATAGGCTGATGGGTATTTTCAACAATAAACCATTCATCTTCCGGCACAGTTTCTTGAACATGGATTTTATAGCTTTTCATTCGGTAACGACCTTGCACCATATCACCGACATAGAGGCGGTTTTTCAGTATATTTCCAACACTTACCGCACACCATAGAGGATTACCGCCCGCAGTGTTTGGGTTCTTGTATTTCATACCCTTGCTTTGCTTATAAGCCGCAGGGCATAAGATACCACTATCATTGAGTTTGCGGACAATCGCATTTTTACTCATACCCTCCAAAAACCAGGTGAATATACTCCTTACATGCTCTGCCGCTTCTTCGTCAATGATAAGGGCGTTTTTATCTTCGGGGTCTTTCAAATAACCATAAGCCGCGAAAGAACCGATATGCAAGCCCTTTTCTCGTTTCTTATCAAAAGTACGCCTCACGCTTTCGGATGTTCCCCTTGCGTGTTCTTCGTTCAAAACGCCTTGAACGGGAACAGCGATATTTTGGGCGTTTTGCGGGTCTTTGTAAGTATCAATCGGCTGTTGGTAAAGAGAGATAAATCGTACATTGTTTCGCGGAAACCAATCACCGAGATAATAGCTTTGGTCGCCATTGTTTCGGAAACTACGAGCAAGGTTTTTAACGATAACACAGTTGATTTTTCCTTTTTGAATATCTGCTAAAAGTCTTTGGAAGTTTTCGCGTTCTTCATCGGTTGTACCACTCACACCATCGTCAACATATTCATCTACATAAATGTATTCATCACCATCGTCCTGTTGCTCAAGAAAGTCAGTCAATATGAGCCGCTGATTGGTAATGCTTTCCGACTCGTCTTTTCCCCGTTTGTCCTCACGCGATAAGCGGATATAAAATCCTACGCGCCACACCTTATTTTTGTGTGTTGCCGTTACAGTTGCTTGTCTGTTGGCTACTCGTGCCATGTGTCCTCCTTCCTATCACATTACACTTATATTATACCATTTTGGCGCAATGTGAACAATGTTGTCGAGGCTACAAGGCCGCGTTATAAGCCGCTTTTCTTGCGTATAAGAAAGTCTGAAAGCACCTCAGTAATCGGCGGCGCATTATCGTCAAATTCAATTTTTATTCCCATTTCGCCATAACGAAAACAGAATGGATTATTCAGCTTTTGTAAAACATAGGATAACCGATCTTTCATGGGCAAGGAATTATCAAACTCCAATGTGCTTATGTCTACCAGTTTGCCTACATCTACTGTGTTCATGTTTACGCTCATAAAATCATCAATCATTTCCAACGTAATCATCATGCACCTCCTGTTCTGCATGATTTAATATATGCGCTTCGCTGTTTGTCCTATGAGAAAAGCCAAAAGCCACCACTTTAACAATCAAAAGTGATGGCCTTTAATCTTTCCTCTCACTTCGGGCCAACTTGGCCCGAAGTCAATAAGGGCTGTTTTGGTAGTGCTGTTCAGCTTCTTCCAAGCTATGAATATCGAAAACATAGTGCAGTTCCGACACTACGCGCTTTATATCGTCAGGGCTAAAATCACAGTTTTCCATTGCCCAAATGACATAGCCGCGACAAGCACCGTTGCTCCATTGCTCATACAGCAATGCCTGTAATTCTTTGTCCATAATAGATCTCCATTCATCAATCGGGAGTAGGCCGCGCCGTTGTGTGTCGGCTTGTCGTAAGACAGAAAAGAAACGGCGCGGCACTCCCTATATATTAAAAACGTCGGCCCGGACGGTTGCGACACAACCTCACTGGACTTTCACCACTCCCCATGCTGATGGCGAGCCGCACAATGCTTTGAGGGCGTTCAATGCGGGTTTATCATTATACCAATCGCGGTATCATCGCCGGGCGGGCCTGCCATTCCCGCCCCGCCGCAGTTGGCAGCAATCGCTCCGGCTCCGTTGAGGTTTTCCCCCCTTTCGTAACGGGCCATCATGGCGTACCCTGCGGCTTGGCTCCACCACGATTGAACGTATCCGGGCCAACGGTATTCAGTTGTCAAAGTGCCGCGAGGGGAAATAAATCTCCCTCTACTTCTTAGGACAGTTTGAAGCGATTTTGGAAGTATTGTTTTTGAAAAAGTGGCACAAAAAAACCCGGCGGGGTACATCCCTCCGGGTATCTTTGCGCCTGTGCGCGATTACATTTTTTTCAGCAGTTCCAGAAGCGCGGCCTTTTGCCCTTTATTCAGCGTGTTCCAGATGGCAAGCATTTCGCTCTGTTCCTCGTTGAGAATAACCGCCTCGTTTCCCTCCGCGAAAAATTGAGAAAGGCTAATGCCAAAACCGGCGCATATAGCCTCTAAAGTTGGGATAGTCGGCTGATTGTTCAAGCGGAATAAATTGTTGAGCGACCCCTCCGATATTTGGGCTTCTTTCGCCAACCTGTAATTGCTCCAACCGCGTTCATCCCTCAACTGCTTAATTCGATTCAATATATCCATGTGTCTGCCTCCGTTCATATATAGCATACACATGGAAAGGCGCGTAATATACGCTTAATACAACTTGCAAATACGCATATTAGAGTGTACAATTAGGCATATAGATAATTCTTCCGTGGGTAGCAGACAACCCCGCCTTTCGGCGGGGTTGTCTGGGTAGCGTTTAGTTCTGGCAGAGCGTTTTCAGTTGCTTCAATGCCTGCTCGATTGAGTAAATGACTGCCCGATGGCTTACGCCCTCCAATTTGGCAATCTGGCTGTAAGTCAATCCCTCGAAGTAGTAAAGCCTCAATCTTCGTCTTTGTATCTCTGTCAGCTTGCCAATGGCTTTATGCAACCGAGCGTTGCGCTCCATTCTTTCCAACAGATCGGCGGTGTCCTCATATATGCCTAACAGGGAGATTTCAAGCACTTCGTCTGTAAGCGGCGTAAAATCAAGGTATCGCCTGTCTTGCCGCCTTTGGGATCGGATTTGTCGGTCGGACTGTTCGAGCAGTTCTTTGACCGAAGTTGAAACCTCAACACAAATCCGGCTTCCATTGGCGGTTTTATATTCTATCTTTACTAATGGCTTATCCATTATTTTTCCTCCATTCATCATGTTTGCGGGTGGGTAGATGATGAATGGAGTAGGGCGGGGAGCGGCAACCGGGGCCACCGCTCATAGGCCCCGCCCGAACTTCGGGCCAACTTGGCCCGAAGTGATATGCCTTGTTTTTTGCGGTTACATTAGGCCGCTAAACGTATTCGGCGGCCTTGGAAGTAGAAATAAATATCGGCGTAAATTGAACATGGCGGCAACCTCCTGTTTGCCGCCGCAGCCTTAAAAAAGGCGCACTTTATCAAGCCCTCTGATATACAGAAAACGGCGGCTTTGAATTTTTCAAAACCGCCGTATGGCTACTGTATTTTGTTTAGGCGCACAACTATCCAGCCGCCACAGCAACGGTTTTTTTTATTTCCCGTTGAGGCGGAAAGTTGACAATGTTAATGTGCCGATACCTACTCGTTTTTTGTTAGTAGTTTAATTGTTGCGTAATAAAACATAATAAGTGCAGAGCCTAACAATAAACCGCCTACAATATCGGTAAACCAATGTACCCCCGAAATAAAGCGGCCAATCACTGTTATGGCGATAATAACAACCGCTAAAACCTCAGATGTTATCCGTATAGGCTTGTTCTTAATCCGTGTATGCAACTGTATAATTGCAGTTACCATGATACAGAATACAATCATTGTATGGGAAGATGGATAGGAAGCTTCTAATGTACTTCCTAAGATAATAGGCCTGTAATTAATAATAAATATTTCAAAAAATATATACGAAGCTATCACGACAATATAAAATGCTCCCAATACAATAATATCGCTATCCACATGCTTGACATTTTTTCTTTTGAGCAGTTGCGCCAAACCCAATATCGCAAAACTCAAAGCGACAAGGATAGCCACAACACCAATCCAGTCTGTGATATGATACCAAGTTAAGTTTTCTCCGAGCAAGTTAAACATGAAACTATTAAGTGTTGCAAATCCCACAACGGAATCCTCCGGCCCTATGGAACTAACGTCAAATGTTAAAACCGCTGTTGTAAATAGTATAAACAGTAAGAGTAGTATCCCAGCAAAAATAAAGTACCTTTTGTTTTTCATCATATCTCCTTTTTCTTCTTAAATTATATTTGTGCGCCAGCCACATTTTCATTGTGCGATGAAGCATGGAAATATTCAAGAAACTAATCATCACAATGCAATAAACCCTCCGACACCTTTCGTGTCAAAGGGTTTATTGCAAGGATTTAAGCCGTTTATTTAATATGGCCGCCCTTTATCAAAAGAATAACCTTTATCATAAAGAACATGAATACAAGCGATGTTGCATAAGGCTGGCGTGTATTGATGAACACAAGTATTGCAAGCGCCTGAACAAGTATAGAAATGATTTTACTAATATTTAACCATTTATCGTTGCCAGTATGTTGAACAACTAATTCAATAATACCCAGTATAACCATTAAAGCGGGCAAGGCAAAATAAATCATGCGGGTTATAGTTGAAGCGTCATAAAATGCAAATAGGTTTACAGCGCGAATAACCTCACCGTCTGGCTGTCCATAAAGCGGAAAAAATAGAAGGGCAAGTGCCATCAAATCTAAAACTCCAAAAATCAAGCTGAAAATTTTATTTATATTCGAGCGGTTTTCACTTTCAGCCAGGGAAATCAATTCTTCGCCCGATAACAAATCATCAATGGAAACCGAGAAAAGTTTTGATATGCTTTTGAGCGATTCGATGTTGGGATATCCCTTGCCACTTTCCCATTTTGATATAGCTGTTCTGGATATAAACAGTTCCTCCGCAAGCTGTTCCTGTGTCAACTCTTTTTGCTTCCTAAGTTTTTGTAATTTTTCATTAAACTCCATATTATCATCCTCCATTAAGGGTTACTTTTCTTTCGTCCATCAAAAGGTCTTTCTGCATTGTTAGGAACAAGCCATAAGTTCCCCTTTTTGGTAGCTCCTTTAATTCTCCCGGCAGAGCAGTAGTAATTTACCATACGAGCAGTAACGCCCCATTTTTTTCCGACTTCTTTAACTGTTAAATATTCCATATCCACACCACCTTAAATAGTTTTACCTATATTATATTTCGAGTTATCGAAAACTGCAAGCATGTCGTTTTTTAGGTGTATTTCGGGCTTTCCGCTAAACGGCAAGCAGGGCAAGTGTCAAGACACTTGCACGTTTTGGAGATTTTCCCTTGCGGGAAAACCTCCAAAACTGCTTGTTGGGGAGTGCCTTCCCCAAACCCTGCAACTTCGGGCCAAGTTGGCCCGAAGTTGGCGCGTTGCGCCTGTTGTTGCGCCATGTCGCTATCGCTCCATTTCCTTATTTTTTCGCCCGTCCGTCAAGCCGAGTAGATGATCTATATTGGCTTTTACCGCTATAACTTCCTGTATTTCTTTTTTCGCGGCCCGGTACTCACGGTAGGCCGCTTTTTTGTCTGCCGCTAATTTCTGATATTCCGCTTTCAGCGCGTCCATCTTGGGAAGTTTCCCGCCGTTCAACAGCCGGTTCATTGTGGCTCCCGCCACCCTGTAAGCGGCAATATCGGCCTCATGCTCCGCAAGATATTTCTTGCTGTACCGGGCGGCCTTGTAGCCCTCGAATACAGGCCGGGTCTTGGCGTAACTCACGATGGCCGCCTTTAGTTCAGCATTTACGCTCATAGCGGCTTCGGTGGCTTTTATGTTGTCGGAAAGAGCGTGAAAACGCTCTGTTACCTCAGCCGCCTTTTTTTCTAACTGTTCATACTCCATCAAGCCGTTTTCCTGCAAATACTGTAAAGCCGCCGCCATCTGCTTTAGGTTGTAAATGGTGGCCCACTTCTCATAGGCCGGGCCTTTGCCTGCCCTCATTTTCGCCTGTATATCCACAATCAGATTAACCTTGCGCGTGGCCCCTATGCGGCCCTTAACAGGTGCGGCCCGGCCCTCGATTACCGCAAGAATATCCTCCGGCCCGTAGCCCTCGCCAAGCGTGGAGGCCCGAAGCTGTGTAAACCGTTCCTGCCCCGGAACGAGAAAACTGATACCGCCGCCGCGCCTGCGTTTCACCTCAAATCCTGCCGCCGCCATAGCCTGTAAAAAGGCGTCCATATCCGGCGGATTTTCGGCAAGGCAAATATCAATCTGCGCTTTTAACCGTTCCTGGGCTGTCGGCGGTTTCTTGCCCTGCCACTGTCCGTAATGCTGAAACTTTCCCTTGCTTTTCAGCTTGGGATTGGCGATATACGAGAGGCCGTTTTCAAGGCATATCCTGTCGGAGAGCCGCCGAACCGCCCGCGCCGAGCCGAGAAAATCCCGAAACTTCCGGGTGCAATCAAGCGTGGTGGAGTTGTAGTAAATGTGAACATGGGGGTGCAGCCTGTCAATGTGGGAAACGACAAAAAAGGCGTGATTGCCTTTTGTCCACCGCATAGCAAAATCATAGCCGATTTTCAGCGCGGTCTGCGCGTCCACTTCGCCCCGGACAAAGGACTGCCGCACTTGATAGCACAATACATCCTCGTCCTTTTTCTGTTCCCGGCCTGTGATGGCCTTGTACTGTGCCTTGCTCAAAAGAAACTCCGCGTCTGCGGTTTTAGGGTCGCACTCGTAGGCCAGTATCAATTCGCCGCCCTGTGTTTTCTCCGGGTTTTGCCCGTAGTCAAAACGGTCTTTCATGCTCTGCGCTATGGTTTCGCCCTTGCTGATATGGTGCGTTTTGAAATAGGTTGTCGCTATGCGCCGCCCCTCCTTTCCCTAAAAATAACTTCGAGCCAACTTGGCCCGAAGTTCCCAGTTGCCGCGCCTCTGTGTTTAATTCATAATAAAATCCCGAAGCGAGTAGTTGAGCGCGTCCGCCTTATCAATCAGCCAGTCCGCTATGGCGGGAAGCCCAAGCGGGGAAATCAGAAACGACAACAGCAGGAATACACAGCCGCCAAGTATCTGTCCAATGAAAAACAGCACGATACTAAGCAACACGCCAATGCCAGACACAATCTCCAAAAGGGTACTGGCCCAACAAAACAGGAAAGTAAAAACGGCAACGGCGATTGTCAGAATGACAACGAGCGGAGCGGCGATAATCTTAAACGGCAGTTTCAAAATGCTCATAAATAATTCCCCTTTCTTGATTTCTTTGATGTTTGCCTCTACCTATATTTTACCATGATAGGGGCATGGCCACAATGTTGTCGGGGCCGCATCGATCCTGTCCTATGACTTCGGGCCAAGTTGGCCCGAAGTCATAGGACAGGGGGCAAAGGGGAGCGTATAACTCCCCCTTGCCCTCAAAGAGCCGTAACCGCCGCAAGCTGTTCCAGAACCTCGGAAACACGGCCCCAAAGTTCGGCATAGCCTTTTTGCAGGGCGGCTATTTCTTCCGGGTACACGCCGTAAGTGTTGGCGTGTATGGCAATCTGATTGATGTTGTTTGAACATCTGCGCTGTAAGGAAATCAGTTCACGAATCGGGGAAAGGTCAACATGCAGCACATACCCGTTGAGTGCCATTTTGCGGATATAGGCGCTCATGTTCTGTGTTCCCATTTCCTCCATGCGCTGTTTAATGGCGGCGTGTTCTTCCTCGCTCACCCAGACATAAAGGGGTATGCCGCGCTTGCGCCGTTTCATCTGTCCTCCCGTTCCCGGCTCCGTTTCTTCCGGGGCGGTTCGATTACCCTGTCCTTGGGCTTTTCCTCTGGACGGGCCTGCGGCACAGGCGGCGCATTATTGAGGATACCGTCAATCATGTTGTAATTCTGCTCTGTGGAGAGTTCCGCGTTTTTGAGATAATTGTCCTTTTCCTGCATGAAAATCCTCCTTTCCGACTTTGGGCCAAGTTGGCCCGAAGTTGTGTAGTGTTAGCTTTTACCGGGGCGGGCCGTACAAAGATATTATCCGCCCCGGTTTCGTGTCTGCAAAGCCTTATAACAAGCGGGTTTGAAAGGGTCTAAAAGCTAACAGTCGGCCCGCCTTTTCCTCATATATTCCCGCTGTCGCTTTTTTCGGGCCGTGCTTGCACAGGCAGGGGAGCAATACGCCTGTTTGCCCTCCGGCACAAAAGGCTTGCCGCAAACAGCGCAAGCGTCCAGGGCGGGAGCCGCCCGGCCTGTCAGCGTGGCCTCTAATACCGGGTCAAGGGGCAGTACCGCATTACAAAAATACCTGCAATACGCTCCTGTCCACCATTTATTAAGCATGTAGCACTCACAGTCAAGAGGCAGGCAGCCGTATTCGCTGTCGTAGTTGGCGCACATGCCGGTTACAAGTTTTCGGATTGCCGCCCGTTCCTGCCGGGTCAACTCCCGGCTATCCATGTTTTCGCCCTCCGCAGGACTTCGGGCCAAGTTGGCCCGAAGTCAGTTCCCGGTAACATGTGCCGACACAGGCCGCGCCCCGCCAAAAGGAACAGCCATAACAGGGGGAGCCGGACTTGGCCTTGGGCGATTTTTCCGGGCGGCCGCCGCGGGGCTTCTGCTTCATCATTTTCTCAAAGGGGCTGTCTGTGAAGTTCATTTCTCACCATCCCCGCCGCGCTCGTCCTCGTCCTCATACCAAGGCGGGGTGTCGTCCTCGCTTTCTTCTGCTTCTGCTTCGTATTCGCCGTATTCGTCATAATCTTCGTGGGTGTCGGCCTGCTCCTGCTTGGGCCTGTAAATCTTGAAGTAATACGCGGCCCCGCCTCCCGCAAGCACCACAAGAACCACAACCATCACCATGCCTATGTTGCCGCCTTTTTCCGGCTCAGGCTCCGGCGCGGGTTCGGGTTCCGGCTCTGGGGTCGGCTCCGGTTCGGGTGTCGGTTCTGGAATGGCGCTTGCGCCATTTTCCCCTGTACCCTCCGACACTTCCGCAAGGGCCATCAAATCCTGCTCGGTAACGGAGTTCAGAAAGTACACATTTTCCGTTTCCCGTTGGCGGTCAATGACAAGATAAAACACGTTTTCGCTTGGGGTCATAATGGTGAAAAACTCTTTTCCGTCCTCGTCTGTGGCGTTGTCAAGGACTGTGCCGGTTCCCTCCGGGGTAAAGGGGTTCGGCTCCGGGGCCTCCTCCACAACGGGCGGCTCGTCCGGTTCGGGGCCGCCTCCGGCATAGGCAACCGTTCCAAAAGCCGGGAAAAGCAAAAGGGCGGCAACCGCCGCCGTAAGTAGCTTAATCTTCATTTTCGCTGTCCTCCTTTTCGGTTTCAGTGGGCGCTGTCAACTTCGGGCCAAGTTGGCCCGAAGTCGCGCCGCCTGTTTTTGCTGATTTCAGCATGGCGGCAAGGTCGGCAAGGGAAATATCCATGCCCCGCACAGCCTCCACAATCTCGGTGTTTTCAAGTTCGGTTTTCTGCTTTTCCAGTTCCCGCAGGCGGGTCTGAAACTCGGATATTTTATCCTTTGTTTTCTGAATTTCTTTGCTTACGCGCTCAATTTTTGCGTTCAAATACAATCCCTCCGTTTTCTTAATTCAATCTACCGTAGCTGTAAAAATGGCTTTGCCAGTAGTTTGTTTCAATAGATGTGTAACTGATTGGATTTCCGCAATGGATCATCATGCCGCCCCCTACATAGATACCCACATGTGATACAGGCCCAGCGCTGTCATAGGTTCCCGTAAAAAAGATAATGTCGCCGGGTCTTGCTTTGGCGGGCGGTATCTTCGCACACTGGTTGAAAATACCCTGCGCCGTTGTCCGGCTCATGGAGTACACGCCCGACTTGTCCAATACCCAGCAGACAAAACCGGAGCAGTCAAAAGAAGTTGAGGGAGAAGAACCTCCCCAAACATAGGGGTATCCTAAATATTTTTCCGCCTCGGCAATCAGCGCCGCAAAATCCGGGTCATCAAGAGCCTCCGGGGGTATGTCGTAATCGGTATACTCGCCATGATTTACAGATGGATTTCCCTCAAAGAGATAGGGGCGGTTTCCTTTGACCTTTTGATAAATGTGGTATCGTTCCGTCTGCTCCGGGTCGAGATTGGCAAGGGCAACGGCTCCCAATGACTGATTCCGCAAGGACACATTCAGAATGTAATAGTTATACGGTACTTCAACCTCGTATGTGTCGCTGTGGCTTTCACCGTTTTCGTCCGTCCATGTGTCGGTGCGGGTTTCGGTGCGGTAGCGTACCTCCACCGTTTCTGTGATGGTGAGGGTGTATTGCTGTTCCACAAGGACTTGAAGATGAGCCTGTACCTCTGCGGGGGTGTAATCGTCATATACAGCGGTTAGGTAAGAAGCAAGTTCAAAGGGGTCATGCCCGATTTCGTCCACCGAATAACGGTACTCGTCATAAGACGGATAATCGAGTTCAATCCGGGCCAGCTTTTCCCGCAAGGCGCTTTCAAGCGCGGTATAATTCGCCTCCACCGTTTCAATGTCGCTGTCTGACGATACATATGAAGTACCGCCCACCGCGCCAACAACTCCGTTGCCGATTGACATAACCGCCGCCATGCAGGATTGCAGGAGTACGATAACAAGGAAAACAGCGGCAAGCAGTAAAAGGGCTTTTGGATTTTTCTTGATAAAGCCCCAAGCGGCCCCGGCGGCTTTTCCAGTCGTTGCCGCCGTTTTCTGCGTCGCCGTTTTTGTGGCTTTCGCCGCCTCCCGCGCCTGTTTCTGATACTGCTTTTTGATACGCCGCTTTTGCCAAAACCGGGATAGCGCGTTTTTACTTAATTCCGGGTGTTCCTGCGCCATCTGGCGAAAGGCGTAATCGGCCTGCGCTTTCATGCTCTTGCTTTCCCATTTGCGGACTTGCCGGGCCGGGCGGGTGCGTATGCGCCGCCTGATAAAGCGCGTGGTATGCCGGATCGTTCTTTCTCCGGCCAGTTCCGTTTTGTGCGCCGCCTCTATGCCGGTATTTTCGTGTTCTACCTCATGGATTTTCCCATGCGCGTATCGCCAAGCCTGATACCCGGCGGCGCGGCCTGCGGTTTTTACCGGGCCGGGCTTCTTGGGCGGCTTTTGGTCTGCTAACTTTTCGCGGGCCTTGTTCAGCTTGTCGCCGCTCTTTTCCGCCCGGAATTTTGACCGCTCCATCTGCTTATCTTCCCGCGCCGCCTTTTTGTCTTTGGGGTTTTCAGAATGAGCGGCCCCGCCATCGGCGGCTTCACCAACTGGCGGCGGTTCTTCCTCATGCCGCAGACGGTCAGAGGGGCGGGCCTGTTCACTGTCCTGCTTCAGCTTGCCGCCCGGTTTCGACTTCGGGCCAACTTGGCCCGAAGTTGGGGGAGTGTCCTCCACAGGCGGAGAAGCGTCCGGCTTCTCGGAGATCGGCGGTGTCTTTGTGTCTGCCGGGGCCTGTGCTAACCGCTTGCTACTTTTGGAGCCGGGCTTTGACTTCGGGCCAAGTTGGCCCGAAGTTGCCGCCTGTTCCTCTTTTTCAAACCGCAGGCGGCGGGAGTTGCCGCCCCGGTCTTTCTTACTCATTCCGCGCCTCCTTTGCCGCGTCCTCCGGCCTTGTGGTAAGCAGGCGGTAGATTTCCGTATTCTGCGGGAAACGGTCAACAAATGGGATTGTGGTATTGCCGTAGAACAGCAGGCCCTCGCCCGAATTGCTGTGGGCGATATAGGATAGCTGATGTTCCGATATGCCAAGCTGAACGGCAAGGATTTTCCTGTCGCCCTGCGCCTGTGCAAGCAGTATCATAAAATCGCTGTTTTCAAGGATATTTTCCACCTCGCGGCTTGCCAAAAGGTCTTTTACATTTTGCGTTAAAGCTGATGGCACACAGCCTTTTTTACGGAGCATTTTCCAGACGCGCACAAAATATCCCGCGCTTAATGCGTCCTGCAACAGAATATGAAACTCGTCAAAGTAGCACCAGGTCGCAAGACCGTTCTCGAAGTTGGAATTAACCGCCTGTGTTACCAGTTCGTTTGTGATGTGCATAGCGATTTTTCTAAGGTTTTCGCCCATGCCTTTCAGCACGATACACACCACGCGTTTACCAATGTTCACATTGGTATGATGGTTAAACAGGTTGAGCGAACCTGTGCAGTAAAGTTCAAGGGCAGTTGCTATGCGCTTTGCCTCCGGCTCCGGCTGTTCCGTCAAGGTCTGGTACAGGTCTTGCAAAAGCGGCATTTCACCGCTCCCGATACCGAGCGCGATTTCCCGATAGACAAGGCGCACACAACGGTCAATCACCGTTTTTTCGATTGGCTGTAATCCGTCCTTGCCGCCCAAAATCAACTCGCACAGCGACAACAGAAAATCCGCTTTCATGGAAAGTGGGCTGTCCTCGTCCGCCATGTTCATTTGAATATCCATAGGGTTGATGTAATTTCCCGCCGGACTGTCCGGGGAAATGTCGATCACCTCGCCGCCAAGCCGCTTCACAAGCGGGGCGTATTCCCCCATAGGGTCTACAATGATAATGCGGTCTTTGGTGGCAAGGAACACATTGATTAACTCACGTTTGGCGGCAAAGGACTTTCCAGAGCCGGTTGAGCCAAGGTACAGGCCGTTGGCCGACTTGAGTTTCTTTCGGTTTGCCATAATGATGTTGTGGGAAAGTGCGTTCATGCCGTAGTAGAGCGATGGGCCTCCCATGCGGAGTTCCTTTGTCATAAACGGCACAAAAATAGCGGTACTGCTTGTCGGCAAGCCCCGCTGTATCTCGATAGCGTTATAGCCTTGCGGGTGTGAGGATATAAAGCCCTGTTCCTGCTGAAAATCAAGCCGTTTCAAAAAGCAGTTGTATTTTTGTGTAATTCCAGACACAGTGAAAATATCGTTTTCAAGCTGCTGCTTTGTCGGGGCGGTGTTCACCACAAGAAAAGTAAGGAGAAACATACGCTCGTTGCGGCTTTGCAGGTCGGCAAGAAGCGCCGCCGCGTCCTTTGAATAGGTGATTAAGTCAGGCGGTAAAATCTCTATGTCGTATCCGCTCCGAACCGCTTTTTTCTGCTCGTCCATTTTCATGCGGTCAATGTCGCTCATTTTGGCCTTGACGGTTTTGATGGCTTTGGTCTGGTCTACCGTCTGTATGTGCATGGTGATGGTCATTTCCGCGTCAACCTCCAACAGCTCCGCTAACAGCTTGTCGGAAAGTTCAGAGGCCATAATCTGCATATACGAAGCCGCGCCCCATGTCGTACCGACACGAAAGGCGCGGCTTTGCCGGAAATCAAAGGAAGTGGGCGCGATAAAGTCTTTCGTTCCCATTCCGGTTTTGGGTATCATGTTCCAGTCAAACATAAACTTTTCCCGGCCTCCGGGGTGTAACTGGCTGTGCAGGACTTCCAAGCGTTCCCGCCCGGAAAGAGAGCGGGAGGCAACGCCCAGCTTTTTAAAGTTCCCCATAATGTCGGCCTCGATACGTTCCAGGCGGGGCCGGGCCGCTCCGATCCCGTCCGCCTTTACACCAAAGGTGATATATTTAGAGCGCATAATGCCGTTGTTGCTTCTGGCAATCTGATTTTCAAGCATTTCCGTAAACTCCCGGCGTATGCTGTCATATTCGTCCTCCTGCGGCTCTATGTTCACGTTGTAGCGGCTTTCGGAGCGGGAGCGGTGGTTTATGAACGATAGTTGAAACGGCAGGGCCGCGTCAAAATAATTGAGGAATGAACAATAACCGTCAAAAATTGTGCTTTGGTCGTCAGACGAAGCAACGGCATAGTTTATATCCTCGTATTCAATGCTTTTGGTGTAATAGCCCTCCCGCACCTTGCAAATACCGTCTTTGAGCATTTCCCGGTAGGGAATGGTCTGCTGTGCGGTCTGCGGCCCGCGCTTTTTATGCGCCCGGCTTCTTGCGGATGGACGCTTTTTTCTTTGTGTCAAGCTGTGATACCTCCTTTCGGCTGCTTAAATAGGCGTAGATATTGGCGGTTTTGTACGGCCTTACGCGGGACCACAGAAAAGTGGAGCGGATCATATTCCGCAAAACCTTTTCAAAGGGCAGGCCGTCGCGCTCGTACATGGCGAGTAAAAAACAGGGGAGCATGAGAACAATCATCAAAATCATTGCCCCTGTGCCGCCGATGGCGGCGCGTGTGAACAGATAGGCCGGTATGCCGATAACCGCCGCCGAGCCGAAGCAGATTAACTGGCGCTTTGTCAGATTAAAGGCTATTTTCGTTTTTACTTTTGATAAATCGTTTGGTACGCTTACATAAGCCAAGTGCTAAATCCTCCTTTCCGACTTCGGGCCAAGTTGGCCCGAAGTCAATTCCGCTCTGCGCTGTAAGCCGGGGCCTGTGTCTGCCGGGCCTGCCTTTTTTCAATGTCGCTCTGCCGCGCCCGCCAATAGTCCGGATTGTACCGCCGTATGGAATCGTTGATATTTTCCTCAAACTTGTCCTTATCCTTGATACGGTCGGGTATGGCCCACAGCTTTTTGTCAAGCAGTTCACGCAGGACCACATCTTCCTGGCTATCTTCTTCAAAACAGATATAGCCGCCCTGCTTAAAACCGCATTTCCGGGCGGCGGGTGATAGCAGGTCGGCTACTTCCTTAGAAACCATTGTGCCGCCATGACTGGCGGTGCTTACCATGAATACGCCGGGGCATAGTGTGTCGCATGTCTGAACCTTGCCCCAGGGGGATTTTTCGGGTTTGATGAACATTTCGCCTCCTTCCACTTCGGGCCAACTTGGCCCGAAGTTACCGTTCATTTTTTCCCTTGTCCGGTTTTTCCGGGGCGGGCCGGGCGGCGTTCTCCTTTGCCGCCCGTTTCTTTCCCTCGGCAAGCTGTTTCGGAATGGACTCCTTTTCCGGGGCGGCAACAGCGGCGGCGCGGGCCTGCAATTTTTCAACTTCCGCGTGATAGGCCGAAATAACCGCTTCGGTCAGTTCGGCGCGAAACTCCTTTGTAATCGGCTTTGCCGTATCCCGGTAGCCGGTTCTGCTGTTCTTGTCCGGCTTGCTCGGCATACCGACAAACAGGCCCTTTTCGCTCTGTAAAATCTTGAAATCCTCCACTACAAAGCAGTCGTTGATTTTTATGTTGGCAAAGCCAATCAGATTTTTGATAGGGTCGATGGGCCGGACGCTTACATCCAGTTTCAAGGGCAGCGCCGCCTGTTCCGGCTCCTGCGGGGCCGCCTTTTTATCTTCATTCATTGTCAATTTCTCCTTTCCACGCAACAGCGTTTCAGTGTCGGCCATAAACCGCCGCATATTCTCCGGCGAAAAATCCTCCGGCCTTTTGCCGTAAAAGAGCGGCGTACCGTCTGGCGCATATCTTCGCGGCATCTGTTCCTCCTTTCCACTTCGGGCCAACTTGGCCCGAAGTTACCCGGCCCGGTCTAATGCGCTCCAAAGACGGATTTTGCAAGGCTCCCGGTCTTAAACATGGTGAAGCAGAGAAGCACAGTATAGCCGACTAATGACCATATCGCGCCGATAGGGTCGCCGCTTGTGGCTACGCTCTGCACCAGTACGGCATAGATCGCCACACACACAAGCATGAGAAGCCCTTGAAAACCTACGGCGCACAGGCTTTTGAAATAGTTTTGGCCCATGCTCCCAAACTCACGGTTTGCGAGTGTTGCAAACGGGATAGGGGCCAGACTGGACAGTAAATAGATCTCCAACATTCTGCCGTACACAATGACGAATACAGTGATATTGATAGCCACCACAACAATCTGGATAACAAAGGATTGTAACCACAGGCCCACCAGCGGGCCTAACTCCATTAGCTGTAATTCGGCTTCAAGGGTTGCCAGCATATCCGGCGTAACATCGGTACTGCCGCCAATCAGCCCGGCGGCGTTCTGTATAACGTGCTGTGATACGTCAAATACCGCCATTACTGCGTTAAAGGTGTTGGAAAGTATCATAATGGCGACAAAGGTTTTGAATATCCATTTGAAAAATATCCATGTGTCTACATCGTGCAGATTGTTTTTGTCCACGATTAGCTGTATCAGTTCCCATGTCGCCACAAAGGTTAAAACAAGCCCGGCAATGGGCAGGACAACCGTTTCGGAAAGCTGCCGTATCAGCGAGAATACCCCGGCGTTCCATGCCGCCGGGGTGGTTCCCACCTGGGTTGCAATCTCTCCGACTTGGTTGTTCACGTTGTCAAAAAGGCCGCTCAGATTACCCATGATACCGTCAATCAATAAGCCTTTCAGCCAATCGTTTATCCAATCGGTGAGAAAGTCCATAAGCCGTTACCTTAAAACAAGGTAGAAAGAAGCGGCACAAGGGTGGTTCCCAAAAGGATTACTCCACCGCCCGCCATAAGCTGTTTGATACCTTGGCTTTTGGCCCCAGGGTTGTCCGAGCCATAGCCCTCCAGAAGATTGATTACGCCCCACACCGCCAATCCGGCTCCGAGAGCGACAACAAGGGTTTGCAGGGTCGTTACGGCAGTTGAAAAGAATTGCATATACAGTTACCTCCATTTTTTGTTTTGGTTTTCGGGTACAAAAAAACCGCCATTTCCGGCGGCTGCACTTCGGGCCAAGTTGGCCCGAAGTTATGCAAACGCCTCCGGGTCGTCTACATCGTCATAGTTGAGAATGTCCTCGTTCTCGTCCATGTCGGCGGTTTCCCCGGCGGCGTCTACTTCGTAGGTGGTATATATCTCATTCGGGTTCACTTTCATACGGCGGTTTATCAGCTTTGCCGCGTCAAAGGCGTTTTTCTTGTCGGCCTCCGCCGTATGCTTATAGTTGGGGTGGTTCTTCAAATCGTATTTGGGTGATAGAAAGGGCCGCAGGCCCCTAAGTTGCAGGATACATTTGTTTCCCTCCATTGTGGTTAGTTCGTCCATTGTCATTAACTCTTTTCCAAGGCGTTGCATATTCTGGCTGTAACTCTCGGACTGGCCCCGCGAGCGGCCCTCGGTCTGCATGGAAATGGTTTCTTTCCCTAAAACCTCGGAAAGTTCCTTGATGGTTGAATGTTCCCGGCCTCCTAAAAAAATCACGCTGTCCATATTTCCCATAATGGTTTCAGCGTGATCCTTATATAAGGCTTTTAGTTGTGATTGCGCCTGTAAAAATATTGTCAGCGATATTTCGCGGGAGCGGATAACGGCAACCAGTTTTTCAAGCTGTGGCACTTGGCCGGTATTTGCCATTTCATCCCACAGGACGCGTACATGATGGGGCAGTCTGCCGCCATGCTTACTGTCGGCCCTCTCGCAAAGCAGGTTGAACATCTGCGAAAAGGCAAGGGCAACGATAAAGTTATAGGTCGTGTCGGTGTCGCTTATGATAAAGAATGTGGCGGTTTTCCTGTCGCCCATGAGGTCAAGCTGCATTTCGTCATAACTCATAATCTCCCGAAGCTGTCCAATATCAAAGGGCGCAAGCCTCGCGCCGCAGGAAATCAAGATACTTTTAGCTGTTTTGCCGCTTGCCAGTTTGTATTTTTTGTACTGCCGGACTGCAAAATGATTGGGATTGCGTTTTTCCAACCCCATAAACATATAATCAACCGCATTTTTGAAATCATCGTCATCTTCCTTTGTTTCCATGCTGTTAATTATATCCACAAGGGTATTGATGTTTCTTTCTTCCTCTGGCCCCTCAAACACGATATAGCCGATTAATGCACAATAGAGCAGAGTTTCGCTTTTTGTCCAAAACGGATCGCCCTCCTTACCATCGCCCTTTGTATTTTCAATCAGCGCGTTTACAAACTTCAAAATGTCGCTTTCCGTTCTGATATAGGCCATTGGGTTATAGTGCATGGACTTGTTGAAATCAATGGAATTAAACACTTTGATTTTATAGCCCTGTTTCTGTAAAAAGGTTCCTACCTGCCCTAAAATACCGCCTTTCGGGTCTACCACCACATAGCTTGAATGTGCCTGTAACAGATTGGGCGTGAGCCAGAACCGGGTTTTGCCGGAGCCGGACGAACCGATTACACAGGCGTTTAGGTTCCGGGCGTTGGCGGGGTTCTTCGGGCGGGTGTTCATGGTCAGAAATTCTGTGCCTGTCAGAATGACATTGTTTTGCGGCTTCGGGTCGATAAAGGGCTTTATGTCCTTTGCCGTTCCCCAACGGGCGGAGCCGTATTCCATATCCCGCCGAAACTTCCTGGCCTTTTTTGACTTCTGCCAGACAAAGACGCGGAGCAGGACACCACTCATCAGCGCAACAAGCCAGTCGAACAGGTACGGCCCCGGCAAAAGGTTTTCAAAGGCCGGGCCAATGGTCTGCATGAGGCCAATCAGCTTTTGCCCTGTGTCCGCGCCCGTTGCAAGCCGGTAGGCTTCGCCTAAATTGCCAATCAGTACCCCGATAAACGCATAGGGCAGATTGGGAATGATGTATTTCTTTATCTTATCGTTCATCACGCGCCGCCTCCCGTTTCCGTTCCTGCACATGCGGCCTTGTCCGGGATTTTTCCGCAAAGTCTTTAATCTGCGCCAAAATAGAGGGGCGCTTATTCTTGGCCCTATTCATCATCAGCTTTGTATACTCTGAAAAACAGGCGGTGATCGCGTCCGCTTGCCCGGACTTGAAAAACAGCAAATGCTTATTCGGCCCGGTTTTGTAAAAAGCATAATCGACATTGTACTTCCGGGCCACGCGGTCAAAAAGCCGGGTTTCCCCGTCAAGGGGCAGGGTGTTTGTGCTTATTCTGTGGTTCATCAGCTTTTTCACGCTCTGCCTGCCCTGTGGGGTCTGCCCCTCGCGGTAACTCTTTTGTATCTTCTGAACAGCCGCCGCCAATACCTTTGCCAGTAACCGGCCTGTCAGCTTACTAGCGTTGACCGACAGCGCCACTGTCCGGCGTTCTATATCTTCCTGCATAAAAAACCTCCTTTCCTGCCACGCATGGCATTGACACAGGCCGGAGGACTTCGGGCCAACTTGGCCCGAAGTGTTAGAATGATTCCTCGCTCATTTTCGCCCGGCCCTGTTCTTTAATTGTCAGAATACCGTCAAGGGTTGTGGCTGTGATTTTCAACCGCCCGGCAACGGCAATATCATTTTTTACCGCCTCGTCCACCGTATCGCCGCATACAACAAGCACATGTGCCCGGCGTAAAAGGTCGCGGCTCATGTCAATGCCGCTTTTGTGTTCCTCCGGGATTGCCCCATTAAGGAACAGCGGCAGATAAAGCGTGGGGCAGATGGGCGAATATCCCGCCTCGTATACCGCCCGGCAATACCGCGCCGCCTGTTCGCTGTCTGCTTTATGTTCGCCGCACCACGCGGCTGTGATATATGCTAATGGTCGCTTCATAATTAAACCCTCCGTTTCAGTTCTGCTAAAATCAACCAATCCCCCCGCCCTTTCCAATCTTGGAAAGGGAGCGGCTCAAAGGAATATATATCCCCGCCGCTTGGCCGCAGGAAAGCACAGCCGGAAAAATCAGTCAAGGGTAAACCGCCGTAGGCGGCGCTTCGCGCCCTTGACAGATTTATTCCGTCTGTGCTAAAAAACACGCGGCGACGGGGAATATATAGGCTCCTTTGAGCAGGGCGGCGGGGCCGCCCTAAAAAACAACTTCGGGTCAACTTGGCCCGAAGTCAGAGAGGAAATGCTTTATTTTTCCTGTGTCGCTTTCTTTTCCGGCTTGCCAAGTTCCGGCGGCTGTTTGGCCTTGTACTCGTCAAGCAGTTTCAGAATGGTATCTTTCATTTCTCGCGGGGTCTTGTCTTTCCCAAAATACTGCCCCAATTCCTGGCTGGATAAAATCACTTTGTCTACCTCCTTTTTTTCCTCTAACATAATTCCGTCGATAACGTCGGAGTTTAACATGTTTTTCTGGTCGAGTTCCCTCATGCGCTGCGCCTGTGAGAGTGATGGAGCCGACTGCTGGCCCTCAATGGCAATAGCGATATACCGCTGATTTTTCGGCTTAATGTATGCCAGTTCAACGGCGGGTGTAAACGCAATTTTTTTCGCGTCCACCATTTTCATCAAATCCGGCGTAAGGTCGTTCAGCTTGATATACCGCTGTACCTGCTTCACCGTCATTTTGTTGCGCTCGGCCACAACCTCGTTGGAGCGTTGGCCGTTCCCGGTTCGCGCTCCCTGCTGTTTAATCGCGTCTAACTGCATTTTTAGGGCTTTGGCCCGTTCACTCGGTAAAATGCTTTCGCGTTGGGTGGTGTTGTCCTCCACCATCTGCGTGATGGCCTGCTCGTCTGTGAGATTGCGGACGATACAGGGCATATCCGTAAATCCGGCCAGTTCGCTTGCCATCTGGCGGCGGTGGCCCGATACCATCTCATAGCCGCCGCCCTCGCGGGGCCGGACAATGGCGGCCTGTGTTACGCCTTTGTCCTTGACGCTTTCCACCATTGCCGCCATTTCCTCGTCCTTGCGGACTTGGAACGGGTGATTTTTGAACGGGTGAAGTTCGGAAAGTTTGATATATACAATTTCCTCTTTTTCACCGGATCGCGGGGCCTCCCTCGGTTCCGGCGGCTTTTCCGGGGGCGGGGCGGCTTCTTTAGCCGGAGCCGGTTTCTTTGCCGCTTTCGGGGCTTTCGCTGTTTTTTCAGCTTTGGATTCTTTTTCCGGGGGTGCTTCTTTGGCGGGTTTGTCCGTTTTCGGGGTTCTGCCGCGCCCTGTTTTCTTTGCCGGGTCCTCCGGCTCCTTTTTCTCCGGCGCGGTCTGTTCGGCTTCCTGTGCCTTTGCCGCCGCCTTTTTCTCCGACACAATCTCATTGATTTTATCGAAAGAAACGACAACATCATCACCTGGGCGATGTGTGCCGCCTATGTCAATGGGTGCGGCCTGTGCGGGCTGTTCCTCTCCCTTATCGTCCAAAACTGCCCCGGCCTCTTGGGCCTGTGTTGCCGGTTCCCCGGCGGTCATTTCCGGGGGCTTGTGTTCGCCTCCGGCCTCCAACGGCTGTTCCGACTGTCTTGTTTCCTCCGTTGGCGTTTCGGTTGCCGGGTCGGTTTTTACTTCATCCGGCTTGGTTGGCTCTTTTTTCGCCATGCGGTTTTACCTCCTTTTTGTTTTTAGGCATGAAAAAAGGGCTTGATTTTTTAAGTCAAGCCCGGTGGGGATTGTGTTTCCCTCCTTTCCACTTCGGGTCAAGTTGGCCCGAAGTACCGCTATCCAGAAACAGAAATACCGCCCCTTTGTCCTCATGGGCGGTATCCTGTGTAATGTGATAGCTTCTATTTGATTTTGTATTCCCTTACTCCGCATAGAATAAGGATTTTTGCAGTTTTCCTAATATTAACGCCCCCACAGCCCCGTTAGCGCCAGTAGGCCCGGTAGGCCCCGTAGCCCCTCTGGCGCCAGTTGGCCCAGTTGGTCCGGTAGCACCGTTGGCACCGGTGGATCCGGTAGCGCCGGTGGGTCCTGTAGGTCCGGTGGGTCCCATGGCGCCGTTCATGCCATTCGCGCCGGTAGGTCCGGTGGGCCCCATGGCGCCGTTCATTCCATTAGAGCCGGTGGGGCCTGTAGGGCCGGTGGGACCTGGAACTCCAGGAAATCCCTGAGGTCCTCTGGGGCCTGCCGGTCCTACGGGGCCCTGAGGGCCGGGATAACCTCTGGGTCCGATAGGGCCCTGCGGTCCAGGGCAGCCTCTGGGGCCCATGGGCCCTTGAGGGCCGGTCGGGCCGCGGTTACAACAACAATTACAACCTCTGGGGGCACATCCGCCTGCTCCGGGGCATCTGCACTCGTCAAATGCCGCTTCGTCAGGATTGCAGCCTCCGGGTGTATTTCCGCAATTTGATCCATTTGGATAATTATAAAACATATTGATCGCTCCTTAATAATCAGTTTTTCAATAACAGTGGCCGATCTTGCTGAGTATGATAGTTTGAGTCTTGACTTTTTCTGTATTTGTCCGTCCCCCTGCAACAGAGAGGGCCGCCGGTGTGAATGGACAGGCATTGTCCAATCGAAGGAGGGGAAATGGCGGTATGCAGGGTTCGCAGTGAAATGAACCCGCATCCGATTGGCGGTCTAATATACCATATGAAAAGTAAACAAGTTTGGTGATACGAGTTGTAGCTCTGAGCCTGCGGATATATCCCATAAACATTCGCATGCCAGCAGAGCGCCGTTTGTGTTACGCTAATAATGCCGTTGACTCGTCAAAGAACTATAAGCGATCGTTACATGATTCATAAGCGCTGGAATCATACAGAATAATACAACGTAATCTGTTCCGAAGTGATTCCTGCGGCAAACGGCATCGAAAAACGGGTGGGCATTGTTGTCCACCCGTTCTGAGGTGCGCCCGGCGGCGCACGTTTCTAACCGGTGCAAGTCCGGAATCCGCCCGGTA